>Ga0209347_1000463_pt1 | contig 102403 bp, 85 predicted proteins | sample AutmiccommuBRH23_FD_187382 | JGI IMG/M metagenome (GOLD analysis project Ga0209347, IMG submission 187382) | Deep subsurface microbial communities from Mt. Terri, Switzerland - Autotrophic microbial communities BRH/23 (SPAdes) (version 2) | ecosystem: Environmental > Aquatic > Deep subsurface >...
AATTAAAAGTAGTGTAAAATCAACGAAGCTGTGGGCTGATTTTACACTACTTTTTTAACTTTTCCCTGAATTTTCGAAAGTAGCTGCCTCAGAATGGCACACTAAAACATCATTTTGAGACAGCCTCCTTTGATTATCTCGCCATATTAATGAATGGAATTGCTTAACTGCTCCTCTTCATCCAAGGAATGGGCTTTAGTTAAGACATTAATTTGTCCTGTCCCGCTAACTGGAGAATGTTTAAGGCCAATTGGAAGTTAAGGCAGGCTTGAAAGTCTTTAGGATCCTGTCCAGTAATTTCTTCAATGCGATGTAAGCGATACTTTAATCCACTTAACGACAAATTCATGGTTTTGGAGGTTTCCTCTACGCTGCCACGGTGGCTGAGAAATTGTTGCAACGTAGGTATGAGTTGGGCTTGGTAGGTTTCATCATAGGTTATCAGGGATCCTATTTGGCTGGTAGCAAAGTGTAACAAGTCTGATGGATTTAAAGCGCTAAAAAGCAGAGCATGTGTACCAAATTGCTCAAGAGAGATAACTTGGCCTTGTCTTTTCAAGGCTTTTCCTATTTCTATGGCCTTTTGAGCGGATAAATAGGAATGGTGAAAATCTGACAACTCCTTACAGTTACTCCCAATGCCAATAGTAAGCGTAACTTTTGGAAACTTGTTAGAGATTTGATCAATAATATTTTCTGCAATTTGCCTACAGTCTTTTTCAGGACTATCCGGCTTATCTAGTTGGACTAGCATGATTAAATTATCACTTTTCTTGGCAACCATTCCTTTGCCTGAGCGTTCCAGGCAGGATTGAACGGTGTTAAAGAAGTCTGTTTTAAACTGTAAAATTTTCTTGCCATTTCGTGGAGATGAGCTTACCAATTGGGCTAAGTTATCTATGTCTAACATCAAAACCCGATGAGGAAGAGTGATATCATAATTCAGTCCGAGTGCCCGTTTGATGATGGAACTGGGGTCGGGAAAATTTCCCGATAGTAAATCATCAACAAAGTCACCCATTAAGCGCCTTTCCACCGCGTTGATTTTTTTCTCTTCTAAGATTTTCAGAGCAAAGATACTAGCAGCTTGTTCTAAAGTGATATTCTCTAATTCTGAAAAGGATTGCTCCGAGCGAAGTAATGAAACAAAACCTAGCAATTCACTGCCTACTAGGATTGGGGATACCAAGCGGTAAACTTGAATATGTGAATATTGACCAGTTATTTGGAAGGGGCGCTTTTGTTGAAGGTAAAAAGCGGAGGCTTTTTTGAAGGAAGGGTTGGTCCAAATTGAATGATATGGGGTCAGGAGATCTTTTGTGGCAGGTTGCTCCGGGTAACAGCTGGATTGTGGAACTAAATGACGATCTTCCAGAATTACAGTACATTTCATTAACTCTGCAAGACTGGCTGTGATTGCTTCTACACCATCGCCTTTCAAAATGCATTGAGTCAGCCTTTCATGAGTTGAGATTATTCGCTCCAGAATACCGTTCTGAATCGTTATCCTGTGATGAGCTGCTTCTAGTTCTTCGCTGATTTTACTAACTTCATAATAAGCTAGTTCCGGGACTATTTCTTCACCCCACTCTTCAATTGTCTTACCGATAAAAGTACAATGCTTATCACCCTTGCCAACACATTTTTCCTCTTTATAAATGACTTTTTTTCCAATACAAGCAGAGCGATAGCCACCAGCGTATCCCACCAGCATCCAGCATACTGGTTCATTGTGGTGACCATAATGGAGGATGTGTTGTTCGGCCTCAAAAGAGTTAGTCCAGATCCCTTTAAGCGACCAGGTACCCGCTGGTCGATCAATATCAATAACGTCAGGATTAACATGGACGAAGCCTTCCAGAGTGTGTATGGTAGGACCGGCATATGTCCACTCCAAATCATTGTCCAATTGAAATTGCTCTTTAATTCTTAAGGCTGCTTGAAAACCACATGACCAGCCGTAGCGGATGAGAAAACCTTTAGCTCTATCCATCCCTAAAGTATCAATTAAATCTTTACGCAGCTTTCCAAGGGCAGTTGTATCAAAGATTATTACACGTGAGCCCTTTAAAAGAATTTTTCCTTGCTCGGGCTGGAATTGGAGCAGTTCTTCCATACGCAATTCTGAAGCCCGCATCTTTACACATCCTTCTGATTATTTTCTATATCTAAATATTGTATCTAACCATTAAATATTCGTCAAAAAAGATTGAAATCCTTCTATATTTTGATTAGTCATAATAGACTGACTATTATCTGAATTTTAAGCCGTTTTACGTTAGTAATTCCCTAAAATGATATGCTATACTCCATTTACATAAGATTCGGAATAGGCAAAAAATTAAAAAATATTTAATAAAGAGAAAGGATGGATGAGAAAAATTTTAGTTTTTAGCTGGACTTTAATTATTTAGGAGGTACATTAAATGCCAACTACTCTTTATCAGCTAAGGGAAAGTCTCGTAGATCTTCCTACTTATCAGTTTCAAAAGCTTAATGAGTTAATCGTATTTGTCTCTCACTTTAACAAATTTTATAAGGATAAACTCAATGCAGTGAATTTGCCGCTGAGGACACTTGAGGACCTGCATAAAATTCCATTTACCACTAAGCAGGAATTGGCTTTAGACCAACTTCATAATTTTCCCTTTGGGAGTAACCACTCCTACCCAGAGTCAAGTTATATCCGTTATCACCAGACGTCGGGAACTTCAGGTCGTCCACTGAAGGTCTTGGACACAGTTGAAAGTTGGGACTGGTGGCAAGATTGTTGGTTGGAGGTGTTAAAATCTGCCGAGTTGAACCACGATGATCGTCTATTTTTAGCATTTTCGTTTGGCCCATTTATCGGCTTTTGGTCTGCCTATGAGGCAGCTAAAAAGGCGGGAGCTTTGGTGATTACTGGCGGGGGCCAATCATCAGAAGAACGCTTGGCTAGCATCATAGAAAACAAAGTGAGTGTCATACTGTGTACTCCTAGCTATGCTTTGCATCTTCCTGAGGTTGCTGCTAAAAAAAATGTGGACATAATAGGTTCTTCCGTTCGGTTACTTGTTTTAGCTGGCGAACCGGGCGGATCCATTCCTTCTGTGCGCCAACAGATTGAAACACTTTGGGGAGCAAAGGTATTCGATCACGTAGGTATGACGGAGATGGGGGCATATGGTTACTCGTGTAAAGAACAAACTGGTATTCACATCAATGAAGCTCAGTTTATTGCCGAAATCATCAATCCAGAAACTCTTAAACCAGTTAATACAGGTGAAAGAGGAGAATTAGTCCTAACGAATTTGGGACGATACGGCTTTCCATTAATTCGTTATCGAACCGGGGACGCGGTAATTAATCTTGGTCAAACATGTTCTTGCGGCAGTGACTTCAAACTCTTACCAGGTGGAATTATCGGGAGAGTAGATGACATGGTTATTGTCCGGGGGATCAATATCTTTCCCCAATCCATCGAGGCAATTGTCCGTGAGTTTCCGGAAGTAGTTGAATTCAGTATTGTTTTTTACACTGTAGAAGAAATGAATCAAGTTAAAGTAAAAATCGAATCAGACACCGATATTCTACAAAAATTAAGAAGTTTATTGCGGGAAAGATTGGGTTTGCGGATTGAGGTTGAATTAGTGGAAAACGGTAGCTTGCCAAGGTTTGAGATGAAGGCCCGCCGAGTGCAAGATCTGCGGTTAAGAAAAATTTCATAACCCCGAAGTCGAATCTATGTTTAAAGTTGTCCACATCGGTAGAAATAATATTAAAGGGAGATGTATCATATGATCGCGAAAAAGAGAAGATTAGGGAGTATCTTACTAGCAATAAGTTTGGTGTTAAGCCTAGCAGGATGCGGAGCAAAAACTACAAGTTCTAATAGTACTTCTAGTCCTTCTGCTGAAGCACCTAAGCCGATAGAATTAAAGCTGGCTCACTTTTGGCCTGCTACCCATACTGCTGAAAAAGACATTGCCCAAGGCTGGATAAAAGCTGTAGAAAAGGCTACAAATGGTCGGGTTAAAATAACCAGCTATCCTGCTGAAACGCTTTTGAAATCCGCAGAAACCTATGAGGGTGTTGTTAAGGGAGTCGCTGATGTTGGAATGTCTGCTTATGCCTACACTCGAGGGCGTTTCCCAGTTGTTGAAACCTATTTATTGCCAGGTATTAGCAATAAAAATTCAATAACTGCGAGTCTTTCAATTATGGATGGTATCAAAACCTTGAATCCAAAAGAGTTGCAGGATACTCACCACCTCTTTAGTTGGGCTACTGGCCCAGGTGCTTTAGTGTCCAAGACACCGTTTCGGGAATTGAATGATATCAAAGGACTTGAGATTGGTGCAACTGCAGGCCCCAGAGGGGATGCGATTAAATTATTAGGAGCTACACCAATCACTATGCCGATGCCCGAATGGTATGAGGCACTGCAAAAAGGCATCATGAAAGGCGGAGTTGGTCCGCTAGAAACATTGCAAGGCTTTAGATTAGGTGAAGTAACTGCTAATTATATTACCATGACGCCTTTCCTTTATAATCAAGCCTTCTTCTTGACTATGAATCTGGATAAGTGGAATTCTATCCCCGCTGATGTTCAGAAACAAATTACAGAAGCTACCGAAAAGTTCTATGCTGAAAATGTTCCAAGTATGTTTGATAGAATTAATGGAGCTGGCTTAAAATGGACCCAAGACAAAAAGAAAGTAGAAATAATAAACATCACTGAAGCTGAAACTGCAAAATGGCTAGATCTTATTAAACCGCTTCAGACTGATTATGTTACCTTTTTAAACAGTAAAGGCTTAGATGGAGCAAAGATTTTAAGTACTGTAAAAGATGTAACTGACAAAAATAATAAGTTGTAAAAATGTACTATTACGAGGGCCTCAAGTCTCTGAGGTGTTTTGATGCAACCTTAGTACTCGGCCCTCGCTTAATTTTTATCAAAGCAAGTCATGTTTTCACAAAAGTATCCTATGCTTTTTTTAATACTCAAGGAGGAGATGAAATGGGCATCCTAAGCAGATTTGCAAGAAGGTTAAGTAGTTTCCTTGACCATATGGCAAGGTGGATTGTAGTCGCATTAATGGTATTGATCGTTGGCAATGTCCTTTTACGCCTGTTTGGAAGTCCGATACAGGGTACAATTGAATGGGCAGAATTTCTGGCAGCGATGCTCATAGGTCTTTCTCTAGCCTATTGTGGAGCACAAGGCGGTCATATTGCTTTAGAATTTTTGGTCGAAAAGTTTAGTACTAAGGTACAAGCTGTGCTTCAGGTAGTAATCGATTTCTTTGTTGTGGTTTTTTTAAGTCTATCTTTTTGGAGAATTATTCTCTACGCCAACGATCTGAAGCTGAGCGGACAGGTATCCCTGACCACTAAAACGCCTTATTATCTATTTATCTATGTGATTGCGTTTGGTTTCTTGGCCTACGGCCTCGTAGTTTTAGGGTCAATGATTGATAGCCTAAGAAAGGGGGTGCTGAGATGACTCCAACCATGACAGGATTTGTCGGCCTTTTCGCCTTTTTAGTTTTGATGGCCTTTAGGATGCCGATCGCAATCTCCATGGGTATCGTAGGCTTAGCTGGTTTTAGTTATTTGGTATCTCCTGAGGCTGCCTACCGGATGCTGGCTTCCGATATTTATACCTCCTTTGCCTCCTACTCGTTGAGCGTTATTCCGATGTTTACCTTAATGGGTTATTTAGCCTACCAATCAGGCATAGGCAGCCGACTTTTTACATTTGCCTATAAGGCAGTGGGACATTTTAGTGGTGGGTTAGCTATGGCCAGCCAGGTAGCCTGTGCTATTTTCGGAGCAGTTTGCGGTTCCAGTACTGCGACAACGGCGACGATCGGTTCTATCGCACTTCCAGAAATGAAGAAGTACCATTACGATGATTCACTTGCTACTGCCAGTGTGGCTGCTGGAGGGGCATTGGGTATTTTAATCCCTCCAAGTACTATCTTTGTGATCTACGGAGTATCTACTGAACAATCGATTGCTAGGCTGTTCGTGGCTGGTATTGTTCCCGGTATCCTACTAATGATTTCTTATATGCTTGCCATTTACGTAATGACTAAACGAAATCCTGCTTTGTGCCCTCGGGTGGAGAAAAGAGCCAGTGCTCGAGAGGTACTACATGCCCTGCGCGATGGTTTAATAGAGACTATCGCAGTCTTTATTATTTCTATCGGTGGTCTTTTTATGGGGTTTTTCACGCCAACAGAAGCCGGGGCTGTCGGAGCGGCAGGGGTGTTACTAGTCACTACAATTAGCCGGACAATGACTTGGAAAGGATTTAACAAGGCTTTAGCGGATACCACCAAGACAACAGCCATGATTTTATTTATGGTAGCCGGAGCTATTATCTTCACCCGTTTTTTAGGTATTAGTCGAATTCCGACTGAAATTGCTGAATGGGTTGGTGGCTTAGCACTTCCACCATTTTTTATCATGCTAATTGTGCTATTAATTTATTTATTCTTAGGCTGTCTGATCGAGATGATACCGCTTATCTTACTGACAATCCCGATTTTTTATCCAATCATGGTGGATGGTCTAGGTTACGACCCCATCTGGTTTGGGGTAATCATCTGTATGATAGTAGCCATTGGAGTAATAACCCCTCCTGTCGGCATCAACGTCTATGTTGTTAAAGGGGTAGCAAAAGGTGTTCCTCTGCAAACCGTTTTCAAAGGGGTCTGGCCTTTTTTGATTGCAGGCGTACTTTGTACTATTGTTCTGATTGCCTTTCCTGAAATTGTAACTTTTTTACCTAACTTATTGGATTAGAGGTCTCCTCTGCTCAACGATCGTGAAATAGGAGCTTTTATTTCCTCACTTATTGATGTGTCCCGACGTCTAAACGATTTGGCAAATAAACTTTAAAGTAAACAAGGAAAAAGTCAATTGAGTGTAGATACACCAAAAATGTAATATTGGCAACTTGTTAGTGAACTCGTTCAACTAAAGTTGAACATCGAGTCTTCGGTGGGGGACTCTACCCCCACCGAAGCAGAATAAGGTGTATCACTCCCACTTGTAGAAGTGGGAGTCTTACGATTTGGATAAATACATACGTCCATAGCGAAAGGCTCAGAGGAGAAAACTCATCTGGGCCTTTTTATATTTTCTTTCGTTTCCATGGTGCACTGGCGGGAGCGGTTTTGCGAGGGAGTGACGCAATGTTTACTAAATGGTATAATAGTCTTAAGTGAAAGTGGAAGCAGCATAAATAATGTTCAACTGGAGAGGATTGATGGCATGGATCATGAAGTTCGGGAGCTGTTAGGCAATATTCTCGGCCTACTTGAAATCATCAAGAAAGATATTAAAGTAATAAAACAGGATATATACAATATTAATTCTCGGCAAGAAGGGACGAATCTGTTGAATAGAGGTTTAAATGAGAGTCGACAGCAGATCAAATCGTTTGATGGGAAAAACTCTATTTCCTCTACGGTTAGGGATCAATTGAAAATGAGTCGGCTAAAATAGTTTCTTAATGAGCTTTTTGCTTGACAATGAGGCGATGAGATGCTAAAATATTTAAACGTGGTGACTTCTCACCGCAACCGCTCGAATCAGGTTATAACGGGTTTTTATGATCTAATAAAAACCGACCTGCAATGGCGAGTCTAGGGTATGGGAGGTGTAAAAAAATGTACGCAGTGATTGAAACCGGTGGTAAACAATTCCGCGTTCAAGAAGGCGACGTGATTTACGTTGAGAAATTGGATGCTAACGTTGGAGATGCCGTATCGATTGATAAGGTTCTCCTCGTGGAAAAAGATGGTGTGTTTAGTATTGGAACCCCAGTTGTTGCTGGTGCTACAGCAGTGCTAAAAGTTATGGAGCACGGCAAAGGGGAGAAGATAATTGTCTTCAAATTCAAGTCCAAGAAGAACTATCGACGCAAACAAGGGCATCGTCAACCTTACACAAAAGTTGTTGTCGAAGCACTCCAAGCGTAAGAGGCAAAGTGGCATTCGACTCATAATATGGGCGGATGATCAAGCACGAATACGCGCCTTTGAGCTGTTCGGACATGCCGGGTATGCAGATTCCGGCCAAGACATTGTCTGCGCAGGGGTTTCCGCACTGAGCATTGCGGCCTACAACGGCTTAGAACATTTCCTGTCGGTAGCTCCTAAAGTGCAGGAGGCAGATGGACATCTGACCTGTCAGCTTGTTGGAATACCTGAGCAAGAATTGGAAAGGGCTCAGTGGATTTTGCAAACCATGGTGTTAGGCATAGAACAGATACATTCGACTTACGGTCAAGACTATATATTCATAGATCGAAGGAGGTGGACTCCATGCTAAAAATGAATCTTCAACTATTCGCGCATAAAAAAGGGGTTGGTAGCTCACGAAATGGTCGTGATAGCAACGCTCAACGTCTCGGTGTAAAACGTGGCGATGGTCAATTCGTAAACGCAGGTACGATTATCGTACGTCAACGCGGAACGAAGTTTCATCCCGCTAAAAACTGTGGTTTGGGTAAAGATGACACCTTATATGCTCTGATTAGCGGTTATGTCAAATTCGAGCATAAAGACCGGATGCGCAAACAAGTTAGTATTTATCCTGAGCGTACAACAATACCGGTGGCAGTAGCCCAATAAGCTGTATTTATTCACCCCTGGGTTTTCCCAGGGGTTTTTCTTTATATTTACATATGATAAATCCTTTTTCTGAGGCGAGAATATCCCGACACAATAAAGTTGTGAGGTTGAGAGGAAAATGATGATGATGCCAGAAGTTGAACAAGTTCTTCTGTCCGAACTTTTGCAGTGGTATAGTCTCCAGAGACATGATTTTATGAATCACTGGCAAGTGATCATGGGTAATTTACAACTCCATCAACCGGAGAAGGCCCTGGCCTACATGAGGGAAACGGTAGCAGTTCAGGAGCAAGAGCAAAAGATAGCGCATATTCAGGAACCAACACTAGCGGCTATTCTTTTGGGTTTAATGATCGGTCTTCGGCAGGAAGGAATCTCTGCGACGATTGACTTTCCTGAGGGGATGAAAAAGGAAGGCTTTTGGCGAGATCATTGGCGAGAAGAATATCTGGAAGGCTTATACGGGTACACTAGAGAATGTTTGGAAGTGTCTTCACAGTCGCGGCCGTTATTAAATGTTACAGCCGAAGTGTATTTGTTCGATGAGCCGGGTGGATTATCTTGCCAAGTTATCTTAGAGGATGAGGATACTGTTCTCTTTGATAAAATGGTTAGGTTTGCGATAAGCCCAAGCCCCGAATAACGGTCCGATCCAAGAGATCTAACAGTTAAGGAGAATCAATTATGTTTAAGTTTTATGATCAGGCCAAGATCTATGTTAAAGGCGGCGATGGCGGGGCAGGAGCGGTCGCTTTTCGACGGGAGAAATACGTTCCTGAAGGCGGGCCGAGCGGTGGAGACGGCGGACGCGGGGGGGCAATTATTTTTATGGGAGATGAGGGCTTAAGGACCCTTGTGGATTTTCGCTATCAGCGGCATTATAAGGGGAATCGGGGAGACCATGGTCAAGCGAAAAATATGAGCGGTAGAAGTGGGGAAGACATTATTCTACGCATTCCGGTCGGTACCGTCGTGCTCGATGATGGTACTGGGGAAACCATTGCGGATATAACCGAGCATGGACAGCGCGTCGTGGTAGCAGCTGGCGGACGGGGAGGAAGAGGGAATGCTCGTTTTATGAGTAATACCAATAAAGCCCCAACCTTGGCTGAAAACGGAGAACCTGGCGTCGAGAACTGGCTGCGTCTGGAGTTAAAACTCTTGGCAGACGTTGGATTGGTTGGTTTTCCTAATGTAGGGAAATCAACGATCATTTCGCAAGTATCCGCTGCTAGGCCGAAGATCGCAGATTATCATTTTACCACCCTGATTCCCAATTTGGGCGTAGTCGAGCTCGAGGATGGAGAGAGCTTTGTCATGGCCGATATCCCAGGGCTGATCGAAGGGGCTCATTCGGGGGCGGGTTTAGGACATGAATTCTTGCGTCATACTGAGCGAACACGCTTGATTTTGCACGTCTTAGATATCTCGGGGTCGGAAGAACGGGATCCTCTCGAAGATTTGAGGATTATTCAGGACGAACTACGCCTCTATAGTCCAGAGCTTGCTCTCAGACCAGTGATTATTGTGGCCAACAAAATGGATATTCCAGGTGCTGAGGAACATTTATCGCGCTTGAAGGAAGCAGTAGAGGACTGTCACGAAATTTTCCCAGTGTCTGCAGCAACTGGGGAAGGGTTACAAGCCTTGATGTATCGAATTGCGCAGCTCTTACCGGATACCCCTGTTCCAGAGATTCTTAAGCTTCCAGTTGATCATCTGGTTACCAAAGCACACTCTGATAAGCGGTTTGAAATCCTTAAAGAAGAAGATCTGTTTATTGTCGTCGGTAAAGAAATTGAAAAGCATGTGAAGATGACCTTCTTTGATCGGGAAGCGAGTGTCTACCGTTTCCAGAATATCTTAAAAGTCATGGGGATCGATGAAGCTCTCCGTGAACAAGGCATCAAGGAAGGGGATAAAGTTGAGATCGCTGGCGTGAGATTTGATTGGGTGTAGGATTAACGACTTAGGGGGAAGTTTAGTGTTAACAGGTAAGCAAAAACGTTATTTAAGGGCCATGGGAAATGAAATGGCTCCAATTCTGCAAGTGGGTAAGGGTGGAATTGCGGAAACAGTGATCGCCCAAGCCGCCGAGGCCTTGGAAGCTCGAGAACTTATCAAGTGCCGAGTTTTACAGAATTGTTTAGAAGAACCGAAAACCGTGGCAGATGAACTGGCTGAACACGTTCAGGCTGACCTTGTTCAAGTTATTGGTCGGAATTTCTTATTGTTTCGACCGTCAAAGAACAAGCCCGAGATTGTTTTACCATAGGAGTAGTTTTCTAACTGTCCCTAATAGATCCATGGCTTGACCATGTGTCAGTTGGGGACTTTATTTGGCAGAAATACAAGATATTAATAATGCAGTAGGGGTCATAAATTCAAAAGACGGCGCACATGAAATGTGCCGTCTCCCAAAACCTCGTCACCCACACGAATTCTCAACTTTCTCCAAAGCACGTTCTCTACTCCAAGCCCAGGACGCAGTGTGACACGAGCGCGATGTCTTTACGTAAGCAGACTAGCAAACTTCGTGTAAGCGACCCCAAACACGAGGCAGCGCGCAAGGACGTGCGCTGCCGCCATAGCGCCAAGGATGGCGCTTATGGCACGATAGTCTCCGGTGACATAAGTCTCCAGTGGAGACTTATGCCGAAAGCGCACCACCCTTGATGAATACTAAGCGCTGTAGGATTAGTATCGCCGAAGCCGTGATCCCTAAAGGAATACATACCAGCGTAGGATAGATTATCGCCGTAGGCGGGTTCTTTAAAAGAATACTACCGCCGAAGGATGAACCCCGCTTCCCAGAAACAAGAGCCTACACGGCTAGTTTGCTCTGCGTCGTAAGTACTGAGAGCTGTGTCACACAAGTCCTCAAATTTGGGAGGTATTCGATGCAGAAAATTGAGTGGAACAACTTAAATTTAGATACTTCTGAGATTTTTCGGCGTATTGGTATGCCTGATGCGGACTCTACACGGAGTCAGAATTTTAAGCCAGTGATTGAACAGATGCGACTCAAAGCTTTCGGACTTATTGAAGCTCGCTGTATCTATGACTATGTACCGGTGAAGGTCTCGGGTTCAGGGGAAATTCTTCTGGCAAACCAGTATCCGGTCAACGCTGCCACCTCCTTCTTTGAGGGGGCACAAGAAGTGTTAATAGCTATCCAAACCATCGGCTTCCGCCTCGAAGAAGAGTCAACCCGTTTGTTTCAAGACGGTGAGATGCTCGATGGGATGATCTTAGATGAGTAAGCCGAACTTGTCCTGCGCAATAACGTGTGAGATGTGCGTCGAGCAGCAAAACTGTGCCCACAGCCGCTTGAAATTTGGCAAATCCAAGCCGTAGGCTAAGGACTCGAACAAGGATGTTCGAGATTCCAATGAATGCATTCATTACAAGTGATATATTCATTGGGCTATAACGCTGTACTTAGTTAAAAAGCGAAAATGATCTGACTAACTAATGTAACGATTCATCAGTATCGGCAAAAATGAGGTATGGGAGAGAAGAACGGCATCATTTGTTCAAATATGATATAATAAGATGTTCTACATCTTTTTATTAAGGGGAAGAAAACATGAACATCTTAACAGCTGAGAATCTTACGAAAGGTTACGGGGAAAAAGTACTTTTCGATGATATTTCGTTTGGGATTGATGATGGAGAGAAAATAGGGATCATTGGGGTTAATGGGACGGGCAAGTCTACCTTGCTTAAAATTTTAGCGGGTCTAGAATGGCCGGATAAGGGCAAAGTCACAATGGGAAATAACGTGCGTCTCGAGCATCTTCCTCAAAATCCAGAGTTTGAAGATGAAGCTACGGTTTTACAGCAGGTCTTTAAGGGAAATTCCCCGGTGATGAAGTTGCTCAGGGAGTATGAACTGGCCGTGGAAAAGCTGGAGTGTGCCCCAGATCAACCGCTGCTTCAACAAGCTTTGATCGCACTTGGGCAACAGATGGATGAACTGGAGGCTTGGCAACTCGAAAACGAGGCTAAGGTTATCCTGACTAAACTTGGAATTTCGAAATTTGATACTCTAATAGGGACCTTGTCGGGTGGGCAGAGAAAACGAGTGGCTTTGGCGAGTGCGCTCATCAACCCCACAGATATACTGACACTTGATGAGCCCACGAACCATATTGATAATGATACCGTGGATTGGCTAGAACAGTACTTGAATAAACGTAAGGGCGCCTTGGTCATGATTACGCACGATCGGTATTTTCTTGACCGAGTTGTTGGTCGGGTATTTGAGTTAGATAAGGGGAAGCTTTATCCTTACCCTGGAAATTATAGCCGTTTCTTGGAATTGAAAGTGGAGCGGGAGGAGCAAGTCGAGGCGACCGAGAGAAAACGCCAAAATCTCTTTCGCAATGAACTCGCCTGGATGCGCAGGGGTGCCAGAGCACGTACGACCAAGCAAAAGGCTAGGATTGAGCGTTTTGAAAAGATTCAGGCCGATAAGCCGACGGAATATCTAGACCGGATTGAGATGCCGGCAGGGGCGTCCCGCTTAGGAAAGAAAATCTTAGAATGTAATCATGTACAAAAGGGATTTCCTGACCGAGGGATTCTGATCGAAGATTTCAGTTACATTCTCCTTAGAAATGACCGGATCGGGATTATCGGGCCTAATGGGAGTGGCAAGTCAACTTTATTAAACATGATTGCTGGTTTAATGATCCCAGATAGCGGGAGCATTGAAATGGGCGCTACAGTCAACATGGGATATTTTGCGCAGGAAAATACGTATTTGAATCCGGAGATTCGGGTGATTGATGAGATTAAAGCGGTGGCTGAAGTGATTCCCACGGCCGATGGCGGCAATATTTCCGCATCCCAAATGTTAGAGCGCTTCTTATTTCCTGCGGCTGCTCAATGGACACAGATTGCTAAACTCTCTGGTGGGGAAAAACGAAGACTTTATCTTTTACGGATCTTGATGGCCGCTCCAAATGTCCTTTTGTTAGATGAGCCGACCAATGATTTGGATATTCAGACTTTGACAATTTTAGAAGGCTATCTGGATGAATTCCCGGGCGCAGTCATTGCGGTTTCTCATGATCGGTATTTTCTCGATAGAATTACGGATAAGATTTTCTCCTTCGAAGGGGAGGGGAAAATCCGGTCGTATGTGGGAAATTACTCAGACTATCAGGAACAGGTATATGCGGCAAAACAAGCGGAAGAGCAGTCCATGAGTTTAGCCTCTTTGGCAAAAACTTTCCGGACTACGAACGTGCCGTCGGGAACGGAAAAGTCTCCTGAAAGGAAGAAAGAGCGCCCGTTGAAAATGACCTTTAAAGAGCAGCAAGACTATGAGAAGATCGATGCTCAAATTGCACAGGTCGAAGAGGAACTTCAGAAAAATAATCAACTTATGAATGATATGGGTAGTGATTTTGGAAAACTAACAGAGCTGGTTGAGATTCAAAAAGCTCTAGAAGAAAAACTCGATGTCATGCTGGAACGTTGGGCGCTATTAAATGAACTGGCAGATAAAATAGCACAAAATAAGAGGTAGAGCGAAGCATGAATGCACGGGGGAAGCAAGGGGACGGTTCTTCTGCTTCCCTTGGAAGCAAGAGAACCGTCCCCTTGCTTCCTACCTGTCTCGCGAATGGAGGGATAATTAAAATGAATGACAAGATGCTTGAAGCGATGAAAAGAGTAGTAGAAGAGAAGAAGCTAAAGAGTTCCCAACAAGGAGGACCGTCTAAAGCGATGCAGAAAATCGGGGAGAGAAGAAAAGGCATTAAACGGCGTAAAGTCGGCGGAATGTTTGACAAGTAGATACAATTAAGGGGAGAAATAAAGTCAGATGAGCATTTTAAATGTACAAAACGTTAGCCATGGGTTTGGTGGACGAAAGATTTTAGAGGATGTTACCTTTCGCTTATTAAAAGGGGAACACGTTGGCTTAGTGGGGGCGAACGGGGAAGGAAAATCAACCTTTCTGGATATTATTACAGGAAAACTTATGCCCGACAAAGGAAAGATTGAATGGTCAAACCGAGTGACAGTTGGATATTTAGATCAACACACAGTTTTGACTAAAGGGAAAACGATCCGTGACGTTCTTAAAGAGGCGTTTCAAGGGATGTTTGATCTGGAAGCGGAAACGTTACAGATCTATGACCGAATGGGTAGCGTCTCGGAAGGCGAAATGAACAAGCTCTTGGAAGACGTGGGAGAGATTCAAAGCATTCTGGAGAACAATGGATTTTACATGATCGATGCGAAAGTCGAAGAAATTGCGAATGGACTGGGACTAGGAGAAGTAGGGCTGGACAAAGATGTCGAGGATTTAAGCGGGGGGCAACGTACGAAGGTTTTACTCACGAAACTCTTGCTCCAAAATCCTAGCATTTTAATCTTAGATGAGCCCACAAACTTTTTGGATATGGAGCATATTGAGTGGTTGAAGCGTTACCTCAATCAGTATGAAAATGCGTTTATTCTCGTTTCCCACGATGTGCCCTTTCTAAATTCTGTTGTGAACCTCATTTATCATGTGGAAAATGCGGGTTTGACTCGCTATACCGGTAACTATGAAGAGTTTATGGCACTTTTTGAGACTCAAAAGGTTCAGGAGATTAAAGCCTATGATAAGCAGCAAAAAGAAGTGGACCGTATGGAAGAATTTATCGCTAAGAACAAGGCGCGGTTTTCAACGACTGGGCGCGCCAAGAGCCGGCAGAAACAGTTAGAAAAAATGGATCTACTTGAAAAACCAAGAGAGAAAATCCAACCCACGTTTAAATTTCGAGAAGCGCGGACGCCGAGTAAGATGATTTTTGAGGCTCGGGATATCGTGCTGGGTTATGACGAACCTTTGACACGCCCCTTGAATTTGACGTTAGAACGTGGACAAAAGGTGGCCATTCGTGGGGTCAACGGGTTGGGTAAATCCACCTTATTAAAGACCTTGCTCGGTTTTATTCCGCCGGTATCGGGAGAAGTCGAACTCGGAGATTTTCTCTACCCAGGTTATTTTGAGCAAGAATCCAGTCTCAAGAATTATAACACTGCTTTAGATGAAGTCTGGAGTGAATTTCCGGGTCTATCGAATTCTGAAGTGCGCGGAGCTCTAGCAAGGTGCGGTTTGACCAAGGAACACATCTCAAGTAAGATGATGGTATTAAGCGGCGGAGAAAACGCTAAAGTCCGACTTTGCAAGCTCATGCTGAAGGATGTCAACTGGTTAGTGCTCGATGAGCCGACTAATCATTTGGACGTGGATGCTAAGGAAGAGCTTAAGAGAGCCATTAAGGCCTATCGAGGGACAGTGATCGTAGTTTCGCACGAACCTGAATTCTATGAAGATTGGGTTACCCATGTATGGAATCTAGAGGAGTGGACGACTAAAATAGTCTAAGACTTTTGGTTGGATTTATAATAATTTCTGATGTAAAATTTCATGCAAGACCATTCGAAATTACTTTCGCTAACTTGTTTTGGGGCATCAGGAACAAGTGTTTGACAGTGATTCCTTTCGGTTAGCGAGTTGGAAAAAGAAAAAGGACTTAGGATGGTCGCCCTCTAATTACCTTTACGGTATTTTCTTAAAATAAATTCTTTGAATTCTTCGAGGGTTTTTCTCGCTTCTTCTGGTAGCTCGTCCATCGGATCGTCTGAACGGTGGGCGGCTAGAGTATTGTAACCTTGTTGGCTTTCGAGTAAATAAGGTCTAGGATCAGTGATTCGTCCGAGTAGATAGTCAACAGAACAATTCAGGCTGTCTGCTAAAATTTTTAAAGCTGATGGGTCGGGATATTTTCCGCCTGTTTCAAACTGTGCTACATCGGTTGGAAATACGTTAAGATTTTCGGCTAATTGTTCTAGTGAGATCCCATTAAGTTCACGTATCATCTTTAGCCTATTTGGGAAATTAAATTCTTCAATTACAGGATCTTCTGTCCGTCCTAATAAGAAATCAGTAGAAACATTAAAATAATCCGCAATTCTATGTAGAGTATCATAATCAGGTTTGCGTCTATCTACTTCATATTGTGCATATGTACTTCGGGACATACAAAATATTTTTGCTAGTTCCTCTTGTGTGAGTTTGCGCAGATTTCTTAAATATAGTAACCTTTTCCCTAACATTAAGGACATACCTCCTTTACTATACAGTATAGTCGCAATAAGCGACAATTAAAATATATGTCGCGAATCTCAACAAAAGCATTGACAGTCGCGAAGCGCGACTGTATTATTAATTTGAATATGAGTTGCATTACGCAACATAATAAAGGGGGGGAATTGTGGCTGAATTTGGCAAAACGAGGCTGTGGTTGATAAAATACCGCGGGGATTTAACGCAGCAACAAGTGGCAAATAAAGCAGGAATAAGCAGATCGTATTATGCAGAATTAGAATCAGGCAACAAAAACCCTGGTGTTGAAACGGCTAAGAAACTCGGTGGTGTTTTAATGTTTGATTGGACAATTTTTTTTAACGTCCCTTCATAAAGAATTCTCATCTTCTACAGTGGTGAGATAAATTTGTGATCACTCTCTTGACGTTCCCAGTTATATAGTATCAGAGGTAATTGTTGAAAGGTTGATTATATGAGGTATTTAGAAATTATTTAAGGTCTCATCGTTCGAAAAAAGAAGAACCTCATCCAATAAGAAGTCCAGGTGAACTGAAGTGCAATGGTGAAGAAAGCTAGTGAACTCGTTCAACTAAAGTTGAACATCGAGTCTTCGGTGACATAAGTCATCCTACGCGCGAAGTATTCGATTAGGGCCGTGCGCTTCGGCGATACTCATCCTACGCCGGTAAGTTTCCTTTGTGGTTGCGGCTTCGGCGAAACCCTCCACTGGAGGCTTTCGTCACAGGAGACTATCGTACTGGAGACTATCGTCACCGAAGCAGAGTACGGGGTCCCACTCCCACTTGTAGAAGTGGGAGTCTTACGATTTGGATAAAAAAATATTGGGGGAGGGCTGTTAAGCTCTGCCTTTTTGTTTAATCTCTTGACGTTTCTCTAAGCGATGAAACATAGCATAAAGTCCCCGGTTCTGCCGGGGACTCACTTATTGGGCCCCCTAATTCCCCAAGTGAACTCGTTCAACTAAAGTTGAACATCGAGACTTCGGTGACGTAAGTCATCCTACGCGCGAAGTATTCGATTAGGGCCGTGCGCTTTCGGCGATACTCATCCTCAGCGCGATAGTATTCGTTAAGGGACGTGCGCATTCGGCGATACTCTCCACCGGAGACTATCGTCACAGGAGACTATCGTACTGGAGACTATCGTCACCGAAGCAGAGTACGGAGGTCCCACTCCCACTTGTAGAAGTGGGAGTCTTACGATTGGATAAAAATTAACGGAGGGATTATGTCTGAAATCGAGGAATTGATAAATCGAATCGAAGAGTTACGCCTAAACATGTTTAAGGCAAAAGAGGGAAGATCTTATACGGATCCGGAAGTCGTGGCTGCAAGTCAAGCGTTGGATGATGTTTTAGACAAGTATCAAGAGATGCTAATGATAAAGTCGAAGAAAGATTAGACACAGAAAAGAGCCATCGGCTTTGGTTGCTGCAGAAATGGCTCGCAGTAAGTTTGAAACCCGAAAGTGCTGGAAACTAAAGCCTTAGGGTACGGTTTGACCAAGGAACACATCTCAAGCAAGATTGATGGTATTAAGCGGCGGAGAAAACGCCAAAGTTCGCCTCTATAAGCTCATGTTGAAGCTAACCAAGGGGGCGAAAAAGAGGTGTCTCCCAAATCATAATTAATTAGAAAAAATGACAAATACTGTCGAATCTATTGATTCTTTGTCTGGGCCAAAATAGAATGTATTTTGTGTTGAGACTTCGAGGATATATACAGTCGTTTGAGAGTGAGGCGTGGGAACCACAATAAACTGATCCACTCATGCCGTGTTCACTATCAAAAGCTAGAAAACTGCTCAAAATGGGGTGCCGTCAAGGAATGGACCAAACAGGAATTTTCTATATCAAACTAACCACACCTATCAGCAAACACACGCAACCGTTGAACGTAGTATATGCGAACAAGGAGGGTGGCAATCAATGGATTGGTTGTTGGAACGAGTACAAGAAAATTTAACAATGGGAATGACCGCGAGCGTAGATTTTTTTGATAGCCTCGGAGTGTTATTAGTACATAAGGGACAGCCGATTACCGAAGGGATAAGGGATCTTCTGGAGAAGCGAAAAGTTTTTGTTTGGAGTAAAAAAAACATAGGTTATCCATCTGAGAAGGTGAAAGCTTTTCCTAAAGATATTTACATAAAATTGGTGGGCTCATTATGGAGCATTTACCATGAAGCAAAACTAATTCAACAGGAGCAGATTGAAAAAACTGTGTTGCTCGTAGAAACTATTCTAAAAGAAATAGAACCCCAAAATATCTATTTAGGGTTTAATAAGCTACGATTTGACTTGGAGAAGTTTAAACAACATGATTATGGAACGTTTGTGCATAGCGTAAACGTCGCTTTATTAGCGGCAATGACGGGTATGCGTTTGGGATATCAAAAGAAGAAGCTTAAGTATTTGACATTGGGAGCACTGCTTCATGACGTGGGAAAGCTGAGGGTACCTAAGGAAATATTGAACAAGCAAGGGAGCTTAACAGATAACGAGTCTGCCATTATGAAACAGCACCCCCAGCTGGGAGTAGAGATGCTGAAAAATGCCCGTTTATTACCTAGTGTGACGGCGACCGTTGAAGGGCATCATGAACGCTGGAATGGGAACGGTTATCCTTACGGATTACGAGGGAACAGCATTCATCTCGATGCTCAAATCGTAGCCGTCACCGACGTTTATGAAGCTTTGACCGCTGACAGACCGTATCGCAAGGGCTTACCACCTTACTATGCTCTCGAAATGATTCTTTCCTGGTCAGGGAAGGACGTTAACCCGCTAGTGGTGCAGGCTTTTCGGGAATCCCTCATTTTGTACCCCGAAAATGCAATTGTTACTCTCAATACGAGAGAAACAGGAGTGGTCGTAGCAGTACCATTGCGACTTCCAACGCGACCTCTTATTCGTCTATTATTTGATAGTAATGGAAGATTTCTCAATAAGGAGACATATGTAGATTTAATGCAGGATTTGACTCGGTTCATTGAGCGTGTGGAGTGAACTCGTTCAACTAAAGTTGAACATCGAGACTTCGGTGGGGGAGTCTACGGAGTCTACCCCCACCGAAGCAGAGTACGGGGGTACTAATCCCACTTGTAGAAGTGGGAGTCTTACGATTGGATAAAATTATTCTTTTCATAACATGTTGAAGTATGTAATAACGTGGATTATAATAATATGTTAAGGACTATGTTGCTAACTATAGTCAACTGTGCGATAGTTGTTTTTCTCCTTGATAATTTTACGTCTGATAACTGCAGCCAAAGGGGCTCTTTTTGTAGAAGTATCAAAGACTATTTTGGACAAACTAGTTTTGACAGTCAAAAAGAAAAAGGAGGTCTACTCGTGAGCGCTATGAAAGAAGCCAAAAACGCAGAAATTCAAATGCATTTGACTGAATTTGAAATGCCACCTATGCAGGATATTGTAATTGTGGGCCGTAAAGCACCTATAGGTCCAGAGGCATTAAAAAGGATGGTTGATGTCCTCAGTCCGGACCAATACAAGATCATTAAGGTTGACCACCCCGTCATTGAGGCCATCGTAGTACGCGAAGCTCTTATGAACATGGTCCCCGAAGAGAAATTGAGTAAGTTTATTTTGGAAGAGGGGGAAAAGATTGTTGATGCAAGCTCGATCATCAAAGCACATGTCAAAATAACTGTGCACGTCAGCAAATCTATCGATTTATGATAAGCATTACACGTGTTGCAGATATCTATTCAAAAGAATTTCCAGCAGTTGATGTTTTGGATGGAGTGTCCAAGACTATGTCATTCTTATTGGAAACGGACAATAGCTGTTGTCCGGTCATGGATGAGGGCAATCTGGTTGGAGTAATAACATACAAGGATCTCTTGAGAACACATCCCAATAGAATCATTGCCGACGTTATGCGTGGGGAACCAGTAACCGTTCCTGCAGAAATGTCTTTTTGGCAAGCCAAAGAACTTTTTGAAGATACCGGATTGGATGTCTTCTTAGTAGAGGAAGAAGGACGGTTATCCGGCATTCTGTCCCGAAACCTGCTCGAAATTCAACTGGGGTCTCATGTTGATTTGTTGACAGGGCTTTTTAAGAGTGATTACATATATTATCACGGTGTTCGACTCCTAGAAAATAAGCAAGAGATTAGCATTGTTTTTTTTGACATTAACAATTTTGGTGTAATTGATAAAACTTATGGCCATACAATAGGCGATATTATTTTAATCGAAGTGAGCAAACTGTTAAGAGAAAATATTCCTACGGAGGCCTTTTTATGCCGTTACGGAGGAGACGAATTTGCAGTTATATTACCAGCACACATGGACGAAGGCGCAGCCTTAGCTTATCGTTTGACGGATATTGTAGGTCAACACAGTTTTCCCCACGGAATAGATATCAGTATTTCGGCAGGAGTAATTGGGGGGCGGCGGCATGAAGAACGTGATGATGATCCATGGAATACAATTGAGCAACTAATAAATATGGCGAGTCTAAGGTCAACAGAAGCTAAAAAGAGTAACGCAACACTAATAATGGCTGAAATTCAGGGCGCAAATGAAATTGCCTAGCACCTCACAAGAGGCTTTGGCTGGTGATAGCGGGTTGAGTTCGCTGAAAAGGGCTAAGCGAGAAGCAAGCTTCAAAGAAACATTAGTAAAGGAGAATAAAGTGAACCGTTTAGGGATTATGGGTGGAACCTTTGACCCGATTCATTATGGTCATTTAGTTGCTGCAGAAATGGCCCGTAGTAAGTTTAAGCTAGGTAAAGTGCTATTTATACCATCTGGGACGCCGCCGCATAAAGATAGAAGTGACATCTCACCCGCTGGAATGCGTTTCGAGATGATTGTACGCGCTATTCAAGATAATCACGACTTTGATATTTCTGCCCTCGAACTGGGGAGAAAAGGGCCATCCTATACAGTAGATACGTTGCGCGTTTTGCGCCGCACTTGGCCGAAACATGAACTTTATTTCATCACGGGAACAGATGCTCTTCGCGAGATTTTCTCCTGGCGTGAAGCGGAAGAAATTTTAATGATGACCGAATTTATTGGAGCGGCACGACCGGGGTTTGATGCTAGTGATTTTCTTCTTGAGGTCCAAAGAGAGCACCCAGAAACTCAGCGGAGGATTCATTATTTGGAAGTACCTGCTTTAGCAATTTCTTCAACAGATATTCGAGCGAGGGTTAAGAGTGGGCAACCTATTCGTTACCTTTTGCCTGAGCCAGTTCGTCTTTTTATTCAACAACACAGGCTTTACACTGCTGAAGACAATATCATTTAAGTCAAAGTCCCAAATAATTATCATGGACCATAGTTCGTATACAATACCTGGATTTGATCATACTAAAAACGATCTATGAATCAATACAAAGAGGTGACTATTAATATGTCAACAACACTTTATGTCGGTAATCTCCCATGGAATACTAATGCAGAAGAACTCAGTGAATTTTTTGCTCCATATGGACAGGTTGAAAGTAGCCGAATTATTACCGATCGTGAAACTGGCCGCTCTCGGGGGTTTGGTTTTATCGAGGTCGGAGAAGGTGATGCAGCTCGTATGGCTGAAGAGCTAAACGGCATGGATTTTGGTGGACGACCATTAACTGTCAATGAAGCCAAACCAAAACAAATGTAATATTATGCAGATTGTAAGGGAGACCCTCTGGCATGCTTTGTGGGGTCTCTCTTGACTTTTAGCAATCGGGAGGAAGTTTCTTAGCACGGTCGCACATCCTACGCCGGTAAGCATTCCTTTCGGGATCACGGCTTCGGCGATACTCTCCACTGGAGACTATCGTGATTCATTGATTCTCTTGTCGCTAAGGCTAAAACGCAAACCTCTGGGCTTCTCTGAATGTAAACCAATGCGTTTCTTCACGCCTTATCGCCTGCGCTCATTGACGCAATTCCACTCTCCGTGCTCCCTAAGCTAAGAAACTTCCTCTAGCCTGGGTCCTCACGGGGTTTGGAACGAACGGGAACTCCGTGGTGCTGTTTGCGTTCATTGACGTAAATACGCTAGATTGCTCTCTTAGCTATTAGGCCTCGTCTGGCTTGGGTTTAGGAGATTAGCTGAGACCCTAGAAAACTTATACACATTATTTTTGTTTCGTGCTCTTTAGACGATATTAAAGGGATAGTGAGTTTTGTACATAAAGATCTTATGTGACAGATTTCTGATTATATTGGGAATACTACTACTAAAATATCAGTTATGTTTTGCAATCGAAGTGTGTTATGAATATAATTATAGAATCAAGTGATTAGAGATAAAAGGGGAGCTAGAGAATAGTGGAATTACGGGTTGAAGAGGTGTTGAATTTAGCGGCTCGTTTCCTTTCGGAGGAACGTTTTAAACATACCTTAGGTGTCGCGGAGTGTGCTGAAAAGATGGCAAAACACCATGGATTGGATCCGCTCAAAGCTCGCTGTGCAGGGCTAGCACACGATTTGGCAAAAGAGATTCCTATCAAGGATCAGGTGAGTTTAGCGCGTCACTGGAATTTGCTGCACTATCCTGAAGATGAACAACACCCAGCTGTGTTACATGGGCCTCTGGCAGCTTATTGGCTGGAACATTATTATAAGGTAGACGATACAGAAGTCCTAGCGGCTATTGCGAACCATACGTTAGGGAGGCCGGGAATGTCTCCTTTGGAGATGCTCATCTACAGTGCTGATTTGACTGAACCTAGCCGTGATTTTCCAAAAGTGGACATTTTACGCCAATCCTTGTATGATGATTTAGAAAAGGGTACGTTAGACTGTGTTGAGCGCACTTTATTATACTTGAAACAAAGAAACAATCCGATTCATCCTGTAACCCAATTGACTTATGAAGATTTGCAAAGGAGGCAAAATGTTGGAACTGGATCAAAAAATGCTTAAACAAGTCGTTAGTATTATTGAAGACAAAAAAGGCATGGATATTTCCTTACTCAATTTAAAGGGTATATCAATGGTCACGGATTATTGTTTGATTGTATCGGGAAATACAACTACTCAGGTTAAAGCCATAACTAACCATTTGGAAGAAAAGTTGCCAGAGATGGGAGTTCCGGTTTTTCATCTTGAAGGGATGCCGGATGCTAAATGGGTCTTAATGGATTGTGGTGGCGATTTAGTCGTTCATGTGATGACTCCTGATCAACGTGAATTTTATCAGCTTGAACGTCTCTGGAAAGATGCTGGAGTTGTCACTTTTGATACTAACTTAGTATAAATTTATACAGAACTAATAATCTAATCTAATCTAAAATGTAAATGCCATGATAGGGAGCAGTACTAAAGTACCCTCATTAAGAGAGACGGCGTTAGGCATATGAAAGAAAATAACAAGTCAAAAGATGCCATGGATATTTTGCGTCAGACACTCCAGAGGTCGGATGACAGAGGCCAGAGGTCAGAAAAGGAATACAACAATCTGACACATCCGGCGTCTGACCTCTGATTTCTGACTGACTGGTTATTTTCTAGAATGGCCTATGGTGCAAGCCGTTGTAGGGAACTTCGGGAACTCGCCCTAGAGCTGTGTTCAGGTTACAATGAACACCGGCGCGAGCCGTTATAATCGTTTGAGCACTTTTGAAATTGGGTGGTACCACGGGAGCATGTCTCTCGTCCCTTTAGGGACGGGGGACTTTTTGCACTTTTTCATTTTTTTAAGGGGGCAAGGCTTTATGCAAGAGAAGTATTCGTTTTCTAAAATTGAACCGAAGTGGCAAGAACACTGGCTGGAGAACAAAGCCTATAAGACGGAGGAGATTTCCTCAAAGCCGAAGTATTATGCCTTGGCTATGTTTCCTTATCCTTCGGGAGACCTGCACATGGGGCATGTGCGTAACTACTCCATAGCGGACGTTATAGCCCGCTATAAGCGGATGCAAGGGTTTAACGTCCTGCACCCCATCGGTTGGGATTCTTTTGGCTTACCAGCGGAAAATGCTGCGATTAAGCATCAAACCCCTCCGGCGGACTGGACGTGGAAAAACATCGCCAATATGCGGCGCCAGCTTAAAGGGATGGGGATTTCCTATGATTGGGACAGGGAGATGGCCACCTGCCACCCTGGCTACTATAAATGGACGCAGTGGATTTTTCTTGAGTTATACAAACATGGCTTGGTGTATAAGAAAAAGGCTGCTGTGAACTGGTGTCCGTCCTGTAGCACGGTACTTGCCAATGAGCAAGTTGTGGATGGAGGGTGTGAACGCTGTGATACCATAGTAACTAAAAAAAATCTGGAACAGTGGTTTTTCAAAATCACAGATTATGCGGACGTTTTGCTTCAAGATTTAGATAAGTTGCCGGGATGGCCTGAAAAGGTGAAGACCATGCAACGCAATTGGATCGGTCGTTCTGAAGGGGTGGAAGTCAAATTCCCCTTGGTTGGGCGCTCGGAGAATATCTCTGTGTATACTACCCGGGTCGACACCCTTTTTGGGGTGAGCTATGTGGTCTTAGCTCCAGAACATCCCCTGGTTATCGAACTGGTCGGTGGGACGGAGTATGAAAATAATGTGTTGGCTTTTATTAAAAAAATGCAAGGACTTAATGAAATTGCCCGGACGTCAACCGAGGCGGAAAAGGAAGGGCTGTTCATCGGGTCGTATTGTCTTAATCCGCTGAGTGGAGAAAAAGTGCCGATTTGGATTGCCAACTACGTACTGCTGGAATACGGAACAGGCGCGGTCATGGGTGTCCCAGCTCATGATGAAAGGGACTTTGAATTTGCAACGAAGTATAGCCTAGAGATTTGGTCCGTTATTGTTCCTGCAGGGAGTGCATCGGACGCGAAAGATCAACCGCTCGTGAGCGCTTACACCGGGGAAGGGGTTATGGTTAATTCTGAGTCCTTCGATGGTCTGGATACTGAAGAAGGCTGGGAACGGGTTGCAGATGAAGTAGAACGCCGTGGTATGGGTCAACGGAAAGTCAACTTTCGTTTGCGTGATTGGCTCATTTCTCGTCAACGTTATTGGGGTACGCCTATTCCGATGGTTTATTGTGAAGCTTGTGGAACAATACCAGTACCGCTTGAACAACTGCCCGTTTTACTCCCACCGGATGTCGTCTTTAAAGCTGGGGAAAATCCTTTAGCGTTATCATCATCGTTTACGGAAACAACGTGCCCTCAGTGCGGGGGAATTGCTCGGCGTGAGACGGATACAATGGATACCTTTGCTTGTTCTTCGTGGTATTTTCTGCGTTATACTGACCCTCGCAATACGGAAGCCCCTTTCGCCAAAGCTACAGTGAATCAGTGGATGAACGTGGATCAGTACGTTGGTGGGGTGGAACATGCCATTCTACACCTGCTATATGCACGCTTTTTTACCAAGGCTTTGCGGGATTTAGGCTATGTGCAAGCGGATGAACCATTCCAAAACTTGCTTACCCAGGGCATGGTTTGCATGGATGGATCTAAAATGTCCAAATCCAAAGGGAATATAGTAAGTCCAGAGGTGATTATTGGGAATTATGGGGCAGATACAGCACGGTTATTTATTCTGTTTGCTGCCCCACCAGAGAGAGACTTAGAGTGGAGTGATCAAGGGGTTGAAGGGTGTTATCGTTTTCTAAACCGTATTTGGCGTCTGGTCGCTCAATATGAGCCTGTTATCAAAGAAAACCTAAGTCAACTTTCCCCGTCTACTGAACGAACGGATCAGTGGGGGAACCTGGATGCAATCAGTAAAGAAATGCGTCGTCAAACGCATTTGGCTATTCAGAGGGTAACGATAGATGTCGGAAAACGCTATAATTTTAACACGGCGATCAGTACTATCATGGAATGGGTTAACGCTTTGTATATTTATAAGGAACAGCCTACTGCGGATGCTGCGGTCGGCAGGGAGGCGGTTGAAGCGATTCTGTTACTCCTAGCCCCCTTTGCTCCACATATCACGGAAGAGCTTTGGAGGGAAATTGGGCATACGGAGAGCATTCACAATCAGTCCTGGCCCGAAGTGGATGAGGCTGCTCTAGTACAAGATGAAGTGACTGTTGTTCTGCAAGTTAACGGTAAAGTCAGAGACAGGATTATTGTGTCCGCTGACATTTCAAAGGCAGAGTTGGAAAAAATGGTGCTTTCTCAGCCCAAGGTGTTGGAATTTACCGATGGGAAGGCTATCGTTAAGGTCATTACCGTTCCGGGTAAGTTGGTTAATATCGTGGTTAAGTAGGGGACTTGTGTGACACAGCGCTCGGTGCTTACGACGCAGAGCAAACTAACCGTTCAAGCTCCCGTCTCTGGGGAGCGGGGTTCCCGCCAAATGCGCCGTCCCTGGCGCAATGGCGGCAGCGCACGTCCTTGTGCGCTGCCCCGTATTTGGGGTCGGTCGCTTTCACGGAGTTTGCTAATCAGCTTACGTAAAGACGTCGCACTCGTGTCACACTGCGTCCTGGGCTTGGGGATGGGAACGGAGAAGGTTTAGTCTTGCTTCGGAGAAAGTATAGTATACGTTTTGCGATGACGGTTTTGGGAGACGGCACATTCTATGTGCAGCGTCTTGTATCGGGGGTCGTTTTCCAGAGTATGCTAATCAGCTTACGTAAAGACGTCGCACTCGTGTCACACTGCGTCCTGGGCTTGGGGATGGGAACGGAGAAGGTTTAGTCTTGCTTCGGAGAAAGTATAGTATACGTTTTGCGATGACGGTTTTGGGAGACGGCACATTCTATGTGCAGCGTCTTGTATCGGGGGTCGTTTTCCAGAGTATGCTAATCAGCTTACGTAAAGACGTCGCGCTCGTGTGACACTGCGCCCCGGGCTTGGGTCGGAGAACGGTGAAACGGGGAAGGGTTAGACTTGCTTTGGAGAAAGTTGAGTATACGTTTTGCGATGACGGTTTTGGGAGACGGCACATTTCATGTGCACCGTCTCGTGTCTGCGGTCGCTAATTGTAATGAACTGAAGCCGGAAATTAGTACCGAACTGTCCAACATGGCTTAACTAGCGTGTGTCATCAGGAATATTTTTATAGTTGTAAATAACATAAAACGCATCTCCGTGGATTACAGATTTCATTTTTGGCCTAAACGGCTATTTTTTTATGGAAAAATGTAAAATGTTCTTGAAGTTATTAGTGAAGAAGCATTGTTATCGCTATGATGATAAACACTAAAGCAATTAATGATATTTTGGCTTGAAACTTTGCTAATAGACTCAATATTGGGAAACCCCAAATATTACTCTAGATAATAGACTTTGTAGTTTTAGAAAGGGTGAGGGCTATGAATCTTGAAATGGAAGTTTGGGATTGGCAAGAGATTCTTGAATCTGTGCACAACGGTATTATTGCGATCAACCGAAATGGAGAGGTTGTTATTTTTAATAGAGCAGCTGCTACAGTCCTCAATATCCCTCAAGAGCAAGCAATTGGGGCACAGATAGAGCAGGTGATTTCCAACACACAGTTGATCCAGGTCATGGAGAAAGGAACGGAAGAATACAACCAGCGTTTGGATATTAATGACCAAACTATTATTTCTAACCGAAGTCCGATCCGGCGAGGGAACATGATCATTGGAGCTATTGCTATCTTTCAAGACATTTCCGAATTTGAGATACTATCTCATCAATTAGATACGTTTAAAGCTATAAATAAAAGGTTAGATGATGTGATCGAGTCTTTAGACGACGGAATTGTCGTAGCTGATGCTCAGGGAATAATTGTTCGCGCAAATAATGCTTATCAACATATGACGGGAATTACTGCGAAAGAATTTGTAGGTAAACACGTGCGTGATTTGTTAAAGCAAGGCTACATGAACAAATCGGTTACGGAAATGGTCTTGGAACGAAGATCCCAGGTTAACGTGATGGATGTAAGAAACGGTAAGGATCTATTGCTGAGTGGTAATCCAATCTTTGATGACAGTGGGAATGTTTCGTATGTTGTAACTGCCATTCGCGATGTTTCCCAATTAAATGAATTAAAAGGGAAGTTAGCTGAAAGTGAACAAATAAGGGACAAGTATTTTCGTGAACTTGAGCATTTGCGTTCCCAACAGTCTTTTCAGAAAATCATTACCAAAGATCCTGAGATGCAAAAGAAGCTAGAAATGTCTTATCATGTGGCCAACGTGGATTCGAATGTTTTGATTCTCGGAGAGACGGGTGTAGGTAAGGAACTAATAGCTCAATTAATTCATCGTGCCAGTAAACGAGCTAAGCAACCCTTCATAAAAATAAATTGTGGGGCCATTCCACCTAATCTTCTCGAATCAGAGTTTTTTGGTTATGAATCTGGTGCCTTTACTGGGGCACTAAAAGAGGGAAAATCGGGTCTACTTGAGCTGGCTCAAGGCGGAACAATATTTCTTGATGAAATCGGAGAACTATCTCTTGATTTACAGGTCAAGGTTCTTCGTGCTATTCAGGACAAAGAAATAACCAGGATAGGCGGCAAGAAACCTATTCTGCTGGACATAAGGATTGTTGCAGCCACGAATAGGGATTTGGGAGATATGGTTAAGGAAAAAACGTTTCGTGAGGATTTATATTACAGGTTGAGTGTGGTTCCTATCCTTATTCCACCATTAAGGGATCGCAAGACAGATATCCTTTCTCTTGTAGCGGAGTTCTTAGGGAAATTTAACCGTAAGTATGGATACCAAAAATGGATTCACCCAGATGTCATGGATGCCTTTTTGGAGTATGACTGGCCAGGAAACATTCGGGAATTAGAAAACACCATCGAACGACTAGTTGTTACCTTTCGTGAAGATTGTATAGGGATCGATGCTTTAGCAGAGTCTTCCCTTTGGTCATTAAAGCCATCCGCTAAAGATATTACGTCGTTACAATCTTGTTTGGAAAGAGAGGAACGTCGATTGATTGCTGATACTTACCGTATCACGGGGAGTACACGAAAGGCTGCGACGATTCTCAAAATTAGTCAGTCTAGTATGGTTAAAAAGATGAAGAAGTATAAAATTACGGCAGCAAACTCTAATTGAGAAGTTAGGACATATTTAGAGAGTAATTATGTAGTGAATTGAGATGAATATGAACACGATATGACTCGGGCTGAACACAATATGAATCGGATTTGGAATGTCTATGAATAGCGGTAATAGTTGATATTCTCGGTTTTCGGGATCTACGGAAGTGAGTACTATTGTGATCGGGATATTCTCCAATGTCCTGAATTTTCGGACTCTTCTTAACTGGCACAATACTTGCAAAGATTTATGAATAGTTGAGAATAAATTTTGAAAAAAGGGAGGAACCAGGGTGAAGAATTAGTAATTGGAGCTCATTTGTCGACAGAAAGCAATGGTAATTTCGGTCTCAGGCTAACGCAATTTTAGCATCAAAGTAGGTTAAGCTATTATTCTACAAACTAAGGGAAGCCCAATCTCGCAGTTACTGGAACCTCCATATTTTCGCTCAAATGTAGTCCTAGTTATGGAATTAATTAAAGTGGGACTTTGACAAGTGTTGAAGAATTTTTCTGAATTTATAGAGAAAATGGAGGGCATTAAGAAATGGCACAACCAGCAGAAAATATTTATGGAAAGAATTTTAGTATACCTCAAAGGTTGGAACGACTGCCACTTTCCTCTTATCAAAGGACGATCTTTTATATCATAGCGACAGCTTGGTTCTTTGATTCGATGGATCTAGGTATGTTAACCTTCGTTCTAGGTTCCATAAAGACCTATTTCAAATTAACTACAGTGCAAGCAGGGCTGCTCTCAAGCGCGAGTTTCTTAGGAATGTTTCTAGGTGCCGCTATTGCAGGAATGCTCGCTGACCGATTTGGACGTAAGATCGTTTTCCAGTATAGTATGGTAATCTGGGGGGCTGCCAGCTTCATCTGTGCACTCGCTCCAAGTGTGGAAATGTTAGCCCTTGGAAGAATTCTTTTAGGATTTGGAATGGGCATGGAGTTTCCGATTGGACAATCTCTGGTATCCGAATTTATCCCTGCTAAGAATCGCGGACGTTATATTGCGTTACTGGAAGGTTTTTGGCCAATTGGTTTCATCGCCGCAGGGCTGTTAGCCTATCTCATCTTGCCAATTGGCGGTTGGCGTTGGGTATTTGCTTGTGAAGGTATTCCAGCGATCTTTGTACTCATAATTAGACGTATTGTGCCAGAATCCCCTCGTTGGTTAGACACCGTCGGACGTCACGAAGAGGCTAATAAGGTGATGCTGGCCTTCGAGGAGGGGGTAAGAAAATCCTTAGGGCGAGAACTACCACCCGTCTCAAATATCGATAAATCAGTAGCGGTGGCCTCACGTGCCAACAAGTTTTCTTTCTTGGAACTTTGGGCTCCAGGATATGCTAAACGAACTATTATGGTCTGGTGTTTGTGGTTCTTTGCTTTACTAGGTTACTATGGGATAACGACTTGGTTAGGAGCCTTTTTGCAGCAGGCAGGTTACTCGGTAACCAAATCAGTTTTCTACACTATCATTATTTCACTTGCTGGAGTCCCAGGGTTCTTCACCGCTGCGTATTTTATAGAAGCTAAAGGACGTAAAATAACAATTATCACTGTGCTATTAGGTTGTGCAGTTTCGGCTTACTTCTATGGGACAGCTACAACTCTTACTACGCTGATTATTTACGGCTTGTGTATGCAATTCTTTCTATTTGGTATGTGGTCATCCATATATGCCTATACTCCGGAACTCTATCCTACTAGGGCGAGGGCAACCGGCTCCGGTTTCGCCTCCGCAGTCGGCAGGTTAGGTTCACTTTTAGGTCCATCGATTGTGGCCATAATTCTACCAAGAACAGGACAATCTGGGGTATTTGCACTTGGAGCTGTTTGTTTTGTGGCAGCAGCACTCGTCGTCGGGGTCTTAGGCATTGAAACCAAAGGAAAAGCACTTGAGGAGATCTCCGCTTAGTTCTCCAAACACAAGTATTTTACTTTAAGTTAGCCCCTTTTGTGCAAATTTGCGGAAGGGGCAATTCTTTCAGATTCAAAAAAGCCCATAAGAAGGAGAAGAAGGATAATAAAATGATTATTATTGGTGAGAAAATAAACGGTTCTATTCCATCGATGGCCAAAGCCATTCGAGAAAGAGATGAAGCTTTTATTCGTGATTGCGCTAAAAGGCAAGCTGAAGCAGGTGCCAACTATCTTGACGTTTGTGCGTCGGTAGAAGTAGAATTCGAAATCGAGACGATGAAATGGTTGATCGATTTAATACAGGAAGTTACTGATGTCCCTATCTGTGTAGATAGTCCAAGTCCATATTCCTGCGTAGCCGCATTACCATTATGCAATAGAACAGGTTTGGTCAACTCAGTATCAATGGAAGGCGAAAAGATAGATGTAATATTCCCTGTTATCGCTGATACTAAATGGGAATGTGTAGCACTTCTATGTGATAGCAAGGGGATTCCTAATTCTGTGGAGAAACGTTTAGAAGTATTTGAAAATATTATGAAGAGGGCAAAGGAATTTAATATTGATCCTTCCCGCTTGCATATCGATCCATTGGTAGAGACCTTGTCTACCAATGAAACTGCTTTAACCACCTTTGCAGAATGTGCATGGGAAATAAAGAAACGCTATCCAACGATCCATGTGACAAGCGGCTTAAGCAATATTTCATTTGGCTTGCCTGCTCGCAAATTGATTAACCAAGCATTTATGGTATTAGCCGTGAACGCCGGCATGGATAGCGCAATCATTGACCCTACGAATAGAGATTTGTTAGGCATGATTTATGCCGCAAAAGCATTATTGGAAAAGGATGAATATTGCTTAGAATATATCTCAGCATTTAGAGAAGGTTTAATCGGACCTTTGCCAAAAGCTTAATCCATGCTTTAATTCAGTTTTGACAAAGTGAAAAAAATAAATTAGTGCCTAGCACATGATGGAGGGTTATTAATGTCTAAAATTCAAGAAATTTCAAAAGCAATTGAATTCGGTAAGAAAAAAATTATGAAAGGTCTCGTAGAAGAGGCATTAGCAGAAGGCTGTAAACCTATCGATATTTTAAATCAAGGTATGATTGAGGCAATGAGCGTTGTGGGTGAAAAATTTAAAGCTAATGAAATTTATGTTCCTGAAATGCTGGTTGCTGCTCGTGCTATGAAAGAAGGTGTCGAACTTTTAAAACCACATTTGGCGGGCGATAAGAGTGCCGTACTTGGTAAATTCATCGTCGGTACTGTAGAAGGCGATTTGCACGATATTGGTAAAAACCTTGTTGCTATGATGATCGAAAGTGCCGGATACGTTGTAATCGATTTAGGGGTTGACGTTTCAACAGAAAAATTTATCGAAGCAATTAAAGCTAATCCAGATTGTAACCTTGTTGGTCTTTCAGCTTTATTAACAACCACAATGCCGTCTATAAAAAAATCTGTAGCTGCAATTATAGAAGCTGGTTTGAAGAACCAAGTTAAGATAATAGTCGGCGGTGCACCTATAACACAAGAATTTGCAGATCTGATCGGTGCCGATGCTTTTGCAGCTGATGCTGCATCAGCCGCAGCTATAGCAAAAGCATTTGTTGCTTAACTAAAATAATCAGGAGGAATAAAAGATGAACCGTCGCGAAAGAGTTTTATGTGCTCTGAATCATAAGGAGCCGGATCGTATCCCGCTCGACCTTGGAGCTGGATGTTCGTGTAAATTTACAAAGTATTTTTATGTGAAGCTTTTGGATTACTTTGGCATTAAAGATGAAGAATTAGAAATGTGTCACATTCCTTACCAGCTTGTATATGCATCTGACCAGGTCTTGGACCTTTTAGGCTGTGATGTGCGTGCAGCCAGACTCAAACCCATTAAACAGGGCGAAAGTTATTATGCAAAGAAATGGGAAGACGAAAATAGCTATTTCTATAGAAATGATTGGGGAACCTTATACAGAATGCCAAAGCTTCAAGGTCTATATTATGACTTAGCCGGGTGCGCTTTGGGAGATGCTGAGGATGAGGAAGACGACAAAAAGTTCGTATGGCCTACACCGGATAAATATGATAAAGCGGGACGAAAGGAACTAGAAAGCTACCGCGAAGCAGGATTTGCAAATACCATTTCAGAGCAGTTTGGTAATGGCTTCTTGCAAACTGGCCCATTGATCTGGAGCTTTGAAAACTGGCTTGCGATGTTAGTTTCCGAGCCGGAACGCTGTACTCCATTTATGGATAAATTGCTGGAGAAGAAAATGGAGTTTTATGATAATATCTTTGACGTTTATGGCGGGCTGATCGATGTTACCAGTGAAGCTGACGATTTTGGTACGCAGCGTGGAACATTTGTTTCTCCAAAACTTATCAGAGAGATGCTACTCCCTTATCATAAGAAACTGAATGACTACATCAAATCTAAAGGAGATGTCAAAATAACTCTACACAGCTGCGGCTCTGTTACAGCGGCATTGCCGGACATCATAGAAGCAGGCTTTGATATTCTCAATCCTGTACAGATATCTGCTGCAGATATGGGTCCTGAACTGTTAAAGAGCAGATTTGGCAAAGACATCGTATTCTGGGGTGGTGGGATCAATACTCAATCTACTCTTCCAAACGGAACGCCTGAACAAGTTAGAGAAGAAACCAAGAGAAACATGGATATCTTCGGCAAAGATGGAGGTTTCGTGTTCTCGACGGTGCACAATGTACAGGATGACATCCCTATTGAAAATTTTATTGCTATGTGGGAGACTTTCCAAGCTAACTGTAAATACTGATTGCACCTTTACAGATGTCCTGTCATTAAGTGCCGGTCCCTGCGTGTATTGTGCAAAATGTGCTTATCTAGAGGGGGAAAAGTGTAATTTTCTCGACAAAGTAGTCTGGTCTGTTGAAGCAAATGGAATTGACGTAATGGCCTTGGTCAAAGACTTTGGAATACCCTATAATAACGGTAAAAATACGGTTTCCTATGTAGCGCTGATAATGTTTAATAGCTAAAGTGAGAAGGGACGATTTTTGACTTGGACAGCAAGTCGAGAACCGTCCCTTCTTGCCATCACGGCATCTAGCCAATCACACTGCAGGAGAATGCGTAATGAGTTGCAGTGTGGCGATAAGCTCGTCCGCTTATCGTCATGGCGCTGCTCTAATCTCGAACATTCTTGTTCGAGTCATGGCCAGCGCTAACAAGATGGCTAATTCGTGCGAAGACAGTGTCTTCGTGTGGGCACCAACCAAGTTTTCTTTAGAACGGGGGGTAGGTGAGTTGAGAATGGTTAGTTGATTCTGGAATATAGTTTAAGAGAGGATGGGTTTAGTAACGGTCATCATGCAGAAGATAATTGGCATGATCTGGAATATAGTATAGAAAGAGCGACTGAAAAGGAGTGTTATATTTTGCAAAAAGTATATGTACTCGATTCTAGCGTGTTACTGCATGACCCTAATGCCATTTTTCAATTCCAAGATAACGATGTAATTATTCCCTATGTGGTTTTAGAAGAAATAGAGAGTAAGAAACGCCTTATGGAGAATGTCGGTCAAGCTGCTCGGGAGGCCATCCGTCATCTTGATCGCTTACGTGACATTGGTCAACTTTCACAGGGTGTTCTTTTGCCGAACGGAGGAAAGGTTCGGATTGAATTAAATCATTACTCTAATGATATTTTGCCGTCAAACTCGGATTTGGCATTGGCGGACAACCGAATTTTAGCAGTTTCCTTAAGCTTATCGCGAGAAGAAAGGCGACCCGTCATTTTGATTACCAAAGATATTGCCATGCGTGTTAAAGCGGATGCTTTAGGAATCTTAACGGATGATTTCTATAATGATAAAGTTGTTTTGCCACCGATTATGGATGAGATTATCGTTCTTCCGCTGGAGGATATCGAGGTTGACAATTTTTATAAGAATAGTTATATCCCCTTACAGGTGCCTTTGCTACCGAATCGCAATGTAAAAGCAGTTTTGAGTGATGGCTCAGTGCTCCCCTTTGTTTCGTCCCCAAATGGGAAAACATTAGTCTATCAGATGGGGCCAAGTAAGGCCTGTTGGGATATTCGGCCCAAGAATATGGAACAGTCCTGGGCCTTGGAAATGCTCAATAATCCCGAAATCAAGTTAGTCAATTTAATGGGGCCTGCAGGGACTGGGAAGACTCTACTTGCTTTGGCGAGCGGCTTGGAACAAACGGTTCATACGGAAAATTACCATAGAATGCTTTGCGCTCGTCCGATTGTCCCTTTTGGCAAAGACATTGGGTTTCTTCCTGGAGAGAAGGATCAGAAGGTACGCCCCTATATGCAACCGATTTATGATAATCTTGAGTATTTACTTCGACCACGGCGGGAGAAAGAGCGCGAAAGAGGCACCGAATCTATCGTTGACAGCGCCATTGATCTTCTAATCAAGAAAAGGCAGCTTGAAATTGAAGTACTCACCTACATCCGGGGCAGAAGTATTCCTAATCAATTCATGATTATTGATGAAGCTCAGAACCTTTCTGCTCATGAAGTTAAGACTATTATTACTCGAGCGGGTGAGGGAACGAAGATTGTGCTTTGTGGAGATCCGGATCAAATTGATCATCCTTATTTGGATAAAGCGAGTAATGGGTTAGCCCATGTCGCTGCGAGGTTAAATGGGCAATCTTTCTATGGTCAGGTTCGACTGCTTCGTGGAGAACGAAGCGAACTCGCAACACGAGCGGCAGGGTTGTTATAAAGACCCTTGTGTGAGGGACTTGTATGTCGAAAATGGGGAGCTCCCCATTTTCGTACACTGCAACTTATTACGCATACTCCTGCAGTGTGGATTTGGACGAGTGTCCCTGGAGCCCACACGAAGACACTGTTTTCGCACGTATTATCCTTCTTGCAGACACTGTCTTCGCACGTATTAACATTCTTGCAGGATGGCGGGAAGGGACCGTCGTAGGCATAAAGCGCTGTGTCACACAAGTCCCTCAATTCGACAGGATAAACTAGCCTTCGCAGCAGGAAAAAGAAGGAATAAAGCGAAATCAAATAAACCATGGTTACCTGATTAGAGAGGGCAACGGTTTAATAGCCGTGGGATAATTGGACGTGGATGGCTGATGTATGGATAAAGCATTAAGGAAATATAAAAAATAAGGAGGAAGCTGTGAATGGAACGTAAACTTCGATATGTCTGGTGGTTGGTGCTCATAGGCCTCGCCATCCTGGCCATTTGGAAGCTTTTTTTGCCTCATGGCTCAAATGCCTATCTTCAAAAAAATGTTTCAAGTCGAGAGATAATAGTTTATGTAGCCGGAGCAGTTGAGAAACCGGGACTTGTTCATCTAGCCCCGGATGCACGCTTGGACGATGCCTTGAAACAGGTCTGTCCTTTGCCGGAGGCTAACCTAGAGAGTATGAACCCGGCTGAAAAACTTAAGGATGGGCAAAAGGTTAACGTGCCGTACAAGGTCTCATCCCTTTCTCCCGGGTCTACAGTGGTTGGGAATCCGATCAATGTCGTGAGCAGTAGTGCCGGTAATAATATTGGTTCAACAAACGGGACTGGTGCCGGATCAGTTAATAATGCTAGCGTTAGTTCAGCACCGGCAGGAGGGAAGATTAATATTAATACCGCCGGAGCAGTTGAGCTGGACAAGCTTTCCGGTGTCGGCCCTGCGTTAGCGGAACGCATTCTTCAATATAGAAGTGAACACGGGCCGTTTATTCGGGCGGAAGATTTGGAGAATGTTTCAGGTATTGGCCCGAAAACTTATGAGAAGATGGCTTCTCAAGTAACGATTGGACCATGAAGGACCCCTGGATCGGACGAGCGTCAGCCCTCTTGATCGGGGGTCTCAGTGGATCGTATTTACCGGAACAGGTACGTCTTTATTCTTTGGGGATCCTAGTATTGCTTGGGATACGCCTCATATTGTGGCGGCCACGTGATTTTTTTGGACGATTATTTCGCCCAGAGATTCTATTGCTTGGAGCAAGTCTCTTACTTGGCTTTGTGTATGGTTCACGTGCGGATTGTACTCTGCCAGAACCTATTATCTTAGACCGTGTGGAGATTGTAGGCCTTATTCAGGATTGGAACAAACTTGAGGATAGGGTAGTGGGCATAGTTCGTGTCGAGGAAGGGGAAGGCGGCACGTCGAAAGATAGGGGTGATGTTCCAGATGATCTTCGGCAAGAATTAAAAGGACAGACTTATCGGCTGACGGTTTACGTTGATAAGCTGGGTCAGATTCCTGGTGAGTGGAAGCGGGTACGACCCGGAGACCGTGTAAGTTTCTGTGCGCGTTTAGAGAGGCCGAAGTCGGTCGGAACACTCGGTGCCTACGACCTGCGCCTTTATTATAAGGTTAGGGGATTAAGTGGAACCCTAATTGCTCAAGGGGATGCTGTTCTGCTTTCTGCGGGGGAGCCAAGTCTAACCTGGAAGATTCGTCAGCGGGTTCGAAGTCGGCTTCAGGCCTGGGACCCTGAGGAAACAGGGGTATTAGAAGGGATTTTGTTCGGAGACTCCAGTCGTATTCCAGATTCGATTCAAGAACGCTACAAAGTAACCGGCGTACTTCACGTCTTTGCAGCTTCGGGCTCCAATGTAGCTTTTGTGCTTGGACTTTCATGGATGCTCCTGAGTTTTTTGCCAAATCAAGTTCGGATTGGCGGAACGATTTTGGTCCTGTTACTTTATGCTGCACTTTGTGGAGGAAATGCTCCGATAGTCAGAGCGACTATTTTGGGAATCGCGGTTTTACTCGGGCGTTTGGGACGGGGGAAAGTGGCCACGTTGCGTTGGTTGTTTTTGGCAGCGGCAGGCCTATTTATTAATAATCCTTTAATCATTCAGGATCTTGGTTTTCAACTTTCCTTTGCCGCTGCCTGGGGGATTGTTGTACTCACCCCTCATATTCTTTCGTGGAAGTTGTTTGAATGCGTTCCCCGACTCCTTCGTTATGCTGTTGCAGGCACTATTGCGGCTCAAGTAGGGACGCTTCCCCTGCTGATTTTTGCGTTCCATCGATTATCTCTGATTGGATTGTTTGCGAATGTCTTTATCCTTTTTATTTTAGGTAGTGTGCTCGAATTGGGACTCATCGGGGTGATCCTTTCTATCTCTGGGGGACTGTCTGCTCCTTTATTTCAGGTAAGCTTATGGCTCTTAGCTGGGACAAATGCAATTTTAAAGGTCTTGGCTGAATTACCTTACGCTGATATCTGGGTGTTAAATCCAGGTCCTCTCTTTTGGCTCATTTGGTACGGTGGAATCGGAACCGTCTTATGGGGAAAGGAGCGCGTGCTTTTTATCATTAAGGGGAGGCTGCTTCATCTTAGTAGAAGGTTAAGGACAAACGTTGTGAAGATGAAAGAACGATGCCCTTTGGAAATTCGTCGAGCTGCGCGACGTTTACTCCCGAAATTGTCTAGGAGCCCAATGTTGAAAAATAGGCTACTTATTCGTTGGGTTGGCATACTGCTTATCTTTCTTTTCCTTTGGAGCCCCTGGAATTTTCAGAACGATCTGGAAGTGGTTCTAATCGATGTGGGACAAGGGGATGCGATATTAATCCGAACGCCTAAGAAACATGCGATCTTGCTGGATGCAGGCCCGCGTAGTGAACGGTTTGATGCTGGAGAACGAATTGTACTTCCTTATTTATTGCAGAGTAGAACTCGGCATTTGGATGCTTTACTGATTACTCATGAACATCAGGATCATATCGGTGGAGCCCGTGCTGTGTTAGCTAATATTCCTACGGATTGGGTAGGGATTCCTGAAGTAGGGGACCGGTTGGAAAATGCAGAATGGCAGGAAGGGCTACCTTTCGAGCTGATCAATCAGTCTGAAAGGCTGCGGAAGATTCAGGCGGGAGATCGAATCGAGCTTGATTCGGGGGTATGGATGGACGTGTTAGGTCCGCCTAAGGTTCTTAACGGGACGCATTCTGACCCAAATAATAATTCTCTGGTACTCAAGCTCAACTACTTGGGGCAGAGTGTCTTGCTGACAGCAGATATGGAGCAAGAAGAAATGGAAGATATCTATGAAACCGGTGTCGATTTAGAAAACAATATTTTTAAAGTGCCGCATCATGGAAGCCGCTTTTCTTTGGATAGACCTTGGTTGGATGGGATTCATCCCCAAGCGGTATGTATTTCGGTGGGGAAAAATACGTTTGGTCATCCCTCACCGGAAGTTCTAAGGTATTGGGAAGAACGCCACATACCGGTTTATCGGACCGATGAACATGGTACTATCAAGTTTAGCGTAGGTGACCGTGGAGTGGAAATAATGCCGGGTCGTTAATCTATTTAAGGGCTTAACTACGGCAACAAATGGTAAAATATTCTCGGAATGTATAAAAAGGAAATACTGGGTAACAATATCAAGGAACATCTCTTTTCTCCTCCTCTTTCTTTTGCCTCTCCACGACGTTGGGGGGGTTTTTTTTATACTAGTCAGACCCTCATGCCGCTGCGCGGCACCACTGATGAATGGAAAATTCATTTTCCAGGACAGAAAGTGTATACTGACTGATACCAGCTATATTTGTTCTTCTGGCTTTTTTAGGAGGTCTCTATTAAAATAAGCAAAGGGGGTGGCAGAGATGCGTGAAATTGAACGAATTAAGGAAAGCGTAGCGAAGGGGAAGATTCCAACTGTTTATTTGTGGTATGGAGAGGATCGGTTTTTAATTCAAGAGGGGTTAAAAGTCCTTAAGTCGTTCTATTTCATGACGGATCCGTCGGGAAGCGGGATTGAACAAGTTTCTGCAAAGGAGTTGCCTCCGGATGTCATTGTAGAGCGGGCCAATACAATGTCCTTTTTTGCCAATCGCCTCGTGGTTGTTGAAGAAGTGAACTATTTCAAGGACGGGCAGGCGGCAGATCTGGAGCCGTTTTTAGACTACTTTGCTCATCCAAATCCCACGACATGTCTTTTGTTTATCACTGAAAGTGTGCATAGAGGAAGAAAGTTTTATAAGACCATAGACAAAACTGGGGAGATCATGGAATTCTGCTCGCCGAAGCGTCCGCAGGAATGGTTGGCCTGGGTTCAGTCAGAATTAAAGACACGGGAAAAATCGATGGATATTCAAGTCGTTTCCCAATTTGTTGAATGGACTGGACACCATACCGGCGTTTTATGTCAAGAATTAGATAAGCTCATCGTATATGTTGGAGAACGTAAGAAGATTACTTTGGAAGATGTAAAAGCTATTACACCTCAATCGATTGAAACGAGCATCTTTGATCTTTTGGATGCTGTTGCTAGTCGATCCTCTGTCAAGGCTCTACAAGCCTTGCATGAGGTGTTGCGTAAAGAACCTGCTTTAAAGGTCTTAGCGTTACTGGTTCGTCAAGTCCGGCTTCTTTTGGGGTGTGACTCTTTGCGCAGGCGCGGGGGAAATGTTGCCGAAGCCCCCTCAGCATTGGGAATTTCGCCATTTGAAGCGCAGAAAGTCTGGCAACAATCCGTTAGGTTATCGACGAAACAACTTTCCAAGGCGTTATCCGAGTGTTTAAACACAGATTTGGCGTTAAAAACTGGGGGCGGTGATCCAGGATTATTGTTGGAAATAATGATTATTAAGTTTTGTAGAGAGGAAGTGTCTTAGCAAAGAAACTTCCTCTTGCTTGGGTTGACGGGAATTTGAGTAACGGAGGTCTGGAACGACCGAGGGGCCCATGTGATTAAATGGGAATACAAAAATTAAAAATTATGTGAAAAAATAAGCCCCCGATAAAATCGGAGGTTAAAAATTAAGGTCGAAAAATATTACATAAAATAGAGCGAGAAAATTTAAATTCTCACCCTCTTTAGAAACCCTTGTTTTCGTACCAAATACTTATTTTTAAACTAAACTCGTTGCTAGTCACCATACATATTTAACACCCTCTTAATCAGATACTTATAGTCAAATTATACTACCGTTAGTATGGACAAGCAATTATTTTGTTATTCATTTATTTAATTTATAATATTCCTTTAGGTTTTTTTAGTGACACCGAGATTAAACAAATTCCCAGTTCATTCTATAAAAATATAACAAACTTGGATTATCAACTTCCCATTCATACATGGCAATATCGGCAATATAACGAGGATTAATTATTTGAGGTAGTGATAAATTAATATGTGCAGAAGTATCAGCATAAATACATTTCTTCACACTATTTACCATCCCCTTAGGAACACAAAGTCTAAGAATAATCTTTTCAGTAGGGTTTTTTACACAATGACCTAAATAAGGCTGCATTTTTCTAGAGGAATCTCCTAGATTGTAGATTATTTCACAATCCGTTTCTTGATTTTTTTGTAATGGGACTTCAAAAGTGACATAAACTGTTTTCCATGGCTCATCTTTACATAGCTCAACTTTATGATTACTTTTTGACTTAATAATTGGTAGTTCACTCATACTACTTCCTGACCATTTATGAGTACTTTTCATCCCGTTAATTTCTTTTAATGCTAGAATATCAGAACTTGAAGAATAAGTCATTTCCTCCCGATTTTTAAATAGCAATTCTGTTTCAACTTTTTTGCATATATAGTCCATTGAAAGTGATGGGAAATTAGGTTTGAATTTATTTGTTTTATCCTTATAAAATATAACAGACGCAGTGAATGCAACTCCAATTGAAATTCCCGCAACAAAGTACTGCCATGGCAAAATAACATTGCTATGTAATAATGAAAAGATATTTGCTGCAATTAATGACCACAAACTTCCAAGTATAAACCAAATTATTGTTGCTGAGAGACTTGAGATAATTCCAATTTTATATTCTACCCTTAACCCCAAACTACTCCTCTTCATATAAACATATCCTTATCTGTAAAATTTATGTATTTATCATATCATTATGAAACAGGCTTTACAATAACCCACTTCAATTAAAAAAAAGCCTTACCACTTTATTAAATCAGTTAGAATAGTTTCTTTTTGACAGAAAAGAGGGAAATCCTTTACAAAACGGAAAATTATACATTACTTATAAAAGACTATCTCATAACATACTGATTGTCACAATGAAGCATATTCTGTCGAATCTCTCAAATTCCTTCCAAAATGTTGTAGGATGGGATGGGGAGTATGGATGAAGATGCATATTATTATTGCAAGTGAACTCGTTCAACTAAAGTTGAACATCGAGTCTTCGGTGGGGGACTCTACCCCCACCGAAGCAGAATAAGGTGTATCACTCCCACTTGTAGAAGTGGGAGTCTTACGATTTGGATAAAATTGGAAAGGGAGATTTATTATGACTATCAAATTAACTTACCAGATACCTAGCAAATCTGAGCCATGTAATGAGCATTTGGTCGCAAACATCACAGAAAAACAAAAGGCTTTTATTCAAGAAATGAGTAAAAAGTTTGAAAATGAGTCTGAGTTTGTGAGATTTATGATCGACGGGTTTATGGAGAACAACATCAATTTTAAGGAAGTTGAAAATCCAAAGAGTAATGCTTTAATTCCTGAAACTAAAGATGAGCCATGGTATGAACGACTATGGTATTAGGTAGATCAAAGCGATATCAATATTGTTAGAAAAAATTCGTCATAGTGTCTTATGGGTCGCTATATATTAGCTATAGAGAAAGAATGCCTCGTGTTTAGCGATGCACCTAAAGAGTCAAGGGCATGTTAGACGTTTATATCTAACATGCCCTTTCCCTGATATACGAAGATCATCAAAGGGAATGGAGTCAATGGAGATGAGAAAATGAGGAACGCAATCTTTAAACTCTACATAATTATGGTAATTGTTTTTGTAGTAATAGCATTTGGATTATTTATTCAATTTGATTTCTTCAATCAAATTTTAACTGAAGAAACTCGAAGGATTACAACCTCGGCGCGGGATAGCATTGGCAGAGAAATAAGTAGTAACTTACTTCGTAAAGGACAAATCATTACGGATGCTTCTGATTATATCTCCCTTGAAAAATGGAACAATGAAGAACTTTTAGACTATATGAAACGATTGTTGACTAATAACACCTCTTTTTCCTCCATTTATTTTGGTACAACGGATAATGTGATGATCAATGGAAGTGGATGGGTTCCACTGCAAAGCTTTGATTTAAGGACTCGTCCATGGTATATCGAAGCAGTGCGAGAGAATAAACTTATCTTTACAGAAGTCTTTCTTAACGCATCGAAAGATAAACTAATCGTTACCATCGCCAAACCAGTCTATAATCCAGATAACCAGCTTTTAGGTGTGATCGCAGGAGACGTTTCTATAAAGGATATTGTATCTCTAATAAAGGATAAAGGAATAACGGGCAAAGGCTATTCTTTTTTAATAGATGGGAATGGAATTATACTTGCCCATCCTAACACTGAATATGAGCCTACTTCAGAGCTTAAGAATCTTAATGAAATTTCAAAGGAATTAACTATTTGTTTATCTCAGAATGAACCAGGAATAACGAAAATATCGGTAGATGGTATAGACGGCTATTTAGCCTATCAATCTATCGAACATACGAATTGGAAAATTGGGAGCTTTAGTCCATTAAATGAATATATGAGCAAAGATCGGATATTTTTGAGGATATTTTTAATTACGTTGATATCTTCGTTTACTATATTTATATTTTTTTTGAGGCAACAAAAAAGATACTTGATAACTCCATTACTTACATTAGGGACAGATATTCAAAGGATTAACTTTGAGCATAATAGATCGTTTAGATTACCTACTGAGGAGAAAGAGCCGTTAGCTGTATTACGAAAATCCATAAATCTGGTTTTGAACAAAACTGAAGAATTATTTGGACAGTTACAATTAGAAGAAGAAGAATTAAATAGAGCTAATGAAGAACTTGAATTATATGTTCTACAATTAACTGCTTCTAAAGAGGAGCTCCGTGTTCAATATGAGCAGATCATTGAAAGTGAACACACTTTTCGCACGCTTTTTGAAGGCTCAGCAGATGCAATATTTTTATTTGTAGATAATAAGTTAATTGATTGTAATTCAGCGATGCTTGAATTATTAGAGTATGCTTCTAAGGAAAGCATTCTAGGCAAAAGTCCATGGGAGCTTTCACCGGAAATTCAACCTGACGGGAAATCCTCTAAAGAAAAAGCAATTGAGATTATTAACGCTACTTTAGAAAATGGAAACTGCAAATTCGAATGGTGGCATCAGAAAAGTAATTCAATATTAGTACCCGTTGAGGTTATGTTGACTATTATCATACTTAATGGTAAGAAAGTTTTTCATGCGTTGTGGAGAGATGTTAGCGAGCGAAAGAAACTAGAAAAGCAACTGGAATATTTGAGCTATCATGATCAATTAACGGGTCGATACAACAGACGATTTTTTGAAGAGGAGTTAAAACGACTAGATGTAGAAAGGAATTATCCTATGACCATTGTTATGGCAGATGTGAATGGACTTAAGCTTATCAATGATTCCTTCGGTCATGCTATAGGTGATGAACTCATTAAGAAAGTATCAGAAGTGATAGGAAAAGGATGCCGAGCTGATGATATTATTGCTAGACTTGGAGGAGATGAATTTGTAATTCTGTTACCAAAAACAGATAATTATGAAACTGAGCAGATCATCAAACGTATCAAAGGTGAAGCTTTAAAAGAAAAATTAGGTACTGTCGAGATATCAGTATCCTTTGGTTGGGAAACTAAGAATAAAGAGGGGGAAAAAACGCAAGACATACTTAAAAAGGCTGAAGACTACATGTATAAGAAAAAACTTTTTGAAGGCCCGAGTATGAGAGGAAAAACCATTAAGGCTATCATTAGTACCCTTCATGAAAAAAACAAAAGGGAAGAACAGCACTCTTATCGAGTTTCATTATTGTGCAAAAGTATGGGGAAAGCTCTTGGCTTGTTAGAAAATCAAATCCAAGAACTTAAGAACGTAGGTTTACTTCATGATATAGGGAAGATTGCAATAGACGAAAATGTACTTAATAAACCAGGAAAACTGACCAACGATGAATGGGAAGAGATTAAGCGTCATCCAGAAATAGGTTATCGCATACTAAGTACGGTTAACGATATGGCGGAAATGTCTGAATACGTATTAGCCCATCATGAAAGATGGGATGGAAGGGGATATCCAAAGGGCTTGAAAAGTGAAGGAATACCCTTTCAATCCAGAATCATAAACATAGCCGATGCCTATGATGCCATGACTAGCGAAAGAAGCTATCGTAGTACTCTGTCAGAAGAAGCTGCTATTGAAGAGTTACAAAAAAATGCAGGTACCCAGTTTGATCCAGAGTTGGTAAAAGTATTTATTGAAGTCTGCAAGAAGACCCCGACTTCAAAACTTAGTTGAGGCTTTGAGTCTACCTTCAGGTTGGGAATTAATAACTAATCAGAGAAGCCATTAGTACTCCCGTTGCTATACTTAAACAAAATGAGAGAATGCCGACCGCAACATTACCGTTAGGTATTTCATGATGGACTTTAATAGTTGGGGTTAAGAATTCAAAGAGCCAATACACGATGATTAAGGAAACCGTTCCGGTCAGCGTCCAAACAGTCATATCTAAGAGGTCTACCGAGTGGTAAATGGCTGATGCTAGGACAAAAGCCAACCCTAGAACCTTACCACCTAAATCAAAGGCCACGGCTTTTGCCGCTGCGACCTTGCGTGGATTTTCCAGATCATCCCCGAAAGCCATAATCTGAAATTCTTTGTAGGGTGTTGTGCATGTAAAGAGCATCACAGCTAATAGCATCAAAGGAATCGTGACCCCTAAATACTTAAGAAAGTTAATCAGATACATTTACTCTTTTCCTCCTTACTAGTTTTCACACCTATAGGTAAGAAACACGAAAGATTGCCAGTGATTCGCTCCCCAATACGGGCACTTATAGCAGAAGCTCGGCCTCCGACCAAAAAAGAACCCCAAAGCAGCCTTCCCCGATAAGGACCACTCACAGTATTACTTTCAATCTCTTCCATCTCAAGCCGTTTCTGATAAATCATCGGTTGATCCCAATAGAAATCATCCTTATCCTTTTCAGCTACCCGGCCGTCTTTATCAAACAGACTCACCGCCCCACCCTCACGGCCGAAGATTGGCTTGGTCACAAATGGTTCCTTATTGAGAAACCGGTTTTCCATATAGGTAGGAAGCATATAGTTCTCAACCCAGGCATGCTCTTCAGGTGTATAAAATTCACCCGCTTCATGTAAATTCCAAATAAGGCTTTGTAGCGCCTTGGTTTGGGCAACAAATGCTGACGGCGGATTGATAATCGCCAGTTTACCCCGTGCCACTAAATCAAGTACATGAGCTCCAGTAGGGTATTTATCGTTTTCATCGTAATCCTCAACAAGTTTTTCTAAGGCATGAAGGCGGTACCAGACATCAATTGGGACGAACCGATCATCCAGCAGGGCGCATAAGCGATCTTCAAAAATCCGAAGGTCTTCGAGTGCCACAAATTTCGCCTTGAGGCCGGATTGATCCATTAAATACTTAACGGTATCCCGATCTTCTTTATGCCAACTTAAGGCACTGAAGACTATCGAATCGGTGGCATAGCCCAGCTCCTTATACGTTTTAACTATACGCGTGAACGCCTCTCCGATCTGCCCTTCAGTCCCTTGATTCGGGCTTTCTGCACCGAAAAACCTGCACGCTTGAGCATTGACAAAAAATGCCTCTACGACACTAGTCGGAGTATCCGCGTTAAATTCAATCATTTTAATCCCTTCGGCCGTCTGCATAAAATCAAAGCGTCCCATAACCGTCACTATTTCGGGCTTAACTAGAACCCGAACAGCGGGCAATAGTTCTTTGGGAATTCCTAACTCTAGTAATAATGGATCTTCTGCACTTTGGACAGCAAACACAGTCTTTGCATAAATACTCCCTAATGCTTCGGTGGCAAGCTTAATCTCTTGGCGAAAACTCGGGGTGATATAATGAATTCCAGCCAACCCGTACTCCAGCCCCTCAATCCAATCCCAAGAAAAAACATCCCTAAGCGGGCCGTAAAGCCGTTCTCTTATTTCCTCATAGGACGGTTCAACTGGCACTCGATCCACCTCCGCCAATCCCGCCATGTGAACCGCTGCTTATTCCTGTTCCTCCCGTTGAACTGCTCCCTCCGACTGGTTTCGTTGAACCACTATTTGAGTTAACCGAATTCTGAGCACTGCTAGAACTTCCAGAGGAAACACCTGGAGATCTTACCACCCCGGCTCCCGATGAATGCCGTTTGGAAAACCCAAACGGGGCTAGGTACCTACCAAAGTAGCCATCATCATCATCATCATCTTCAACGGTGATCGGATTGCCATTTTGATCGTATACGACTTGTTGTTTAGTACCACAGCCTGCGGAGCTTATAACCAAGGCTGTTGATAAAAATAAAGTAACCATCTTAGAACTTTTATTCACCTTTTTTCTCCTTCCTAGTAAATTAACTCGTCCTTTTTACATAGAGAGCATAGGTCTGCCGGTCCTCATCCAATTCTAAAGAAGTTTGCTCCCACTCTACACCCTCTATCATCAAATAGTGGCACTGACCAAGTATGGCAATATCTGTTAAACTACTCAACTCCAAGTTCTGAATTATTGGATATTCTTTAGCATCCTCTCGGTATTCCCTTATTTCCATAACAATAAAACCCATTCCAACCTTCGAACGACGACTCATGGGAATCGGAATTTCATCGTTTGCCTTTTTCACATAGATGACATGGAGGGGCGGTTCAATTGTATTCGATGTTTTCTCATACACTACGCCATCTTTGATAAAGTAGTCACAAAGAAAACGGCTCACTATTTCATCTTTGGGAATTGAGTTATAATGATAAAGCGCAGGATAACCATTTTCCACGTCATATAGACGATACTCAAGGTTGGCCATTAACCTTTATCCCCCTTTCCTTCCTTCCAAAACCATGAAAGAATTAATGTATAAGTTTATTTCCACTTTAATACGTGTCTTTCCTGCAATGTAACAGGATATATTTCATTTGTAAAGAAATAAGATTAGTGGATGCAAATCATGGTTGATAATTAACTCAGCCTGACCACCTGCTCAAAAAAATTGACATGTCTATGAGTTCCATAGTGCATGTCAATTTTTTTGAGATCCCTCAGGTGCTGCGGGGAGCATAATGGAAATTCTAGTGCCGATTTCCTGCCTGCTCAAAACCTCTATGTGTCCGCCATGACGCTCCGTGATCCATTTGGCAATGGATAAACCCAAACCCGTTCCGCCCGTGGCTCTAGCGCGGGATTCGTCAGCGCGGAAGAACCGTTTAAAAATCTGAGGAACCGCATCAGGAGCGATACCAATGCCTTCATCTTGCACTGTCAGCTGGGCATAGCCATCTGCACCGGAAACAGAAATGGTGATTCGTTTACCCGGGGGTGTATATTTCATAGCATTGTCAATCAATATCCGCGTTGCCTGTTTGATAAGGTTTTTATCCGCCATAATAAAAATGGGCGTAACCTGTGAATCATATTCGTGCCCGCTGTCTATCATCTGAGTTTCCCGAAGCACCTCTACGGCAAGGTCGGACAGTTCAAAACGCTCTATTTGCAGAGCCATCGTGTTGTTGTCACCTCGTGCCAGAAATAAAAGCTGTTCTACCAGGCCCTTCATATTCGCTGTTTCATCTTTGATGGCATCAATGGATTCCTGCAAAGTCTTCTCATCATTCTTTCCCCACCGATCCAGCAGATTCGCATACCCCTGAATGACGGATATCGGTGTCCTTAGCTCATGGGACGCATCCGACACAAAGCGCACCTGGGAGCGGTAGGATTCGTTGATTCGGTCCAGCATCCCGTTAATGGCAGAGGCGAGGGTTTTAAGTTCGCTTTGCGTATCCCCCAATGGAATTCTCGTATCCAGTCTTGTGGCATTGATGTCGTCCAACTTACCTGCCAGAACTTCCAGCTGCGCAGGTGCAAAGACGGCGGCGGTATTGAGGTTTTGAGCTGCCTCAGCCAATTCCTCGATGGGTCGAAGGGTTCTTCGGATCAACCTTGCGCCTGAGAAAATGCTGCGGAACAGCATTAAAAGCTCTAGGATCAAGACTATGGCAAACATCCATATAAGAATCCGAAGGGTTTCCTGTAGACGGATGGAAATACGATAAGAACCACTGTCAAATTCAGTCGTCACATTGTAAGTGATGCCCTCTAAATGTCCCCAAAAGTTCAGGCCTTTTGAATCCGGCAGGTCGATACTTCTAGCCCCAGACGCAGTCAGTTTAAAAAGGTGGGTCTGTAGGTATTTAGGTATTTTAAACCCTTTGGCTTCTCTCGTCTGTGGCAAAACACTGAGTCCGTTGAGCTCAAGCCAGTTTTCCGCATCAGGGGTGGGCAGCCCTGTTTGGTTCAGCCTTTCGGCGACCACCGCCACGGTTTGTTCGGTGTGAATAATTAGACCTGCAGCTGTGACCAGGCACAGAATCACATCAAGAACCAAAAAAAGCCCTAGCATACGAAAAAATAGTTTAAGGTTAAGCTTCATGACAAGGGAAAATTGGATTTTATGACCAATGCGCTGAGCGGGACTGTTTAACGGCTCACTTTTCATCTTTTATCACATACCCCACTCCTCTTACGGTATGAATCAGTTTAATATCGAAGACCTCGTCAATTTTCCCACGCAGAAAACGTACGTAGACATCGACGGCGTTGGTTTCTCCCGTAAAATCGTAGCCCCAGACATTTTCGAGCAGTGCTTCCCGGGAAACGACCAGTCCCTTATTTTTGAGCAGATAGTGGAGAAGGTCAAATTCCCGTTTTGTCAAATCAATGGGCGTACCCTTCACGGTAACCGTATGTCGGCTCGTGTCCAAGAGCAGATCGGAGGAGGACAACACCACGTCTTCCTGGATAGTTTTTCTGAGGGCGGTGCGGATCCGGGCGAGAAGCTCCTCAATGGCAAAGGGTTTGGTAATATAATCGCTTGCCCCGCTGTCTAGTCCGGAAACCTTATCCACTACGCTGTCCCGCGCCGTCAGCATGATGATGGGAACGGAGGAGGTTCGGCGAATCCTGCGCAGCACTTCCATTCCGTTTAACTGAGGCAGCATAACATCCAGCAAAACGAGGTCAAACTCGCCGGTTTCAGCGAGTTCAAGCCCTGTTCTGCCATCAAAGGCCTTTGTTGTGGAATAGCCCTCATAGCCAAGCTCGAGCTCAACAAATCGGGCAATTTTTTCCTCATCCTCAATAATCAGTATTTTCGAACTCATTGTAGGACCCGCCATTTCAAATATTTTTCTTTACTTTTCCAGGGACTTCTTGAGGTTTACGGCGGCGTCCGCCGCGCTATTCATCGCGTCATTGACAGTGTTGCAGCCAAGATCAGGTCCATGGAAGCGATAGCGAAAACCAAAGAATAGTCCGATGATAAGCAGTGGAATAGTAATCCAGGGGATGAATATCAACAGCAAGACAAAGGCAGTAACTGGAGCAGAAGCTTTGCTTTCCTCACCCTTGAGCACTTCAAAGGAATTGACATTGCCTTTGCGGATCATTTTCAAGCAAAATCGTCCGAATTTCTTCATCAGAGAAATAAAAGTTTCACCACCATGGCAGTTTTTAGTTTGCTTTTCCCAGCAAGTTTCTTTATTTGCCCCTGCGTAGGCGTCGGCGGTTTTCCCACTGCTGTAATAACCGCCTCCGGTTGGTGCTGTTACCTTTCCCTGTTTCTCCAAATAGATAATGGCTTCCAGCAAATCTCCATTGGCCGCATCTAGGGCAGCCTTTGCCTCGTCGTAGCTTACATTGGCCATCGTACGTAGTTTTTCCACTTGTTCTAAGGTTGTCATAAAATTTCCTCCTTGTTATTTGTTATGATACCGCTTTGCGTAAAATCCTGCAATAAATAGCTTTGAGCCGCAATTGGGTATATATGAATTCTAACCTAAAAAACTTCAAGGAGAATTTGATTAAAATTAAAATATGATTAAAAAGATTCCATATATAACCAGTTAATTTTCAATGCACTTTTATGGCAACTTGTCATAGGGTTAAAACTAGCTTTTTTTTGCCTCGTGCACTAAACTTAGGACTAAAACTCCAGCGCCTACAAGCAATGATAAGCAAACCCAACTCATAGTATAATTACCGCTATAATCTACAATTAAACCAAACGTTGGAGGGGAAACCAACACGCCAATTTGAACTAAACTCAAACCTAAGCCTAATGCTGTTCCCGCCTGTTCCTTGCCAACCAATTCTGCCATAAAGGCTGCATATATTCCGTTCCAGCCGATTGCGGAAAAACCGAACAGCCCAATGATTATTCCGATAACCCATAAAGGCGTAGAGGAATTTATAAATATCATAGCTAAGGACATTAAAGCAGAAAAAGTACCCGTAATAACTAAAACGGGTTTACGAAAACCATGAAAAACAGTATCACTTAATATCCCTAACACAATTCGAGCTGATGCTCCGACCAATTGGGCAAGGGCCATCAAGAAACTAGCAGTAACAATGCTCTTACCTAAATAAATATGTAAAAAAACGACTAAGTGAGTAACTAGAGTAGCTTGAGCAGAAACATATGTAATCGCCGTTAAGCTTACTAACCAAACGTCTTTGTTGTGCAGAACAGCCCATTTGTCACCACTTCTTTGGATAGTATTTACTATCGTATCTTGTTTTTCGAAATTATCATTTAAAATAATCTGACAAACTACAGAACCTATAATGGCGACTATCCCCATACCCACCATAGCCCATTGCCATCCATATTTTGAGGCGATTATGGGAAGGGTTAGGGCAGCCACTAAACCGCCAATGGGTATACCCGTTTGTCTAATTCCTAGCACAAAGCCTCTTTTATTATAGGGGAACCAAGTCATAACTGCTTTGCCACCTGCCGGAGTAGATGAAGAAGCCCATAAACCCGTAAAAAAAAGCAAAACAACTAACCAACCAAAGCTTCCAGAGCGAGAGGCTAGTAAAGCTCCTAGACCGGTCAGAACTCCGCCTCCCACCAAGACAACCTTTTCTCCACGAAGGTCAACTACTTTTCCGGCTAAAATAGCGGTTAACATCATCCCCGCATTAACTGATACGCCGATAATACCAATTTGGGCATTTGATAATTTAAAACTTTCTACCAAAAAAGGTGCTAATGACCCCATTCCCTGAGGTATAAAAGACGTTGTAGCTTGAGCGAAAGTTGCTACAAATAATACAATCCATGGATAATTATGCTTATTAATCACTAATGGTACCCCTCTCCAATCGGCTTGCATCGAGTCGAGCAATCTATTAAACGTTAAGGATTTCTATAAACAAGGGCGAAATACCTCCAATATAACTAAATCTACAGTGAACTCGTTCAACTTAATTTGAACATCGAGTCTTCGGTGACATAAGTCTCCAGTGACGTAACAATCCCACTTGAAGTGGGAGTCTCACTAAATTGTTCTTTCCCAATCAAGCGTGCAGAAAGCATGGAATACGCAAACATAAAAAGAGCTACTGGAGAACATCCAGTAGCCCTATTCTCAAATAATGGGTGGCATCCTACCCGATTACTGACTATGGATTACACTATAGTGGATTTCCAACATTCGATTGCTTATGGTTCTTGTGTATGAAGTTGACTCCACTAGATTGGGCTTTGAGTTCATCGAGATTGTTTGCTTTGATGTCGCCTTTGCTAAGGAGTTTCACATACCAAAGGCTATGGCGATGGTTGATATACTCCCGGTTAATGGATCCTGTGAACATTCCGGGAAGAAGCGGACGGTTTTCCTTGAGGAGAAAGGCAGCTAAGTGCCCGATAACCCCAAAGAATATCAAGCCCGTACCAATGTTATGCAAAGCAGTGTTCCAATACAACAGAGAGTGGGGGAGGTCAAGGCCCGGAACATTCTTTAGGGTCTTAATCAAGCCAGTAACGATCAATAGGAGAAGACTTAGTCCGATAAACAGATAGGCTACACGTTGTTCAGCTAAATATTTATCCGAAGCGGGCTCTTTGCCTTTGGTCAGCATTGCTTTTATAATCTGATAGGATTCTTTCATATCCCCCTTGCGTGGGAAAATATCAAACTCTCGACGAGCGAATGCATAAACAATATGGAACGATGCGGCAAATAATAGCCCAATTGCACCCAAATAGTGAAGGTTAACGGTGATAAAATAATCGCCGAGCCATGCCGCACCGGGTAATTTTGTAACATTGTAGCGTGTGTAGAGTGGAAGTTGTCCTAAGCCAGTAATAATAAGCAGTGAGACCGAGAGGGCAGTTGTCCAATGGACAAACCGATTAGCCACGCTTTGTCTTAAGATTTTACTTTGCTTCGGGCTACTCAATTTCTTGGCCATCGTTATGCTCCCCTCCTTGATCATTCATGTTATTCCGGATTCGTTTTGCTTTATCCCCTTTTATAGTCCGATAAGCCGTTAAGCCAGCAACTGCTGCACCTGCGAACGGGGCCATTATAGAACTCAGAAACATGCCTTTTCCCGTAGAAAGGTAATTCTCCACATTAATAGGCATACCAGGACGGCCTGGGGAAATATCCTTTTTACTCGCTTTATCTGCTTTGATCGCAGCGTCGATTTTATCAAATGGAACTGCAGAAAGATACAAGGTCGGGGTTCCTCCGTTTTCTTTATCCCCGTAGATATATCCATTGATTTCTTCTGCCATTTTATAAGCGAGGTTTCTCACGTCTTCTCTCGGACCAATCGAGATGGCACCCTTCGGGCAAGCGCTTACACAAGCGGGTTTTATGCCCTCTGCCAAAAGATCAACGCACATATCGCACTTATACATGACGCCACCACCAGCTAAGTCCGGCGCAATCTCGAGGTATATTCCAACTCCAGCTTGTCGCTGAGGAATACCCCAAGGACATACATCACGACATTTAGCCCCTCCGAAACATAATTCGTCATCAATAGAGACGGCTCCCGATGTATCTTTGGTGATCGCACTAAAAGGGCAGAGCTTTGAACAGGTAGGATTATCACAGTGCATACACCGGCGAGGCACAAAAACCTCTTGTTCAATGCCATTATGCTTGACTTTAACATGGTCAACGAATGTCCAGTTATAGGGAGTCAGGCGACTTTTAAGATCTCGTTTGTTTGACCAATCCTCAACTTTCTTCTGAGGCCAGTAATTTTTTAGAGGCTTTTCGGGTTCAGGGAATCTTTCTAGATTATGTTTGCCACATGCTTCAACACAAAGTGGTGTGCCATAATTCTTACACCCGTCACACTTCGTTAAATCAATCAGAGTACCCAGCTTTCCAGTACTCAGACCTGCGGCCTGAACTGGCTTGTTTAGACCAGCAGTTGCCAATACCCCAAGTAGGCCAGCTGCTGTAGTTCTCTTGAAAAATGTTCTGCGAGAAATATTCTCATTCACGCTCACTCCATATACCCCCCATACGTATTAAATATTTTAGTACATATTTATCACAAATTTGGGCATTTGACAAGGGAAATATTTAGTATACCAATAGGGGGTAGAGGTTAAAAATTATTTAATATGATCAATAAATGTCTCGAAATAAAAAGCAGTCAGTTCTTGCCGACTGCTTAAGTAGAGAAAAAATTAATACCTATCCAGAATTGGTCATTAATTCGATCCCCCAAAGGATAGGGTTAATCAGCCTATCTAAGCTCCCTTTATTCATTTTACCCTATCACAATGGGCGCGGTAACGAACAAGGTTATTAAGTGATTCGGATTCCGAACGACACGGCGACTGCATAACTGATACAATTTAGCTAAAACGCAACCATATGGTTGCTTCAATGCAAATATCTTAGAGGTTAAAATTAAGGTGTGAGCAAGTGAATGGGTTATTTGTTTTTGGGATAAGTTCGAATTTACTAATTAGATAGTAAATTCGAACTTATCCTATTATTGTGTAACTATTTAATGATGCCTTGGCTGATTTGGTATAGATCTTGCAAATATTTATACTCTGTGGTGACTTCCCTAAACCATGATAAGGGAGGATGGATGTTGTAAGTCATCAGGAACGTTCGGGTTGGTTTTGTAACCTTAACCCTATATCTGTTTTACAAGCTACAAGGAGGTATTATTTTGAACTCAAAGTATCAAGAAGAATACAAACGGAAGTTTAGGTCACTGGAAGATGCCGCAAAGTTGATTCAATCTGGAGACAAGATTGTGTCAAATCAATGTGCCAGCGAACCAGTTGGTTTATTAAATGCAATCGGTAAACGGGCTATGGCGAAAGAATTCGATGATGTTGAGTACCTTGGCTTTGGGCCTACATTATCGGAAGAGTGGATCAAACCCGAAGTTTATCCCCACTTAAGGGTAAGTACAATGTTCATGATAACCCCTAAAGTGAGAGAAGCTGTAAATAAAGGGTATGCTGATTTTTATCCAGTCCATTTGGGCTCTTATCCTTATTCTTTAACCGATTACGTAATAAAAGACCTTCCGCCAGGAAAGGCCAAGGTAGTATCCAGTGTAACCCCAATGGACAAGAATGGGTATTTCTGTACAGCCACTGCTCCTCTGTATTTTCACGAATCGGCACGGATGGAGAATACAATAGTTATCCTAGAAGTCAACGAGAATCAACCCTTGGTATATGGTGATAACTTCATACACATATCGCAGGTCGATTATATTGTTGCAAATACCCAACCGTTATTTTCGATACCAGCGGTGCCAGCGGGCACTACTGAGGATATTGCCATTGCCGATTTATTGTTAGAAAGGATTGAGGATGGGTCTACTATACAGTTGGGAATTGGCGGGATGCCTAATTTATTAGGTAAGCTCTTAGCAATAAAACATGATTTAGGAGCCCATACAGAGATGCTGGGAGATGCCTATAAATATCTATGGGAATTAGGCGTTCTAAACGGGAAAAAGAAAACCCTTAATCCCGAGAAAATATGTGCTTGTTTTGCTATGGGGTCAGTCGAAACGTATCAATGGATGAATGAGAATCCGGCGGTGGAGATGCGCAGACAATCTTGGACCAATAATCCAAATATAATCGCTCAAAATCATAAAATGGTCTCCATAAACCAAGCGCTTGAGGTAGATCTTACTGGTCAGGTGTGTTCTGAAAGCATTGGCCCCAGAATGTATAGCGGTACCGGTGGCCAGATGGATTTCACTCATGGATCACAGCTTTCGCCCGGGGGAAAATCCTTTTTATGTCTTCAATCAACAGCCGTTACTAAAAATGGCCGAATTTCAAAAGTTGTTCCGTTGTTAAAGCATGGTTCAGTAATTACTACTCCACGCCAGGAAGTTAATTACATCGTAACGGAATATGGAGTTGCTCAACTTAAAGGAAAGAATTTGAAACAGCGAGCTCAAGAGTTAATTGGTATTGCTCATCCCGATTTCAGAGCCGAACTTCGCGAAGAGGCTAAAAAACTTAATTTGTAAGTAAGATGGATAAAAGTAGGTTCAGTGATTGAGGTTTGGGACAGAGAATTGGAGTTTTATCGAGGTTGTAGACGGTCATACTCTGAGTTAATTGCACAAAAGGAGGTTACAGTAATGAATATAGAACAAGCTATTACTCTTGCTCCACTTATGCAAGATCTTTATGATGAGGATATAACAGTCGTAATCTCCAATACCCAAACTGTTGTTTTTGAAATCATTCATGAAAATCTAAATATAGGCTCTCACAAAGGTGAGCCATTGAATGAAAAAACAGTCTCGTATCGGTGTATGAAAGAGGGAAAGAGACTAGTAGTACGAATACCAATAGATAAATCGCAATTCAAAATTTCTTATGTTGCTATCGCTAACCCACTGTGGAACAATGGTGAATTTGAAGGCGTAATAACCGTGGTTATATCCGACAAACGGTATGATGCCTTGAAGAAGATAGGCGAAGACTTATCAGTCCTGGTAAAAAGAAGTCATGCATCGTCTGAGGAACTTTCTGCTTCTAGCGAGGAGCTGGCAGGGACTGCCAGTAGTATGGAGAACAGCACTAAAGATACTATGCATGGACTTGATAAAATCAATAGAATATCACAAGATATTCATAGAATTTCTACCCAGACAAGTATCCTGGGACTAAATGCCTCGATTGAAGCGGCACGGGCAGGGGATAAAGGGCGTGGTTTTGCAGTGGTTGCCGATGAGGTCAGAAAGTTATCTGAAGGCGCAAAACAGTCTGCATTAGCCATTTCTAAGGATATTACAGATGTCAATATCAGGGTTAGCAGTTTAATCGATTGCATAAAACAGTTGGCATTCGTCAGTGAAAATCAAGCCTGTGATATAATCAAACTAACTCAGTCACTGGGCGAAATATCGTTGATGGCCGAAGAATTAGTGATCCAAGGCGATGTCTAATAATAGTTTCTTAAGGGGTTCAGGATGTTACTCCCCAACTAGGATATACTGGCGAAAAGGGCGCAAATCAGATTTATAAGCTGATATGCGCCCTTTTGTAATAGTATTTGAAAGATTCACTTATTGGTTGAAGGGAAATCGTCAGGTCCTCAGTATCCCACTTATCGCCCCTTAAATTGAGGTTGACGTTTATCTAAAAATGCTCCCGTTCCTTCTTTTGCATCTTCTGTGCCGACTACTATTCCAAAAAGATGTGCCTCCATGTCGCAGCCTGTAGTTAGATCTGTGTCCAAGCCAAGATTGATTGCCCGTTTAGCCATAGCCAAAGCAATTGGTGCTCCCTTTGCTAACTTAGCTGCTAACTCTTTAGCTTGCGAAAGCAACTCTCCAGCAGGGTATACCTTTTCCACAATCCCCAGGTCCAGAGCTTCTTGAGCAGTTAAGTGACTGCCTGTAAAGATAAGGTACTTGGCCATTCCCTTGCCCACCAGCCGAGCCAAGCGCTGAGTCCCTCCGTTGCCCGGAATTATCCCTAAGGTAGTCTCAGGAAGACCAAGCCTAGCTGTATCAGCGGCGAGGCGAATGTCGCAGGCTAAGGCCAGTTCGAGTCCTCCACCTAGAGCAAAACCATTAATTGCGGCAATAACTGGTTTGCTTATTTCTTCAAGACTGAACGCTATAACTTGAGCGCGACGGCAGAGGGCTACACCGTCCATAGAACCCTCCAACGCCCTAAGCTCGCCGATATCGGCACCACCGATAAAAGCCTTTCCACCACTTCCAGTTAAAACAAGGACACTAATACTGCTATCATTAGCCACTCTTTTGATGACCTGTTCAAGTTCTTCGAGAGTCTCTTGATTAAGAGCGTTCATAGCTTTGGGACGGTTAAAAGAGACGGTGACTACACTTCCATCCTGTTCCCATAACAAATTATTATAGTCCATAGTTTCCTCCTCAATTGTAATTTGCTACGTACGTGCTATTTATCCAAATCTCAAGACTCCCACTTCTACAAGTGGGAGTGGGTACACCTTATTCTGCTTCGGTGACGATAGTCTCCGGTGACGATAGTGTCCGGTGGACAGTATCGCCGATAGCGCACGGCTATCAACGAATACTAAGCGCTGAGATTAGTATCGCCGAGCCGCCTTTCCCAATAGAAACACTTGGCGGCGAAGGAGGTAGAGTCCATCCTACGGCGCGAAAGTATTCGTCTGTGGATCTGCGCCTTCGGCGTAAGTCTCCACTGGAGACTTACGCCGAAGACTCGATGTTCAACTTTAGTTGAACGAGTTCACTTTTGCTGTCAAAGGCTCAAATAGTTCGCATAATTAGAGGGCCTATCCATTAAAATACTGTTTCGACGATAATGGCTGTTCCCGGACCGCCACCTGCACAAAGAGAAGCGCAGCCATATCGGACCCCGCGACGACGCATCTCGTAAACTAGGGAAACAATTAACCTTGCTCCCGTGCAACTGACTGGATGCCCTAAGGAAATACCAGAGCCATTGCCATTAACCTTAGCCATATCCAGTTTTAGCTCACGGTTACAGGCAATAAATTGAGCTGCAAAAGCTTCATTTATTTCCCAATAACCAATATCATCCAACTTTAGATTGGCAAACTTTAAGGCGCGGTTTACTGCCGGGACCACTCCCATCCCCATAAGGCTTGGATCTACAGCTCCAGATGCAGTTGCAATAATCCGGGCCAGCGGTTTACAGCCTAGTTCCTTGGCTTTGTCCATCGTCATTAAGATCAAGGCTGCTCCCGCGTCATTCAAACCGGAGGCATTACCAGGAGTAACCGTACCCTCCCTATCGAAAGCAGGTTTTAGTTTGGCTAGATCAGTCAGATTCGTGTTAACTTTGGGATGCTCGTCAGTCTCAAACAAGAGCGAAACTTTCTTCTTTTTGATCTCAACCGGGACTATCTCACTATTAAATTTTTTATCTTTGATTGCCTGACAAGCCCGTTGATGGCTCAGCACGGCAAGTTCATCTTGCTCTAAGCGAGAAATATTATACTTTTTAGCAAGATTTTCTCCAGTGACACCCATATGATAGTCATTAAAAGCATCAATTAGACCGTCGACAAACATACCATCGACAACCTGAGCATTGCCCATGCGATATCCTTTACGTGAGCCGGGCAACAGGTAGGGGATATTGGACATGCTCTCTGGACCAACAGCTGCTCCGGTATCCACCTTGCCTAACATAATTTCCTGAGCTAGAATTTCCGTCGCTCGCATGGAAGATGCGCACTGCTGATTAACTGTAGCGGCCACTGTTTCAAATGTGCAACCAGAGCCTAAGGCGATCTGTCGGGCAGGATTTGGTTTGCACCCTGACGAATTGCCCATGCCTGCTGTCACTTCTTCGATTAGACTGGGTTCAAGTTTAGCTTGTTTTAATGCTGCTTTAAGGGCAATAATACCTAATTCAACGGCCGAAAAATCTTTTAAGGATCCTAAAAAATCAGCAATGGGGGTTCGCATACCACCCACAATAACAACTTCACGCAAAAAGACCACTCCTATTCTGTAGTTTTTCTTTCGCCAAGAAACCTCAGGCACATTCAAGTAAATAACCAGTCAGTATGCCAGTCTATTGCGTCGGCATGTTCACCTAATAGCCCCGCTATGAGGTAAACATACCTCCTCTGACGTAAAATATCCAAGGCATCTTTGACTTGTTATTTTCTTTCATATGCCTAAAAAGCGTCTTCTGGAATATCTATAGCGGTGTTGTCCCCCTCTTTAATGACCTGTACAGTGGCTATGACATCGGGGACAATATTCCTAACGTAAAAACGAGCACTACAAATTTTACCTACATAGAAAACTTGATCAGCTTTAGATTCCGGCATGTTATGCTTAGCTACCAAAGCCTGCTGCATTAAAAGACAACCAGCATACAGTTCGGCGGTAACTCTTAGCACCCGCGTAGAGTATAAAGGGACAAACCCTGGATCACTTTGAAAGTAACTTTGTACCACATTAAGCAATTCTCTATAAGCTTGGATAGCTTGAGATAGGATCTCAAATTCCCGACTAAAATCACCATTCCTAATATTTTCTTTGATAAACTGTTCCAGCTCGGCAAACCACTCCTTGAACAGCTGGCCACCTTCAAGTTTCATTTTTCGAGCGACTAAATCCAAGGACTGAATATAATTGGTACCTTCCCAAATAGAGTAAACCTTACAATCCCTGGCCTGGCGTGCCACCGGATACTCTTCGGTAAAGCCGTACCCGCCATACACTTGGATAGCGTCTGCTATGAGAGCCCAGGCTTGGTCCGAACAATAGGCCTTGATCAGCGGGGTTATGATCTCGATTCTGCGATTCGCTTCTCTAACTTCAGAATCATCTTGACCAAAAGTAACTTGATCCATATAATAGTGAGCCTTAAAAATCATTGCCCGCATACCTTCCAACACGGCTTTTTGGGTTAAAAGCATGCGCCTTATATCCTCATGCTGGATAATCGGAACCCTTCCACTCTTTGGATTGGTGAACGGCCTTCCTTGAACCCGTTCCCGGGCATAGGCAACCGCATTATTATAGGCCACAGTTGCCACGGCCAAAGCACTTTGCCCAGTATTGATCCGGGACTCGTTGATCATCTTGAACATTTGGGCCATCCCTTGCCCAATACCGCCAGCACTTGGCGGTTCGCCCAGCAGATGCCCCCTGCAGGTGCCTTCTTCACCGAAACTTAGGACGGCAGTCGCCGAACCCTTATATCCCAATTTGTGTTCAATTGCAACCGTTGCGACATCGTTTGCTTCTCCCAAACTACCATCGGTGTTAACCCAAATCTTAGGCACAATAAACAGAGAGAGGCCCTTAGTACCTGCTGCGGCTCCATCAACCCGGGCTAATACTAAGTGGATAATATTCTCGGTAAGATTATGATCACCCGCAGAAATAAAACACTTTGTCCCTTTGATTTTATAAATTGACGGTTCTTCTGTCGGATAAGCTTTGGTGAGATTATCACCTACGTCAGAGCCACCACCGGATTCTGTCAAGGCCATAGTGGCACTCCAGATGCCCTGAAACATTTTGACCGTGAACAGGTCAACTTGTGCCTTAGATCCATATTCTTGAATCACAGCAGTAATCCCGCCGATTAACCCTATATATGTTTCCATACTCGGATTGGCCCCAATTAAATACTCACGTACAGCGCCAAATAAAATTCCAGGTAGAATTCCTTCACCGTTTACATCCTTGTTACTTGAACCCCAGCCATTTTCCTGCATAAACTTATAGGCATGATGAAAGGACTCGGGGACAATTACTTTGCCTTCACTTAATATAGGTCCCATATTATCACCGTCGTCACTGGTGGGAGCCACGACATCCTTGCAAACCTTAAGTGCCTGATCAAGAATCTGGTCCACGTCATCTACATTTAAATAATCCTTGAAACGGTCTAGTCCAAAGATCTTTTCACCTTTCAACCATTCCTTGATAATAAATTTATGGTCCTGGGAACTATATAAATAATTACTAGCCAATTTGAAAGCCTCCTTTAGTCTCAAATTCCAAAGCGAAAAAGCTCACGAGATAACCCCCGATTTTCCGAGTAAATACTAGATCCTCCCTTGTCATTGTTTATTCAAGTCACCTAACGATAAATATAAGCAAGACCTATACCAAATCATCGTTATCAAGAATATAATTAGTCAAAATAAAAGATAAGGTTTAATTTACTTAATAATTAGTAAATTAAACCTTATCTAAATTAAGAAACTTCTGGTTCTTTTAAATCCTGAATAGTTATTTCAGGATTGGTTTTTCATAAATGCAACATTTTGCTGCATTATAGCTACATTCTATCTGTTATGCAACTTACCACAACTAACATTTTTCTCTGCTGCTATTATTCTTCTTTCGATACAGCATGCTGCTGTGGATTCCTAAGCGTAGGGCCGCTTCGTTCACACACCCGCCACAATCAGCTAACACTTGATTTATATACTTCTCTTCCACGGCTTTTTTAACACTCTTCAAAGTCCCTTGATAAGGTCTTTTTGTTTCTGGCGAACATTCTAACATCTCTGAACGTGTTTTGCTCTTCACTAGGGAATCATTCTCAAAATTAATAATGTCACCGGAGGAGGTGAAAACCAATCTCTCGATAACATTACGCAATTCCCGGACATTTCCTGGCCAACTATAGCTTAAAAATGCCTGAGTCGCTTCTGAAGAAAGTGTCTTCCTAAGACCATATTTTCTATTCAATTCCTCTATAAATTTATGAGCAAAGGCAATAATATCATCTGAGCGATCTTTTAGAGGCGGCAAATTAATAGGTATTACATTAAGCCGATAGTATAAATCGCTTCTAAATTGTTTCTGGTTGATCATTTCATTTAAGTCTCTATTAGTAGCAGTAATATATCGTACATTGGTATGATAAATCTTTGTATCACCCAATCTTTGTATTTCACTAGACTCTATTACTCTAAGCAGCTTGGACTGCATCGCTAAGGGCAATTCAGCTAATTCGTCCAAAAACAACGTTCCTTTATCGGCTATTTCAAACAACCCAGGTTTTCCTTGCGGATTTGCTCCAGTGAAGGCTCCTCGAACATAGCCGAAGAATTCTGACTCTAGTAGTTCATGGGGAATCGCTGCACAATTCACGGGGATAAACGGCTCTTTGGACCGTAGACTATTGTGATGTATATGCCTAGCCATGACTTCTTTGCCTGTACCCGTCTCACCGATCAGCATGACAGTACTATCGGTCTTGGCTATGACATTACACAGTTGAATAATATTGCGCATTTGTTGACTCTCAGCCACGGGTTCTTTATTCTCTACCTTTTCACTTAAATATTCTACCTCAGTTTTGTATCTTCTAACTTTCTTTCTTTCACTTTCTATAGCCGCCATATAATTATCTTCCAAATCTTCATTACGTCCATTGGTAATGATCAAGACAATCTCGCCATTTTCATCAAACAGAGGCTTACTGGTAACAAGATGCTGAACCCCATGAGTGTTTCTCATGATCCCTGATACAACAGAACGTGTCTTTATAGCCTCCAAAGTAGGAGACCAATCATATATTCCCTTTTTTAAAAGATTTTTTACATTTTCTCCTATCAATTCTTCAGTCTTATATTCCATAAATATCCCTGACCCTGCGTTAACCAGAAGTACATTGCCAAATTTATCAGTAACAAATAGTGAATCGTAGGAATTATCAATAATTTGTTGTAATAAGTGCTTTTCAAGGGTTTTACTTAATTCACTCACCCCGGGGCATTGTTCGTTAGGCTTTTGTTTTTTAAGTTTAGAAGCCACTTACTATATCACCTCTTTAAGACTCCAAAGAAAAATATCACCGATTATCAGACCAATATTTTTTCTATTAGAGCAAAATATGCTCATTTAGATTTATTATGCAGCTTGCGATATAGCATGGTACGGTGAATTCCTAATCGACTGGCCGCTTCGCCTATCCGACCGCCACATTCAGCAAGTACTTGATTAATATACTCCTCGTCCACGGCTTGCATAACACTTTTCAAAGTACCATGATAACCCCTATTTGATTCTAAATAACTTTGTTCAGTCTCTAACGGTGTTTTGCTATTTATAAGGGAATCTTCCTTAAAATTTAATATCTCATCGGAAGATGTAATTACTAATCTCTCTATAACGTTACGCAATTCCCGCACATTCCCAGGCCAATTATAGTTAAATAGTAATTGAGTCGCTTGAGTAGAGAATTGTTTCTTTAAGCCGTATTTTCGATTCAATTCCTCTAAAAATTTATGCGCAAAGGCCAAGATATCTTCGGGACGATCTTTTAGAGACGGTAAACTGATGGGTATTACATTAAGGCGATAGTACAAGTCGCTTCTAAATTGTTTTTGGTTGATCATTGCTTTTAAGTCTCTGTTTGTAGCAGCGATAAATCGGACGTCGGCCTGGATAATGTTCGTATCACCCAACCTTTGTACTTCACTGGATTCTAAGACTCTTAGCAGCTTTGACTGCATAGCTAAGGGCAATTCGGCAATTTCATCCAGAAACAAGGTTCCTTTATCGGCAATTTCAAATAAACCAGGTTTTCCTTGGGGATTTGCGCCTGTGAAGGCCCCCCGCACATAACCAAAAAATTCCGACTCTAGCAAATCATGAGGAATTGCTGCACAATTTACCGGGATAAACGGTTCTTTCGAGCGAAGACTATTGCGATGGATATACCTGGCCATTACTTCTTTACCAGTACCTGTTTCTCCGATCAACATGACAGTACTGTCGGTTTTCGCTATGACATTACTGATTTTTATAATTTGGCGCATTTGTTGACTCTCAACCACTAGTTCTTTATTCTCCAGATCCACTTCACTCAAATACTCTACAGCAGTTTTGTAGCGAATGACTGTTATTCTTTCATTTTCTAAAGCTGAGATATACTCATCAACCAAACCTTTATCTCGTGCATTGGTGATGATCATAGCAATATCACCATTTTCATCTATGAGAGGCTTACTGGTAACCATATGCTGAACTCCGTGCTTGTTTTGCACGATCCCAGATACAACAGAACGGGTTTCAATTGCCTTCAAGGTTGGAGACCAGTCATATATGCCCTTCTTCACGAAATCTTTGACATTGATTCCGATCACTTCTTCAGTCTTATATCCCAGAAATAATCCTGCAGTTGGGTTAGCCAAAAGCACATTGCCAAATTTATCAGTAACAAGTATTGTATCAAATGATTCCTTGATAATCTGTTGCAAAAACTGGTTGTCAAGGGTTATTCTCGATTCGTCCGTATTAGATTCTTGTTGGTGAGGGCTTGGCATTCCAAGTGCTGCCGTCACTTTATCACCTCCCTTAGTGGTCTAGTGAACTCGTTCAACTAAAGTTGAACATCGAGTCTTCGGTGGGGGACTCTACCCCCACCGAAGTATAATAAGGTGTACCACTCCCACTTGTAGAAGTTGGAGTCTTACGCTTTGGATAAAAATGACAACGTTATCTGGGAGAAAGTTGATCGATTAACTAAGTCAAAGAACTCCTGTGTATATTATTTGAAAATCGATTATCATCAACCGGCATTGTTCATCATCAATGTTTTTTAAATTGTCTGACTAATAATTTTAGTTTAACATATTATATTTTTGATTGCCATATGGATTCAATCTTAAATGCCGAGCACATAAAGAAAACTTGGCTGGCACCCACGAAGACACTGTCTTCGCACGAATTAGCCTTCTTGCAGACACTGTCTTCGCACGTATTAGCAATCTGTCAGCTCATAAGCTTAGGTGATCGCTTCTCGCTATCCACGTTACTGCGACACGGGGCCATTTTTGGCCAAAGAATGACTGTATAATCCATAAGTCGAAGGGACCCAAGGAATAAGACCCAGTTTAACAACTGTATCAGCACCTTGGGTGACTATTCCTTCTTCCACAATTTAAAGGGCTTCGAAAGTAACTACAAATTCTCTCCAACAATTATGCTTTAATATTAGCAATGCCGTCGACGGTTCTTCCTCTTGTTTCGGCAATTAAAAATACTGAGACCACTACACAAATGACTGCCGGGATAGCAAACATATTCATAGTACTGCTAAAATCAAAGCCGACCTGTTGAACATAACCTACAAATAATGGGCTGAGAAATCCTGCGATTCGTCCAAATGACTGAGCCCAGGAGACACCAGTATTTCTAAATTCGGTTGGATAAATTTCAGCCATGAGAGGCAGTGCTCCACCATTCGCATATTGCATGCAAACACCAACTAACACCGCAATAATAAGAACTGTCCATTTGCCTGTAGCAGCTCCTAATAGGAGAATTGCTGCTGCCGTAAATATAAAGCTAATAATAACATTTTTTCTACGTCCAATGATATCTGCAACAAAGCCTGTTGCGAATCCACCAATCGATCCAACAAGGTTTTGTAAAATAGAGAAAGTATATCCTAAAACCAATCCATACCCCTTTCCGATAAGAAGGGTTGGCATCCAACTTGTTACACCATAAATAATAAACATGCTCATGAAGTAAAGAAGCCAAACACCTATCGTTGCTTTGATATAACCTGAAGAAAAAAGAGCACTTACGCCCACTTTTTTAGGGGCAGGCGGTAATGCTATACTACCCGGAGGCCATTCACTAGCCTTACCTGTAGCTACTATCTCCATATGTTTAATTATTTTTATGGCTTCTTGTTCCCGCCCTTTGCCGATAAGCCAGGCTATAGATTCGGGCATTTTATACAAAATGAATATCGCGTAAAGAGCAGGTAACCCTCCCATAAGAAAACACACTCTCCACCCATATGAAGGAACCACGTTAAGGGCCACTATTCCACCAAGTACCCAGCCCCAGCCATAAAAACACAATGTCGCTGCTGTAAAAAAACCCCTATTTTTAGTTGGAAAATTCTCGGATGCCAGTGTTATTGCCACAGGTATACAGGCACCAATGCCAATACCACTTATTATCCTGAGAATAGCAAATGCTTCAAAGCTTTGAACAAAATAAATAGGGAGGGTTAGCAAGGAATAGAAAGCTACAAAGAAAGCAAGTGTCTTTTTTCTTCCAAAACGATCAGAACACATCCCGGCGATTACGCCCCCTACCACTACACCAAGCATACTCCAAGAAGCAAGGCTTCCAGTTTGAACCTTCGTTAAGGCCCATTCCTTGGCCATCTGCGGCATTGTATAAGCAACAATGATATAATCATAACCATCAAACACAAGTGCGAGACCCACCAATATCCATATTGTCCACGTGTATTTCGTGACGCCTAATTGATCAATAATGGAAGAAATTGTTGTCTTAGTCATACATAGAGCCTCCTTTATTTTACTTTCACTGCCCAACATTCGTCCAAATAATCTTGACTCGTCTCAGTTCCGTTTTGTACTAACTATCCCCCTCTGCAAGGTTGAATGCCTACCCAGTTGCTTCATCCATCCCTCTCCTTATCGTGTTTTGGGTAAGTTGATGATAAATATAAGCAAGTTCTATACCAAATGGGCCAATATGTATAAATGAATATTCAAAATAAATAGACAAGTCCAATTTTACTTAATAATTAGCAAAATTGGACTTATCTTAAAAATAGTAATTGATTGTACTTCTAACCCTAAATAACTAGCTTCAAATCAAGACTTGCATATACTCAACAATTTGGTTGCATTTTAGATAAATTGTATCAGTTATGCATGGACCCAGGATATATAAGCCTGTTTAAAAAACAAAACCGTTTTTCAACTGCTTCTGAACAGTTTCACAGCCAAAAACATGGTGTAAGCGATAATAGAGATAGCCTGAGCTATACTTTTTATTGCCCAAAAGAGAAGCCCCAGTATAAACATCTTCTGCGGGTACGTGCCTTGCTATTTGATTTCTAATTTGGTCCAACACAACCCGACAGCGGGCCGAGGGATCATTTTCAGGTGCGCCATGTGCAGGGAAATATCGTTGCCCGTTAAGACTCTCCAATTTTTTGAGGCTCCTAATATAGGCGGGTAATCCACTAACTCGAGTTTTTCCTTCCAGCCAAGCTCCCGGAAAGGCAATTTGATCGGGGAGGAGAATATCACCAGTAAATATCAACTTCTCTTGTTCCAGCCAATAGGAAAGATGCCCTCTTGTATGTCCTGGAGTAGAGATAACCTGCACACGGTAATCCCCAGCCTGAACAAAGTCATCGGGTTGAATAAGGCTAACTTGAGAGGGAAAAGAAAATAGAGTTTGAAACTGACAATGATTATCATACATAGTCAGCACTTTCTCCTTCGGTACACCCCATTCCTCTGTCATCCATTCATGCATAGTGTCAAAGCTGTCTTGCTTAGAGAAAGCTAACCACTCCTCATAATCAATAGCACTGGTGAAAATTTCCGCACCTTCCTTTGCCAACAAAGCCGTATTCCCTGAATGATCGACATGCCAGTGAGTAAGAAGAATTCGAGCGATTTGTTGAACCCCAGCCTTTTTCATCAAAGCTTTGATTGCCTCAAAAAAGAGGGGAGTCTTGATCCCAGCGTCAATTAAGGTAGGTACTTCTCCCGCAATTAAATAAATATTAACATCCGTTACGTCCAAAGGAAGTGGCAAATTTATGCGGAATATTTTTGGATAAATCTCGTTAATCTCCAGAGTTTTAATCATCTTACACTATAACCAGCTTTCTAAGTCTTTAGATAAAGTTATTCATAACTCTATTTTACCACGCCTATCTGGTTTGATAAAATATGTGAATCCTGAACTATTTATCAGTAGAAGCGTGATGGTAATTATGGCCTCCTGTAATTTTAATTGAGCAGCAAAAAAGGGGTCGTCATCCACGGCCCCTTGCCAATCCACACTGCAGGAGTATGCGTAATGAGTTGCAGTGTGGCGATAAGCTCGTCCGCATATCGTCTTAGCGGCGCTACTAATCTCGAACACGATAGTCTCCTGCGGCATAAGTCTCCAGTACGATAGTCTCCAGTGGAGAGTATCGCCGAAGCCGTGATCCCTAAAGGAATACCTATCGGCGTAGGATAGACTTATGCCGAAAGCGCACAACCCTTAACGAATACTAAGCGCTGTAGGATTAGTATCGCCGAAGCCGCGATCCCGAAAGGAATACTTATAGGCGTAGGATAGTTCGAGTCATGGCCAGCGCTAACAAGAAGGCTAATTCGTGCGAAGACAGTGTCTTCGTGTGGGCGCCAGCCAAGTTTTCTGTATTAGGCGCTCAAATTGTCTTTATTCTGCCCCATATGCAGAAGCGGAAAAAGTATAAGGAAGGTTGTCCCTCTGGGACTAGAATCGATATGGATCTTGGCATTATGAGATTCTGCAATCTTGTAACAGGTTGCCAGACCCAACCCAGTCCCATAATCTTTGGTCGTAAAGAAGGGTGTTCCTACCTTACTAATATTTTCTGGTGGAATACCACATCCCTGATCCGCAATTGCTAGCACGACAATGCCAGCCTGTAAATAACTTTTAACAGTTAGACAACCTCTTTCCTCCATTGCTTCAAGTCCATTGCGGGCTAAATTAAGAACCAGTTGGGTGATTCCTTTCACATTTAATTTTATATTGGGAATCTCCTCGAGAGAATAACAAATTTGCTTATTTTGGGTAAATGTGTCTGCTTCTAAAAGAGGATATAAATTATTGAGAATATTGTTAAGGTTTTGGGATTTCAGTTCGGTTTGTTTGGTTTGAGCCAGGGAGAGAAACTCTGTAATAATCGAGTTGGCCCGATCCAGTTCCGAAATCATCAGCTCGAAGGTAGACTTTTGAGCTGCATAATCAGGTTTGGCGCCCAACAGTTGGAGATAACCTCGCACCGTAGTCATAGGATTCCGTATTTCATGTCCGATTCCAGCCGCCAATTGTCCCACAAGGTTGAGACGGTCGAGTCTAGCAATTTCATCTTCGGCTATCTTACGGCTTGTAATATCACGAAAATAACAGGTTAGTCCACTTTCTGTAGGGTAAGCACTTACCTCTAACCATTTATCACCTAAAGCTTCAGAAATGATTTCAAAAGTTACCGACCTCTTTTCGCTCATTACTTCCTGAAAGCGCAGTAGGGTGGTATCATTGGGCTTAAATACTTCAGTCACTTTCTTGCCCAACAATTCAGCACGTGATTTCCCCATAACCTTTTCTCCTGCGCGATTTATATAAGTGAATTGCCAGTTTCCATCAATCGCATAAAAACAATCTGTCATGCTTTCGAGAATCAAAATCATCTCTTCTTGGGATTCAATTAATTTCTCACGCGCTAGTTTCTGTTCAGTAATATCCCGATAATGAACGGATAAGCCAAACTGGGAGGGGTACGCAAAAACTTGATACCATGTATCTTTATGTAAAATACTAAGCATTTCAAACGTAATGGGTAAGCAATCATTCTTCGCTTTTTGAAAATTTTGTTCGACTAAAGCTCCTCGAGATGGGGGCAATACTTTCCAAAGCACTTTACCTAAAAGCTCTTCTCGTGTTTTTAGCAATAACTCTTCTGCCTTTTTATTCACGAAAGTAAATCGCCATTGATTATCTAGAGCATAGAAAGCATCTTGCATATTATTGATAATATCAGCGATGAGTTGGTTACTCCTAGAAAGGTCCTCCTCTAATCTTAAATTATGGTTAAGTTGTTTTATCCTTTGCGTTTGCATTCGTTTCATTTCCGTTATGTCATTAATCGCAAAGAGAATGCATTCTTGATCATCGATTTGTATCGTTTCAGCTGATAGAATTGATGAACCTTTTGAACCGCATTTTGTAACATATGTACATTCAAAATTTCTAAAGGATCCGTATTCCTCAATAGCCTTATTAATATTATTAAAATCACTTTCGGGCACACCAATTTCGGTTGGTTTTTTTCCAATCACTTCTTCATATTCAAAACCCTTTTTTTCAAGATAACGACGGTTAACCTCAATATATCTATAGTCAGACTTCCTAACAATGGTCATCATATGGGGACCCAACTGAAAAGCTTTGAAAAATCTATCATTTGCTTCCCTGAGCGTTTCCTTTTCTCTTTTTCGATCAGTCACATCGTTAACAATCGCAACACATGCGAATTCACCATTGGGCATCTGAAAAGTAGACAAATCAGCCACAAAGTGTCTGCCGTTTTCTGTAGCAATTTCTTTGCGTTGTTGTATTGTCGGATTCAGCCATGCCTTATCTGGGTCGAGTAATAGCTTGGGGTTTTCAATAAAAGGATAAGCTTGGCATTCTGTTGCTAGAGCTTTGCTGGACAGAATTGTTCTATGGGTATCAAATATAATAAAGTTTAGTGGACTGCAGTTTAATAAGGCATTTAGGATCGATGCTTTGCTAAAAAAGTCATAGGTCCAGAAATAGAAGCTAAATATTAAGGTCGTTACCAAGGGCGTGATGATTAAGAAAGGAACAGTGACAGACCTAAGAATCGTCACTGAGTCGCTCTTCCATGAAGAGGTAATCGCAATTATAAATAGCAAAATACAGGTCATGACGATGCCCACAATAAACCAAAAAGTTACTTTCCTTCTGTTCTGGCTATTCCTTAAATGTCTACCCAAGATACTTCCAAAACCAGCAAAGATAATAAGGTTCATGATCCCGCCCATCGAACCACTTCCGCCCACATTATCCCGATATATAGAACTTATCAAAGCAGCTATGAATGCGGTAACCGGACCTCCTATAAAACCTGACATGGTCATAGTGATATACCGAAAATCGAAAAAGTAACCATCGATAACCATGATGTGGGCTTGCATGACAAATATAGTTATGAGACCGAACATTACACCTAATATGTAATGAGAGTATTTTTTATGGAGAGACAAGTCTATCCATATGACAACGCCGCAGAGAAATAAGACCACGATAGTATTAATGACAAAGTCATAGTACAAAACTACTACCTCCTTTTGGTAATAATAGACATCACAGTTTCTATTGTACCTCCGGAGTTAGCAGAAATTTGTCGGATTATTTTGTCGTATTATAATAATCGTTAACATATAATTGACATTCAACAAAACATAAAAAAGCATCTGCAGAATAATTTAGCAGATGCTTTTTATGCAAAGATACCTTTCATTGTTAGTCATTCGATACAAATACGATAAGGACATGAGACAGAGGAGAGGATTGCCAAGGCTCTTCGAGAAGAATTCTCTGATATAGAAAAATATCTTATTGGTTCACTGACGACGGATTCGTTTGACTTAGATTCTGATATTGACATTGCGGTGAAACAACTGCCTGAGGAGGATTATTTTAAGGCATATCGGATTGACGAAGAGTTCGAGGCGAAAAACGGTAGGTCCAGAAAGATTCACGCTCGAGCATGTGACTAAACGGGTTTTTCGACGACTGTTCCTTGGCTTGTCCCTTAGTGAAACGAGCGAGGATCACTTGTGATTGTGACCTGTGTGCTTGGATTGCGGCCAGTTTCACTTCAGAGATGGCTGAAATGTCGTTGATAATATCCGGCGGGCCGAGCACATCCTGACAGTCGCGAGCAAAAGCGTGGGCGTATACGGTTGGACGATCCTGAGCAGTAAGACGAGAAAGGGCACGGATGGTTACGTCACCCAGAGCATTGTGATCTGGATGAACTGCATAGCCGGGATAGTGGGTAAGGACCAGGGATGGTCGGACCTCTTGGAGGATCCGCTCAATTCTATCGATCAATACTTCTGGGTCTTCAAACTCAATCGTTTTATCGCGTAACCCAAGTTTAATCACGTTTTGAATGCCGATAACTCGGCATGCTTTCTCCAACTCTGCTTCTCGAATAGTTGGTAATGACTCTCGGGTCGCAAAGAACGGTTTTCCCATGTTGCGCCCCATTTGGCCCAGAGTAGCACAGACATAAGTGACTGGAACACCTGATTTGGCGAAGAGTGCTAAGGTTCCACCACAGCCAAACGTTTCGTCGTCAGGGTGGGGGAAAACTACGAGAACGTGTTGTGCCAAGAATTATTCCTCCTAAGTTAATCCAAATTTCACTGCAACTCATGAACACCCAGCAGGGGTCATGCTTCGACTTTACAATTCAAACGGGTGCAAACTGAGTTCTAACGCCACTGCCAATCGTCCCTCTTGATCATGGCCGGCAAGCAATAGCTGACCTTCTTGCTCCAGCTCATAATCGGTCAGTCCTTCGGCATAAACCCAGCCGAGTTCCAGCTTGAGTCCGACGCGGTACGGGCCGTCACCCGTGATGATCCCCCGTCCAAAGCAGATGCGACCATTACGGATATACGCACCAACATTCATGGTGCTCTCCTGGCTATGGACTGCATAGGCCCCATTGGTCGTCTCTAGGTGGAGGTACACTTCGCGGTTGAGAAAACTGTCTAGGGCGGGTTGTACAATCGATTTATCAATTGGGTTCATGAACTTCTACCACCTCAACCAATGTTTTTTCCTCATTATATACTATTATTTTGTTTTATACAGTTTTTCAATTGCGCCATCTATAAGTAACCGCGGATAGTAGTGTGCATTGGCATATAAGCAGATCCCGGATTATGGACTAATACCTTATCCTTAGTAATCAGGGTGTGAATAAGTAATGGTGTACATGATCAGTATCCTCGGAACCACAATAAATTCTGGTTATTCTATTCGCAGAAGTATCGTGTTGCATAGATGTGTCTGGTTTATGTTGGCTTAATGGGGGTGCGAGCAACTGAATAATCAAAATTACTATAGTCGAGAAGAAAAAAATAACTAAGATCTCCATATTATAAAATCCTCCCATAATTTGTATCATCTATAGTTATTCTGTAAAGGTGTTAAGAAAACCTGTTTTCTATAGCAACTTTTTAGCATAGAAGGCTGCCTATCGTCGAGTCAAAAGGCCACTCTCATTTTCATTGACAATTCAAGCATCTAACCTTATACTATCCATATACCCCTTGGGGGTATTATTGATAATAAGCTAAGGAAGGTGCGTTTAATGAATATCTCAGTTAACAAAAACAGATGCCCTCAAAACCATCCTTGTCCTTCAATAAGAGTGTGTTCTGTGGGTGCGATTGGACAAATCGGATTTGATGCCCCGATAATTGACCGGGAAAAATGCATTATCTGCAAGAAATGTGTGAAATATTGCCCTATGGGAGCAATTCAAGTGAACGAATAGCCTTGTAACTCAGTCTTCCGCTCGCAGGTTCACCAAGCTGAGGCGGATCACGAGTATGTGGATATTTATCCAAATCGTAAGACTCCCACTTCTACAAATGGGAGTGATACACCTTATTCTGCTTCGGTGGTAGAGTCCGTCACCGAAGACTCGATGTTCAACTTTAGTTGAACGAGTTCACTGCATATTTACTTTTTTATAAGGTGTCGGTTTAACAAATCGATGCCTTTTTCTAGTTCTATGAAAGGAAATATTATTGTTTAAAGATTTGGCATTTGTAGAAGGAGAAACGTAGAAATTCGGCGAAAAAGATAGGTACTAAAGTTTTAATAAAAGAGATAGCTGCAGGAGGCTAAACAAGTGAGTAGTGAACGCGAACAGGAGCGAAAACGCAAACTCTTAGAGGATTGGCGTCAATTTTTGAACCTTTGTGGGATCAAGGGTAAAACTCGCTTTATGTTTACTACCGTCAAATATAAACCTATAGATTTCAGCCTAAATGATTCAATACGCGCCGATCTATGGAAGAAACACATCAGTAATGATTTTACTTCTCAAAATCCAGTAGAAGTAATCACTGTCCAGCTCGATGCGGGGACCCGTTCTGTCCTTGCTGTTGACGAGTATGATAAGAAGATGATGGCCGAAAGTTTGTATAGTACCTGGATGGAATCCTTCGGCAAACAAGCATTGAACTTGGATAATAATTACTATTATCGCGACAATCCGCCAGCCGGATACTTTATTACACGCTATCGTCGCCATGAAAATAGAAGCCCTGTGATTAAAGATCAAGATTGGGGTGGTGTAAACCGAAAATTTATTCCGTTGCAGACCGTTACAGGCTCTATGACCACGGCAAATTTAGCACTTAGATCTCCGACAGAACAATTAAAATATTTTCGTGTGGCGGCACAATATCTACCACTAGTTCCGGAAAGTTTGCTTGCAGGTCGTGGATATCATTCGGTTTACCTCAACTCCCTGAATGTAAGGCAACTTTGCGTGTCAGATATCAATGCGCTATGGGGTAAGATTGAGGAAAAACAATATCCTGATATTATTAAAGTTGCCCTAGAATTTGCTGCGCTAGGCATCTTACTAGACGGTTTAGAGCTCTATGATTATGATCAGAGTCGGCTTCGTCTCGCCAAGGATTTTTATCTTGGGTTGGAGGGAGCAGAAGGTTCTGCCCTAATCGAAAAACAGTATGGTCAAGATGGTCAGCACTTAGGAAAGAAATTAGGTTTAACAACAGAAACGGATGCTAATCTCTTTTTAGGCTTATTTGGACGTATCTTAGATGGGGTGATCGATAACTCTGAAGTGGCAAAACAAGTGCATAACCTGGTCAAATATTGGAGGGACTGGAACCCCACATGCCGAAGTTTAATTGCCAGTGATCTGCGAGAAGCCCTACAGAGCCGGAGTATTGCCGATCCGCCTGTAATTTTATGTAATAATTCCAAAATACTAGATTTATATTTTAAAGCGAAAATTCAAGTCGTACACCTCGAAATAAAACCCGAAGAGCAGTATTTGATTGAAAAAACAGCCAAAGAGATAGGGTTCATCTTGCCGAGAGAATCTGGAAAACTAGTTTGTTGTGGTGAACGATTCTTATCTGAACGAGAGTCTTATCAGTTTAATAAGCTTGTGAAAGGTTTTTTCGAGCTGTTAGAATCCCATGAGGCCGCTCGATTGACGTGTATGATGATAGGGTTTGGTACACTTGAAGAGTGGGGAATCCACGTTGTGAAAGTTGAATCTGCTGAGAGACAGTTTGGTGAGAAAGGGGATTTGACCATCCCTCTACAACTCCCTTATTTAGAAGGTACATCACGTTTATTTGTCGCTCTATCTGATCCGCCAGAACAAATTCTTGCTCATTTGCTCGGCCTAATTGAATTTACTACGTATCGTCACGCCCTTCGGGATTTAATGGATATTCGGTTCATTGACTCAGACGCACCTATACCTGTGAAATTCACGAAACAAGTAAACGCTCAGCATGACGACGGGGGTTCTGAAACCGATGCTACTGATTCTCAGAAAAAAAACCTTACTGACCTAACTAGTGTTCAACAAACTCCTTTGCTGAACGAAGAAATTTACGAAGTATCTTCTTTATCGGAAGATAATGTGTCTTTTCGGCAGCAAAATGCTAATCCCCAAACTGTTTCCAAGAGAATCCTTGAACCTATGAGCGATACATACAGTGCTCAAACTAATGAATTTGAAGATTGGAAAAGTGGGCTTGATCCGGAAGAAGAGCTCGGCTTAAGCCACGTTTTGGTACAAGACCTTGCTAAGTCTTTGGCGAAGGGTCCCGAATGGCATGAAAAAAGAATTAGGCAGCTAATAAAAAGTTCAAAAATCCTTCCGGATAATGTAATAATTTTTGACGTCACTGCAGAGGATAGCAAGGAATTTCTAAATACCGAGTATAATGGCCAGTGTCAGGTCTGTGGTACCGAACTCCATTTGAGTAACGGCCATAAATTGATAGGGACCTTTTACCTTCTCCCAGTAGGTCAGGATAACTGGTGGGAGAATCGGCCCTTTAATATTCTTGGACTATGCCCAAATTGCTATGCTTTAGCTAAGCTTGGTAAAGGGCTTGAATTGAATAATATCTTTAGCACGGCTAAGGAATTAATCGATGGACTGGCTTTACCGGAAGAAGTGCTAGAGTTCAAGGGAGATTTTTACACAGTTCCAATAACGATCAACGGGACAAATCGAAGGTTAGTAATCAGTAAGCTACACCTGAATTATTTTGCTGCATTGCTTGAAGTCTCTGTTAATGAGGTTAATTCTAATTTCACTACTATTGCTGCTGAAGAGGCGGATTTAGACAAGATTATTACTAACTGTAGCGAGGTAGAGCAGTTAACCAACAAAATCTATACCCTTCTAACGGAAGCGCAGTATGATCAAGCACTCAACCTTCTTGACAAGGCCTTAGCCCTGTATCCTACTAGAAGCACTTTTTACGTTGACCGTGGGTATATTTATGATGTTAAAGAAGAGGCGCAAAACGCTTTGGAGTGGTATAACAAGGCGCTTATTTTTGATCCTAATGAGCCTGATGCTTTGAACAATGCTACCATAATCCTTCAGTCTGAAGGCAGATATTCGGAAGCCTTAACCTATTGTAATCGTTTAATAGACCTAGACCAAAACAATCCAAGCCTACATTATCTCAAAGGGACAATTCTAGAAGACCTTAATCAGTATGTGGAAGCAGCGGAAGGTTATGAGCATTGTATTGCACTAGACAAGGAACATACCGATGCCTATTTCCGCCTTGGCTTGATTCTGGAAGAACAATTTAAAGACCAGAAGCGGGCCCTGGAAATGTTTGATAAGGTCATCGAACTGACTCCTGAAATAACTTGGGCCACACACTTTTCAAAGCGAAAAAGTATAAGGAGGCTCTCAACTAGACTTGGATAAGAAAATATTAGTTGCAGAAAAGGCGTTCCAACAGGAGCGTCTTTTTCTTACTTATCCATGGGAAGTATGAAGAATTTGGCCAGTTCCATAGGTCGAAACCCGACTAAGAGCGAATATCTGGAAAGGGTATAATAAATTGCTAGAAGTAGACCCTAAAAAGGGCAGCCTTTGATTGGTTAAAAAGTAGATAACTAATAAAAATCATAGAATACCTGATTTTTATTAGTTAAATGGAAAAACTAGGATTCAAAAAGATAAAAGTAGAAAAGGAGATGCGATGACTACGGAAAAAGCAATAATACGTATAGGATGGAAATTAGACAACAGTTATGCCCGTTTGCCGAAGTTATTTTTTACCAGACTCAACCCAACCGCTGTACACTCACCGAAGTTGATCCTTCTCAATGATCCGATGGCAACATCCCTGGGGTTGAATGTCCAGGCGTTGCAAAGCGAAGATGGCGTTGCTGTGCTTGCTGGCAACCGGATTCCTGAAGGTGCTTTGCCTCTAGCACAAGCTTACGCGGGGCATCAATTCGGGCATTTTGCCATGTTAGGGGACGGCCGTGCTCTGCTGCTTGGCGAGCAGATCACTCCCCTAGGTGAGCGGGTAGATATTCAGCTCAAGGGTTCAGGTCAAACGCCATACTCCCGCCGAGGCGATGGTCGAGCAGCACTTGGACCAATGCTGCGCGAATACATCATCAGCGAAGCGATGCATGCGCTTGGTATTGCAACCACCCGCAGCCTTGCGGTGGTGACGACCGGTGAGTCAGTAATCCGTGAAACCGTCCTGCCTGGTGCAATTCTGACTCGCGTGGCTGCCAGTCATATCCGCGTCGGTACCTTTCAATACGTTTCAAAATGGGGCACTACCCCGGATCTCAGGGTCCTGGCTGATTATACATTGCATCGTCATTTTCCAGACGTTGACGATGCCCCGAACCGCTATCTTTTGCTGCTTCAAGAAGTGATCAAGCGTCAGGCTGCGCTGATTGCCAAATGGCAACTAGTTGGCTTTATTCACGGGGTAATGAACACCGACAACATGGCCATTAGTGGAGAAACCATTGATTATGGTCCTTGCGCCTTCATGGATACCTATGACCCAGCAACGGTATTCAGTTCCATTGACATTCAAGGCCGCTATGCCTATGGCAATCAGTCGCATATTGCCGGGTGGAATCTGGCACGATTTGCCGAAACCTTATTGCCGCTACTGCATGTCAATCAAGAGCAGGCAGTTAAACTGGCCCAGGATGCGCTTTCAGATTTTACTGAGTTGTATCACCGTAATTGGCTCGCGGGAATGAGAGCAAAACTGGGGATACTTAACGAAGAGCTACAGGATGAATCCCTTATTGAAAACCTGCTCAGTATGATGCAGAAGTATTGTGCGGACTATACCAATACCTTCCGTGCATTAACCGTTGATACGCCGGAGGAAACGGACCTGTTTGGCAGCACAGAATTTGCTGAGTGGCATAAGCTGTGGCAGGCGAGACTTGGCAGGGAAACAAAAGCTTCCTCGTTTCAGTTGATGCGGAACAGCAATCCAGCGCTAATCCCTCGCAACCACCGGGTAGAAGCTGCACTAAAAGCCGCAGAGAAACAAGGAGACTACAGTATGATGGAGCGGCTTCTTGATGTTCTTTCAAGCCCCTACGCGTACTCCTCCGAACAGGCTGAATACTCCTCACTGCCTTCATTATCAACCCGCCCTTACCGAACCTTTTGCGGTACCTGATATAGACACTAGGGAATGTGATTTTGGTGAATATTAACTGGCATATCAAAGACAGAAAAGGTAGTATTAGGGTAAGTTCTAACTTTGTTAAAGGTAAAGGCATTGTTCTGTGATTCTGTTGATTAGAGGAGGAAGGACATGAATTGGAAATATGAAAATGGACGTATTTATTGTACTGATGAAAACAGTGAATTGATGGGCGAGGCTACTTTTATACGTAAAGAAAATGGAGAGATGGATATAGATCATACCTATGTTAATCCTGTTTTAAGAGGTCAGGGCGTAGCTGCGGAGATGATGGGAGTTGTGGCTGAGTATTTTAGGAAAGAACGGTTAAAGACTACGGCCACTTGTTCATATGCCAATATTTGGTTAAAGCGGCATGAGAAACAGTATCCTGATATCCTTTCCGAGGATAAGAGTGATCAAGCCGTGGCATGTAAGATTGACGGAAAACATTAACTACGATAAGCAGTAGCGAGTGTGTAAATAATTTAAGAGGTGAACAATATGAAAAAAAGTTTGGGCGCAAAAACGTTGCTTTATCCTACACCGGTTTTGGTTATCGGTACCTATGATGAGGAAGGCAAGCCTAATGTTATGACTGCTGCTTGGGGAGGTATTTGCTGCTCATCTCCACCTTGCGTCGCGATTTCACTACGCAAAGCCACTTATACTTATGGAAACCTTATCTCCAAAAAGGCTTTCACAATTAATATTCCCTCAGAGAACTATGTTAAAGAAGCCGATTATTTTGGTATGGTATCTGGAAAAAAGGAAGACAAATTTGCTAAGACTGGTCTCACACCAGTGAAAAGTGATTTAGTTGATGCCCCATATATCAGAGAATTTCCATTTATTATAGAGTGCAAAATAATTCAGGTAATTGAAATTGGCCTACACACTCAATTTATTGGTGAGGTTATGGATGTTAAAATTGAGGATACCCTGCAAGAAAAAGAAAATCAGCCGATTATTGAACAAATAAAACCTTTATTATATGCTCCTGACTGTAAAAAATACTATGCTATTGGGAAACAAATTGCCTCGGCATTTTCAATAGGCAATGGGATAGGGTAAAGAGAATAATTACTACGAAATCGAGAAGCACGATAATAAGGTATGGGTGCTTGCAGTGATCGATGGAAGAAGAAATATAGAAGACATATTACTTGAAGATTCATGTAAGTGTTAATCTGCTTTTTGATGAGCTATGATACTACGATGCGATGGTAATAAAGAGCTTACAAGAAGAGTAACAATTGAAATGGCGAATACTAAGATAAAGACCACATGCAAACCCTGGGCCAGGCCGTTTTGATTCAAAGTATTGTTAAACACTGTGCCTAACACTGCGACGCCCACAGTTTGTCCAAGCGAACGAGAAAAGGTGTTGGAGGCAGTAGCCGCACCGCGCAAATTCCAACCGACGGCTGACTGCACCAGAACGGTCAAAGGCGTAAACGAACACCCCATACCAAAACCGATGACAATCATTATACCTACGAAATACCAATAAGGTGATCCGGTATGGACAAGCAGCAGCCACGCTGAACCAGCCATAATCAGCACCGCACCGAATACAGCAGTGGTTTTGGAACCAATTTTGTACATGAACTGTCCTGCTAAAGTTGATGCCAACGGCCAAGCGAATGACATCGGCATCAGCGTTAGTCCCGAACTGGTGGCGCTATGGCCTAATAACGTCTGTATCCAAATTGGCAAATAGACATTGACGCCGATCAATACGCCGCTAGCCACAAAACCGACTGCATTCGATACGGCAATGACCGGTATTTTAAAGAGAGATAGTGGGAGCATCGGTTCCTTCACCATGCTCTCCACAAAAAGAAATATAATCAGAAGAACGACGGCGACGATAAATAAGGAGATGATCTCGACTGAATTCCACGCATACAACTGCCCTCCACTGATCAACGCGAAGAGAAGTGAACCCATGGAAATGGTAAACAGAGCAGCTCCCCAGTAATCAATGGTCTTTTTTGTTTTCTCAATTGTTGGTTCATGAAAAAAACTGAGCACCAATAGAATGGCGACAATCCCAATCGGAACGTTAATATAAAAAATCCAACGCCACGAGATGTGGTCTACAAACAGTCCCCCCACTAAAGGGCCGAGCAGTCCGGCAATGCCCCAAACCGAGCTGAATACCCCCTGCATTTTTGCACGCTCTTCCCCCGGATAGAGATCGGCGATAATTATGAACGTCAGCGGCATCACAGCACCAGCGCCTAGGCCTTGAAACCCACGAAACAAAATTAACTGATACATCGTCTGTGCCATACCGGACACCATGGAACCAATAACGAAAAGCATTATGCCGAAAAGAAAAATGGACTTCCTTCCAAATAGATCCGCAAGTTTACCGTAAATCGGTGTTGTTACAGATGATGTGAGCAGATAAATAGCGAAAACCCAACTGAGTAGATTCAAGCCGCTCAATTGTTGAACAATGTGAGGCATAGCGGTAGTAATGATGGTTGTATCGATAGCAACCAGTAAAATCGATACAAGCATCGCGATAGTGACCATTTTGCGCTGCGTTGTTTTTTCCATCAGTATGTATCCCCTTTAAACGTGTTGTATAGATATGTAATTATTACCTTTCGAATTATACCACTGCTAAGTCTGTACCATAACCCAATGTTCAAGAAATATCCGGTTCAGATATTTGCTGAGGCTGATCAGCTTGGAACACCGACCCAAGAAGGCTAATACGTGCGAAGACAGTGTCTTCGTGTGTGGGTGCCAGCCAAGTTTTCTTTATATCTAGCAGGAAATGACGTTATTATGGCGAATTTTAGACATAATAAAGAAATTTCTCAGGTTTTTGAGCTAAAGGGATGATCAATTTGCCTACAAAACTGGAGCTTTCCGCACATAAAACAATTATCATGGTTCTCATGGTATTTGTTTTATTAACAGGCCAAACTGTATCAATTGTGTATAATCAAGACAAACTGCAGAAACAAATCCGTTTGCAGACAGAACTGTATGCTCAGCAGTTACAGGAGCAGAAGTTCCAGCAAGCCAACGAAACATTGAACTGGTTTGACCAGCATCTTCAAGCCACGGAGAAAGTGAAAGCATTTCAGGATTTAACGGCCATGACGGATCAACAAATTGAATATGCGACCAGTGCGATTCTTAGGGATCAAGGGAAGTGGAATTATCAAGGTTTTAAAGATTTGAGTGTCTTGAGCAGTCAGGTAGGTAGTAAATTAAGCTCTGAGCCTGAACGCGTGCTTAAGCTGTATGTTGACGGTTCAGTGAAAATTGCTGCGATTAAACACTTCTTTCAGATTATTGGAGATGGAGTACTCTCTGCCGGGGATTTGACTGAATACGAAGCAGAGCTTAAACAGTATGAGGCTGAACGGGACAGTTATGATAAGGCAAATACTGCCTATGCTGATAAGGACTATTTACAGGCTATAGAATTCTATAAAAAAGTTACCTCTAAAGATGCTGATTATTATCAGACTGCTCTGGAACAGATAAAGAAATCAACAACAGAAATGTACTCCTATTATCTGGCACAAGCAGGGGACTTAAGCAAACAGGGAAAATATCAGGAAGCGATAAGACTTCTGACTGGTATGTTAGTTTATTACCCGGAGGATGTACAAATAAAGGGCGATCTTCAAACGTATCAGGAAGCTGAGAAGACATTAGTTCCTTATACTGGACCGATAGAGCATATTTTTTTCCATCCGCTGTTGGCTTATCCAGCCCTGGCTTTTGATGGGGATGTGAATTCCAGCGGATTTAATGATTATTTTGTGACAGTGAGTGAATTTGTAAAGATATTAAACCAAATCTATGCCAACAATTATATGCTGATTAATTATAACGCTTTGTTTGAAGAGAAAGTAAAGGACGGAAAAACGGTCTTGGTGCATAAAGAGCTAAGGCTTCCTCCCAACAAGAAGCCACTCATCCTATCAGTCGATGATGTTAATTATCCGGATTATAAAACAACCAACGGGACGATCAGCAAACTTATGCTGGATTCTGATGGCAATGTGGCTACTTATTCCGTATCTCCGAGCGGAGAGAAAGTCATCTCCCATGATAATGAGATTATCCCGATTATCGATGCCTTTGTGGCTGGGCATCCCGACTTTTCCTACCAAGGAGCCAAGGGGGTTTTGGCGCTTACCGGTTATTATGGTATTTTAGGTTATAACACCCATGAATCGGATTCTCCTTCCTATCCGGAAGAACGGCAGTCTGCTTTAGCGATTATTAAACGACTTAAGGAAACCGGCTGGACGTTTGCCTCGCACGGATACAGCCATCTGGATGCCAGGGCGGTGTCATATCAAAGTCTGGAGGAAGACACATTTCGTTGGAAAAAAGAAGTGGAACCGCTTATCGGCCCAACCAATATCTATGTTTATCCCTTTGGCAGTTCGGTGTTGCCTGGAGATCCTAAATTCCAGTTCCTGCTCGATCAAAAGTTTAATATTCTCTGTTCAGTGGGGCCAAATCCCTACATGAAAGATACTACCGCTTATGTGATGATGGACAGGAGGCATATTGACGGGATCGCACTAAATAATCAGGGAGCAATTCTAAGGAATCTTTTTGATACCAAGTCTGTCATAGACCAAGTTCGGCCTCATTAAAGCTTAGGTGTCCTGATAAACCAATATGTAGCCCCTAATACCTGAAAGGCATAGGGGCTATCGTTTTTCTAAGACAGGCCTTTGTAGTTGAATAATTACATATTGGGATAATTCATAAGATATTGAAAACCTGTATCACTGCTTGAGCATATTATTTTCAGTTAGAAATTGCTTTACTTTCGCTGAGTATTCTTTCTTATTTCTCAAATATGACATAGCATGTTCTGCACCGGGCGAGATATATATCCCCTTTGGGTCTTTCTTTCTAAGATATAATTCTAATGACATGGAAGCTGGTATAAAGGTATCATTACTGCCATGGATAAACAATATGGGGGTATTAATATCGCATATTTCAGTGATTGGAGATACTGCATGCAGTGAAAAGTGGGACTTTATCAGGGCAATAATATTGGCATAGAATAATATAAATGCTGCAGTAGGTTGGAAACTCGGCCTAAAGTCACCTGAGATTTTAATACTCATTAATTCCCATAAATCGGAATACGGGCAATCTACCACATAAAAATTTACGTTCTTTTTACTTGGATTTACTTCTGCTTGAAGCAGTGCAGTAACAGCCCCCAAAGATTCTCCGTGTACCCCTATTATCGCATTTGGATTTACCCAGGTAACCCATCTTATCGCGTTATCGAGGTCAGTCTTTTCAAAAAAACCAAGAGTTATGTCCTTTCCTCCACTACTTCCTTGAGCTCTTGAATCATATGCCAAAACATTAAAGCCCATATCCAGATACATATCACTGTATTTCATAGATTCCCAGCGATCACAGCCAATGCCGTGAAGTAAAATTACGGTATTGTTCGTAGGAGTGGGATTAAATATATAAGTACCTTGAAGCTGATAACCAAAGCTTGATTTCATCGAAATATTATAGGATTCCAGCTGAGTAAATCTCTGATAATTAAAGCTGGATTTATAATAGTCAAGTCCGGTAGTTGCAGGATTTACATTGAGCATGCAAACCTTCTGGTAGTAGATATTTCCTATGTATAATCCAAATATATTGGTACCAACTGCCATAATAATCAAAGACACTAACAGCACTTTATGCTTTTTCTTGATTGTTTTAAGAGTTGCTACAACTTTCATTACATCTTCCTCAAAGTAACTATGTTAATTTCATGTTGATATCCAGAGCCTTTAAATAATCACTTATAGATAAAAGGCCTGCAATAAATGCTGTGGAAGCTTCTTGAATAGATTTTTCCTTAACGGGTGAAATATTATATTCACAGAGTCCTGTATTGACATGATCTTTTTGCTTTACATTTATAATTAATTTCTTAACTCCTAGATCTGGAAGATTACTGGGTGTCCATTTCATATTATCCAAGTTGTATATGGTTACAGCATCGCCTTGTGTTTCATAGAGATACTTGTTATAGTACTTTGACATTTCAACTGCAAGTTTTGTAGCTTCCGTAGGATGCTTTGTGGAAGATGAGATTAATAGACCACAGTCTTTTTTAGTTCCACCAGAGACAATATTCTTTGGACTTGATCCATCAGTATCCAGGTCCGGATAAAATAATACTGCAACTTTTCCATTTAATTTATTGTTAGCCAGGTTAAGGTTTTCCGTTGAGGTTGAATACATCGCTGCTTTAGAAGAATAAAAAATATTTCCTGCTTCTTCATCAGAAAATGTTCCGGTTTTTTCCGGAAAAGCACTTAATTTAATAAGTTCCTTTACTGATTTTGCAGCTTGGCTAAACGTTTTTCCAGAAAATTGATCCTTACCACTTAAAATTTTACTGGTTATATCATGATCTAGCGTACAGGCAAAACTCTCTATCATGTTATATACTGACATCCCATTTTTGCCACCAATGGCTATGGGAGTGATACTCTTGTCTTTAAACTGTTTTACCGTACTCTTAAGTTGTTCAAAACTTTCTGGAATTTCCACTTTGTTTTCAGAAAACAGCTCTGTATTTATGAGCAAAACGTTATAATATGCTTCATCAATAGGTACTGCATATATGTGCCCAGCATCGCTAATTACCTTAGTGCTTGGAATAACCAAATTCCAATAATTTATAGAACTTAAATTGTTTTCTAAGGGCTGGATTCTCTCTAAGGAAGATAGTTCGGCAGTAAAGTTTCGATCCCCAGAATAGAATATATCTGGAGGAGTATCTGAATACATCATAACTTTGATTTTTGCATTATAAGCATTTGTATCTCCCTTTACAAAGTTTAAATGAATCTTATAATCAGGAAATATTGGTTTAATATAAGTTTCGAAGTTTTCGAATGCTTGGTTCTTTTGCACATCGTTAAGAGGAATTACACATTCAAAAGAAACCTTTCCATTATTTTCAACTGGTGGTATTACCAGATTTTGCGCATTAGCACAGGATATTAGCATTGGTAAAGCCGCTATCAAACATCTAATCATAATCCTTTTATTTTTATCAAGCAATATGAAGCAACTCCCAACTAAGCAAAGTGGAGAAGTAGAAAGATTTACATAACGTCATTATTCCTTAAAGTCAGCTAAGATAAGTTTCATCACCAGTCTTCCTTCACCCTCACCGTACTCATCGTGCTTAAAATCTGTAGTCAAGAATCCCAACTTACTTTCATAAAGTTTAACCGCCGCAATATTATTTGGGTCCACAGTTAGTTCCACTTCTTCAATAGTTGCCTTGGATAAAGCTTCAAAACTCTCTTTAAGTAGTTTGGCTCCTATTCCTTGGCCACGCGACTCTTTGGATATAGAAACTCCGACCATATAAGCTTTTTTGGGGCAATCCCAATCTAACATATAGTGGACTAAACCAACAATTTCGTTATCCAATCTATAGACGTAAACCCGTCCGTGCCTGATGAGTGGTTGAAGATGCCATGAATTTAGGCCTCCCGCTCCAAAAGCTTCTGTTTCGATTTGAACCAAACGAGCAATAAGTTTAGGCTCCATCGTCCGTACTAACTCGATCATGGGCTCCTCCTCTGAAAAATTTTATCATAAGTTTAGGTTTCATCGTTTGCGGAAGAACTTCCCTTGAAATGTTTCCTCACATATTTTGAGTCACTGACTGAGAGTAATCCGGAATAGGCTAAAGAAAATATAATAACGTCCCCAACTTTTATCTCTTGTTCAGAGTCTTCAATATCAATGATCAGATGGTCACTACTAGCGCCCAATATCGCTAAACGTTCGTCGATAGGACGAATTCCTTCAATATTGACATCCTGTTTTCCCATAGATACGATGGCTCTTTTTCGAACTCCAATATCTGTAAATTCCGGGATATTTCCAAAAGCATCCCGACCTATCGCCCCCGTAGGTATCGATGGTTTGGACTTAACTTCGATAACTTCAGCTCGCAGGAGGAATGCATCCTGATGAAGCCAAGGGATTTTTCGATTATTGGTTGTATCGGTACCCAATAAGATACCCTCTCCGATCCTCAACTGATTAATTCCGGCAGGAATTTCTGCGTTGCCTATTAACAACAACGTTGAGGTCCCTCCGCCTGAAATTATTTCAAGTCTAAGGCCTAATTGGTTTTCAACAGCATGTCCCAGTTCAACTAAGATCCCAAGATTATTGGAACTAGGAAGTATTCCACCAAAGCACCCTATATTTGTGCCAAGACCTACGAGTTTAATAGCTTTGAAACTAGTAATCTGTTTTGCAATGTCAAGTACATTTTCTTGCAGTACCCCTTCACGTAGGTCGCCAACATCTACCATCAAAATTATCTGATGTTCTTTTTTTAGTTTCTTAGCTGCTTGATCTAATGCTTTGATTACAGTTATTTCTGAATTTATACTTGTATCGGTATACTGAACAACCTGCATGACGTTACTAAGGCGCGGAATTCTCAGCAGAGTAATCGGTTGAGTAAATCCCTTATTTCTAAGCTCAATGATGTTTTCCATCCTGGAATCTGCCAGGCCGTCAATTCCTCCTTCCACCATTGCAGAGGCGATCTGGGGGATCGCACTAAACCCTTTTGTAACACCAATGACTTCTATCCCTTTTCGGTGGCATCTTTCGACTACCTGAGAGGTGTTATATTTGATTTTATCTAGGTCAATTTCTAGAATTAGACTTCCATGCACTTATAATGACCTCCCATAAACATTGGACTGTTCCAGGATGCACACCCACTTTACTACAGGGTATATGAAATTATCGTTAGAAAAAGGATAATCTAAGTTCTTCATGTCTTCAGATCTCGCTCATAAATATTCTGCGATGAGCTGACATAAAAGATGGCGTTATGTTTAGGGTGATATTCTAGGAAAATAAGATTTTTTGTTAGTATGTTGAATAAATCAAGAAAATAACCTGGAGAAAATAAAAAAATAAACAACACGTCATACACAGGCCCCATAAAAAGGAATTAATATTCTTTTTGCTGGACAACGGGGGAAGCACTAGCTCTTGATGTAGATGAGGTATTTCTGGAGTTTGAAAGCATTATCGGCTTGGTGCTTTGCTTGAAAGGAGCGAAAATTATTTTGTGTCAGGTAAAATTTAATATTCTCTCAACAAAATACTACATAAGTCCCTAAAAGGTGCTATACTTAACTAAGTATCTTGCACGGGCAAAAAAACGCATTTGTTATTAAAGTTAAAGATGAAAAAATTTACCAATAAACTTCTAATTGAATATTGACATGTGATTTCGGTATGTATTCTACTTGATATAGGAGCATATATTAATATATGCCCAAATAATCTTGTGTTACTGACACGTAAAAATCCGAAAGTAAAGCATGACGAATGGGCATGTAGTTGGCGAGCAACGATAAAACTCGAAAGCAAAGTAAGACGAATGGGCTTACAGTTGGCGGACAACGATATTAATCAGTAGCGTAAAAGAGAGTATGTCATACTGCGGTATGTCTGCTCTCTTTTACTTTGTTTTTGTGAGGTTATAGAATTGGATAAAAAAGAAGCCTTAAAGATAGTCTTTGATTGTGCAAAACTATACAAGGAAAATTTAGCAAGTAAAAATTTATTATTTTTATCTTTATACAAAAAGACTAAATTTAACTATCTTGAGGTGAAATTCTTAAAAGGTAATTACCAACATTTGACAGGCGTGGTAATTAATGAAGATATTAGCCCTTCTAATTTTTATGAAAAATGTGCGCGGTTATTGTATCTTTAATTTCTAAACTAGTATGGTAGAGCTTTATTTGAAGCAAACTGCGGGTTTGTTGTTACATATACTCCGCCAATAACGAGAACTCCACCAATAAGCTGGTTCAGATTAATCGTTTCGCCTAAAAGCAGAAAAGCAAAAATCAGAGTAAAGATGGGCATTAAATTCATAAAGATGGATGCACGGCTAGGCCCTATGATACAGACTCCTTTAATCCAGAATACAAGACCGAAAACTCCGACAGCCACAATGTAAATTATAGCCACTACCATACCCCAGGAAACTGTTTGAATAGGGTAAGCCTGGTATTGGACTATGCCTAAGGGTAAAAAGTAGAGGGCTGAAAACAAAGACGCATAAGCGCTAACATAGATGGCGGAAGATTCTATAGTCGGTTTTTTGGAATATACAGTATAAAGAGACCAGCAGATAGTCGCCAGCAACATCAGGATATCCCCAATATTAAAGGTTAGAGTACTTATGAGGGTCCAGGAACCTTTCGTTACTACCCAGCCCACACCTAAAAAAGAGATCAGAACTCCCAAGAGCTGGACGTTACTCAGTTTTTCCTTAAGAAGTATCCGGGAGAGTAAAATTATGATAATGGGCGTTGCGGCATTGATCAGGGAACCGTTAGTTGCGGTCGTATATGTTAAGCCTATATACTGGAGAAAATTAAAACCAAAAAGCATCAAACCCAGGAAGATAAATATTTTTATACCTTGAAGGACGAGTGTTTTTCCTGTTGTGATCTTCAATACAATCAATAAAATGATGGTTGACAAGACAACCCGGATCGTCGCTCCCACCATGGGCGACATTATTTGAACTATGTAACGTGCTGCTACCCAGTTGCCACCCCATAGCATAACCGCGCCTAAAAGATAAAGATAGGCGACTAAATTATTGTTTTTGTTTCCCATCGCGAAATCCACCTTAATTTGTTATTTGCTCGCTTTTTCCTTAAAACAAAAATTTTTTATATTTGATCACAATTGTTCTCTTAGTTATCTAATAATCTATACTATCATACCGGTATGTTCCAGTATAGTAGTGATGAAATTCGTGCTTAATATAGTCATTACTATTCGTGCGTAAAATGATCTGTGTAAATTTTCCCATTGACAAAGTCCAATAAAGGAGTTAATTTATCAATAGAATAGTTCTTGTAAAGAAGTATTTGACTAAAGTATTAATCGGGGGTCCCTTAATGGAACAGGAAAAAATTATTGATTTAGTACTGGACAATTTGCGTAAAGTATTCTATCCCGAAGAATGGATTCAGCTAGACTTAACTGTTTCCAAGACCGAGCTTTTGGCCATGCTGATTGTGGACAGGTACGGGGAAGTGATTATGAGCCAAATTTCCGATTATATTAACGCTCCTCTCAGTACTACAACAGGGCTTGTCAACAGGTTGGTTAAAAACGGGTATCTGCAAAGAGAAAGGAGCGATGAAGACCGACGGATCGTAGCCATCCAACTTACAGATCAGGGAAGAAGTATGATGACTGAGGTCAAAGCTAGCATTGGATCCTACCTTGAACGAATCAATGCCGTATTATCCACTGAAGAACGGCAAGCCCTTTTTCAGATTTTCTTGAAAATAGTTGATGCCTTAAGCCAGAAAAATTCCGTGCCTAGGGACAATACGGTCGGGCAAGTCATCAGAAAAATACCCATCGAATAATAGGTGGGTTACATTTTTAACAAATACTTCGCCGGTAGTACTATTTGAATAGAGAAGAGTTTCTGCGAAGAAGTACTGACTAATTAAGGCGTGTTTAATAACATTTAGGAGGAATAAATGATGAGAATAATTTTGTACACGGGAAAAGGCGGGGTCGGTAAAACCAGTATTGCAGCTTCATCAGCAGTGCAAAGCGCAAAGAACGGCAAAAAGACCCTGGTGGTAAGTACTGACCGAGCGCATAGTCTCGGAGATTCCCTAGATATAAAGTTATCCCCTGAGCCTCAAGAGATCCGACCCAATCTTTGGGCTCAAGAAATTGATACGGTGCACGAGGTCGAAAAGGGCTGGGGTCAAGTGCAGAAATATCTAACGACTCTGTTCACGGCAAAGACCATTAAAGATATAACTACAGAAGAATTAACGGTTTTCCCAGGAATAGAAGATTTATTAAGTCTGCTGAGAATCTTGCAGTATTACAAACAAAATACATTTGAGGTTATCATTATCGATTGTGCGCCGACAGGAGAAACTTTAGCCTTGCTTAGTTTCCCGGAAATGCTCAGGTGGTGGATGGAAAAGCTTTTCCCAATGAAGAGAAAAGCAATAAAATTTCTGAAGCCAGTGATTGAACCGATGCTAGGGATTCCTATGCCAACCGATTCAGTCATGGATGAGATCGATAAGATCTACCGCCAGCTGGATGAAATGCGTCAGATATTTTCCGACCGGGAGGTGACTAGTATTCGGATTGTCGTTAATCCGGAAAAAATGGTTGTCAAAGAAGCCCAGCGTAGCTTCACTTATCTGAATATTTATGACTTCAATGTGGATGCGGTCATCGTCAACCGAATCATACCAGATAATGTAACGGATCAGTATTTTACAGTTTGGAAGGATATTCAGAAGAAGTATAAGGAAATGATTAAGGACAGTTTTTCGCCGATTCCCATCTATTACGCGCCCCTCTTTGAACAGGAAATTGTCGGCTTGGAAATGCTGGACAGGATGGGCGAGGAGATTTTCAAAGGGGAAGACCCGACAGTTATTAAATATAATGCCCAGACTCAGAAAGTAACTAAGGAAAATGACGAGTATGTTATGGCCATTTATATGCCCTTCAGTACAAAAGATGATCTTTCGCTTAACCAAAAGGCGGATGAACTAATTATTAAGGTGGGTAATGTCAAAAGAAATATCACCTTGCCTAGAACTCTGGAAAATCTATCAGTCGTAGGTGCCAAATTTGAAGATGAAATTCTAAAAGTCAGGTTTGGAGGTGCGCTCAATGAATGAGGATTTGCTCAAGCACTTATTGAATATGAAAATTTCCCTGGTCCGCAAAGTCGTAAAACAATTGCCCGAATCGGTTCAAAAACCGGTCAAAGAGTTGGAAACGCAAGTGATGCGCGCTCTTTATGAAATTAGTAAGGAACACGTTGAGAAAGCTCCGAGCGGTGAAAATACCAAGCAAGCAGGTGGGTTAAAGGCTATAGATGTGGAATAAAGAAATGGAGAAATCAGGTCTTTCTAGTGACCTTCTATGGTCCTAGTCTTCCTGAACTTACGCAAAGAGTTGTCTTAATACTTTTTGACAATGCATGTCCAATTGTGGAAAAAGACCTTCTTCTGAAAAGTTTACCTTTTCAGAGGAAGGTCATTGATGATAAGATAAGATTAGATAAGACACGATTTAATACCAAGTCGTGTCTATTTTTACTAGAAAAATTTTTAGGAGAGACTGACGAAGTACATGAAACAAATATGTGAAATTTTTAGTGATTATGAAATAAAGGGAAACCTCAATACTGCTATTGTACAAGCAGTAGTCTTAACTAAAAGTACGAAAACCCTGGAAATGGAAATCAGCTCGGATAAATATATTGAAACAAGAGAAATTGAATCCCTCAATCAGTTTATCAGAGAACGATTAGCCTTAAACGATTTAATCATTACGGTAGTTTACCCTGAGGGAACTCATAGAAAGCCCTTAGAAGAGGAACTCAAAAATATTTTGTCATTGTTGGCCGATAAACATCCGGTCTTAAATGGAGCGCTCAAAAATTGTGACTATGAAATAGTACAAAATCGTTCAATCAAATTTACGTTTAAAACGGCAGTTTCCTACTTATTAAAAGCGAGGGGTTACGATAAAAAAATCCAAGAGACCATCAAAAACCTCTACGACGCCACCTATCAAATCAATTTTGTGGATAATGTCAGCAGTGAGGAATTAAAAAGGCTGCAAGAAGATACCCAAGAAACGGAGATTCTGCTTCTGCAAAAGGAAGCGGCTGCCACACCAAGCCATTATGCCTCTGAATTGTCTAAGGAATCTGCGCCGATAAAGCCAGAAACTAAAGGAGAAACCGACGGCAAAAAAGGCGATCCGGCCTTGATCTTAGGCAGAAACGCGACTATTAAGGACAAGGTCATTAAAATTACGGACATTACACCGGATGAGGGTAGGATAGCTATCCAGGGTGAACTATCCAATATCGAAGCCAAGGAATTAAGAAGCGGAAAAACCTTAATTTCCTTTGATTTATATGACGGCACGAGTTCCATGACTTGTAAGGCGTTCATCAAGCCCGGTGAAGATGGGGAGATATACTCCAGGCTGAAAAAGGCTAAGGGTGTGAAGCTGGCTGGAAATGTCGGCTTTAGCCAGTTTTCCGGGGAAATTGAGCTGATTGCCAATACCATCGTCGAAACAGCAGGCATGAAGAAGGCTCAGCGGCAGGATAGAGCAGAGGAAAAGCGTGTCGAGCTGCACATGCATACCCAGATGAGTCAGATGGATGCCATGACCAGTGCCACTGATCTGATTAAAAGAGCTATGAGCTGGGGTATGAAATCCATTGCCATTACGGATCATGGCGTAGTGCAGTCTTTTCCTGAAGCCCATAAGCTCTTAGGACGAGATAATCCGGACATGAAGGTTATCTATGGAGTCGAAGCTTATTTGGCACCGGATAAAAAGTCCTCGGTAACTAACGCCCAGGGCCAGAGTATTGATACTACCTATTGCGTGTTGGACTTGGAAACCACCGGCTTCTCAGCTGTAACCGAAAAAATCACAGAAATAGGAATTATTAAACTCAAAGACGGCAAGGTTATCGACCAGTTCAGTTGCTTTGTTAATCCGAAAAAGCCGATTCCAGCAAGGGTAATAGAGGTTACCAACATTACCGATGATATGGTAAAAGATGCCGAAACCATAGACCAGGTCTTTCCTAAACTGCTGGATTTTATCGAGGGAAGCGTTTTGGTGGCCCATAATGCTGAATTTGATATCGGTTTCTTAAAGCATAATGCCAAGGTCTTAGGCTATGAATTTGATCACACCTATTTGGATACTTTGTCCTTGGCTAAGGAGCTCTTTCCGGATTACAAAACCTATAAATTAGGAAGAATTGCTAAAAACCTGGGCTTCAAGGTGGAGGTAGCTCACAGGGCCTTAGATGACGTGGATACTACGGTTAAAGTTTTTAAGGTGATGCTAGAAAAACTAACCCAACGGGGAGTAGAAACCCTTGAGGATATTGATCGCTTTGGCTCAGATGAAGACGCCAAAAGCGTGGAGTATAAGAAGCTAAAAACCTATCATGCGATCATCTTAGCCAAGGACTATGTGGGATTAAAGAATTTATATAAGCTGGTTTCTTATTCTCACTTAGATTATTTTTATAAAAAACCCCGGATCTTAAAGAGCCTTTATAAAAAATACTCTGAAGGTTTAATCCTAGGTAGTGCCTGTAGTGAAGGCGAGCTTTACCAGGCTATCTTACTGGGAAAATCCAATGAGGTAATTAAAGCTATTGCTGAGGACTACGATTATTTAGAAATCCAGCCTTTGGGGAACAATGATTATCTGGTCAGAACAGAGCAGGTGCCCGACAAAGACTATTTAAAGGAAATCAATCGCAAAATTGTGGCTCTGGGTGAAAAATTAAACAAGCCTGTCGTTGCCACGGGTGATGTTCACTTCCTGGATCCGGAAGATGAGATCTACAGGCGAATAATCGAGGCTGGTCAAGGCTATAAGGATGCCGATAATCAGGCCCCCTTATATTTAAAAACTACCGAGGAGATGCTGGAGGAATTTTCCTATTTAGGAGCGACAAAGGCTTATGAAGTGGTCGTAACCAACACCAATCTGGTGGCCGATATGTGCCAGCCGATCAGTCCTATTTCAGTGGAGAAGTGCGCGCCTCATATTGAAGGCTGCGAGCAGACTATTAAGGATATTACCTATGATAAGGCCCATGCCCTCTATGGAGACCCCTTGCCGGAAATTCTTCAGCAAAGGCTGGATAGAGAGCTGGATTCGATCATCAAAAATAGCTTCTCTGTGATGTATATCATCGCTCAAAAGCTGGTCTGGAAATCGAATGAGGATGGCTATCTGGTTGGCTCGCGAGGATCGGTTGGTTCCTCAGTTGTTGCTTATATGACCGGTATTACGGAAGTCAATGCCCTGCAGGCCCATTACCGGTGTCCCAGCTGCCGGTATTCGGATTTCTCTGATTATGGCGTTAAAATCGGCTTTGATTTGCCGGATAAGGTGTGTCCGGTTTGCGGAGAAAAGCTGGCCAAGGATGGCATCGATATCCCCTTCGAGACCTTCTTAGGCTTTAATGGCGATAAAGAGCCTGATATTGACTTGAATTTCTCAGGAGAATATCAGGCCAAGGCCCATAAATATACAGAGGTTATCTTTGGCAAGGGTACAACCTTTAAGGCCGGAACCATCGGGACTATCGCTGAAAAAACAGCCTTCGGCTATGTGAAAAAGTATTATGAGGAAAAAAGCCGTACCGTAAGCAAGGCAGAAACTCTGCGAGTCTCCAAAGGCTGCACCGGGGTAAAAAGAACCTCAGGGCAGCACCCGGGAGGAATCATCGTCGTGCCGAAAGGACGAGAAATCTTTGAATTTTGCCCCGTACAGCATCCTGCCGATGACTCCAATTCAGATATTATAACCACCCATTTCGATTATCACTCCATTGATTCGAACCTATTGAAATTAGATATATTGGGTCATGATGACCCGACGGTCATCCGGATGCTTCAGGATATCACCGGCGTGGACCCTCTAACGATACCCATGGATGATCAGGAGACCATGTCGATATTCTCTTCCACGGAAGCCTTAGAGGTGACCCCGGAGCAGATCAATTCCAAGGTCGGAACCTTTGGAATCCCTGAGTTTGGTACGAAGTTTGTCAGAGGAATGCTCTTAGATACCAGGCCTAAAGCCTTCACAGATTTAATCTGTATATCCGGACTTTCCCATGGTACCGATGTGTGGGTGGGAAATGCCAAGGACTTAATTGATGCAGGAACCGTGACCCTAAGTGAAGCCGTGTGTACCCGAGATGATATTATGACTTATTTGATTAGTAAGGGCCTGCCGCCCAATACTGCTTTTAAGATCATGGAGCTGGTTCGTAAAGGCAAGGCTTTATCGAACCCTGAAAAATGGGCCGAACATGAAGCTTTGATGAGGGAGCATAAGGTACCAGAATGGTATATCGATTCCTGCCGAAAAATAAAATACATGTTTCCTAAAGCCCATGCTGCAGCCTATGTCATGATGGCCTTCCGCATAGCCTGGTTTAAGGTGCACATACCCCAGGCTTATTACGCAGCCTACTTCACCATTCGAGCCAAGGCTTTTGACGCTGAATTTATGATCTTCGGCAAAGAAAAGGTTAAGGCCAAAATGAAGGAAATTGAGGCGCTGGGCAACACTGCCACCCCAAAGGATAAGGATATGTACGATGACTTGGAATTGGTTTGGGAAATGTATGAAAGGGGCTTTAAATTCCTGCCCATTGATTTATACAAATCCCATGCCTCAAAATTCCTGCTTGAGGAGGAGGGCTTAAGGCCGCCCATCAACAGCATATCCGGCATGGGAACTGTCGCAGCCGAAGGTCTCTATAACGCAGCCCAAGAAAAGCCCTTCAACTCCATAGAGGATGTCAAGAAACGGGCTAAGATCGGGAATGCTACCATCGATTCACTTCGAAAATTTGGCTGTTTTAAAGGGATTCCGGAAAGTGATCAGATGAGTCTTTTTGATGTGATTTAATGAGTGAAATAAAAAATTAAAACAACAAGGGGCTACCTTGAATGTTTTCAGGGCAGCCCCTTGATTTGCCCAGTTTCCTTTTCCACCGCTCTAGGAAACAATGTCAGTGATTATGGATATGAGTTTTTCCTATAAACCGGTACTGCTCAAAGCGATGATTGAGCATGTGAACGAAAAGCGGAAGAGTTAGGGTTGAGGACATCGTTAATTACTTCATGGATTTTTATAGCACTAGAAAAGAGAGAGGGCTAGTGGTTGAGAAGAAATCCAGTCTGTACTGTAAAGACGGATACACGAGAAAGGATGTTGAGAGAAATATCTTTGGCAATCCGTTTAAGCAGTTTGAGGATATGCGATTAATGAGTCGGTGTCGGGATATTGAGTATGTGGAATTTAATAGGCATGTATGGAAACCCACAACTGTGGGTGCCCAATTCGCAATCGTTTGTTTCCTATGATATGATATACTATAGTCTACCGAAGTTGATTAATGTGCGCAGATATGGAATTTTATGACAAATCGGGCACTTGACTTTTATAGGGGGTCGCGCTTAGCGGACAACTGATAGGTAAGATTACCTTATCGGACTTAGCGCATAAAAAGGTTAAAATGTTGTCCCCTCCCTATATTTAACTAATTGATATATAGGCATATTTCTTATATATCCAAATAGTGTATAAAATTCATGGGAGGTGATGATATGTACTGGAGACAAAAGTTGCTTTCATTGGTGTTCATTATTTGTATTATTGTGATAGCCACAGGGTGTAAAACAGTGGATTCTTCGACAATTCAGATTATTAATGATAAGGAGAAAATAAGTGCAGTAATTATTAATAAAGGTGATTCTTATCAGAAAAAATTCACCGATACCGATATGATAGCGAAAATAATTGATAACCTCAATAATGTTAAGGTCAAAGAAACAAGTCCAGTACAACATGAAAAAATAGTAAATGCACTCAAAAAAGATTCGCCTATAACAATCTCTTTGTTGAATGATAATGAGAGTAATGAACAGAGCATGGTAATACTGCTTTCAGAAAAAGAGCTTTACCATCTTCCTAATGCGCAAGATAGTAAGTATGTAGTATCCTTTATTAATAATAGCGATAAAACAACATTAGAATCCATAAAAGCAATATATTCAATAGTTGAAAAAAATACGAGTAGCAAGATTACCAATTATGGCAACTTCTCTACTTTGTACCAGTCGTTATAATATATTTACAGGAACGCAATCGAAAGCTCACTACTTTCACTACGTTCCTGTAATTCTAGTGCTGAGCGGATGTTAAGGTTTTACCACCCTACGCCCCGCTTATTTGACTTTCACGTATCCCGCCTCCAAGGAAATCAGGTTTCAATGTAGTTGCCCAGACGGGGCTTATATGTACAAACACGTGGCGGCAGTGCTAAAGGGGAAAGGCGATAAGGCCTTAATGGAAAAGTCAATGAGATCCTTTTTCGTCAAGTCTATTTGGCCTGTCTGCTGCGACCACTGCGACCAATTAAATACTGTAAGCAAGGGATCTCCTCTGCTGAAACGGCCAGTTTGAAAAGTAAAAATAAAACTGATCAGATATTCAAAATTATTTTTGCTATACTTAGGGATGCTTCTAGTGTATAATAAAAAATAGACATAAAACCTCATAATAAGATTGATTTTCTTGATATTATTGTAACACAAAGACTATATGAATGTCAAGTGGGTTTTTAAGATTCTTAGTTTAGGAGTGTGATCCAATGAACAGTTATCAAGAAAATCATCAAGAGGAAATTGAGTATCTTAGGAAAACATTGGCTTTTATTAACGAAGAGGTGGAAAGGGAAGAGGAGGATTTAGCAGAGAAAAAGAGTGATTTAATTGCCGCAAGAAAGGATAGGTATGACAACACTGTTCATATTTCGCGCGACTTTGAGAGTCTTGTTGATATGAACCTATATCATTCGCAGATTAATAATCAAATCTCAAATTACAATACAAATTCACAGCGTATTAAGAAACTCAAGAAAATGATAAGCTCTCCTTACTTTGGACGGTTTGACTTTATAGAAAATGGTTTTAGTGAAAAAGAAAAAATCTACATTGGACTTTACAATTTAATGGATAGGAACACAGGTCAAGTATACGTTTATGACTGGCGCGCGCCCATTTCAAGCATATTTTATAGGTATGAACTAGGTGGAGCAATGTATGACACTCCGATAGGGATTAGTCGGGGTGATGTTTCATTGAAAAGGCAGTATCAAATTCGAAATTCAAAGCTCAAATACTTTTTTGATTGTAGTGTTAGGATCACTGACAATATACTACAGGAAGTATTAAGCCATAATACTTCCGCCAAAATGAAAAATATTATAGAAACTATTCAAAAGGAACAAGATATAATTATTAGAGATAGGGACCATGAGCTTTTAATCGTACAAGGTGTAGCGGGGAGTGGCAAAACATCAATTGCACTACATCGGATCGCTTTCCTCCTTTATGAGGGTCTTAATTCCAATCTCCAGTCTAATAATGTGATCATAGTTTCTCCGAACGCCGTTTTCAGTCACTATATTTCGAGTGTCCTTCCAGAGCTTGGAGAAGAAAACGTGAGGCAAAGCATTTACGATGATCTAGTACTAGATGCTTTTAAAGGCAGGTTTGGTCAAGAAACTAGGGATATGCAGCTTGAAACAATGATAAATTCCCGTGCGAAGACTGAAGGAGACCAAAGGCATCAAAGCATCGATTTCAAAGGTTCGAGGATCTTTAAGCAAATTCTTGATAGACTATTGTGGCATTATGCGCATCGTCTTATTGACTTTGAGGATGTATATTATAACGGAACGATTCTTGCGACGAGGCAACAGCTAAAGAACCGTTTTTTACACAATGAAATTGGTATTCCTATGGCAAAACAGCTCAAAATAATCGAAAAGACACTCTTAGAAAAGGTCCACCCCTTACAGAAAAATAGACTCAAACGATTGGAAAAGATTGTTGCAAAAAGTGAAGGGCATGAATTTGAGATAAAGTCATTCAGCCGATTATTAGCTATTAAACAAGCCAAGGCATTTAGAGAACGAATCCAAAGATTTACGAACGTTGATTATAGTCAGCTGTATGAACTGCTTTTCAAGAACCGTGGGCTTTTGGTTAAGCTGTCTCAGGGTCTAGAACTTCCAGAGAATATTGAAGAAATTGTTACAACAACCCAACAAAACCTTCGCAAGGGGCAAGTTTCCTATGAAGATTATGCTCCACTTCTTTATCTTAAGTTAAAAATCGAAGGAAATGATTTATTTTCCGAGATCAAACATGTGGTCATTGATGAAGCGCAGGACTATTCTCTCCTGCAATATGAGGTTTTTAAGCTTTTGTACAAAAATGCGACTTATACGGTCCTGGGAGACATTCAGCAAACGATTGAAAAGACGATAGAGCGTTCACTATATGATGATATTTCTGAGATACTCAATAAACGTAAGACGGTTAAGCTGTCCTTAGATAAAGGGTATAGATCAACTTGTGAAATCAACACCTTTACGCAGAAGCTTCTGGGTGAGGTTGGAAAGCAAAACTATTATTCGATCGAACGGCATGGTGAAGAACCTTTGCTTCTCCATCAAGAAACATCTGAGTCGATTGATGAGGCTATCATCGAGGATATTGCTCAATATACAGAGCAAGGGTATGAATCCATAGCAGTAATATGCAAAACTCAAGATGATGCAGAAAAGGTGTATCATCGGCTGAAAAAATCGGTTCAAATTACCCTTATTAAACCACGGGGCGGAGAAGTAATAAAAGGTGCCTTGGTCATTCCATCATATATGGCGAAGGGATTAGAATTTGATGTTGTGATCGTTTACGATGTTAATAAAGAGAACTATTCTAGTGATTTTGATAAAAAATTACTGTACATTGCTTGTACGAGAGCGCTCCATCGACTCGTTATTTATTATAAAGGAGATAAAAGTCCATTGATTTAATTATTAAACCTTAAAAAGGCACAAGCGACAGATAAACAATGGCCAACGTTTGGATTTCAGCGGTGTTTATGATAAATTAAATCTGGAAAGCGAATTTGATTACTCGCTATGAAAGTTACTACAACTTAAGTTGAACATCTAGACTTCGTATAAGTAGATAAGCTTGTTTGAGTGACATCGTATTACATGCAAGGAGGAATTGTTTTGAATAATTTACAGGCCCCCGAACTTTTTATAGATAAGGATGGACTATGGTATTCCGACGGTGTGCTTATGATCAATAAAGAAATTATTAAGTTATTTGCTGATCATCTAAAAAAAGATGGTCAGAATAAATATCATATAGATTGGCAGAATCAATTGTACCCAGTGAAGGTGGAGGACGCTCCTTTTTTCGTTCAATCGGTAACCGAGCAGGTTGGTCGACTTATGATACAGCTTTATGATGGCAGAAGATTTCCTCTGCCTCCGGGTAATATTATCATGAAAAACAATATCCCTTACATCTCTTTGTTCTGGCAGTGTGATACGAAACTGTCTCGTCCTTCCTATTCTGAGTTATGTAAAAACCCGATCGAGCGGGATGGCTGTTATTTTATTAAATACGGCGATAACGAATGGCTCGTTGAAGAAATAGTATAAATGATCTAGAAGGAGGCAACGTTTGCCTCGCCTTTTACTTGTCGGGATTTGTTGACTTTCAAAGTCATTATGGCTCAGCATTAGAATCCAAGGATATTAGAGTATTACCAAGCTAGAGCAGTAACAAAAGGCTTATGAATTTGCAAGTCAATAGAATGTCTAGGGTGATTGTGTTATAACCCGACTTTTACAGTTAGCATAGCATAAGAAGCAGACCAAGTAGAATAATATCCTTTAAAAATGCGGAATTCCGCATTTTTTTATACCTTTTTATTGATGTTATGCGACAGATATGCGACAATAGAT
>Ga0209347_1000464_pt1 | contig 102362 bp, 92 predicted proteins | sample AutmiccommuBRH23_FD_187382 | JGI IMG/M metagenome (GOLD analysis project Ga0209347, IMG submission 187382) | Deep subsurface microbial communities from Mt. Terri, Switzerland - Autotrophic microbial communities BRH/23 (SPAdes) (version 2) | ecosystem: Environmental > Aquatic > Deep subsurface >...
GCAGGCCGAAGCCCCCGCTGCCGTTCGACTTGCATGTGTAAAGCATGCCGCCAGCGTTCAATCTGAGCCAGGATCAAACTCTTAAGTTCAATCCAACAAAGTACTCAAAATCATCTCTGACTTGCGAGCACTCAATCTTTGCAATTGCCGAATCCACCCGAAGGCAGTTCGACCACCGCAGCAACCCAGTACCCACACTTATCGGTTGTTCAACTTTTTAAAGAACCGCCACATCGCTGCAGCAAGGGAGCGAATTATACGGGCGTGATCGCGCCCGTCAACCCCCTTTCAGACATCTTCCGATCTTTCTTTGTTCCGCCGTGGAAGGGCACCATCTCCGACGTCCTGTCACATGGCTCACTGCCGCTCGTCGTCACCCCATTCGAGCACCTCCACCTTCACGCGTGACCTGCCGTCCTTGATCATGCCGAGCCTGGCCGCGGCTGCGGGGGAGAGATCGATGATCACGCCCTCTTTCCGGCTCGGTTTCGTCGGCCCTCGGTCGTTGATGCGAACCACGACCGCACGCCCGTTCTTCCGGTTCGTCACCCGCACGCGCGTCCCGAGGGGATAGCTGGGATGGGCGGCGACCATCTCGGTCCGATCGAAGGTCTCGCCGCTCGCGGTTTCCCGTCCATGCAGGCTGCGGGCATAGTACGAAGCGAGCCCGGTCCTCGTTTCGAGTGCCGAAGCCTTCTCGCCACGCGCCGGCTCGTGGCCGTACGCTGACACCGACAGCAGTATCGCAACCACGGCGGCCCACAGGAACGCGAAGACCCGCCGTTCCGGGCAACCATTGCATCCTCTAACCATTGCAATCTCCTTTTCCTCATTGTTCTTCGTCGCCAAGCCCCGCTTTCATCGGGCTCCGATGCCGCGCCAGCAAGCGCTGCGCCCACCGGAAGCTCCCATCGCGCGCCCTATACGTCCCCGTCTTACCGTAATACGCATTGCAAGCTACCCTTCGTGCAACGCCGCAAGCACGGTGTGTTCATGAATACCTCTCGGAGCCGCTGATATGTCACCCGCACTGGGGGACGCGAAGGCGCGTCAATTGGCGAAGATGAAACGGCTGGCCACTGCGCTGCTGGTCGCGGTCGCTGCGCTGTTCGTGGTCGCCCGCCTGCAACAAGGGGCCGGAATCTGGGCCTGGGTCGCAGCCTTTGCCGAAGCTGCGATGATCGGAGCCCTGGCCGACTGGTTCGCCGTGGTTGCACTCTTCCGACATCCCCTCGGGCTACCGATTCCCCACACCGCGATCATTCCGGCAAACAAGGAGCGGCTCGCCGACAATCTTGCGGCATTCGTTCGCGACAAATTCCTCGCGACCGACACCCTCGTCCACAAGCTACGCGCGTTCAGCCCGGCCGAGCGGCTGGGCGGCTGGCTGGGGCAGCGGGACAATACTGAAATCGTCGCCGGGAAGCTGGCCGGCGTGTTGGCCGGGTGGCTGGACTTCATCGATGACGAGCGCGTGCGCAGCCTGCTGGCTGCAAGGATCGGAGAACGACTCAGGGCGATCGACGTATCGGAGGTGGCGGGACAAATCCTCGACACCCTGACGGTCGACGCGCGGCATCAGGAATTGCTCGACGCTGCGCTCAAACGACTGGCACGCTGGCTCGACGACCCGGAGGTGCAGGTCGCCTTCGCCGCGATGATCATCGAGATCGCCGGCAAGGAGTACCCGAAGACCCTGAAGACAGTGGGCCTCGTCACCAACACCGAAGAATTCTCCCGCAGGATCGCCGCCGGCATCGTGAGGGGCATCAACGGCTGGCTGCACGACATCGGGGACGATCCGCAGCACCCGCGTCGGCAGGCCTTCGACGAAACGGTGGCCGAGTTCATTGCGCGCATGAAGAACGACGCCGACTTCAAGGCGCGGGTCAACGCCGCGAAGCTGGACGTGTTGACGCACCCGGTTCTGGCGCGCTATCTGGACGGCCTGTGGGACGAACTGAAAGCCTGGCTGCGCAAGGACCTTCATGAACCCGACTCGCGACTGCGGCAACGAATCAGCGCCGCCACAAGTGCTTTCGCCACCGCCCTTGCCGAAAACCGCGCTTTGCGCGACTCGCTCGACGGCCATCTCGAATCTGCCGTGGTCGCGCTCGCGGACGATCTGCGGGACGCGCTGTCCCGCCACATCGCTTCGACGATAAGGAGCTGGAAGGACGAGGACCTCGTCCGTGAACTCGAACTGAGCGTCGGTCGCGACCTTCAGTTCATCCGGCTCAATGGCACTATCGTCGGAGGCGGGATCGGATTGCTGCTGCATGCGCTGACCTTGTTTGTCTCCACCCGGTGGTAGCGCAAACTTGGCAATCCATCATCGGTGAAAGGCCCGTCACCAGGGAATTTTTTCGCCCCAGGCGGTCCACCTCACACGTCGAGCCACAACCAGGAAGCTGCATGCAACGCGATCCGAGATTCGAAGCCCTTCTTAAAAACCTCAACCACAACCCGTCGAAACCTGTCGGCCTGCTGCAGAAGATCGGTGCGATCGCCGCTGCCGCAGTCATCTTCGGCCTTGCACTGACCTTCTCGGTGATCTTCTTCGCGGTGGTGGTGGCAGCGGGAGTACTGATCTGGGGCTATGTCTGGTGGAAAACACGGGATTTGCGCAAGGCCATGCGCGCCGCCCAAGCGCACGCCGGCGCGTCCGCCCCTCGGGGTCCGAACCCAGGCCAAGGAATCGTCCTCGAAGGCGAGGTTGTGCGCGAGGTTCGGGAAGAGCGCCGCGACGGTACACGGGACTGACGGCAACTGCTCCGCCGGGGGCGTCCTCGACCCCGGAGCAGGGGGCGCGAAAAAGCCGGCACCCGTAGTGCCGGCTTTTGCCGCGTGGCGGGCCAACTTCGCCCGGCCATCATTCCCGAATGATTATGGAGTGACCCACCAGCCCTCCGGATACGGCGCATTCGGATCCGCACTGCGCTCGCTATCCCAGCGAGTGCCCTCCCCGCGATAACGTGCGGAGTCGTCCGGCATCGTCTCGAGCGCCGAGAACTCGCTGATCGGCTGATCCATCGGCCGCAATTCGACGTACTGCTCCGGACGGTACTCGGGGCCTGCCCTCAATTCATCCACGCCGGCGCTCAGACGCAGCTTGCCGTCCTCGTAGCGCATGCGATTGAGCGGCACCGTGATTTCCCTGTCGCCGACACCGAGAAAACCACCTGCGGAAATCACCGCATGGATGTTTTCGTCCTGGCGGCTGCGGACGACCGTTTTCACCGAACCGATTTGTTCCCCGCTCGCATCGACGACCTGGGTACCCCGCAATTGGCTCGGGGTCATCGACTGGACCTGTCCTGAAGCTCCCATCGGCGAGCGCATTTGGTGCTTGGTCTGGCCTTCAGTGTACGAGTCGGCAGCAGCTCCCATAGGGACCGCAACGAGCGCCGCAAGTGCGCCGGCCAGCAAAGACTTGCGATAGATCGAGCTCATATCAACCTCCTGCCTGGGGTGGCATCCGTCTGACTGGTGTCTCGCCCGCATGTCCATCCGGACGAGCATCCTGTCGATCCCTGTTCCGCACCAAGCGCGCCAAGTCCGGCCAGTTCAGCTGCGGCCGGGGATCGAGGTAAGCTTATGATCGATCGGCACCTTTCTAAGTTCCGAAGCACGCCCACGCGAGCAGCCAGTGCCGGCTGTGCGCCTAGTGGCGGAGCAGTTCCACCCCCTCGACTCCCGCCCTGGAGACGGCGGAACGTGATCAAAGTGAAGCAGGCCGGTCCCGGGCGGCGTCCCGCCCGCAACTACCCTGCCGCCGCGCGCCTCAGCCACGCCAGCCGCTGGTTGATCTTGTCGCGCCAGCCTGCGGCGAGGCCGGGCGTCTGGGCGAGCCGTTCGAGATGAGGAAGGGATGGGCGGTGTTCCTGCCATAGCAGCATCGCCTCGTTCAGCGTCGGCGCGTCGAGGGCCGGAGTCGACAAGTCGAGCGTGTCGCCGCCTGCCACTCGGCCCGGTTCGAGCACGCGCCAGTACCATCCCGTCAGGAGGCGTTCGGCAATGAAAGCCGTGATCCCTTCGCAGCCGAAACGTTCGTCGATTTTCCAGCATGGAGTGCGGGGCTGGCACACCTGCAGCCGGACCGTTCCCAGGCTCCAGATGTCTCCGATGCGAACGTCGCGCTCGTCCAGCTCGAGGGAGGAGAGATTTTCGCCCAGCGCCCCCGGACGCAGGCTCTCCCTGGCTTCGGGGAAGCGGGCGGCCAGCTGTTCATAATGGCGAGCGGGATAGAAATGCACCGCCTTGTCGGGACCGCCGTGAACCCTGCGATCGGCTTGCTGGTCGCCGACAAATCCCTCGCGCGCCACTTCGGCGCTGCTCACCTGCGACTTGTACATGCCGGTCGGACGCCCCGACTCGGGCAGCGGCCGGATGCCGCCGATGAAGAGGGATACGTTGGCCATGGTCGAGTCTCGGTTGATCCGGCCATTTTAGTCCCGAAAGACCCGCCTCCCGCCCCGCCGCCAACGCGGCGATCGCCACGCCGAGGCGACCGGTACGTCTTCCGTCACTCGAACGGAAGGCTGCGCCTGCGCTTGCCGGATCAATAACGCATTCCTGTCTGGAGGTAGCTCATGCCAAAAACACAAGCTATGATATGTATAAATATACAGTCACCTTGATGGGCTGATGCCGGCCGAATCTCTCATTCAACCCTCCCGTCCTTCCGCCGACGCCCATGATTTCTCGCGCTGACCCCCTCACCGCTCGCCAGGCCGAGATTCTCGACTTCATTCGCCACACCGTGGAGTCCGAAGGACGACCGCCGACCCGCGCCGAAATCTGCACTGCGTTCGGCTTTCGCTCGCCGAACGCGGCCGAAACCCATCTGCGCACGCTCGCCGCGAAAGGCGCGATCGTCCTCGAGGAAGGTCGCGCGCGGGGCATCCGGCTCGTCGAGGCACTGGGGGTGCCGCTGGTCGGGCACGTCGCGGCCGGCCGTCCGATGCTCGCGGTCGAGCACATCGAAGCCCGCTACCAGATCGACTCGGCGCTGTTCTCGCCGCGCGCCGACTACCTGCTGAGAGTGCGCGGCATGAGTATGCGCGACGCCGGAATCATCGACGGCGACCTGCTCGCGGTGCATCGCACGCCGCAAGTGCGCGCCGGGCAGGTCGTCGTCGCCCGCCTCGAGGATGAGGTCACCGTGAAGACCTTCACCCGCGAAGGGCCGATCGTGCGCCTGCTGCCGGCCAATCCGGACTTCGAACCGATCGTCGTCGACACTCGCCATCAAGCGCTCGACATCGAAGGCATCGCCGTCGGCCTCGTGCGCAACGGCTCGCGGTGACGACTCCCTGCATCCCGGCCCAACCCGCAAAACGATGTCGACTTCCCCCCTCGCGACGCTCGCCGGGTTGCCGCCCGGTCTTGTCTGGCCGGCCGACCGGCTTGCCCGGCCGGCCGAAGCGGGCGTGCCGACGGGCTTTGCCGCGCTCGACGCGCAGCTGCCCGGCGGCGGCTGGCCGCGCGGTGCGCTGATCGAGCTCCTCATTGACGCGTTCGGCATCGGAGAGCTCGCGCTGCTGCTGCCGGCGCTGCGTGCAGCCGCTCCCGAGCGCTGGATCGCGTGGATCGCGCCGCCGCATCTGCCGTACGCCCCGGCGCTCGCCGCGGCCGGCGTGCGGCTCGACCGATTGTTGCTGCTGACGCCGTCCGATCCGGCCACCATCTTATGGACGATCCGGCAGGCGGTCGCGTCGGGCGGCTGTTCGGTCGTGGTCGCGTGGCTGCCGAACGCCCAGAGCGCTGCGCTGCGGCGTCTGCAGCTCGCCGCCGAAGCGTCCGCGACGTCGCTGTTCGTGGTTCGCCCCGGCGGCGCCGCGCAGCAGGCGTCGCCGGCGAGCCTGCGGCTGCGGTTGCAGCCGGCGCAGGACGCATTGGCGCTCGAGATCGTCAAACGGCGCGGCCCGCCGCTCGCGTGGCCGCTTCGACTCCCCCTTCCCGAGCGGCCCGCCGCCTTCCCTGGCCGAGCCGACCGGCGATGCTCTGGTTTGCGCTGATCCTGCCCGACCTGCCGCTGCAGGTCTTCACCCGCGGCGTCGAGGACGCGGGCCTCTTGGCAGTCGTCGAGCCGCAGCCGCGCGCCACGATCGTCATCGCGACAGCGGCTGCCCGCGTGCGCGGCGTCGAACTGCGCCAAGGGGTCGCCGGCGCGCTGGCGGTGGTGCCCGAACTGGCCCTGCGCGAGCGCGATCCGGCGCTCGAAGCGGCGACGCTCGCCGAGCTTGCGACGTGGGCCGGACGCTTCACGCCGTGCGTGAGCCTCGATCCGCCCGATGCGGTGCTGCTCGAAGCGAGCGCGAGCCTGCGCCTGTTCGGTGGCATCGACGCGCTTGCGCAGCGCATCGCGGACGCCGCGCTGCCACTCGGCCTGACCACGACGCTTGCCGCCGCACCGACGCCGCTCGCTGCACGCTGGTTTGCGCGGGCGCGCCCGGGCACCCTGGTGCGCCCGTCAGACGGCTGGGCGCGCGCGCTCGATGCGCTGCCAATCGAACTGCTCGCCGACGGGGCGCCCGTGCCGCCTGCCACGCTCGAGTTGCTGCGTGGCGTCGGCGTGCGCCGCATCGGCGAGCTCGCCCGGCTGCCGCGCGACGGGCTCGCACGCCGCGACGCGAGCGTCGTCACCGACACCGTTGCGCGCGCCCGCGGCCACGACCCCGATCCGCGCCCGCGCTTCGTCCCTGCCGAGCGCTTCGCGTCGCGCCTCGTGCTGCCGGCGAGCGTCACGCACACCGAGCCGTTGCGCTTTGCGGCCGGGCGGCTCTTCTCGAACCTCGCGGCGTGGCTGGCCCTGCGCCAGGCCGGGCTCGATTGCTGCCGGCTGCATCTCGAACACGACTGCGCGCCCGCAACCGTCGTCGAAATAATTACCGGCCGTCCGCAGCGCGATGCGGCGCGCTTCGTGCAGCTCGCGTGCGAGCATCTGGCCGCGCTCACGCTGCCGGCGCCGGTCGAAGCGCTGCGCCTGACGGCCGACGCGCCGGTCGCACTGCCGGCGTGCACGCCGGATCTGTTCGGCGGCGAAAACGATGCGGCGCGCGAGGCCGCGATACGCCTGCTCGATCGGCTGCGCGCGCGACTCGGCATCGATGCGGTGCATACGGTGCTGCCCGTTGCCGATCATCGTCCCGAGCGCGCCTGGCGCCCGGCCGCGCCCGGCACCCGCCCCGCCCCGCACCCCGCCACCCTCGGTCCGCGCCCGCTGTGGCTGATGCAGCCGCCGCGCCCGCTCGGGGCCGCGCGCACCTTGACGCTGCTGAGCGGCCCGGAACGCATCGAGTCCGGCTGGTGGGACGGCGACGACGTGCACCGTGACTATTACGTCGCGCACACCGCCGAGGGCGCGCTGTGGTGGGTGTTCGAACGGCTCGATCCGCCCGGCGGCTGGTATGTACACGGTTTTTTCGGCTGACGCCCGCGCGGGCAAGGAGCGCTACGTGGAGGCGCCTCATGGATAGTGCCCCGCCCTCGCCCTCCCCGGCACCGGCCTATGCCGAGCTGCACTGCCTGACGAACTTCAGCTTCCAGCGCGGCGCCTCGCACCCCGAAGAGCTCGTCGCGCGCGCCGCCGAGGCCGGCTACACGGCGCTCGCGATCACCGACGAATGCTCGCTCGCGGGAGTCGTGCGCGCGCATCAGCACGCCCGGCGCCTCGCGCGGCCGCTGAAGCTCGTGGTCGGCAGCGAGCTGCGCCTTGCCGACGGCCTGCGCGTCGTGCTGCTCGCGACCGACCGCGCCGCGTACGGGCGGCTCGCGCGGTTGATTACCGTCGGCCGGCGCGCAGCGACAAAAGGCCGTTACCAGCTGACCCGGGCCGATCTCGATCGCGGGATCCCCGGCTGTCTCGCGCTGGTCGTGCCGCCCGACGACGGCGTCCTCGATCGCGAGGCGCTCGTTGCCGACGCGCGCTGGATCGGCGAACGGTTTGCGGACGCGGCGTGGCTCGCAGTCGAGCTCGCCTGCGGACCGGACGATGGGCGCCGGATCGAGGCGTTGCTGGCGATCGCGTCGGCCGCCGGCCTGCCCCCGGTCGCGGCGACCGGGGCGCTGATGCACGGCCCGTCTCGCCGGGCGCTCGCCGACGTGCTGACGGCGCTGCGGCTGCGGGTCACGGTTGCCGAAGCGGGCCGGGCGCTCGCGCCGAACGCCGAGCGCGCGCTGCACGAGCGCGCAGTGCTCGCGCGCGGCTACCCGGCCGAACTTCTCGCCGAGACGCTGCGGATCGCTGCGCGCTGCCATTTCCGGCTCGACGAACTGCGCTACGAATATCCGGCCGAGCTCGTGCCCGACGGCGAGACGCCTGCAAGCTGGCTGCGACGCCTCGTCGAGGACGGGCTGCGCTGGCGCTACGGCCGCCCGCAGGACGACCCCGCGCCGCCGAAGGTGCGCGCGCAGGTCGAGCATGAGCTTACGCTGATCGCCGAACTCGGCTTCGAAGCGTACTTTCTGACCGTCGAGGATCTCGTGCGCTTCGCACGCGGCCGCGGCATCCTGTGCCAGGGGCGCGGGTCGGCGGCGAACTCGGTCGTCTGTTGGGCGCTCGGCATCACCGAGGTGGACCCCGAGCTCGGCATCATGCTAGTCGAGCGCTTCATCTCGAAGGAGCGCGACGAGCCGCCCGACATCGACGTCGATTTCGAGCATGAGCGACGCGAGGAAGTCATCCAGTACGTCTATCGGAAGTACGGGCGCGAACGCGCCGCGCTCGCTGCGACCGTGATCCGCTACCGCGCGCGCAGCGCGCTGCGCGACGTCGGGCGCGCGCTCGGGCTGCCGGCCGGGCAGCTCGAACGGCTCACGCGCGACCGCTTCTGGTTCGATGCCGGCCACATCCGGCCCGAGCGGCTGCGGGAAGCCGGCTTCGATCCCGCGAGCCCCGGTGTGCAGCGCCTGGTGATGCTGACCGAAGCGCTCGTCGGTTTTCCGCGCCATCTGTCGCAGCATGTCGGCGGTTTCGTCATCGCGCGCGGCCGGCTCGACGAGCTCGTGCCGGTCGAAAACGCGGCGATGCCCGAGCGCACCGTGATCCAGTGGGACAAGGACGACCTCGACGCGCTGGGGCTGCTGAAAATCGATGTGCTCGCGCTCGGGATGCTGTCGGCGCTGCGGCGCAGTCTTGCGCTGGTCTCGACGTGGCGCGCCCGCCCGTTCACGCTTGCCGACATTCCGCGCGAGGCGCCCGAGGTCTATCGGATGCTGTCCGAGGCCGATTCGATCGGCGTGTTCCAGATCGAGTCGCGCGCGCAGATGACGATGCTGCCGCGCCTGAAGCCGGCGCGCTTCTACGATCTCGTCGTGCAGGTCGCGATCGTACGCCCCGGCCCGATCCAGGGCGGCATGGTCCACCCGTACCTCGAGGCGCGCGCGCGGATCGAACGCGACGAGCCGGTTTCGTATCCGCTCCCGCAACACCCGCACGCTGACGCGGATACGACCTCCCAACCGCAGCCCGACGGCGTGCGCGGGGTGCTCGAGCGCACGCTCGGCGTGCCGATCTTCCAAGAGCAGGTCATGCAGCTCGCGGTTATCGCGGCGGGCTTCACGCCGGGCGAGGCCGACCAGCTGCGCCGCGCGATGGGCGCGTTCCGGCGCCACGGCGAGCTCGAGCGCTACCGCGCGAAACTGCTCGCGGGCATGGCCGCGCGCGGCTACCGCGCCGAGTTCGCCGAGCGGCTGTGCGACCAGATCGAAGGCTTCGGCAGCTACGGCTTTCCCGAGTCGCATGCGGCGAGCTTCGCGCTGCTCGTGTATTGCTCGGCGTGGCTGAAGTGCTGCGAGCCGGCCGCGTTCCTGTGCGGGCTGCTGAACAGCCAGCCGATGGGTTTTTACGCGCCGTCGCAGCTGATCCAGGACGCGCGGCGCCACGGCGTCGTCGTGCTCGGCGCGGAAGTGACCGCGAGCGACTGGGACTGCACGCTCGAGGCGCTGCCGGACGCGTCCCTCGGCGCCGCTCCCGCGGTGCGGCTCGGGTTGCGGCTGGTCAAGGGGTTCGGCCGCGAGGCCGCGATGCGGATTGTCGCCGCGCGCACCGAACGCCCTTTTCCGGACGTCGACGAGCTTGCGCTGCGCGCGCGCCTCGACGCGGCCGCGCTCAAGCGGCTCGCCGAGGCCGGCGCGCTCGAGCGCCTCGCCGGTAATCGGCGCCAGGCATTGTGGCAGGCTGCCGCCGGCCACGCGCCCGAAGGCGTGCTGCGCGGCGCGCGCATCGCCGAGCCGCGCGCCGAGCTCGCGCCGCCGCTCGAAGCCCAGGAACTGGTTGCCGACTACGCGCGGCTCGGTTTCACGCTCGGCCGCCATCCGCTCGCGCTGCTGCGCGCAAAGCTCACGACCCTGCGCTTCGTGACCGCGGCCGAAATCCGCGACTGCCCGGACCGCAAGCTCGCGCGCATCGCCGGCCTCGTGACGTGCCGCCAGCGCCCCGCCACGGCCAAGGGCATCCTGTTCCTCACCGTCGAGGACGAAACAGGTCTCGCGAACGTCATCGTGCAGGCGGAGCTCGTCGAACGGCAGCGGCGCGAAGTGCTCGGCGCGCGCCTGCTCGGCGTGTTCGGACAGATCCACCGCAACGGCAAAGTCGTGCACCTGCTCGCACAACGCCTGGTCGATCACTCGGCACTGCTCGGTGCGCTCGATGCGCGCAGTCGGGATTTTCAATAAACCGCAGCCGAAGGCCGGCAAGAAGAGCCTCGATCAGGATCAGGCGCGAGAGAGGCGGAACAATCGCGCCGCGGACCATCCGTTGCAACCGGTGGCCAGGCGGCTCATTCTGATTTCTCCCGTGCAGGGCGTGGGTTCGGCGCAAGTTCAGCAAGAATCGAAATTGTCAGCGCACCTAGCGCGATAATCTGAAGAATGGCGCGTGAAGCATGCGCAAACTCCCACTGGTCCCGCAGGCGCGTCCAATCAGGGGGCAGCGTATCAGGTGACAGGGGCAACAGCGCAGCGTTCACCGGAGCAACCCAAATCCAGAAGATTGCATGCGTCACAGCAAGACACAATGCGGCAAGCAACGTCCAAGGAAGTGCTTTCGGGCGCTTACGGATAGCGACAACGAGCACTGCACTGGCGATAACGGCACCGATCTCACAAACCCCTGAAACCTTCCCGAAAGTTGGATAGAGCGTTTGCAGGAGGTGGAGCCACAGCGCGCCGTCATACTGGAGCTTGGCTGGCATCTCCAAAAAATGGGCAAACGCCGCGCTCAGACTGAGCGCCGTCAACATAATCGTGAGGAAGCGCAGTATTTTCACAATAGTTGTCTCAAGGGTGCCGAGGACGTAGATAGCCGCGTAACGAAACAGGTGAGTAAGCGGTGCCTGACCGACGCCCTTGCCTACTTCGAGAGCGCGTAGCGGTCGGATCGGAGCGGGTTGGCAGCGAAGTGCTGCTTTGACGAGTGTGGAAGCCTTTCGATTACTGCACTTTCTCCGTGGCGGTTCCAATCCAGAGTTTCATGGGATGTCTCCGTCAACCCCGGCAATACCGAACGCCAGCGCGGTGCTCAGCCGCGTCGGGCCGCCTCGATGGCAGCGACGTCGATCTTGCGCATCGTCATCATGGCTTCGAAGGCACGCCTGGCCTCCTCGCCCCCCACCGCCAGCGCCTCGGTCAGTACACACGGGGTGATCTGCCACGAAACGCCCCACCGGTCCTTGCACCAGCCGCAGGCGCTCTCTGCCCCGCCGTTGCCGACGATGGCGTTCCAGTAGCGGTCGGTCTCTTCCTGGTCGTCGGTAGCGATCTGGAACGAAAAGGCCTCGGTCTGCGGGAACGCCGGGCCACCGTTGAGGCCGAGGCAAGGGATGCCCGCAACCGTGAACGCCACTGTCAGTACGTCGCCGGCTTTGCCGGATGGGTAATCAGCGGGCGCGCGATGGACGGCAGTCACTCGGCTGTCGGGGAAGGTCGCGGCGTAGAAGCGGGCGGCCTCCTCGGCGTCCTTGTTGAACCAGAGGCAGATCGTGTTCTTGTGCATGGTCTCTCCTTTCGTATCGGAACCGTATGTGCTGGACGGCTGGTCACCGCTGCGCTGCGGGTTGCAACACCCGGTTCGCGGGTTCAATCGGCGGATTCCGCCGCGACGAAACCCAGCGCCTGCAAATCCTCAGCGACCGCTCGCACTTCGACGCAGCCGAACTTCGCCCCCGGAATGCGGGATGCCATCTGGATCGCCTCGTTCAGGTCCCGGGCCTCGATGAGGTAGTAGCCGCCGAGTAGTCGGCAAGCTCGCCGCGCGCAAGGATCGCATCGACCGCTGCCAGCCCGGCTGCTGGCCCGTCATGCATCGCCACCGCCGCCGCGCGCGATTGAGCTCGACTACCGGCGACGGGTCGAGCCGCAGCAACACATCGTAGAGACCGACAATCTCCGCCCAGTCGTCGCGGCGCCGGCAGCGCGACTCCTGCAGCAGCATCAGCGCCAGCAGCCCGATCGACTCCGGCTCCGGGAGCAGCTGGGCGAGCAGCCGGCCGAGCCGGATCGCCTCGCCCGACAGCTCGGTGCGCGTCAACGAATCGCCCGCCGAAGCCGAGTAGCCCTCGTTGAAAACCAAATAGATCACGCGCAGCACGCTGTCAAGGCGGGCCGGCAGCTCTGCCTGCAGCGGCACTTCGCAGGGGACGCGTGCGTCGCAGTTCCTAGCCTTGGCACGCATGATGCGTTGCGCGAACACGGGCGGCGCGACGACGTACATCCCCAAGACTATTGACCGGAGTATGAGCAACTGTCCATGCTACGGGGCGACTTTCCGCAAAAAGCAAATCAATGCCCCCGCAGCCCCCTACCCCTCCACCTGCCGACAGCCGCGGTACTCGCGCCGCACTGCTCTTCGCCTTGACGGCCGAACGCCTGTCGGTTTTCTATGAGCACGGACAATGGCCTACCGCGGCGCAGGGCGCGAGTCTCGTCGCGGAGTGGCTCAATCGCAGCGGGCGCAGTCTGCCGCTAGCCGATCGTCGCCTCCTGTCGGAGCTCAGTGACGAGTTCGCCCGCCAGATTGCGAGCTCGCTGTCGCGCGAAGCGGGGCTTCAGACGGTGCACGAGATGATGGAGGCACTCGACCCCGAGTACGAATCTGATCTGGCCCGCTCGCTGATGGCGGAATGCGTGAAATGGCTCGACAGTGCGTGATTCGTCGTCCGGCAAAACCGGTGAGCGACGGGAGGTCAAGACGGTCACCGAGGGGAGTGTCGGAATTTCTGTGTGAGGCGTGAATAGACGTCTCCACGGGCCGCCGCCGGCCCCTCTCAGGCCGGGTGCGAGCGGCGCGGAGGGGAAAGTCGGCGTGATCACGATGGTGGAGGTTGCGGCCAAGACAGGCATCAACCGGAGACACTCTCGAAGATCGCTAAGCATCCGGGCTTTGGCGCGCCCGAGAGGACGCTCATAGGCACTGGATCGAGGTGGCTTATTTGCCCATCGCCATGCCCTTGCCAACCAGGCGATAACTGCCTGTCCATACCAGGTACTCAAATCGGCCTGCCACGCTCGATCCAGGCCTGTACCTCCCCGATGGTCAACCTGTATCGCGCCCAGTTATGCGTCGTCAGCATCTTGAGTTCCGCTTTCAGCGTCTTGCCGAACTGCTCCACGTCCTCGGCAGCCAGGCCCACATCCGCCACCGCCTGCCGGAGAGGCAAGCCGTTTCTCACAACCTGCTGCACCGCTTCGCTCAGGTGTTCGCGGTGGCGCACCCTGAAAGGATCGGGCGGTCCCATCGCCTCCAGGATCACCTTGTATTTACGGATCGACCGCCGGTACGTCCATGCGAAGAGTTCGATTGCCAGCGTGACATCAAGTAGTTCGTAGACGCCCATCATGGCCTTCGCGTAGTCGTGCGGATCGACATCGAGAAACGCGAGCGGGGCGCAGTTATAGAGCATCAACGGGATGTTCGCGGCGAGCCTGCTCGTGCGCTTGTTGCCGTCCTCGAAGGGCTGCAAGTAGGCGAGGTTCACCCACAGGAAGAAAGCAGCTTCCGCAGGACTTTTGACGAGCTGGGCTTTGGCTACGATCTGAGAGAGCATTTCCTCCAGAAGCTGCGGCACCTGCGAGGGGACATACGTAGTACCCGAGATATTGACGACCTTGCTTCGGATAGCCCCCAACGCGGAGGCGTCGGCCAGCAAGTCCTGCATCAGCAGCGCGTGCAGGTTGCGGATGACGATGTCGCAGAGACCATAGGTCGGCACCGCGTCGACGAGAAATTCGATGCCGCGCTTGTGATTGAGCAGCATCACGCCTTCCCAATCCATCGGCGGATCGCCGCTCTTGAACAACTCTTCCGTCGCCAGCAGGCTATAGGTGTTGCCCTCGAGCCGCGACGACGACCAGGACAGATCGATCAAAAGCTGTTCAAGGACCTTCCGGGCGTACGTCCCCGCGGGTTGCTGCCCCTGCATCCGGCCTTCCTGCGCCAAGGCGTCCGCCAGTTCAGGGGGCAGCAAGGCGGATTGATTGGGAACGTACTCATCCAGAAACCGGCGCTGATAGGTCACGGGAGTCCGTGCGCCAAGCGGGCGGTCGAGAACTTCCAGCAACGACCGCGCCTTGTCGGACCAGGCAGGCGACACTGTCGCCGTCACAAGGCCCGTCACTCGCAGCGTTTCCGTTACGTCGGCTTCGACCGGTGGCAGGAAATACCGGGTGGCCCGCGCTTTTCCGCTTCTGACGAGAGCTTGGACTTGAACGAGTTTCTCCAGAAGCCGCCCGACCGTTGCGTAGCTGCCACCGACATGCGCATGGATTTCGGACGACGAAACACCGTGGCGGCCTTCAGCTCCAAGCGCCTTGACCGCTTCCAGAATGGCCTCCGGCTGTAGTTTCTGTGTCATGGAGAAGATCCTCTTGATCTCCTCATAAATGAGGAAATAAAGTTAAACCTACTCAATTTTGACCAGATCAGGAAGGAAACTGAGGAGATTTAAACATAGCTGCAGCTCCTCTTAGTTCTCGCCATCCGTTTAGGGCATACCTTCGAATCAGATCCCCTTCGAGCGCCGGGCACCCAGACTCGTCGGGGGTTCGAAGTGAAAAAGGCACTGATTTCTTCAGGAAATCAGTGCCTTTTGACGTATGGCGCGCCCGGCGCGATTCGAACGCACGACCCCTGCCTTCGGAGGGCAGTACTCTATCCAGCTGAGCTACGGGCGCGATGGCGAGGTGGGACTCGCAATCAAGCACATTAGCTTATACCGGTTTCCCTGCGAAGTCCATGTCGGCCCGGAACAACTCCGGAATCATCCTGCGGCGCTCAGAAGCTTCGACTGGAAACTCGGCCTCGACGGAGAGCCCCCACAACCAGCGGGGTTTTGCGGAGGGCCGCGTCGAGGGAATCAAGGGGCCGGCGGGATGCGCAGCACCTGGCCCGGGTAGATCTTGTCGGGGTGCGTCAGCATCGGCTTGTTGGCCTCGAAGATCGCGTTGTAGTTGTTCGGGTTGCCGTAATAGGTCTTCGCGATCGCCGACAGGGTATCGCCGCGCGCGACGGTGTGGAAACGGGCTTCGGGCGCGGCCTGAACGACCGACAGCTGGTCGTCGACTTCGCCGACTCCCTGGACGTTGCCGGCGGCAAGCAGGATCTTTTCCTTGGTTGCCTGATCGGGCGCCGAGCCGGACACGGTGACGACGGAGGTCGCGGCATCGAATTTCACGCCGAGATCGGACGGAGCGAGGTTCATGGACGTGATGTACTGCTTGATCGCGTCGGCCGCCTTGGCATTCGCGGCGCTCGTGTCTGCCGTTGCCGCAGGAGCGCCCGCGTTTGCCGATGTTGCCGGGGCGGCCGCCTTGGCCTCGCCGCCGCCGAAGAGTTTCTCGCCGGCATCCTTGATGAACGAAAAGAGTCCCATCCTTGCCTCCGTCTGGAAAAGTCGCATTGAACGCATTCAGCATAGACCAGACAGGGTTGAAGGTTGTTACGTTTGCATGACTGTTACAACCGCGGCGCCGCCGGTGAGGCGTGGTGTTTCGGCCGGTCCAAATCACTCGACATCCGCAGCCCGGCCGATGGGCCCGGATATACTTCGCACCTGGCTCGTCCCCAACCCCAGACAGGAGCAAGCATGTCGAGACCCCGAGTTCTGTTCATGAGGCGCCCTGGTCGCCTGATGCTTTCCGCTGTCGCGGCGTTCGCCGTCGTTCAGCTCGCCGGCTGCGGCAAGCAGGCCGCGCCCGATCCGGAAACGACCGCGACGCTGATCCAGCCGGTCGCGCGCCTCGACCTGAAGGTCGCGAAAGCGACCCCGGGCAGCCGCAGCGGCGAGGAAATTTACCAGAGCGTCTGTGCGAGCTGCCATGGCACGGGCGTGCTCGGTGCGCCGAAAACGGGCGACGCCGCGTCATGGGCTCCGCGGATCGCGCAGGGATTCGACACGCTGACGCAAAATGCGATCAACGGCCTTCGCGGGATGCCGCCGCGCGGCGGGGGGGCGGATCTGACCGACATCGAAGTGCAGCGCGCAGTCGCCCATCTCGCGAACACCGCGGGCGGGAATTTTACCGAACCGCCGGTCGGTCAATAAGCCGGTCATTCCGATAGGAAGGGTGGTCGATGGTCGCCCTTGCCGAGCTTCCGGCACCGGACGGACCTGCATTTCCGGTCAAGGCCTGTGCGGGCGCGCGGTTCCTGCGCTGCGTGCTGACCGTCGTCGCCGTCCTCCTGTTCGCAGCTCCCGGTCTCGCGGCGGCGCCGTCGGCAGGGGCTCCGGCCGGCGAAATCCGCATCGGCGTCCTCGCGTTCCTCGGCGCCGAGACGACGGTCATCGAATGGTCACCGGTTGTGAAGCACCTCCAGACTGCGCTGCCGGGACGCAAGATCAGCCTCGTGCTGCTCGATCATCAGGGCCTCGACGACGCCGTTGCAGCCGGTACGGTCGATTTCGTCATCACCAATCCGGGCCACTACATCGAACTCGAAGCCAAGTGGGGCGCCAGCCGGATACTGACGCTCGACGCGAGCCCCGGCGGCGCTCCGGAACGTTCCATCGGATCGGCCGTGGTCACACGCGCGGATCGCCAGGAGGTCCGCACGTTCGACGATCTGCGCGGACGACGCGTCGCAATCGTCGCGCGCGAAGGCTTTGGCGGCTACCAGACGGTGCATCGCGAGCTGGCGTCGATCGGCATCGATCCGGAGCGCGATTTCGCCGAGCTGAAGACCGTCGGTTTTCCGATGAGCCGGGTTCTCGAAGCGGTCACTAACGGGGACGCCGATGCAGGCATCGTGCGCGCCTGCCTCTTGGAAAGCCGGCCGGAGTGGGCGACCGCCTTCAGGGTCGTCGGCAGGCGCGACGAACCCGACTTCCCTTGCGCGACCTCGACCCGGCTTTACCCTGACTGGCCTCTCGTGACGCTTCGCGATACCTCGCCCGCACTGGCAAAGACGGTCGCGATCGCACTGCTTGCGATGGCGCCGGCCGAGAACGGCATGGCGTGGTCGGTGCCGGCCGATTACCAGTCGGTGCACGAGATGTTTCGCGAACTGCAGATCGGCCCGTACGCGAATCTGCGCGAACCGACCCTGATGATGCTGGCCGAGCGCTACTGGCCGTGGGTCGCGTTCCTCGCCGTGCTGCTTTCAGCGTGGATTCTGTACACGGTGCGTGTCGAGCATCTCGTCCACCTCCGCACCACCGAGCTTCGCGCGGCGCTCGCTGTGCGCGAAGCGCTGGAGGCGCGGATGCGCGCCGGCCAGGAGCAGGCCGACCACCTGGCGAGGCTGTCGGTGCTCGGCGAACTGTCCGGCACCCTCGCCCACGAACTGAACCAGCCGCTCGCGGCGATCGGGAACTATGCCGAAAGCCTGTACCGACGCGTCGACAACGGCCGCCTGACCGACGAAGCGGTGCGCGAAGCGTCTTCCGAGATTGCCGGGCAGGCGGAGCGCGCGGCGACGATCCTCGGGCGCATCCGCGGTTTCGCGAAGAAGCGGGCCGCCGTGCGCGAGGTCGTCGCGCCACGCGAGATGGTCGGCGAAGCGGTGGCGCTGTTCCGCGGCATGCTCGCGAACGCACCGGCGGTCGAGGTGACGGACGAACTGCCGCCGTCGACGAGCGTCGAGGTCGATTCGCTGCAGATCCAGCAGGTCCTTCTGAATCTGCTGAAGAACGGCTACGACGCCGCGCGCGGATTCGGTCCCGAGCGACAGCGCCTCATCGTGACCCTCAGCCGGGACGACGGCAACGTGCGCATCGTCGTGCGGGATTTCGGCACCGGCCTTGACGCGGCGACCCGCGCACGGCTGTTCGAGCCGTTCTTCAGCACGAAACCGGATGGTCTCGGGCTCGGTCTTTCGATCTGCCGCACGATCGCCGAAGCGCACCGCGGCCGCCTTACCGCCGAGCCGGCGGCCGACGGCCGTGGTGGCGCCGAGTTCATCCTGAGCCTGCCGCTTTCGACGGCCGCGTCGTCTTCCACGGCCCTTCTTTCGGAGTCCCGTTTCGCCAATGCCCCAGACCGATGACTGCGTGATCCACGTCGTCGACGACGATGCGGCGTTCCGCCGCTCTCTCGTCTTCCTTCTCGAATCGGTCGGCTGGGGCGTGTGCGCCTATGCGTCGGCCGAGGAGTTTCTGGCCGCGCACGAACGTCCGCCCGCCGACCTCGGCTGCCTCGTGCTCGACATCCGTATGCCGACGATGAGCGGACTCGAACTGCAGGCAGCGTTGCGCGCGCGCGGCTGGCAAGCGCCGATCGTGTTCATCACCGGCCACGGCGACGTCGAGCTCGCCGTCGAGGCGATGAAGCACGGCGCGAGCGATTTCCTGCAGAAACCCTTCCGTGACCAGACCCTGCTCGACGCCGTCGCGACCGCGGTGCGCCGTTGCGCCGAGGACCGCTCGCGGACCGCGTTGCGGGATGCCGCTTTGGGCTCGCTCGCGCGCCTGTCACCGCGCGAACGCGAAGTCGCACGGCTCGTCGCGCAAGGCCTGCCGAACAAGCTGGTCGCGCGCGAACTCGACATCAGCGAAAAGACGGTGCACGTGCACCGCCAGCACATCATGGAAAAGACCGAAGTCGGCAGTGCCGCCGAACTCGCGCGCCTGATGCTGCGCGCGAACCCGACTGCGCTCGACTGAGCGGGGAAACTCTCCCGCCGGTAATCGCGGCCTAGCGAGCGGACCCGCCGGGGCCCATCCCGCCGCCTGGCCCCATCCTGCCGCCGGGGCTCCCGCCGCGTGGCCCCATGCGGTCCGCGGGGCCGAGGCGCTCGCGTTCACCGGGATCCATGTGATTTCCCGGCCCCATCATCCCGCGGCCGCGCATCGGCGGTTCATCCGGGAGCGTCACCCCGCGCTCCTTCGCACGCTCCACCATCCGCTCGTGATGCTCGGTGCGGATCTGCTCGCGCTCCTCGGCGGTGCGCGCCGCGCGCATGCGGTCACGATGCTCGGCCCGCTCTTGCGGCGTCATGATCTGGGAACCGTAGATCGGGGTGGTGTCGTCGACCGGCGGCATGCCGCCCGCCGGTTGAGCGAGCGCGCTGCCGGAAATCCATACCGCGGCGAGCGCGACCAATAACGTCTTGAGTTTCATCGAAACCTCCATCGTCGAGTTGCTCGGAACGACTTGCGCGGTGCCGCGCTGCACAGGTCCGGCAATGTCGCACCGATGCGCTTGCGGCGATCCGCTCCAATTCAATATAGGCCGCCGGCCCTCCCGGTTGTCATTGTTTTTACATTCGGTTTTTCTATCCCCGGGTCAAATCCGCTCGAGCTTCGCCGGCAGGCCGTTGCGCACCGCGGTGCCGGCGACCGCATCGACCCAGATCGCCTCGTTGCCGCGCGTCGGATCGACGAGGCCGAGGTCGTTGAGGTTGATGCCCGCGCGCAGCTCCGGCCGGTCGGGCTGGCGCTCGCTGCCGAATTTATGCGCGCGGGCGCCGAGCTCCCGGTGGCCGTAGCCGTGCTCGACTGCCACCACGCCGCGCATCACGCCTTCATGGACGATGACGCGGCACGTGGCGTGGCCTCCCGGGGTCGCGATGCGGGCGAGGTCGCCGGTCGCGAGCCCGAGCCGGGCGGCGTCCGCGGGATGCACGATGACCGGGTTGTCCGGGTGCAGGCCGGTGATCCGCGTCGCGATGCTGTAGGAATTCTGCAGCGCCGACTTGTAGCTGACGGCGAGCAGCGGCCACTCGGCATCGCCATGCACGTCCCGCACCGGCGTGCCGTCCGCGAACGCGGGCGGCTGCCAGGTCGCGCAGCCGGTGAAACGGCGGCCGGTGAGGCTGTTCTTCGCGCCGCCGACGCTGTCGTTCCACAGCCACAGTGCACCTTTGAAGCGGCTCGTCTGCCATTCCCCGTTCGTTTCGTCCTGCGCCTCTTTCGCCGGCTGGTAACGGCCGCCGCGCGTGTAGAGGAACGCGACCTTGCGCCATTCGTCAGCTTTCAGCGTCGCTTCGAGCAGCGGCCGCAGGCGCTCAACGCCGGACAGTGCGAGGTCCTCGTCGGTCGCATCCCCGACCGGAGCCTTGCCGGCGAACGCTATGTTCGCGCCGCCGCGCAGATACCAGTCCTCGGGCCGCTCGAGCGCAACGCGATTGCCGTCGGCGTCGGCGAGCCCTTCCGGGCCGAAGCCCGGCAGGCCCATCGCCTTCGCCAGCGCAATGAAGAACGTCTCCATGCCGATCGCCTGGCCGTCGGCCGTTTTTGCGGCTTTCGGCTCGACCACCGGCCAGCGCGCCGTCGTCGCCTTCGTCGGCACGCCGTTCCACGCCGCAGTCCAGCCCCAGCTCTCGTACATCAGCGAGTCCGGAACGATGTAGTCGGCGAACGCATTGCTCTCGTTGATCAGCGGGTCGACGGAGACGATCAGCGGCAGCTTCTTCGGATCGGCAAGTTCCTTCTCGACGAGTGCTCGCACGCCGGGGATGCCGTAGAGGGGATTGGCGCTCCACAGCACGAGCGCCTTAAGCCCGTACGGATAGCCGCGCAGCATCGCCGGGAACCACTCGGTGCCGAGGCCGGGGGCGTTCGGGAACCACGCGTCGCGCGCCGGGTAAGCCTTGCCTGCGGCCTTGCGGCGAGCGAACTCGGCGGATTTCTCGTACGGCACGTTGCGCCCGAGCGGCGTGCCCGCGGGCTTGAGCGCCCCGGGGAAGGATTCGAGGTCGTAGCGCGGACCGGCGCCCGCGTCCTTGAAGCCGCCGCCATTGACGACGAAGCCGCCTTTCCAGTTCAGATTGCCGATCAGCGCATTCAGCGTGACGACCGAATACGCGTTGTAGAAACCGTTGCCGGCCATCATGCCGCCGTGCGCAATCGCGCTCGCCTTGCGGCCGTGGCTGGTGAACTCGTCGGCGAGGCCGATGATGACCGCTTCGGGCACGCCGCAGATCTCCGCGTACTCGGCAAGCGTCGCTTTCAGCGCCGACTCACGCAGCAGCTCGAACGACGTCTTCACCGCGAGCGCCCCGTCCCCGATCGCCACGGCGCCGGCGGCTTCGAGCGGCGCCGCAGCGGTGGCGGCCGCGGCAGGCGTGGGCTTGCCGTCGGCATCGAGGACGAGGTACGGATCGGCGTCCTGGTACCTGTCCGCGTCGGCGACCGTCATGCCGATGTCCGAACCGCGCAGGAAGCGGCCTTCGCGCGGATGACCCGGGTCGGTGATCACGAGCCAGGACGCGTTCGTGAAGGACGGCTCGCCCGCCGCTTCCGCAGCCGCGAGGTTCGGCAGCGCGAGATACGCGGTGTTCACCCGGTCGTTCTCGAACATCCAGCGCATCATGCCCATGACGAGCGCGCCGTCGGTGCCGGGGCGGATCGGCACCCAGCGCCCGCGTTCGCCTGCGGCGCGGTTGTCCGCGTTCGTCAGCACCGGATCGACGACGACGTATTCGAGCCGACCTTCCGTGCGGCCTTTCGCGAGCAGCGTCCCGGTGCGCTTGAACGGGTTGCCGGCGTTGCCGGGTGCGGTGCCGATGAAGAGCACGAACTCGGCGTTCGCGAGGTCCGGCTTCGCATGCGGCATCTTCTTCAGGTCACCGAACAGCGCGCCCGAGCCCGATCGGTAGGCGCCGCCGCAGTACGAGCCGTGACCGATGAAGTTCAGCGTGCCGTACGACTGGTTCCAGAAGCGGCGCGCGAACGCTTCGCGGCCGTCATTGACGCTCGTCCACACCGCGACCTGATTGACTTTCGCGCCGAGCTGCGGCGCTTCCGCATCGATCGGCCCCTTCAGGTCGCGCAGGGCCCGTAGCCCGTCGACATGCCCTTCGCCGAACAGGTCGCCGCCTTCGACGAGCTCGCGCACGAGCTGCTCGAACGGGATCGGCTGCCACTGGCCGGAGTTGCGCGGACCGACGCGCTTCAACGGCGTCAGCACGCGGAACGGGGAGTTCATCTGGTCCATCGCGGCGTTGCCGCGGCCGCACGCGGTCGAGCGGCCGGCGAGGCCCTGGTCCTGGAAGCGCGACAGCGCGACGAAGCTTTCCTTCACCGACGCTTTCATCGGCAGGTGCGGCTCGGTCGACAGCGGGCTGTACGGGTTGCCGGCGACACGGATGACGTTGCCGGTCGTCTTGTCGATTCGAACCCGAATTCCGCACTGCGTCGTGCAGCCGAGGCAGCCGGTGTAGCTGACCTGCTGGTTCGGGTTGGGCCGCAGTTCGCCGGTTTCGGCATCGACGGTGAATTCCGGCTCGGGCGAGCGGCCGTGGAGGTTGTGCGCCTGCGGTTCGTCCCCGACGAGGCCGGACATCATGCGGCCCAGCGTCTGGGAGAATCCCGCGGCGAAGACGGCGAGGCCGCCGGCGGCGATCAGTTCGCGACGTTCGATTTTCATGATGAGTGTCCCGTGATTCGAATCAGGTGCCGGCCTTGCCGAGCCGATCGAGCGGCAGCAGCGTCGTCAGCACGACGAAGAGAAAGATCCACAGCCCGACGGTGCCGACGATGCCCGTCAGGCCTTCGGGACCGAGCGGAAGCTGGTAGCTGTAGTAGCCGGCGCCGGTCTTCGGCACTTCCTGCCCGCCGATGAAAATCGTCCAGCGCATCATCCACGCCGAGTGCAGCGCGAGGAGACCGATCAGCAGGCCCGACGCCGGGCGCTTCCACGCCAGCAGCAGCGTGACGACGGTGGCGGAGACCGCCCAGACGGCGCTGACCTGCCAGTTCGCCGACGGGGCGACTTCGGCGAGCGCCTGTGCATGGGTCGGCGACAGGCCGCTCAGCCCGAGTGCGAGCCAGACGCCGCCGACGACGAGCGCGACGAACTGCGTTGCGGCGAGTGCGGTCGCCATGCGGCGCGTCGCTCCCGGCTCGCCGCCGCCGGGCAGCCCGCGGTTGAACAGCAGCGTCAGCCCGAGCCCGCCGGCGAGTGCCGTGACGAAGAACTGCACCGGCAGCAGTGGCGTGTGCCACAGTGGGCGCGCCCGCACGAGCATCACCTCGACGCCGGTGTAGAGCGCGACAAGCGCCGCGCCGACGAACGCGAGCAGCGCCGCGGCGACGAGCGCGTTGCGGCTTTCGTGACCGCCGTAGGCGATGCGCCGCGCGAGGCCGGCGAGCCTGCCGCCTTCGTCGGCGTGGCGCGCGAGCAGCGGACGGTATGCGAGCCATGCGTACAAAATCAGCCCGGTCAGATAGACGGGGATGAAGAATGCGCCCCACGACATCCACGACGTCGGCGTGAAGTAGGCATAAAAATGCCAGAAGCGTGCCGGCTGGTGCAGGTCGGCCAGCAGCGCGACCGGCGCCGTCAGGCCGCACACGAGCGCCGCGAGCAGCGCCAGGCGCGAGATGCCTTCCCAGCCGGCGCGGCGGAACACCAGGCCCGGCAGCGACACGAGGAACGCTCCGTACGACAGGCCGATGAGAAAGAAATACTGCACCGCCCACGGAAGCCACGCGATTTCGCGCGCGACGTTGACGGTTTCGACGATATCGGCATTCATGATCGGTCTCCTGTTGCCGTCAGCCGTGGCGCTTGCGCGGCTGCCACAGCGTGCCCTGTCCTTCGACCTTGCCCTGGAAGCGCTCGTCGAGCCCGATGTAGAACACGCGCGGCTCGGTCCCCTGCTCGGGCTTGAGCACTTTCACGTCGGCTTTCGCCGCGTCGAGCCGTCGCCGCAGTTCGCCGTCCGGGTCGTTGAGGTCGCCGAAGATGCGCGCGCCGCCGACGCAGGTCTCGACGCACGCGGGCAGCAGGCCGGCATCGACGCGATGCGCGCAGAACGTGCATTTGTCGGCCTTGTTCGTCTCGTGGTTGATGAAGCGCGCGTCGTAGGGGCAGGCCTGCACGCAGTACGCGCAGCCGACGCAGCGGTCGCCATCGACGACGACGATGCCATCCTCGCGCTTGAAGGTCGCCCCGACCGGGCACACCGGCACGCAAGGCGGCGCGTCGCAGTGGTTGCACAAGCGCGGCAGCATGTACGTGCCCGCCGGCTGGTCGGCGTCGGTCAGCTTGACGCTGTACGTCGACACGACGGTGCGGAAGCTGCCTTCGGGCACTGCGTTTTCCTGGATGCACGATACGGTGCAGGCCTGGCAGCCGATGCATTTTCGCGCATCGACGAGCATTGCCCAGTGGTGCCTGCCGTCGGCGGCGAACGCCGGCGCCGGGGGGATCGCCGCTGCGGCGGTCAGGACCGGGATGCCGCGGAGGAAAGCCCGTCGGGATTCCGACAGCGCGGGCGGCTTGGGGTATCTCATGACAACGCTCCTGGTAAATGGGGGAGTCGCTGCCACTTTAGGCCGATGAAGAGGCCACGAAAATCGGATGTATCGGCGAGCCGCCTAGATGAATTTACCTATTGCAAGGGGCGAACACGAGGCGCTTTCGCTGTGCGGCGAAGCCAATGACTTCGGAGAATGGCCTCAGCGCCCTTCGAGCATCGCCATCAGGTTCGCGATGCGCGCCCGGCCTTCTTCCTTCGACACCGGCGCGTTCGACTTGCGGTCATTGACTTTCACGTCGCCGCCCATCTCCTCGATGAAGCGTGACGGCTCGCAGGTGCGCGCTTCCTTGCCGGCCTTGCGCCGCTCGCACCAGGTGATGTTGAGGCTCCGCTGCGCGCGCGTGATGCCGACGTACATCAGGCGGCGCTCTTCCTCGATCTTGTCCTCGTCGATCGAGGACTGGTGCGGCAGCAGCCCTTCCTCGACGCCGACGAGGAACACGTGCTTGAACTCCAGCCCTTTTGACGCGTGCAGCGTCGCGAGTTGCACGCCGTCGAACTCGCTGTCGTTCTTGTCGAGCATCGAGATCAGCGCGATCGTCTGCGTCAGCTCGATGAGGTTCTTGCCGTCCTCGTCGCCTTTCCTGCCGAGCCAGCCGACGAAGTCGCGCACGTTGCTCCATTTCGACTCCGCCTCGCGCGGGTCGAGATGCTCGAACAGCCACGCTTCGTAGCGGATCGCCGCAAGCAGGTCTTCGAGCAGGCGCGACGCCGGCTCGCGCGTCGCGCGGTACTGCAGGCGGTTGACGAAGTTGCCGAACTCCTGCACCTGTTCGAGCTGGCGCGCGGACAGCGCATGCGCCGCGCCTTCCTCGAACGTCGCGGCGAAGAGGCTCACATGGCGCCGCCCGGCGTAGCTGCCGAGCGCTTCGAGCGTGCCCGCGCCGATGCCGCGGCGCGGCGTCGTGATCGCGCGGATGAACGCGAGGTCGTCGTCCTCATTCATCAGCAGGCGCAGGTACGCGATCAGGTCGCGGATCTCGGCCTTGTCGAAGAACGACTGGCCTCCGGAGATCACGTACGGGATTTTCTGGTTCCGGAGCTGCTGCTCGATCAGCCGCGCCTGGTGGTTGCCGCGGTACAGCACGGCGTAGTCGGAGAACTTCGTGCGGTGCTCGAACTTGTGCGCGCTGATTTTCGACGCGACCCATTCGGCCTCGTGCTCGGCGTCACGGCACGCGGTCACCGTGACCTGGTCGCCGGCGCCGTGCTCGGACCACAGCCGCTTTTCGAACAGCTTCTCGTTGTTCGCGATCAGCGTGTTCGCCGCGGTGAGGATGCGCTTCGACGAGCGGTAGTTCTGCTCGAGCTTGATGACCTTGAGCTTCGGGTAGTCCTGCTGCAAGAGCTTCAGGTTCTCGACGTCGGCGCCGCGCCACGCATAGATCGCCTGGTCGTCGTCGCCGACCGCGGTGAAAGCGCCGCGCACGCCGGCGAGGTGGCGCAACAGCGTGTATTGCGCCCGGTTCGTGTCCTGGTATTCGTCGACGAGGAGATAGCGCAGCCTGTTCTGCCAGCGCTCGCGCACCTCCGGATGTTCGTCGAAGAGGCGCACCGGCAGGCTGATCAGGTCGTCGAAATCGACTGCCTGGTACGCGCGCAGCGTGCGCTCGTATTCGGCGTACAGCAGCGCCGCGGCCGACGCGAGCTCGTTGTCGGCGAGCTGCGCGGCCTGCTCCGGCGTCACCATCGCGTTCTTCCAGCCCGAGATCTGCCACTGCATCGCCTTCGAGCGCGCCTTGTCGGCGTCGCGCGTGATGTCGGCAACGATCTGCACCGTGTCGGAGGCGTCGAGGATCGAGAACTGCGGCTTGAGCCCGCAGTGCTTCGCTTCCTGCCGCACGATCTTCACGCCGAGCGCGTGGAAAGTGCACACCGTCAATCCGCCCGGCACGCGCCCGCCCATCAGCCCGGCGACGCGCTCCTGCATCTCCTTCGCCGCCTTGTTCGTGAACGTGATCGCGGCGATGTTCACGGGATTCAGCCCGCACGCGTTGATCAGGTGCGCGATCTTGTGCGTGATGACGCGCGTCTTGCCGCTGCCCGCGCCGGCGAGCACGAGGCTCGGTCCGTCGAGGTAATGGATCGCGTCGCGCTGCGGGGCATTCAGATGAGCGGACATGGGCGTCGAGCCGGAAGGACTGCGGGAAAAGGATGGCGCCGGCAGGCGGCACGCCGGCATTCTAACCGATCGGGCCGGCGCCCTCGGCCGTGGCCCCCGCAGATGACAAGGGAGCCGAAAGCTTTCAGAATGGACCGCGTGATGATCTCCAACGACGGGATTCCCGTTTGATCGGAATATTTGCCGCTCTGGCAGTCGCGATGCCGGGAATCGAAGCGATTTTGCAACCTTGCAGTGCCGTCCCGCGAACCCTGCCGGCCGGCATGGAAGTAACACGGAGAGCTCATTATGAACAATTCATCACCCCGCAAGCGCCGCCTGTCGGAAGCCGAACTGCTCGGCATGTCGGCCGACGATTACATGAACGCCGCGCAGCTCGAGTTCTTCCGCGAGCGGCTGCTCGCGCTGCAGGCGGAACTGCGCGAGAACAGCGAGGAAACTCGCTCGCATCTGCGCGAGACGATCGCCACGCCCGACGAGGCCGACCGCGCGACGCAGGAAGAAGAGCAGGTGCTGGAGCAACGCATCCGCGACCGCGAATTGAAGCTGCTGCACAAGGTCGAAGCGGCGCTGCGACGCATCGAGGACGGCACTTACGGTTATTGCGAAGCGACCGGCGAGCCGATCGGCGTCGGCCGCCTGCTCGCGCGGCCGACCGCGACCCTGAGCCTCGAGGAGCAGGAACGGCACGAACGGGCCGAGCGGCTGTTCCGCTGAACGCGCCGCACCGTCCGCTCTCGGGCCGGAACGGCCCGGCGCGAACGGGCCGTACGGCGGCGGCCGTGGCCGCCGTGCTGGCCGGGGCGACGGATCAGACGACGCCCGCGCCGTGCGCCTGCTGGTCGGCCCAGTAGCTCGAACGCACCATCGGTCCGCACGCGGCGTTCCTGAAGCCCATCGCCAGCGCCTCGCGCTCGAACATCTTGAAAGTGTCCGGATGCACGTAGCGCAGCACCGGCAGGTGGCCGGTCGAAGGCTGCAGATACTGCCCGATCGTCAGCATCTCGACGTCGTGCGCGCGCAGGTCGCGCAGCACTTCGAGGATCTCCTCGTCAGTTTCGCCGAGGCCGACCATCAGGCCGGACTTCGTCGGCACGTCCGCGTGACGCGCCTTGAACTCCTTCAGCAGCCGCAGCGAGTACGCGTAATCCGCGCCCGGGCGAGCCTGCTTGTAGAGCCGCGGCACGGTTTCCAGGTTGTGGTTCATGACGTCCGGCGGGGCCTGGTCGAAGATCTCGAGCGCGATCTCGAGGCGGCCGCGGAAGTCCGGCACGAGCACTTCGATGCGCGTCTTCGGCGCCGCCGTGCGCGTCTCGCGGATGCAGTCGACGAAATGCTGCGCGCCGCCGTCGCGCAGGTCGTCGCGGTCGACGCTGGTGATGACGACGTAGTTGAGCCGCATCGCCGCGATCGTCGCCGCCAGTTCCTGCGGCTCGTTCGCGTTGAGCGGCTCCGGCCGGCCGTGGCCGACGTCGCAGAACGGGCAGCGGCGCGTGCAGATGTCGCCCATGATCATGAACGTCGCCGTGCCTTTGCCGAAGCATTCATGGATGTTCGGGCACGACGCTTCCTCGCACACGGTGTGCAGCTTGTGCTCGCGCAGGCTCGTCTTGATTTCGTTGAAGCGCTCGGCTTCGTGGCCGGCGCCGAGCCGGATGCGGATCCACTCGGGCTTCTTCAGGCGCTCGGCGGGGACGATCTTGATCGGGATGCGCGCGGTCTTGTCTGCGCCGCGTTGCTTGCGTGCCGTGCTGTCCATGCGGGTCTCTCGTGTCGTGATGGGTCGGGGCGGGTAAGCCGTTCAGGGTTCAGGCCGGCGGCCGGCCGGCGGGGTACACCGGTGGCAGCAGGCGCTGCAGGGCGGCGAGCAGGTGCTCGCCAACACTCGCTACGTCGTCGGCGATGCCGAAGTCCTTCATCCGCACGGTGCGGAGGCCTTCGTAACCGCAGGGGTTGATCGAGGAAAACGGCGCCAGGTCGACGTCGACGTTCAGCGCCAGGCCGTGATAGCTGCGCCCGTTGCGCACGCGCAGCCCGAGCGCGCCGATCTTCGCGCCGTCGACATAGACGCCCGGCGCACCGGCCTTGCGCTCGGCGCCAACGCCGTATCCGGCGAGGCAGTCGATGACGGCCTGTTCCATCAGCGTCACCAGCTCGCGCACCTTGAGGCTGCGGCGGTGCAGATCGATCAGCAGATACGCGACGAGCTGGCCGGGGCCGTGATACGTGATCTGCCCGCCGCGGTCGATTTTCACGAGCGGGATGCCGACGTCGCGCAGCAGATGTTCGGGCCGGCCCGCTTGGCCGAGCGTGTAGACCGGCGGATGTTCGAGCAGCCAGATCTCGTCCGGCGTGTCGGCGCTGCGCGCGTCGGTGAAGGCGCGCATCGCGTGCCAGGTGGGTTCGTAATCGACGCGACCGAGGCGGCGGACGACCAGCGCCGGCGTGCCGGCAGGCTGCGCCGTTTGCGCCGGAACGTCCGCCAGCTCGCCGCCGGCGAGCATCTAGAGCACCACCTTCACGAGGGGATGCGCAGTCAGTTCGCGATACAGCGCGTCGAGCTGCGACTGCGACACCGCGCGGATCGTGCAGGTCAGCGCGAGGTAGTTGCCTTTGCGCGACGGGCGCATCTCGACCCGCCGGGCATCGAAATCCGGAGCGTGGCGCAGCACCACCTCGACCACGGCCTGGGCGAATTCATCGACCCGCGCGCCCATGATCTTGATCGGGAAGTCGCACGGGAACTCGAGGAGAGTCGGTCGGGTTTCGTCAGCCACTGCGCATCACCGTGTTCTTGAATTCCTGATACCAGTCGTACATTCGGCGCGCAACGGGGCCGGGAGTTCCGCTCCCCACGGCGAGGCCGTCGAGCGTCGTGATCGCGAGCACTTCCTTCGTCGACGACGTCATCCACACTTCGTCGGCAGTCCGCACCTCGTCTTCGAGGATTTCGCGCACCTCGTGCGGCAGGCCGTGGTGCGCGGCGAGCTCGAGCACGACGTCGTACGTGATGCCAGGCAGCATCAGATGGCTCTTCGGCGGTGCGAGCATCGTGCCGTCCCGGACGATGACGATGTTCGACGCCGCGCCTTCGGTGAGGAAGCCGTCGCGAAACAGCACCGTCTCGACACAGCCGCTGTCGATCGCGCCCTGGCGCAGCAGGCAGTTCGCGAGCAGCGCCGTGCTCTTGAGATCGCAGCGCAGCCAGCGGAAATCGGCCGCGCTGACTGCGGCGACGCCACGCGCAAGCTGCTCGGCCGGCGGCGTGACGAGTTCGTCGCTCATCAGGAACACGGTCGGCCGAATCGGCACCGGAAACGCATGGTTGCGCCCGTCGCCGCAGCCGCGCGACACCTGCAGGTAGACCGACTGATCCGCCCACGGGTTGCGCGCAATGATCTCGTTGATGATTCCGGACCATTCGGACGGCGCGTGCGGATTCGGCAGGCGGATCGCCTCGAGCGTATGGGCGAGCCGCACGAGATGCTGCGCGAGACGGAACGGCCGGCGCGAATACACCGGGATCACTTCATAGCCGCCGTCGCCGAACAGGAAACCGCGGTCGAGCGGTGAAATCCGCGCGTCGGCGAGCGGCTGGAACGTGCCGTTCAGAAAGCAGATGCTCATGGGCGTCTCCGCATCGGCGTTACAGGCTCTGTTACAGGCTCTTGATCCACAACAGCAGCGTGTCCCACAGGCGGCCGAAGAAGCCGGCCACCGGCACGTCCTGCAGCGCGACGACCGCGTGTTCGCCGAGCGGCTTGCCGTCGAGAGTCAGGCGCAGCGTGCCGATCGGCTGGCCTTTCTGGATCGGCGCGATGACCGGCTGCTGGCTGACCAGCGAGGCCTCGATTTTCTCCGACTGCCCTTTCGGCAGCGACATCACGAAGTCGCCGAGGAAGCCGACCGCAACGTCGTCGGCCTGGCCTTTCCACACCTGGAAGCGCGACAGTTCCTGGTCGGCCGAATAGAGCTTGACGGTGTCGTGGAACTGGAAGCCGTAGTTCAGCAGTTTCAGCGATTCCTGCGCCCGGATCGTGTCCGAATCGGTGCCGAGCACGACCGAGATCAGGCGGCGCGGACCGCGCTGCGCCGACGAAATCAGGCAGTAGCCGGCGCTGCTGGTGTGGCCGGTCTTCAGGCCGTCGACGGTCGTGTCCAGCCACAGCAGGCGGTTGCGGTTCGGCTGGGTGATCTTGTTGTACGTGTACTCTTTCTGCGAGTAGTAGCGGTAATACTCGGGGAAGTCGCGCACGAGCGCCGCGGCGAGCAGACCCAGGTCGCGCGCGGTGGTGTAGAGCTGCGGGTCGGGCAGGCCGGTCGAGTTCGTGAAGTGCGTGTTTTTCATGCCGAGGCGCTGGGCTTCGGCGTTCATCATGTGCGCGAACGCTTCCTCGGAACCGGCGAGGAGCTCGGCCAGCGCGACGCACGCGTCGTTGCCGGATTGGATGATCATCCCCGAAGTGAGTTCGCCGACGGTCACGGGGCGGTTCGGTTCGATGAACATCCGCGAGCCTTCGCTGCGCCAGGCTTTGTTCGATACCGGCACCACCTGATCGAGCGTGATCGTGCCGTTCTTCAGCGCCGCGAACGTCAGGTAAGCGGTCATCAGCTTCGTCAGCGAAGCCGGTTCGATACGCGCGTCCGGTTCCTGCGCCGCGAGCACCTGCCCGGTGGCGTGATCCATCAGCAGCCAGGCTTTGGCAGCCAGCGTCGGCGCGGGGACATTCTGGGCGGAAGCGGGAAAGGCGAGCAACGCGAGAAGCAGGACAATGAATAAACGCATGAGGACCTGATGAAGAACCGGAAGGTGAGGAAGGGACAGCGGAGCCTACGATTATAGTGGGTCGAACCGGCAAAGCCGGCGCGGATCCAATGCCGGACGGGTGATCATGTTTCAGCGTGTAACAACGAACGGGCGGATGTCCAGCGCCGCCGCAAGGCGTCCGGCTTCGTCGCGGGCTTCGTCAGCGGACGCGAACGGCCCGAGCTGCACGCGATAGCGCCTGCCGTCTTCATGGAGCTCGAGGCGGTCGGCGAGCGTTTCGAACTCGTCGCGCACCCGCGCGCGCAACCCTTCGGCTTTCGCTGCCGAAGAAAACGTGCCGAGCTGAAGGAACACGCCGCGCCCCACGGTCAATCCCTGAGCGCGCTGCGATGGCGCGCTCTGCGCGATCTCGTGCGGCAGGATCGTCTCGACCTCGACCGGGGCGCTGCCGGCATTCACGTAGCCGAGCCGATGCGCCCCGGCATACGAGAGGTCGATGATGCGGTCCTTGTGGAACGGACCGCGATCGTTGATGCGGACCACGATCGTGCGGCCGTTCGCCGGATTCGTCACGCGCGCATAGCTCGGGATCGGCAGCGTCGGGTGTGCCGCCGTCATCGCGTACATGTCGTAGGGCTCGCCGCTCGACGTTGGCTTGCCGTGAAAGCGCCGACCGTACCAGCTCGCGCGCCCGTGCTGGCGGAACGCGCTCAGCTCGGTCGCGGGAACGTACTGCTGGCCGAAGACGCTGTACGGCCGGTTGGCGAAACGGTGCAGCGGCTCGAGGCGCGGTTCGGCGTCCGCGATCGCATCGAGGTTCGCCGGAATGTCGGTGCCGGGGCCGTCGTCCTTGTAGTAACCGCCACGCCGCGCTGCCGGGGCGGCGTCCGCGGGCGCCTGCATCGTCGTGTCGCGCGACGGAGTCGAGCCGCAGCCCGTCAGCCCCGCCGCGAACGCCCCGGCAAGCACCAGCGCCAGCACGAGCGGCCGCACGCCGGCCGCAGTCATCGGATCACAATCGTTCGAACGCACTCGAGTTCCTCTTCTTCTTTCAAGCTTTTGCGAGCACACGGCTGCGCTGGATGCTCATGAGGATACCGACCCCGAGGCACAAGGTCACCAATGCAGTGCCGCCGTAACTGATGAACGGCAACGGCACCCCCACGACCGGCAGGATGCCGCTGACCATGCCCATGTTCACGAAAGCGTAAGTGAAGAAGATCATCGTGATCGAACCGGCCAGCAGGCGCGTCGCCAGCGAAGGGGCGTGCGCCGCAATGACGAAGCCGCGCAGCAGCAGCAGCAGATAGCTCGCCAGCAGCACCAGCGCGCCGAGCAGGCCGAACTCCTCGGCGAGCACCGAGAAGATGAAATCGGTGTGGCGCTCGGGGAGGAACGCGAGATGAGTCTGCGTCCCTTCGGTCCAGCCTTTGCCGAGGACGCCGCCCGAGCCGATCGCGATCGTCGACTGAATGATGTGAAAACCGCGGCCGAGCGGATCCTGAGTCGGATCGAGCAGCGTGCATACGCGATGCTTTTGGTATTCGCGCAGCACCTGCCAGTCGACGCCGGGCTGGCACAGCTGGTCGCCGAAGCCGACGATCGCGCCGATGCCGACGATGCCGACCAGCGCGACCGGCACGATCAGCTTCCACGACAGGCCGGCGAAGAAGATCACGTAGAAGCCGGCAGCGGCGACGAGCAGGCTCGTGCCGAGGTCCGGCTGGATCAGGATCAGCCCGACCGGCACTGCGAGCAGCGCGCCGGCGACGACGAACTCGCGCAGCCGGATGTGCCCCTCGCGCTGCTGGAAATACCACGCCAGCATCAGCGGCATCGCGATCTTCATGATCTCGGACGGCTGGATGCGCGTGATGCCGATGTCGAGCCAGCGCGTCGCGCCTTTGGACGTCTCGCCGAACAGGTCGACGGCAACGAGCAACAGCACGCCCCCGGCGTACAACGGCAGCGCCAGCGACAGCAGCCGTTGCGGCGACAGGCGGGCGGCGAGCCACATCGCTGCGACGGCGACGCCGGAATTGACCAGCAGCGACGCGATGCGCTCCGGCGAGGCGCTGTGCATCAGCCCGAAAGCGTAGCCGAGCAGCACTGCGAGCAGGCCGAACAGGATCGGGTCGATCGGCCGGATGGCGGCAACCAGCAAACGGAGCGGGCTGAAGCGCTGTTCGGTCACGGGGTCGCCTCCTCGTCGTGCCCGGCGTGGGAATCGGCCTCGGCATCCGCGGCGCCGGCGTCTTCGCCTGCGGGGGCGTCGAGACGCGCGCCGAGCAGGTGATAGTCGATGACTTGGCGCGCGATCGGCGCGGCCGACTGGGCGCCGAACCCGCCGTTCTCGACCAGCACCGCGAGCGCGATCGTCGGGTTCTCCGCCGGCGCGTACGCGATGAACCACGAATGGTCGCGCAGCCGCTCGCGGACCCGGCCGGCGACGTATTTCGACCCTTTCAGCGAATACACCTGCGCGGTGCCGGTCTTGCCGCCGGCGCTGTACGGAGCGCCAGCGAAAGCTCGCGCACCGGTCCCGGACTTATTGACATCGACCATCGCGTCGCGCACCGCGGCCAGATGCGCCGGCTTGATCGCGAGCTGGCGGATCGGCTCGGGCTGGATCGCGCGCCGCTCGCCGCTTGCCGTATCGACGACATGGCGCACGACATGCGGCCGGAACACCTTGCCACCGTTGACGATCGTCGCCAGCGCGTTCGCGAGCTGCAGCGGAGTGTAAGCGTTGTACCCCTGGCCGATGCCGACCGAGATCGTCTCGCCGCCGTACCAGCGCTGCTGCTCGGGCTTCTTGAAGCGGCCGCGTTTCCACGCCGGCGACGGCAGCACGCCTTCGGCTTCGCCGGGAATGTCGATGCCGGTGCGCGCACCGAAGCCGAGCGGCGCCATGAAGCCGGCGATCCCTTCGATGCCGAGATCGTTCGCGAGCTGGTAGTAATAGGTGTTGCACGACACGACGATCGACTTGTGCAGGTCGACCGTGCCGTGGCCGCCGACCTTGTCGTCCATGAAGCGGCGCCCGGCGAAACTGAAGTAGCCCGGATCGGCGATCGCCTGGTTCGCGCTGCGCTTGCCGGTCGTCAGCGCCGCGAGCGCCATGAACGGCTTGAACGTCGATCCGGGCGGATAGGCACTGAAGATCGCGCGGTTGAGCAGCGGATGGTCCGGCGAGTCGTTGAGCTCGTTCCAGTCGGCGATCGAGATGCCGTCGACGAACAGGTTCGGGTCGAAAGTCGGTTTCGACGCGAGCGCCAGCACGCCGCCGGTGCGCGGGTCGATCGCGACGAGCGCGCCGCGCCGATCGCCGAACGCGGCTTCGGCGACTTTCTGCAGCTCGATGTCGAGCGTCAGCTCGAGATCGCTGCCCGTCGTCGCCGGCGTGCGCGACATCACCCGCACCGCGCGTCCGCCGGCGTTCACCTCGACCTGCTCGACGCCGGTCACGCCATGGAGTTCTGTCTCGTAGCTGAGCTCCAGCCCGCTCTTGCCGATGTGGTCCGAGCCGCGATAGTTCGCGGTGTCGCCGCGCTCCTCGATGCGCTCCTGATCGCGCAGGTTGATCCGCCCGATGTAGCCGACGACGTGCGAAGCGACTTCGCCCTGCGGGTAGTCGCGGAACAGGCGCGCCTGGACTTCGACGCCGGGAAAGCGGTAGCGCCGGGCGACGAAACGCGCGACTTCGGCGTCGTCGAGGCGGGTGCGGATCGGCACGCTCTCGAAGTTGCGGCTCTCCTCGAGCAGCTTGCGAAAGCGCCGTCGGTCGCGCGCGTCGATCGTCACGATTTCGCTCAACGCGTCGATCGTCTCGTCGAGGTCGGCGACCTGCGACGGCGTGATCTCGAGCGTGTAGGCGGCGAAGTTGCGCGCCAGCGTCACGCCGTTGCGGTCGAGGATCGCGCCGCGCGTCGGCACGATCGGCACGAGGCCGATGCGGTTGTCCTCGGCGCGCGTGTGGAAGTACTCGTGGCGGACCACCTGGAGGTAATAGAAACGCGCCGCGAGCAGGCCGAAGCACACCAGCGCGACGATGCCCGCGACCAGCACCCGGCGGCGAAAACGTCCCAGTTCCTCGTCGGGAGTGCGAAATTCGGTCATCGTCAGATCGGCCGGTTATCGTCCCGGTCCGCCGGCCGATACTGCGGCAGCAACAGCAGGAAGTGCAGCGGAATCCACAATGCGGCGCTCGTGAAGCTCGACAGGAAATACGCCCAGCCGGGAAATTCGGCACCGGCGACGAGCCGCACCAGCACCATGATGAGCTGCGTCAGGAAAAACATCGGCAGGATGTGCAGCGCCTGCTGCAACGGCGGAAACCACAGCACGCGACGCGCGATGGACGTCGCGAGGTAGGCGAGCACGACATACGCGAGCGCGTGCTGCCCCATCGCCGCGCCCTGCCCGATATCGACGAGCACGCCGAACACGAAAGCCGTCCCCATGCCGACGCGCCGCGGCTCGCGGATGCACCAGAAAGCCAGCACCAGCGGCACCCAGTCGGGCACGCCGGGCAGGCGGCCGGTCGGGATGTACGCCAAGCCCAGCGCGACGAACAGGCTCAGGAACACGAACCAGTTCTTCGCCGGCTGCAGGATGCGACTCGATCGATGGGTCGGCTGCACGACTATCCTTTCCGCTCGGTGCGGCGCAACGGCGCGGAGTCCGGCTGCGGGCGCGGCGGCGGAGCTTCGGCCCGTCCGAGCACCAGCACCTGCGTCGTGCGCTCGACCGCGGCGACCGGATCGCACAGGACGACGGCAAAAGTCTGCGACTCGTGGTCGACGCTGACGACTTCGGCCACCGGCAGTCCGGCGAGAAAAATGCCATCGAGCCCCGACGTTTCGAGCCGGTCGCCGGGGAGCACATCGACTCCGGACAGGGTGAAGCGCAGCTCCATGCGCCCCTGGCCTGCGCCGAACAGCACGCCGCGCAGGCCGTTGCGCGCGACCTGCACCGGCACGGCCTGGTCCTTGTCGGTCAGCAGCGTGACTTCGGCCTGCACCGGATACGCGCGCGTGACCTGCCCGATCATGCCCTGCGCGTTGACGACCGCCATTCCGGCGGCGACGCCGTGCTGGCTGCCGCGGTCGAGGATCACCTTGCGCGAGAACGGGTCGGGCGCGTCGTAAAGGACTTCGGCGGCGACGCTGCGCACGCCCGGCGCCGGAGCCATCTGCAGCAGTTCGCGCAACTGCGCGTTGTCGCGTTCGAGCTGCTCGAAGCGCAGCAGCCGTTGCGCCGCATCGAGCTGGCTGCGTCGCAGCTCGGCGTTGTCCTGCTGCACTTCGACGAGGGTCGCGAAATAGACTGCCGCGTTACGGACGAAATCGACCGGCGCGGCCGCCGCCATCTGCAGCGGCCAGGTCGCGACCGACAGCCCCTGGCGCACCACTTCGAGGTAGCGGAACCGCAGGTCCGCGACCAGCATCGCCAGGCACACCGAGACGAGCACGAGCAGCCGCACGAGCGGCGTCGGGCCTTGCTTGAAAACGGGCGGAGACTGATGGCCGGCCAGCGACATCGCGGCGACTAGGCGGGGCGAGCAGCGAGCGGCAGGCGCCGCGGCCCGGGGTTCGTCTTATTCCGAAGCGAAGATGGAACCAAGCTTGTCCATTTTCTCGAGCGCCATGCCGCAGCCGCGCGCGACGCACGTCAACGGCTCGTCGGCGACGATCACCGGCAGGCCGGTTTCTTCCATCAGCAGCCGGTCGAGGTCACGCAGCAGCGCGCCCCCGCCGGTCAGCACCATGCCGCGGTCGGCGATGTCGGCGCCGAGTTCGGGCGGCGTCTGCTCGAGCGCGATCTTCACCGCGGAGACGATCTGGTTCAGCGGCTCGGTCAGCGCTTCGAGGATCTCGTTGCTGGAGATCGTGAAGCTGCGCGGAATGCCTTCGGCGAGGTTGCGGCCCTTGACTTCCATCTCGCGCACTTCGGAGCCCGGAAAAGCGGAGCCGATTCCCTTCTTGATGTTCTCGGCCGTCGTGTCGCCGATCAGCATGCCGTAGTTGCGGCGGATGTAATTGACGATCGAGTCGTCGAACTTGTCGCCGCCGACGCGCACCGACCCCGCATAGACCATGCCGCCGAGCGAGATCACCCCGACTTCAGTCGTGCCGCCGCCGATATCGACGACCATCGAACCGGTCGCGTCCGACACCGGCAGCCCCGCGCCGATCGCCGCGGCCATCGGCTCCTCGATCAGGTACACCTGGCTCGCGCCGGCGGCGAGCGCGGCGTCGCGGATCGCGCGCCGCTCGACCTGCGTCGAGCCGCACGGGACGCAGACGATGATGCGCGGGGACGGCGAGAACATCCGCGAGTCGTGCACCTTCTTGATGAACTGCTTGATCATCTGCTCGGTCACGACGAAGTCCGCGATCACGCCATCTTTCATCGGCCGGATCGCGGTGATGTTGCCGGGAGTCTTGCCGAGCATCTGTTTCGCCGCGTGTCCGACGGCCTGGATCGTGCGCTTCGCGTTCGGGCCGCCTTCGGTACGGATCGCGACCACCGACGGTTCGTCGAGCACGATGCCTTTGCCCCGCACATAGATCAGCGTGTTCGCAGTGCCGAGGTCGATCGCCAGATCGTTGGAAAAATAGGAGCGCAGGAAACCAAACATGGACAATTCCGAGACCAATGAAGACGGGCAGATATACCGGCCAGAACAGGCGGCGGCAAACGAATATGATAACCTACAAACCTTTGTGACTTAAGCAGGTTTTGTTACCTCATGTCGCTCTCCACTGAACAGGTCCGGCGCATCGCCACGCTCGCCCGGATCGAGCTCTCCGACGCCGACGCCGAAGCGACCCGCGGCAAGCTGAATGGCATTTTCGGCCTGATCGAGCAGATGCAGGCGGTCGACACCGCCGGCGTCGAGCCGATGAGCCATCCGCAGGACGTCGCGCAGCGCCTGCGCCCCGACGTCGCGGCCGAGCCCGACCGCCGCGAAGCGTTCCAGCGCATCGCCCCGCAGACCGAAGCCGGACTGTATCTCGTTCCCAAGGTTATCGAGTAAGGAACCGCGAGCGTCGGGCAGCGGCACGGATCGCACGAATCATTTTCGTCCCGGCTGCGCGGCGCTCCCCCGACATATGATCAACGCCAGCCTCACCGAACTGCGTGCTGCGCTCGACGCCGGAAAAATCTCGAGCGTCGAACTCGCGACACTCTTCCTCGACCGCATCGAGCGGCTCGATCCGGCCCTCAACACCTTCATCACCGTCGACCGCGACGGCGCGCTCGCGGCCGCCCGGGCCGCCGATGCGCGTCTCGCCGCGGGCGACGCCGGGCCGCTGACCGGCATCCCGCTCGCGCACAAGGACGTGTTCTGCACCGAAGGCGTGCTGACGACCTGCGGCTCGAAAATGCTCGCGAACTTCATCAGCCCGTACGACGCGCACGTCGTCAGCCTGCTGAAAGCGGCCGGCGCGGTCAGCCTCGGCAAGACCAACATGGACGAGTTCGCGATGGGCTCGTCGAACGAGAACTCCCACTTCGGCCCGGCGAAGAATCCGTGGGACACGACGCGCATTCCCGGCGGCTCGTCCGGCGGCTCGGCGGCCGCGGTCGCCGCGCGCCTCGTGCCGATCGCGACCGGCACCGACACCGGCGGCTCGGTGCGCCAGCCGGCGGCGCTGACCGGCGTCACCGGCATCAAGCCGACCTACGGCGTCGTCAGCCGCTACGGCATGATCGCGTACGCGAGTTCGCTCGACCAGGGCGGCGCCTTCGGCGCGTCCGCGGCCGACTGCGGGCAGCTCCTGACCGCGATGGCGGGTTTCGATCCGCGCGACTCGACGAGCCTCGAACGGCCTGCCGAAGACTATTCGCGCGAACTCGCCGCACCCGCTGCTGCCCGCCCGCTCGCAGGCCTGCGCATTGGCCTGCCGAAGGAATTCTTCGGCGCCGGCATGGCCGACGACGTGCGCGCCGCGGTCGAGGCGGCGCTCGACGGCTACCGCGCGCTCGGCGCGACGACGGTGGACGTGAGCCTGCCGAACGCGCAGCTCGCGATTCCCGCTTATTACGTGATTGCGCCGGCCGAAGCGTCGAGCAACCTGTCGCGCTTCGACGGCGTGCGCTACGGCCACCGCGCCGCCGACTACCGCGACCTCGCCGAGATGTATTCGAAGAGCCGCGCCGAAGGCTTCGGCGCCGAAGTCAAGCGCCGCATCCTCGTCGGCACGTACGTGCTGTCGCACGGCTACTACGACGCGTATTACCTGCAGGCACAAAAGCTGCGCCGCCTGATCGCGCAGGATTTCCAGGCCGCGCTCGCGGATTGCGACGTCATCGCCGGCCCGACGAGCCCGACGACTGCGTGGGCGATCGGCGAAAAATCCGACGATCCGGTGCAGATGTACCTGTCCGACATCTACACGATCGCGGTGAACCTCGCCGGCCTGCCGGGCCTGTCGCACCCGTGCGGCTTTGGCGCGGGCGAGCTGCCGGTCGGCCTGCAGCTCGTCGGCGACTACTTTTCCGAGGCGCGCCTGCTGAACGTTGCGCACCGCTTCCAGCAGGCGAGCGACTGGCACTTGCGCCGGCCGGCGATCGCCGCCTGAACGAGAGTTTGACACCATGAGCAGAAACGACTGGGAAGTGGTCATCGGACTGGAAGTCCATGCCCAGCTCAACACCGCATCGAAGATCTTTTCCGCCGCCTCGACCGCGTTCGGCGCCGAGCCGAACGTGCAGGCGAGCGCCGTCGACATCGCGCTGCCGGGCGTGCTGCCGGTCCTGAACGGCGGCGCGGTCGAGCGGGCGATCCGCTTCGGCGTCGCGATCGGCGCGACGGTCGCACCGAAAAGCGTTTTCGCGCGCAAGAACTACTTCTACCCGGATCTGCCGAAAGGCTACCAGATCAGCCAGTTCGAGCTGCCGGTCGTGCAGGGCGGCACGATCACGATCCGCGTCGGCGACGGCGACGGTGACAAAGCCTACGAGAAGACCGTGCAGCTCACCCGCGCGCACCTCGAGGAAGACGCCGGCAAGTCGCTGCACGAAGACTTCCACGGCATGAGCGGCATCGACCTGAACCGCGCCGGCACGCCGCTGCTCGAGATCGTCTCCGAGCCGGACATGCGCTCGTCGGCCGAGGCGGTCGCGTACGCGCGCGCGCTGCACGCGCTGGTGCGCTGGATCGACATCTGCGACGGCAACATGCAGGAAGGCTCGTTCCGCTGCGACGCGAACGTCTCGGTGCGCCGTCCCGGCGGCCCGCTCGGCACGCGGCGCGAGATCAAGAACCTGAACTCGTTCCGCTTCCTGCAGCAGGCGATCGACTTCGAAGTGCAGTGGCAGATCGACACGATCGAGGACGGCGGCAGGATCCAGCAGGCGACGGTGCTGTTCGACCCCGACACGGGCGAGACACGCATGATGCGCTCGAAGGAAGACGCGCACGATTACCGCTACTTTCCCGACCCCGACCTGCTGCCGCTGGTGATCTCGCCGGAATGGATCGCCCGGGTGCGCAGCGAGATGCCGGAGTTGCCGGGCGCGATGAAGGCGCGGCTCGTCGATGACTACGGCCTGTCCGCGTACGACGCGGCGAGCCTCACTGCGTCGAAGGAAATCGCCGCGTACTACCAGGCGATGCTCGCAGCGGCGGACGCGAAACCGGGCAGCCAGGTGCCGAAGCTGGGCGCGAACTGGGTCATGGGCGAACTCGCCGCGCAGCTCAACCGCGCCGAACGCGACATCGGCGACTCGCCGGTCGCATCCGCGCAGCTCGCGGGGCTCGTGCAGCGCATCGCCGACGGCACGATTTCGAACAACATCGCGCGCAAGGTGTTCGCCGCGCTGTGGAACGGCGAAGGCGGCACCGGCCCGGACGCCGCCGATCGCATCATCGAGGCGCAGGGCCTGCGCCAGGTGAATGACAGCAGCGCGCTCGAACCGCTCATCGACGAAGTGCTCGCCGCGAACCAGAAGTCCGTCGACGAATTCCGCGCCGGCAAGGAGAAGGCGTTCAACGCGCTCGTCGGCCAGGTCATGAAGGCGAGCCGCGGCAAGGCGAACCCCGCGCAGGTCAACGAGCTGCTCAAGCGCAAGCTCGAAGCCTGACCGATCGGCAGGCCCGCCCAAGGCAGGGGCGGCCGTGGCCGGAATGACCCTGGGCGCCGCTCGCTATAATGGCAGGTAGCGATCAGCGACCTGAAAGGACCGGCGATGTGTCAGCTCCTCGGCATGAACTGCAACGTGCCCACGGACATCTGTTTCTCGTTCGCGGGCTTCCAGGCGCGCGGCGGCGTCACCGACCATCATCGTGACGGATGGGGCATCGCGTTTTTCGAAGGGTGCGGCGTGCGCGTCTTCCTCGACCCGCAGCCGAGCGCGAATTCCCCGGTCGCCGAACTCGTCCGCAACTACCCGATCCGCTCGCTCAACGTCATCGCCCATATCCGCAAGGCGACGCAAGGCCGGGTGCGCCTCGACAACACGCATCCGTTCCAGCGCGAACTGTGGGGGCGCTACTGGATTTTCGCGCACAACGGCAACCTGCTCGACTACGCGCCGGCGCTCACCGGACGCTTCCTGCCGGTCGGCAGTACCGACTCCGAAGCCGCGTTCTGCCACATTCTGCAGTGTCTGGCGCAGCGGTTTCCGGACGGCCCGCCGAGCGCCATCGCGCTGCATGAGACGCTGCGCGAACTGACGATCGAAATCGGGCAGCACGGCGAGTTCAACTACCTGCTGTCGGACGGAGAACACCTGTTCGCCCATTGCTCGTCACGGCTCGCGTTCATCGTACGCGAAGCGCCGTTCACGGTCGCCCACCTCGCGGATCAGGACATGACTGTCGACTTCAGCCGCCACACCACGCCGAACGACCGCGTCGCGGTCATCGCGACCGTGCCGCTGACCGACAACGAAACCTGGCAGCAGATGACCCCCGGCTCGCTCGTGGTTTTTCGGCACGGCGCCCCCGTACCGCTCGGCGACACCCGCACCGTCGCCTCGTCCCCGTCCCGCACGACCGGAAGTGGGTAACTTTTTCTTCATCGCCGGATGGTGAAAGGCTAGAGTTGGCGTTTGCCAAATTCCGATGACTGCGGAGCCGCCGACGATGGACTGCACTTTGTGTGTTGCCGAAATGGAAACCCTGGTCTGGCGCGACGGGAGCTGTCGCGTCATCCTGGTTGGTGATTCCGACTACCCGGGTTTTTGCCGCGTCGTGTGGCACGAACACGTCGCTGAAATGAGCGACCTCACCACGCCGGCACAGCGCCACCTGATGAATGTCGTGCTCGCGACCGAAACCGCGCTGCGCCAGCTGATGCGCCCGGACAAGATCAATCTCGCGAGCCTCGGCAATGTCGTGCCGCACCTTCACTGGCACGTCGTTCCGCGCTTTCGCGACGACAGGCATTTCCCGCAGCCGATCTGGGGCATTCCGCAGCGCGAAGGCGTCCGGCGCGAAGCCCCTGCGGTCGACGCGCTCGCCGGCGCGATCGTCACTGCGCTGACCGAGCTCACCGCAGGCTGAATCCGCACCATCCAGGCCGCCACGTCGAGCATCGGCAACCCAAGGATCGCATGCCGCACGAATCTCCGATCGACTACGGCAATCCGGCCGAGTGCCTCGACCTGCTCAAGCGCCTGCGCGTGCTCGACATCGATGCGACGCAGCGCACGCTCGCGGCCATCGTCGTCGGGCTGCTCCGCGCGTTGCCGGCGCCGAACCAGCACCTCGAGGTCCTCGAAGGGGTGCGGGCGCAAGTCGACTTCGTGCAGGCCGAAAGGGCGAAGCGCTACGCCGCCCACCCGCTCCCTCCCGACAGCAGCGAAAACGAGACGCTCGCGCGGGTGGTTTCGCTGTGGCGCGGGATGGCGCGTTCGTATGCGCAGATCAGCCGCCAGGACGCGGCGGCCGGCACGCTCGACGACCAGCGCGCGCTGCTCGCGCAGCGGCGCGTCGATTACACCGGCAGGGCGCTGCTGGAGTACTTCCGCGCTCACCGGGCGCCGCCGCACGGCACGTGGGCCGAGCTGCACGACAGCTATTCGGTGGCGGAAGCGCGCGGCGTCGCCGGTGTTCGCGTGCCCGATTCGCTCAACGAAGTGTGGAAAGCACAAAGTGCGCTCGAAGCTTACGTTTCGGCAGTACTCGTCGACCTCGCGAATCCGTTCGGCCGCGGCGAACGGGAGTTCGGATGGGTACACCGCTGGGCGCAGCGCTTTGCTCCCTATTGCAGCCTCGACGCGGAGTCCGACCCCGGGCGCACGGAAGCAGCGGCGTTCGGCATCGATCTTGCCGGCGACCACGGACCGCGCCCGCTGTGGGTGATGGGGCCGCCAGGCGCTCGCGTGCGCCGCTTCGATGCCAGCCGGCTCGCCGGGCAGATCCGGGCGGTGCTGACACAGTTCAGGCAGGGCGCCGCCCCGGCTTCGCTCGGCTTGGGCGCGGACTGTTCGACCGAGGCCTGTGCAACGCTGCTGCTGTCCCTTTATCGCCCCTGGGGAGTGGCATCGGCGGCGCGGCGCTTTCCGCGCCGGGGCGGCAAGGGGAGGGCGGAGCTGTGCGGCGACTGGTTGACGATCGGCTTTCACGTCGCGGGCAGGACGTTCGAGCAGCCGGCCGGGAGCGCGACGGCCCGCAGCGTCGCAGACGACGTTTCGCTGCTGACTTTCGGTGAGCAGGCGCCCGAGACGGTCGGCGGGTGGTCGAAACAGCAGCGGCAACGCCTCGCCGCGACCCTCGGCTTCGTCTGCGGACACTGGGACATCGTCGACCATTCGGTGAACGGCTTTCGCCTGCAGCAACATCCGCACACCGAGCGTCTCGAGCATCACCAGCTCGTCGGCCTCCGCCCGCCCGACGGCGAACGTTTCCTGCTCGGCCAGGTGACCTGGCTGATGTACCGGGAGGACGGCGTGATGGAAGCCGGCATCCACGTTCTGGCGGGGTTGCCGAAAGTCGTTGCCGCCCGCCTGTTCGGCCTGAACGTCGGCACGCATGTCGCCTACCAGCAGGTTTTCGTGCTGCCGGCGACGCCGGCGCTGAAGGCGCCGGCGTCGCTGGTGCTGCCTGCCGGGTGGTTCCAGGCGCGGCGCGTCATCGAAGTCCATGATGACCGGCCGATGCAGGTGAGGCTGACCGGGCTGCTGACGCGCGGCACGAACTTCGATCAGGTCAGTTTCGAAGCGCTGACCGATCCCGCGCGAGACGTGCCGCCGGAAACCGCGCACTGAAGCGGCTGCCTTTGCCATACTCGCTTTCGATAAGCAGCTGCGCGTCGTGACGCGACAGGATGTGCTTGACGATCGCGAGGCCGAGCCCGGTCCCGCCGGTTTCGCGCGAGCGGCCGCGGTCGACACGATAGAAGCGTTCCGTCAGTCGCGGCAGATGCCGGGCTTCGATACCGATGCCGGTGTCTTCGACCGTGAATTCGGCTCCGCCGCCGACCCGTCGCCACACCAGGCGAATCCTCCCCCCGTCCGGCGTGTAGCGCACTGCGTTGCTCGCGAGGTTCGCAAACGCCGAACGCAGTTCCTTGCCGCTACCGAACAGCACCGCACCTTCGCTTCCTGCCACGACGACGAGACCGACGTCGTGGCGTCCGCCCGACAGCAACTCGGTGTCGCGGGCGACGTCGGCGAGCAGCGGGCCGACCGCGATCTTCTCTTCGGCCGCTGCCGGCGCGCCGGTCTCGAGCGCGGACAGCGTCAGCAGGTCTTCGATCAGCGACTGCATCCGGCACGACTGGTCGAACGCGAGCCGAAGATAACGCATCGCTTCGGCGGGCTCGAGGTCGTCGTGCGCGTCGATCAATGTTTCGAGGAAGCCGATGACGACCGTCAGTGGCGTGCGCAGTTCGTGCGAGACATTCGCGATGAAGTCGCGGCGCATGGTTTCGAGTTTTTCGAGCTGGCTGATGTCGCGCGACACGATCATTTTCTGCCCGTCGCCGAACGGCACGGCCTGCACCAGCAGCGTCAGGCCCGGCCGGCGACCCGAGCGGAGGATCACCGGCTCGGCTTGATCCGGCGTCGCGAGCAGGCGCACGAACTCGGGTTCGCGCACCAGCGTCGTGACCGGCGCTCCCTGATCCCGCGAAGTGTCGAGGCCGAAATGCTGCCCGGCCGTGGTGTTGATCCACTCGATCCGATCGCTCGCGGAAAGGTACATCACACCGTCGGGCATCGCTTCGCTCGCTTCGCGAAAACGCTCCAGCGCGGTTGATAGCCGCTCGCGCGCCTCGTCGCCGACGCGTGCCCGCCGTGCGAGGCCGGCGAACGCGTAGTGCCAGGTTCCCGCGCCGTGCGGCGGCGGCGTGCCGACCGGTTTCTGCGTCCACGCGACGAGGCGGCACAGATTGCGCACGTGGTGCACATGCAACAGCAGCACGCTGCCGCTCATCGTCAGCAGACCGGCGAGCGGGCCCGCGACGAGCCCGACGGCCAGCGCCGCAAGCGCGATGAGCGCTAGCCCACCGGCCGCAACGCTCCAGACGTAACGGGCAGAAGGGGGGATGGCAGGCTCCTGCAGGCGGTCGGAGGCCGGATTATTGCACGCTGCCGCGCTCGATCCGGAGCGAGAAACGGTAGCCGCTGCCGCGCACCGTCTGGATCAGCTGGTCGTGCCCGCTCGGCTCGAGCGCTGCCCGCAGGCGCCGCACGTGCACGTCCACGGTGCGGTCCTCGACGAAGACATGGTCGCCCCACACCTTGTCGAGCAGCTGGGCGCGCGAATGCACGCGTTCGGGATGAGTCATGAAGAAATGCAGCAGGCGGAATTCGGTCGGGCCGAGCGCGACCGGCCTGTCTCCGCAGCCGACGCGGTGCGTCGCGGGGTCGAGCCGCAGGCCGCCCGCCTCGACCGCATCCTCGGTGGTTTGCGGGGCGCGCCGGCGCAGCACGGCGGTGATGCGGGCGGCGAGCTCGCGCGGGCTGAACGGCTTGGTGACGTAGTCGTCGGCGCCGCTCTCGAGGCCGGCGACCTTGTCCTGCTCTTCGCCGCGCGCCGTCAGCATGATGATCGGAATCTCGCGAGTCCGTTCGTCGGCCCTGAGCCGGCGCGCGAACTCGATGCCCGTCATGCCCGGCAGCATCCAGTCGAGCAGCACCAGGTCGGGCAGCGCATCGCGCAGCCGCTGCGCGGCCTCCTCCGCATCGGAGGCACGCACGACGCGGTGGCCGGCGCGGCTCAGGCTGGCGACGACAAGCTCCTGAATCGCCAGTTCGTCTTCGACTAGCAGAATGTTCGCGGGCATCGATGCATCACTCCAGGTTGGCCGACGCAGTGTATTGCAGCCGTTTGAAGTTTTTGTGACAAGTGATGCGGCACAATCGGAGCGGCACCCGGCGCGCACGGCCGGTCCACGCCGATTCGGGTATGATTAGACTCCCGACATCGCCCGACTCACCAGTCACCATGGCCGGACTCGACGACAAGACCCCCACTCCCACCGCGCTCACGTTGCACCGCCAGTCCCGCGTGCTCGAAATCGCGTTCGACGATGGCAGCGAGTTTTCGCTGCCGTTCGAGTATCTGAGGGTGTATTCCCCTTCGGCCGAGGTTCGCGGACACGGCGCCGGGCAGGAAGTGCTGCAGGTCGGCAAACGCGACGTCGACATCGTCGACGTCGAACCGGTCGGCAACTACGCGGTGAAACCGGTGTTCTCCGACGGACACGACAGCGGCCTGTATTCGTGGGACTACCTGTACTGGCTCGCGACGCAGCACGACACGCTGTGGCAGCAGTATCTCGACCGGCTCGCGCAGGAAGGCCGCAGCCGCGATCCCGCCGAAAATCCACCCCCTCCGCCCAAATCCGGCTGCGGCGGTCACAAGCATTGAGCATGAACGAAAAGACGACCCACTTCGGCTTCGAGACGGTAGCGGAAGGCGAAAAACACAAAAAAGTCGCCGAGGTGTTTTCCTCGGTCGCCGGCCGCTACGACGTGATGAACGATCTCATGTCCTTCGGCCTGCACCGGCTGTGGAAGGCATTCACGATCCAGATATCGGGAGTCGGCCGCGGCGACCGCGTGCTCGACGTCGCCGGCGGAACGGCAGATCTGTCGCTCGCGTTCGCGAAACGGGTCGGCCGCGACGGCCAGGTGTGGCTCACCGATATCAATCACGCGATGCTGTCGCGCGGGCGCGATCGCGTGCTCGACCGCGGCTTCGCGCTGCCGGTCGCGCAATGCGACGCCGAGAAGCTGCCGTTCCCCGACAACTGGTTCGACTGCGTGACGGTCGCGTTCGGCCTGCGCAACATGACTCACAAGGACGTCGCGCTCGCGGAGATGCGGCGCGTGCTGCGTCCGGGCGGCCGTCTCCTCGTGCTCGAATTCTCGAAAGTCTGGGCGCCGCTCGCGCCCGCCTACGATTTCTATTCGTTCAAGATCCTGCCATGGATGGGCGACAAGGTCGCCCACGACGCGGACAGCTATCGTTATCTGGCCGAATCGATCCGGATGCACCCTTCGCAGGACGAACTGAAGGCGCTGATGGAACGAGTCGGCCTGAAGCGAGTCGATTACTTCAACCTGACCGGGGGCGTCGTCGCCCTGCACCGCGGCTACAAGCTCTGATTCCGCAGCATATGCCCGCTTCCTTTCGTGCGGGGGCGACCGGCCGGCTTCACAACGAACGGAGACCTATCACTCATGAAAAACCTGCTTCTCGGCCTCATCGCGGTCATTTTCACGCTCGGTTTCGGCATCCCTGACGCCGAAGCCAAGCGTCTGGGCGGAGGCGGCAGCTTCGGCATGCAGCGCCAAATGACGCCTCCGGCGCCACGCCAGCCGTCGGCCGCGCCGCAGCAGACGCCGCAGGGCGCGAACGCCGTGCCGCAGAAGCGCTCGTGGATGGGCCCGCTTGCCGGGCTGGCCGCCGGCCTCGGCCTGGCCGCGCTTTTCTCGCATCTGGGCCTGGGTGCCGAAATGGGCTCGTTGCTGATGATCGCGCTGCTGGTCTTTGCCGCGCTGATGCTGTTCCGCATGCTGTCGCGTCGCAACGCAGCAGCTCGGTCGGGCGGCGCGATGCAGTACGCCGGCGCTCCTGCCGGCGGGAATTTCCCCGCTTCTGCGCCGGCCAGCTTCCCCGCTGCCAGCAATGCGGCCCCTGCGTCGGCGGCCAACATCCCGGCGAACTTCGATGCCGAAACGTTCGTGCGGCAAGCCAAGGTGCAGTTCATCCGCCTGCAGGCGGCCAACGACGCCGGCAATCTCGAAGACATCCGCGAATTCACGTCCCCCGAGATGTTTGCCGAAATCCGCATGCAGCTGACCGAACGCGGCCCCGTGACGCAGCGCACCGACGTCGTGGAGCTGAACGGCGAAGTCCTCGAAGTCGTCGAGGAAGCGCAGCGCTACGTCGTCAGCATCCGCTTCTCCGGCCTGCTGCGCGAAGAAGAAGGCGCAGCGCCGGCGGCGTTCGACGAAGTGTGGCATCTGACCAAACCCAGAACCGGAAACGGCGGATGGGTCGTTGCAGGCATCCAGCAGCTTTCCTGAACCCGCTACGCGGATCGCGGAAGCCCGGCCTGCCGCAAGAAAACGATGTCAGTCGCGACTCGCGGTTTCCTCACCGCACTCAATCACCTGCTCGACCCGGCCCCTTGGGCCCGGGAACGGCTTTCGCCCCATGCGGGTCGGCACGCGCTGCTGCATGCCGACCCGTTCGACGTCATGTTCACGGTCCTGCCGGACGGATTTCTCGCCGCGGCGGACCCCGCCACGACGCCTTCGATCACGCTTTCGCTTCCGCTCGCCGCGCTGCCCGGCTTCCTCACCGGAGATCCCGGCAAGGCAATGAGCGAAGTGCGGATCGACGGCAATGCCGAGTTCGCCGATGCGCTCGGCTTCGTGTTCCGCAACTTGCGCTGGGATGCCGAGGAAGACCTGTCGCGCGTCCTTGGCGACATCCTCGCCCACCGCGTCGTGCTCGGGGCACACGCCATCAGGGACGAGGGTTTGCGCGCGTGGCAGGCGCTGGGCGGCAACGTCGCCGAATATCTCACCGAAGAGCAGCCGCTCCTCGTCACGCGCGTGGCGCTCGAAGGGCATGGGGGGGAATTGGGCACGCTGCGCGACGACCTGGCGCGCCTCGACAAGCGCATCGAGCGGCTCTCCGCGTCCCGACAGTCCCCATCGCGCCGTGATCAGCGCGCCTCCGCCCCGACCGTTCCACCGGCCGGGCGCTAACTTCTTCGCCGCAGGCAGGAAAGCACGCAAACAAAAAGGGCAGTCCTGGCGGAGCTGCCCTTTTTCTTTCGCCCGATGCCGGCGGCTTCGCCGGCCGTCCGGCTCAGTGGCCGCGCTTGCGCAGCTTCTGGATCGCCGCGATCTGTGCGATCGCTTCGGCCAGTTCCGCCTGGGCCTTGGCGTAATCGATTTCGGTCGATTGGTTTTTCAGCGCCTCTTCCGCGATGCGCTTGGCTTCGAGAGCTTTCGCCTCGTCCAGATCCTTGCCCCGGATCGCGGTGTCCGCGAGCACGGTGACCAGGCCCGGCTGAACTTCGAGAATGCCGCCGGCGACGAAAATGAGTTCTTCCTCCGCCTGGTCGGGACGCTTCACCCGTACCGCCCCCGGCTTGATCCGGGTCATCAGCGGCATGTGGCCGGGCAGGATGCCGAGCTCCCCCGCTTCACCCGGAAGCGCGACGAACTCCGCCAGACCGGAAAAGATCTGCTCTTCCGCGCTGACGATGTCCACGTGGACCGTCATTGCCATAGTGATGTCCTTTTCAAGGCCGCACGCCAGCTAACTGCCGTGCGGCGGGCTCGATTACTGGAGCTTCTTGGCCTTCTCGATGGCCTCTTCGATACCGCCGACCATATAGAACGCCTGTTCGGGCATGTGGTCGCACTCGCCGTTCACGATCATCTTGAAGCCGTTGATCGTGTCCTTGAGCGGCACGTACTTGCCCGGCGAGCCGGTGAACACTTCCGCGACGTGGAACGGCTGCGACAGGAAGCGCTGGATCTTTCGCGCGCGGGACACCGCGAGCTTGTCTTCCGGCGACAGTTCGTCCATGCCCAGAATCGCGATGATGTCGCGCAGTTCCTTGTAGCGCTGCAGCGTCACCTGCACCTGACGAGCGACGTTGTAGTGCTCTTCGCCGACCACCAGCGGGTCGAGCTGGCGGCTCGTCGAGTCGAGCGGATCGACGGCGGGGTAGATACCCAGCGCGGCGATGTCACGGCTCAACACGACGGTCGAGTCGAGGTGGAGGAAGGTCGTTGCCGGCGACGGGTCGGTCAAGTCGTCCGCAGGCACATACACGGCCTGGATCGACGTGATCGAGCCGACTTTCGTCGAGGTGATGCGCTCCTGCAGGCGGCCCATTTCTTCCGCCAGCGTCGGCTGGTAACCCACCGCAGACGGCATCCGGCCGAGCAGCGCGGACACTTCGGTGCCGGCCAGCGTGTAGCGGTAGATGTTGTCGACGAAGAACAGGATGTCGCGGCCTTCGTCGCGGAAGCGCTCGGCCATCGTCAGGCCGGTCAGCGCGACGCGCAGGCGGTTGCCCGGCGGCTCGTTCATCTGGCCGAACACCATCGCGACCTTGTCGAGCACGTTGGAGTCCTTCATCTCGTGGTAGAAGTCGTTCCCTTCACGGGTCCGCTCGCCCACGCCGGCGAACACCGACAGGCCCGAGTGCTGCTTGGCGATGTTGTTGATCAGTTCCATCATGTTCACGGTCTTGCCGACGCCGGCGCCGCCGAACAGGCCGACCTTGCCGCCTTTCGCGAAGGGGCAGACCAGGTCGATAACCTTGATGCCGGTCTCGAGCAGGTCGACCGAAGGCGACAGGTCGTCGAACTTCGGCGCCTTCGCATGGATCGGGCGCAACTCGTCGGCCTCGATCGGGCCGGCTTCATCGATCGGGCGGCCGAGCACGTCCATGATGCGGCCGAGCGTGCCGTGGCCGACCGGGATCGAGATCCCCTTGCCGGTGCTGGCGACCTTCATGCCACGGCGCAGGCCGTCGGACGAACCCATTGCAATCGTACGCACCACGCCGTCGCCGAGTTGCTGCTGCACCTCGAAGGTCAGCCCCTCTTCGGCGAACGAACCGGCGGCATTCTCGAGCTTGAGCGCGTCATACACCTTGGGCATCGCTTCGCGGGGGAACTGGATATCCACCACGGCGCCGATGCACTGAACGATCGTTCCTTGACTCATCGTCGTTTCCTTAAATCAGTTATGCGTTACACCGCGGCGGCGCCGCCGACGATCTCCGACAGCTCTTTCGTGATCGCTGCCTGACGGGTCTTGTTGTAGACCAGCTGCAGTTCCCCGATCACGTTCTTCGCGTTGTCGGACGCGGCTTTCATCGCCACCATGCGCGCGCTCTGCTCCGAAGCCATGTTCTCGGCGACCGACTGGTAGACCAGCGCCTCGACGTAGCGCACCAGCATCTCGTCGATGACGACCTGCGGGTCGGGCTCGTACAGGTAGTCCCACGAACCTTCCGGCGTGCCGAGCTTCTCGCCGGTCAGCGGCAGCAGCTGCTCGAGCACCGGCTCCTGCTTCATCGTGTTGATGAAGCGCGTGTAAGCCACATAGACCGCGTCGAGCTCGCCGTTCTGGAACGCGTCGAGCATGATCTTGACCGGGCCGATCATCTTTTCGAGATGCGGCGTGTCCCCGAGCTGGACGACGTGCGACACGACTTTCGCGCCCATGCGCTGCATGAAGCCGAAACCCTTGTTGCCGATGCAGCAGGCCTGGATCTCGGTCGCGCCGGCGGCGTCCCAGCCTTTCATCGCGTTCAGCGCGACGCGCTGGATGTTGGTGTTGAGACCGCCGCACAGACCCTTGTCGGTGGTGACCAGAATCAGACCCACCCGCTTCACCTGGTCCTTCTGGACGAGGAAAGCGTGCTTGTAGTCGGTCACATTGGCCTGGGACAGGTTCGCGGCCAGGCGGCGGATCTTCTCGGCATAGGGACGGGCGGCACGCATCCGGTCCTGCGCCTTGCGCATCTTGGATGCCGCCACCATTTCCATGGCCTTGGTGATCTTGCGCGTGTTTTGCACGCTCTTGATCTTGGTACGGATTTCCTTACCGCTAGCCATATTCCGTCTCCGTCCGCGGCCTTAGGCCCAGCTCTTCTTGAACTCGTCGATCACCGCGACCAGTTGCTTCTCGCCGTCGGCGTCGAGCTCCTTGGAAGTCATGATCTTGGTCACGAGAGCCGGATTCTTGGCCTTGACGTACTGCTGCAGCCCGGATTCGAACGCCAGCAGGCGCGGCACTTCGACGTCGTCGAAGTAGCCGTTGTTGACCGCGTACAACGTGATCGCCATGTCGGCGACCGACAGCGGCGCGTACTGCGGCTGCTTCATCAGTTCGGTGACGCGACGGCCGCGCTCGAGCTGCTTGCGCGTGGCATCATCGAGGTCGGACGCGAACTGCGCGAACGCGGCCAGTTCGCGATACTGCGCGAGGTCGGTACGGATACCGCCGGAGAGCTTCTTGACGACCTTGGTCTGCGCTGCGCCGCCGACGCGGGACACCGAGATACCGGCGTTGATCGCGGGACGGATACCGGCGTTGAAGAGGTCGGTGTCGAGGAAGATCTGGCCGTCGGTAATCGAGATCACGTTGGTCGGCACGAACGCGGACACGTCGCCCGCCTGCGTCTCGATGATCGGCAGCGCGGTCAGCGAACCGGTCTTGCCCTTGACTTCGCCGTTCGTGAACTTCTCGACGTGATCGGCGGACACGCGCGACGCGCGCTCGAGCAGGCGCGAGTGCAGATAGAACACGTCGCCAGGGTAGGCTTCGCGGCCCGGCGGGCGGCGCAGCAGCAGCGAGATCTGGCGGTAGGCCCAGGCCTGCTTGGTCAGATCGTCGTAAATGATCAGCGCGTCCTGGCCGCGGTCGCGGAAGTACTCGCCCATCGTGCAGCCCGAGTACGGCGCGATGAACTGCATCGCGGCCGATTCGGAAGCGGTCGCGGCGACGACGATGGTGTATTCCATCGCGCCGTGCTCTTCGAGCTTGCGCACCACGTTCGCGATCGTCGAAGCCTTCTGGCCGATCGCGACGTAGACGCAGAACATGTCCTGGCCTTTCTGGTTGATGATCGCATCGACCGCGACGGCGGTCTTGCCGGTCTGGCGGTCGCCGATGATCAGCTCGCGCTGGCCACGGCCGATCGGCACCATCGCGTCGACCGACTTCAGGCCGGTCTGCACCGGCTGCGACACCGACTGGCGCCAGATCACGCCCGGCGCGACTTTTTCGATCTTGTCGGTCAGCTTCGCGTTGATCGGGCCCTTGCCGTCGATCGGCTGGCCCAAGGCGTTTACGACGCGGCCGATCAGCTCGGGGCCGACCGGCACTTCGAGAATGCGCCCGGTCGCCTTGACCGGGTCGCCTTCGGTGATGTGTTCGTATTCACCCAGCACCACCGCACCGACCGAGTCGCGCTCGAGGTTCAGCGCGAGGCCGAAGGTATTGCCGGGGAACTCCAGCATTTCGCCCTGCATGACGTCGGCGAGACCGTGAACGCGCGTGATGCCGTCGGTAACCGACACCACGGTGCCTTCGTTGCGCGACGTGGCTGCGAGCTGCAGGTTCTGGATCCGGCTCTTAATCAGATCACTGATTTCAGAGGGGTTGAGTTGCATGTATATGCTCCTAGTTCTTTAGCGCAGCGGCCATGTTCGCGAGCTTGCCGCGGACCGAGGCGTCGATCACTTCGTCGCCGATCGCGATGCGTACCCCGCCGATGAGTTCGGGGTCGAGGCTCACCTTGATGTTCAGCCTGGTCTTGAAACGCGTCTCAAGATCGGCTTTCAGGTTCGCCAGCGAGGCATCGTCGAGCGGGAACGCGGAGGCGATTTCCGCCTCCTGGACGCCTTCGTGTTCGTTCTTGAGTTCAACGAACAGGTCACGGATCTCCGGAAGCACCTGCAGACGCTCGTTGTCGACGAGGACACGAACGAAATTCTGCAGCTCGGGAGTGAAGCCTTGCCCCGCAACGTCGATGAACAGCTGATACAGCTGGTCGGCGGACAGCTTGGGATTGCTGATGCAGGCTTTCATCGACGCATCCGCGGCAGCGGCGGCGAGACGATCGAGTGCTTCCGACCAAGGCCCCAGCGCACCTGCCCCGCGGGCCAGCTCGAAGGCGGCATCCGCATAGGGGCGCGCGATGGTGACGTTCTCGGCCATGGCTTATTGCAGTTCCGTTTTCAGGTTGGCGAGCAGGTCGGCATGCACCTGCGCGTTGATTTCGCGACGCAGGATCTTCTCGGCGCCGGCGACAGCCAGATGGGCGACCTGGTCACGCAGCGCTTCCTTGGCGCGCTGGGCGGCCGTGCCGGCTTCGGCTTCGGCCGCTTCGCGAGCCTGGGCAACGATGCGGGCGGCTTCGGCACGGGCGTCGTCGAGAAACTTCGCCGCCTGTTTTTCGGCGGAGGTGCGCACGTCGCCCGCGGATTCGCGAGCCTTGCGCAGTTCATCGACAACTTTTTTCTCGGCGAGCGAGAGATCGGCCTTGGCCTTGTCCGCAGCTGCCAGCCCGTCTGCGATCTTCTTCGCGCGCTCGTCGAGCGCCTTCACGATGGGGGGCCACACGAACTTCATCGTGACCCACGCCAGAATGAAGAACACAACGAGCTGAGCGATCAGGGTTGCGTTCAAATTCACTGTTCTTGTCCCTCGGTTGTGGTCGGAGAGGCCGAAAGAGGCGAAATAAGCGAACCGATCAGACGAGCTGGAACGGGTTGGCGAAGGCGAACATCATTGCGATACCGACGCCGATCAGGAACGCCGCATCGATCAGACCAGCCAGCAGGAACATCTTGGTTTGCAGCGCGTTCATCAGCTCGGGCTGACGGGCGGAAGCTTCGAGGTACTTGGAGCCCATGATGCCGATACCGATACAAGCACCGATGGCGCCCATACCGATGATGAGGCCAGCAGCCAGAGCAACAAAACCCAGAACGTTTTCCATGACGACTCCTTGAGTAAAAGATTGATGAAGTTGAAAAAACCAGGTACTGCAATAAACCGTTAGTGGCTCTCGTGAGCCTGGCCGATATAGACCAGCGTCAGCATCATGAAGATGAAGGCCTGCAGCGCGACGATCAGGATGTGGAAGACCGCCCAGATCGAGCCGGCGACGATATGGCCGAGGAAACCGAACACCGTGGCGGTGCCACCGAGCAGCGCGATCAGCATGAAAATCAGCTCGCCGGCATACATGTTGCCGAACAGCCGCATGCCGTGGGAGACGGTCTTGGCGAGGAACTCGATGATCTGCATCAGGAAGTTGATCGGCCACAGCAGCGGATGGCTGCCGAACGGCGCAGTGAAGAGTTCATGCACCCAGCCCGAGAGACCCTTGATCTTGACGTTGTAGTAGAGGCAGATCAACAGCACGCCGATCGACATGCCGAGCGTGCCGTTCAGGTCGGCGGTCGGCACCACGCGCAGGTACGCATGCTCGTTGCCGGAAATCATCGCCCACAGCCGCGGCAGCAGATCGACCGGCAGGAAGTCCATCGAGTTCATGAGGAAGATCCACAGGAACACCGTCAGCGCGACCGGGGCGACGAACTTGCGCGATTCGGCGCTGTGGATGATGCCTTTTGCCTGGTCGGCCACCATTTCGACGAGGATCTCGACGGCTGCCTGGAATCGCCCCGGAACGCCGGGAGTCGCCTTGCGGGCGGCGCGGATCAGGAAGAACAGCGTGATGACGCCGAGCGCGATCGAGAAAAACAGGGTGTCGAGGTTCCACACGCTCCAGTCGATCACTGCCTTCTGGGCGTGGCCGGTGGAGGTCATATGGGTCAGGTGGTGGACGATGTATTCGCCGGAGGTCGGTGCTTCGGTAGCCATGGTCAGGTCTTCACCAAAAATGCAAATAAATTCGCCTTGAGTGCCAGGATCAGGCCGATGAAGAGGGCGCCCCAATGGACGCCTTCATAAAACTGCCCGACCAGCACCAACAATCCCACGATCGACGCGATCTTGAGGAACTCGCCGATAAAGAAAACGATCACATTCGCTCCGCCCTGCCGTTTCGAGGCCAGGTGCAGGCGGAGCGCGAAAACCGCATTCGGCATGACGCAGGAAAGCCCTCCGAGGGCCGCGGAAATTCCGCCGCGCAGGCCGAAAAAAACGGCCGCAATGGCCGTAGCTGCGATCGTCGCGCCAAGCTGCAGGAAAACCATTTTGAACATGGGATCCGCCGAGGCGATGCGCAGCACGCGCAGACCGCTTCAAAAATTCCGGCAATACTAGGGGTTAACCGCTACGAAGTCAAACCGATATTGCATCTTGCGACCGGTGCGGCGTCATGTCATGCATCTTATACAAGATATCTAATCAGGTCGCGAAAAATTGCGCCCAGCGTTTCCCGAGAAAGTCGCCGGCATTCCTGCAAACCGCCGGGCTGCGGCGCGCAACAGCCTGCAGACCTCTTCATCTGCAGCCGGGTCGAGACGAAAATGCTACGCTACTTGGCGCCGCACCGTCGCGGACGTTGCGCAGTGCGGAGGCTGCCGTCCGATGCGAAAAATCTCCTGTCCCGTGAGCCATGCGATGAACCCCAAGACGAGGCGCTGCGGCGCCGGGCGACCGTGAACGAGCAGCGTGAAAGGGCGCTCCGCCGTGTCGTCGAGCACGAACGCGAGGGGCAGCGCGTTCCGGCAGCTTCCACGACCACGTCGAGCGATGAGCACAAGGCGTTCGAGATGCTGGACTTGCTGAAAATCCGCCTCAAGCGGACGTTCGACCTCTACAAGGCGGGCAGTCTCGACACCGGATTCGTCCCACGCATCGAAAGCATTGCGCTCGCGATCCAGCAGGCCTGCACGCACGACTCCGACGCCGCGCTCGCGAACCTGCACCTGGACTATGAAACGTCGTATGCGGTGATCCATCACCTGCAGGCGGCGATCCTGTGCGAGCTGATCGGCAGGAAGATGGGCGTCGGCGAGGCGTCGCGGCTGTCGCTCGTCAAGGCCGGCCTGACCTATGACGTCGGCCTGATCGACATCCAGGACACGCTCGACCGCCAGCTGACGCCGCTGACGTCGCTGCAGCGCAAGCGCATCGCCCGCCATCCGGTCGACAGCGAATGGATTCTGACGAGTCTCGGCGTCACCGACGCCGCATGGCTCGACTCGGTCCGCCACCACCACGAGCGTCTGGACGGTAGCGGCTATCCCGATGGACAGTGCGAGGACGCGATCCGGCTGCCGGCGCGCGTGCTGGCGATCGCCGACATCTACAGCGCGATGGTGCGCGACCGCCCGTACCGCAGGGCGATGGTGTCCGGCAAGGCGATGCGCAAGTTGATGCTCGACCAGGGCAGGCAGACCGACAACCGGCTGATCCAGATGATGATCAAGGAGCTCGGCGTCTTTCCGCCCGGGGCGGTCGTACGGCTCGCGAACGGCGAGGTCGCGGTCGTCAAGAAACGCACGGCAAACAGCGCGTGCCCGCTCGTGCACGCCTTCATCAAAGCGGATGGCATGCCGATGCTGGGCACGATTCGCCGCGACACCGCGACGGCGGATTTCCGCATCGAGGGCATGGTTCCCTTTTCCAACTACCGCGGCTCGATCGTCATCCTCCGCAATCTGTGGAATCGCCCATGAGCCGGGCAAGCCGTCGCGCCGCGAACCGCGGCGCCGCGCAGCCTGATACACGGGACATTCCGCGCCAACCCGACCCAGGAGTGTTTCCATGACTCTCGCGTTAAATGACCCTGACCTCTTCCGCAGCCGCTGCCTCGTCGGCGGCACGTGGGCCGATGCCGACAACGGTGCGACGATCGCGATCCACAACCCGGCCACCGGCGAGCAACTCGGCACGATCCCGAAAATGGGCGCTGCGGAGACGCGCCGCGCGATCGACGCCGCCAGCCGGGCGTGGCCGGCGTGGCGCGCGCTGACTGCCGGCGCGCGGGCGCGGGTGCTGCGCAAGTGGTTCGATCTGATCGTCGAACACCAGGAAGATCTCGCGCTGCTGATGACGTCCGAACAGGGCAAGCCGCTCGGTGAGGCGCGCGGCGAAGTCCTGTACGCGGCGTCCTTCGTCGAGTGGTTCGCCGAGGAAGGCAAGCGCATCTACGGCGACGTGATCCCCGGCCACCAGCCCGACAAGCGCATCGTCGTGACGAAGGAGCCGATCGGCGTCTGCGCGGCGATCACGCCGTGGAACTTTCCGCTCGCGATGATCACGCGCAAAGCGGGGCCGGCGCTCGCCGCGGGCTGCACGATGGTACTGAAGCCGGCGACGCAGACGCCCTATTCGGCGCTCGCGCTCGCCGTCCTCGCCGAACGCGCCGGCGTGCCGGCGGGCGTGTTCAGCGTGCTGACCGGCTCCGCGACCGAGATCGGCGGCGAGCTCACCGCCAACCCGGTCGTGCGCAAGCTGACGTTCACCGGGTCGACCGAAGTCGGCATCCAGCTCGCCGCGCAGTGCGCCCCGACGATCAAGAAGCTGTCGCTCGAGCTCGGTGGCAACGCGCCGTTCATCGTTTTCGACGACGCCGACCTCGATGCCGCCGTCGAAGGCGCGCTGGCGTCAAAATACCGCAACACCGGCCAGACCTGCGTGTGCGCGAACCGGCTGCTGGTGCAGGACAGCGTGTATGACGCCTTCGCCGAAAAGCTCGCCGCCGCGGTAGCGAAGCTGAAAGTCGGCAACGGCCTCGATGAAGGCGTCACGCAGGGACCGCTGATCGACATGCAGGCGGTCGAGAAAGTCGAGGAACACATTGCCGATGCGCTGGCGAAAGGCGCGCGCGTCGTCACCGGCGGCGGGCGCCACGCGCTCGGCCGCACCTTCTTCGAACCGACGATCCTCGCCGACGTCACGCCGCAGATGAAAGTCGCGCGCGAGGAGACATTCGGCCCGGTCGCGCCGCTGTTCCGCTTCCAGGACGAGGCCGAGGCGATCCACATGGCGAACGACACCGAGTTCGGCCTCGCCGCCTATTTCTACTCGGCAGGAATGAACCGCGTGTGGCGCGTGTCCGGCGCGCTCGAATACGGCATCGTCGGCATCAACACCGGCATCATCTCGACTGAAGTCGCGCCGTTCGGCGGCATGAAGTCATCGGGCCTCGGCCGCGAAGGTTCGAAATACGGCATCGAGGATTACCTCGAGATCAAGTATCTGTGCATGGGCGGCGTGCAGTAGGCTTCGTCGCGATCGCGGCGGCCGGGCGAGCCGTCGCACTTCGGCTGCCGCGGTCGCGGCTCATTCCAGCCCCGCCTCGGCACGGTATTCGCCCGCCGCCTCCAGCAGCCAGTCACGGAACGCCGCGAGCGCAGTCGTTTCGGCCTTGCGCTCGGGAATGATCAGGTAGTACGCCTTGTCGCTAAGGTAGCCGTGGCGGAACGGGATCACGAGGCGGCCGCTGTCGAGTTCTTCCTGGATCAGGAACGGCGGGATCAGCGCGACTCCCATGTCGTACATCGCGGCCTGCGCGAGCATCGTGAAGAGTTCGTGACGCGCGCCGGTCAGGTCGTGCGCGACGCGCATGCCGAGCGACTCGAACCACAGCCGCCACGCGTACGGGCGCGTCGTCTGCTGCAGCAGCGGCAGCGCGGCGATCACGTCGGGCGCGAGACTGCTCCTGCCGCCGAGCAGGCGCGGGCTGCAGACCGGCACCGGGTTCTCGCGCATCAGGAAATGTCCTTCGGTGCCGGGCCAGCCGGCATCGCCGAAATACAGCGCCGCGTCGAGCTCGGTTTCGGCGAACAGGAACGGACGGCTGCGGTTCGTCAGATTCACCGTGACGCCCGGATGGCCGGCGAGGAAGCCGCCGAGCCGCGGCAGCAGCCAGCGCGTCGCGAACGTCGGCACGACCGCGAGTTCGATCGTCGCGCCGCGGCCGTGGTGCGCCATCACCGACAGCGTGTCGCGTTCGACCGCATCGAGCCGCGCGGTGATCTGCCGGCTGTACGAAAGGCCGGCTTCGGTCAGCGTCACGCCGCGCTTCGTGCGCCGAAACAGACGCAGCCCGAGAAACTCCTCGAGCCCGGCGATCTGGCGGCAGATCGCGCTCTGCGTCAGCGACAGCTCCTCGGCCGCGCGGGTGAAGCTTTCATGCCGCGCCGCGAGCTCGAACGCCAGCAGCGCCGCCGTACTGGGGATCCTGCGTCGCATGCGTGACTCTCCTGAAAATGCACGATGTGCAAGCCAAACGCTTACGGGCGGGCGGGAGACAACGCCGGAACGCCTGAAAGCGCGCGATTTCAGCGTGATATCTTAACCGCGTTCGCGTCCGGGCCGATTCACGAAGTGATTTTTCTGCACAACGTGTCGCGGAATTTTCGGTTGTCCCGGGCGCCTCCGATTCGCTACAGTGCGGGCACAGGCAAAGCGTGGCGCACTTTCGCATCGCGCCGGCGCATGTTCGAACATCCGCAGCATTGAGGAGACTTTCTAAATGGCAACGAACCGCGTGACCTTCAACTGGGCAGATCCCCTGCACCTCGACGAGCAACTGACCGAAACCGAGCGCCTGGTGCGCGACACCGCGCGGGCGTACAGCCAGGAACGCCTGCTGCCGCGCGTGCAGGAAGCTTTCCGCCATGAAAAGACCGACCGCGCGATCTTCAACGAGATGGGCGAACTGGGCCTGCTCGGCGCGACGATCCCCGAGGAATACGGCGGCTCGGGCATGAACTACGTGTGCTACGGCCTGATCGCGCGTGAAGTCGAGCGCGTCGATTCCGGCTATCGCTCGATGATGAGCGTGCAGTCGTCCTTGGTGATGGTGCCGATCAACGAATTCGGCACCGAAGCGCAGAAGAAGAAGTACCTGCCGAAGCTCGCGACCGGCGAACTCGTCGGCTGCTTCGGCCTGACCGAGCCGAACTTCGGCTCCGACCCTGGCGGCATGATCACGCGGGCGAAGAAGGTCGATGGCGGCTACAGCCTCAGCGGCAACAAGATGTGGATCACGAACAGCCCGATCGCCGACGTGTTCGTCGTCTGGGCCAAGGATGACGAAGGCCAGATCCGCGGCTTCATCCTCGAAAAAGGCTGGAAAGGCCTGTCCGCTCCGGCGATCCATGGCAAAGTCGGCCTGCGCGCGTCGATCACCGGCGAAATCGTCATGGACGAAGTGTTCGTGCCGGAAGAGAACGCTTTCCCGACGGTGCGCGGTCTCAAGGGCCCGTTCACGTGCCTGAACTCGGCGCGCTACGGCATCGCCTGGGGTGCGCTCGGCGCCGCCGAAGCGTGCTACGAGACCGCCCGCCAGTACACGCTCGACCGCAAGCAGTTCGGCCGCCCGCTCGCCGCGAATCAGCTGATCCAGAAGAAGCTCGCCGACATGCTGACCGAGATCACGCTCGGCCTGCAGGGTTGCCTGCGCCTGGGCCGCATGAAGGACGAAGGCACGGCCGCGGTCGAGATCACGTCGATCATGAAGCGCAATTCGTGCGGCAAGTCGCTCGACATCGCCCGGGTCGCGCGCGACATGCTCGGCGGCAACGGCATCTCCGACGAGTTCTGCGTCGCGCGTCACCTTGTGAACCTCGAAGTCGTGAATACCTACGAGGGCACGCACGACGTGCATGCGCTGATCCTCGGCCGCGCGATCACCGACATCGCGGCATTCTCGAACTGATCCACCCCATGTCGGGCGCCCTGTCGCATATCCGGGTGCTCGACCTGTCGAGGATTCTGGCCGGCCCGTGGGCCGGCCAGATCCTCGCCGACCTCGGCGCCGACGTCATTAAAGTCGAGCGTCCGGGCGAAGGCGACGACACCCGCCACTGGGGTCCGCCGTTCCTCAAGGACACCCACGGCCACGACACCGACGTTGCCGCGTATTTCCTCTGCGCGAATCGCAACAAGCGCTCGATCACGGTAGACATGACGAAGCCGGACGGACGGCAACTGCTGCGCGACCTCGCCGGCAAATGCGACGTCGTGCTGGAGAATTTCAAGCAGGGCGGGCTCGCGCGCCACGGCCTCGACTACGCGTCGCTGAAAGCCGTCAATCCGCGCCTCGTGTATTGCTCGATCACCGGTTTCGGCCAGGATGGACCGTACGCGGCGCGCGCCGGCTACGATTTTCTGATCCAGGGCCTCGGCGGCCTGATGAGCCTGACCGGGCGGCCGGACAACGAGCCGGGCAGCGGCCCGATGAAAGTCGGCGTCGCGCTGACCGACATCCTGACCGGGCTGTACGCGGCCAACGCGGTGCAGGCGGCGCTGGCCGCGCGCGACAGGACCGGCGAAGGCCAGCACATCGATCTCGCGCTGCTCGACGTGCAGATCGCGTGCCTCGCGAACCAGGCGATGAATTACCTCACCACCGGCGTGTCGCCGGGCCGGCTCGGCAACGCCCATCCCAACATCGTGCCATACCAGGACTTCCCGACCGACGACGGCTACATGATCCTCGCGATCGGCAACGACGCGCAGTTCGCGCGCTTCTGCGAAGCGGCCGGCGACGCGCCGCTCGCGACCGATGCCCGCTTCGCCACCAACAAGGCGCGCGTCCGCCACCGCGCGGTGCTGATCCCGCTGCTCAACAAGCTGACGATCCGGCGCACGACGGCCGACTGGATCGCGCGGCTCGAAGCGCTCGGCGTGCCCTGCGGACCGATCAACACGCTCGCCGACGTGTTCGCCGACCCACAGGTGCGCTCGCGCGGGCTGCGCGTCGACCTGCCGCACCCGCTTGCCGGCACCGTACCGCAGGTCGCCAGTCCGATGCGGCTGTCGGCGACACCGGTCGAATACCGTCTCCCGCCGCCCCTTCTCGGCGAACATACCGACGAAATTCTCGCCTCGCTGCTGGGCTTGCCGGCCGAACGCATCGCCCGCCTGAGGCATGACGAAGTAATCTGAGCGCGTCCCGGCCTGCGCTTCCCGCCTCCCGATCGTGCCCCGGGCACGACGATTGACAGGGGTGCCGATTGAGCTTCGCACGCTCGGGCCCGGAATTTCGCTTGTAGAATCACGGTCCTACCGCAAACATGAGCCGGAGCCTCGGACCGGCCCTGCCCGGAACCGATTTCAGGCGAGGATCACTGATGTACAACGCCTTTGTCGCGGCGGCCTTCGGCCTCGCGATGATGTTTCTTGCCGGCTGCAGTGAAGCGCCGTCGCCGCTGCCGCTGAGCGTCGGCGTCAATCCGTGGATCGGCAACGACCCTTTCGTGTTCGCGTACGAGCGCCGGTATATCGACCGCAGCCGCATCAAGGTCGTCGAACTCGCGTCGAGTTCGCAGGCGTTGCGCACGCTCGACAACGGCCTGCTCGACGCCGCGACGCTGACGCTCGACGAGACACTGCGGCTCGCGGACAAGGGGGCGGCGATCCGCATCGTCGCCGTGCTCGGCATCTCGCACGGCGCCGACGCCGTCGTCGCGCGCGCACCAATCACCAAGCCCGCGCAGCTCAAGGGCAAGCGCATCGGCATCGAGGACAGCGCAGCCGGCAGGCTGGTGCTCGCGCGGATGATCGAGAGGAGCCCGCTTCGATCCGGCGACGTGCTGCTGCTGCGGCTCGAAGCTTCGCAGCAGGAAGACGCGCTGCGCGACGGCTGGGTCGATGCGGTGATCACCTACGAACCGATGAAGTCGCGCCTGCAGGGCGACGGCTACCAGGTGATATTCGACAGCAGCGCGATGTCCGGAGAGCTCATCGATGTGCTGGTCGTGCGTGCCGACGTGCTCGAGCGTCGTCTCGACGATGTCGTGGCCCTCCTGGCAGGGTGGCAACGAGGCGTCGCGGCACTGCACACGACCCCCGACGCCTTCGCCGACTTCCTTGCGCCGAGCACGAGCCTCACCCCGGCGCAATACCGCGCGGCGCTCGACGGGCTGACGTTGGTGCCGCTGCGGCAGAGCGTGGAACTCCTCGCCGGCCAGCCGGCTCCGTTCGCCGCCCGTCACGCCGCGCTCGCAGAACTGCTGGTCGATCTCGAAATGATCGACGGGCCGCCCGACTGGCAAACGCTGATCAGTGATACGGCGGCGCGCGCGGCCGCGAAACGAACGGAAAGCGGGTCATGGTCTGGCCGGCCCTGACGGTCCTGCCCGGCCGCATCCTCGCGCCGCTGCTGCTGGCCGGGTTTGCGTTCATCGGCGCGGCGCTGAATTACGTGATCCAGGTGCAGGAGTTCCGCGACCAGGTCGCGACCGATCAGCGGCGGCGGCTCACCGAGATCCTGAACTTCGAACAGAACCGGCTCGAGCTCCAGACCGGACTGGCAAGCCGCTTTCACCTCAGCCGTATCGTCGCCAGCATGGGCCTTCGCTCCGCGGTCACGAACGCGTTGCTGGTCGATGCCAACGGCCAGGTCGTCGGCGCCATGTTGCGCGTGCGGCTCAACCGTCCGCTCACCGATGCGATCGCCTCCGAGGCTCCGGCGGTTCGCGCCGGCCTGCTGGCAATCGCGTCGAGCCAGGGGAAAGGGATCGAGATCGTCGAGCCGCACGGCGACTTCGCGCTGCTGGGTCGGGTGGCGATCCGTCCCGACATGACGCTGATCGTGCGCAACGATCTCGGCATTCCGCTCGCGCTCCGCGCCGCCGCTGGGCACCAGGAGCTCTGGCGGGAAACCGCGCTGATCCTGCTTTTCACTGCGGCGCTCGCGATATTGCTGCACGTGCTGTGGTTCAGCCGCACCGCCCGGCTGACCCAGGCAGTGGCGGCGATCGGGGAAGGGCGATTCGACACGCGGAGCGGCCTGGCCGGGCGCGACGAGCTGGGGCAGATCGGCCGTGCGCTCGACCGCATGGCCGACGATCTGCGAATACGCCAGGCAAACCTCGAGCAGCTGTCCGCCCTGATCGACCATTCGCCGGTCGTCGCGATCGAGTGGCGCAACGCAGCCGGCCTGCCCGTCACGTATGTCAGCGACAGCGTCAGGCAATGGGGCTACACGCCGGACGAACTGCTGTCGGGCGCAGTCCGCTACCGCGACCTGATTCACCCCGAAGACCGCCCGCGCCTGCGGACCGCCCTGGTCAGCCATCTGACCGGAGGGCCGGATGATTACCGCGGGGAGCATCGCGTGCGTCACGTGAGCGGCCAGTGGATCTGGCTAGACGGCCGCACGTGGCTGAGCCGCGACGCGAGCGGCAGGGTCACGCACGTCCGCAGCGTGCTGCTCGACGTCACGTCGCTGAAGAAAACCGAGGAAGCGCTGTTGCGCCTCAATGCGACGCTCGAAGCGCGCGTCGTCGAGCGCACCGCGCAGCTGGAAGCCGCCAACCGGGAGCTCGAATCGTTTTCGTACGCCATCTCGCACGATCTCAAGGCCCCGCTGCGCGGCATCGACGGCTACAGCCAGATCCTGCTCGAAGACTACCGCGACCGGCTCGACGACGAGGGGCGGCAGTTCCTTGCGAACATCCGCCGCGGCGTCGCGCAGATGCACGAACTGATCGAGGATCTGCTTGCCTATGCACACATCGAGCGCTCGGTGCCGCAACCCGAGCCGGTGGCGCTGCAGCAGCTCGTCGACGAGGTCCTCGACAGTTACGCCCACGAAATCTCCACGCTCGGCGCAAAAATCGACGTCGATGTGCGCACCCCGGAACTCTCGGTCGACCGCAACGGCCTCGCGCTGGTACTGCGCAATCTCGTCGGCAATGCGCTGAAGTTCAGCCGCAACGCGGCCCCGCCCCGCATCGGGATCAGCAGCCGCGAGGAAGCGGGCGCGATGCGGCTGCAGGTTCGCGACAACGGCATCGGTTTCGACATGAAGTATCACGACCGCATATTCGGCATCTTCCAGCGGCTGCACCGCGCCGAAGACTATCCCGGCACTGGCGTCGGCCTGGCGCTGGTGCGCAAGGCGATCGAACGCATGGGCGGGACCGTGCGGGCCGAAAGCGAGCCTGGCAAAGGCGCCACCTTCCTCGTGGAGTTTCCGTTATGACCACTGAAGCCGTTTCCGGCCCGATTCTCCTCGTCGAGGACAACAACGTCGACCTCGACCTGGCGCTGCGCGCCTTCGCGCGCCGCGACCGGACCAGCCCGATCGAGATCGAGGTTGCACGCGACGGCGAAGAGGCGCTCGCCTTCCTGCCGCGCTGGGAAAGCGGTCATCCGACGCCCGCGGTGATCCTGCTCGACAACAAGCTGCCGCGCGTCAGCGGCCTCGACGTGCTGCGAAAGCTCAAGACGCACGAGCGCTTCCGGCGCATTCCGGTGGTAATGCTGACGTCCTCGACCGAAGACGAGGATGTCAGGACGGCGTACGACGCAGGCGTGAATTCCTACATCGTCAAACCGATCGACTTCGGCCGATTCATCGAAGTCGCCGAGCAGATCGAGGTGTACTGGTGCGCGGTGAACCACACCCAGCGATGAAGACGATGCGCGTCCTCTACATCGAGGATTCGGAAGCGGATGCGGATCTGGCGCGGCGCCGGCTTGCGCAGCGCGCTCCCGAGATCGCGCTGGAAGTGGTCACGACGCTGCAGCGCGGGCTGTCGCGCCTCGCTGCGCAGCCGCCGCCGTTCGACGTCGTGCTGTCGGATCTCCATCTGCCCGACGGCACCGGCCTCGACCTGCTTGCGCACGTGCGCATGAATCATCTGCCGGTCGCGGTGGTCGTCCTGACCGGCGCCGGCAATCACGAAGCAGCGATGGCGGCACTGAAAGCCGGCGCCGATGCGTACCAGGTCAAGCGTGCCGACTACCTCGACCAATTGCCCGCGACGCTGCGCGGCGCCCTGGTGCGATTTCGCGACCCGGCCGCGCGGCGGATCCGCCCGCTGCGCGTGCTGTATGGCGAGCACGACGAACTCGAAGCGCTGCGCACCCACCGCCACCTCGCGCATTACGCGCCACACATCCACCTGACCATTGCGACGAGCGCCGCCGAAGTGCGGGCCCGCCTGCCGGCCGCTCCCGACGCCGCGTGCGACTTCGACGTGCTGCTGTTCGATCACGCCGCCGGCAGCCTCGACGGCCTGGAACTCGCGCGCATCGTGCGGCACGAGCACCGCCTCGCACTGCCGCTCGTGCTGGTCTCCGCCCACGGCGGCGAAGACCTCGTCGCGCAGACGATGGAACTGGGCGTCGATGATTTCATCGCGAAATACCCCGGCTACCTGCACGCGCTGCCGGCGACGCTGGAAAAAGTGCGCGAGCGCGCCGAACTGATCCACGAACGGGCCGAGCTGCGCGCGACGACGGCTCATCTCGCGCACCTGCTGTCGGCGAGCCCGACGGTTCTCTACACGCTGCAGATTCGCGATGACGGCAAGCCGCAGGCGAGCTGGGTCAGCAACAACATCGGGTCGATCCTCGGCGTCAGCTCCGCCGATGCGCTTGCACCGGGATGGTGGCTCGCGCATGTGCATCCGGAGGACCGCGCGGCGTGGATCGCGACACAGACGGAACTGCTGTGCGAAGGGCACCGCAGCCACGAATACCGCCTGCTCGGCGGCAAGGAGCAGGTGACGTGGATCCGCGACGACGCGCGCGTGCTGCGTGACGACAGCGGTGCGGCGGTCGAAGTGGTCGGTACCTGGACCGAGATCACGGCACAAAAGCAGACCGAGCTGCTGCAGGCCGCGCGCAGCGCGGTGCTGAACCGGCTCATCGGCGACGATCCGCTGCCGGTGATCCTCGACGATGTCGCGCGGCGGCTCGAAAGCCTCGCACCGGAAATGCGCGTCTCGATCCTGCTCCTCGACGAATCGGGTACTCGCCTCGTCCATGCCGCCGCGCCGAACCTCCCGACCTTTTACGTCGACGCCATCGAAAACCTCGAAGTGGCGGAAGGCCGGGGGTCCTGCGGCACCGCGATGGCGCGCGGCGAACCGGTGTTCACCGAAGACGTGTTCGCCGACCCGGATTGGGACGCTTATCGCGACCTCGCACGCAGGGCGAATTTTCGTGCCTGCTGGTCATTCCCGTTCCGCGACGACAACGGCAAGCTGCTCGGCACTTTCGCGGTCTATTTCTACCGCCCGCGCCCGATCGACCCGGCGATGATCGAACTGATCGGGGAATTCTCGGGCCTGACGTCGCTCGCGGTGCAGAAATTCCGCGCCGCGGCGGCGTTGCGCCAGACGGCAGCAGTCATCGAGAGCACGCGTGACGGCGTCATGGTCACCGACCTGTCGCAGCGCATCGTCAGCGTCAATCGGGCGTGGTGCGAAATCACCGGCTTCTCCGAAGAGGAAGCGCTCGGGAAAACTCCGAGCATGCTCAAATCCGGCCTGCAGGACGACGGGTTCTACCGCCAGCTGTGGGACTCCGTGGCGCGCACCGGCCACTGGCAGGGCGAGATCTGGAACCGGCGCAAGAATGGCGAGCTTTATCCGCAGTGGCTGAGCGTCAGCACCGTCTACGACGAGCACCACGACCCGGTCCGCTACGTCGGCGTGATGACCGACATCAGCCAGTTGAAGCAATCCCAGGCCCAGCTCGAACGCCTTGCGCATTACGATCCGCTGACCGACCTGCCGAACCGCCTGCTGGTGCAGTCGCGTCTCGAACACGCGATCGAGCAGGCTGCCCGCCAGCAGCTCGGCCTCGGCGTGCTGTTCATCGACCTGGACCGCTTCAAGAACATCAACGACAGCCTCGGCCACGCCAGCGGAGACGAGCTGCTGGTGGCGATCTCGTGGCGCCTGCGCACGCGCCTGCGCCCGGAGGACACGCTGGCGCGCTGGGGCGGCGACGAGTTCCTCGTCATCATCGACAACCTCAGGAAACCCGACGAATCGGCCAGCGTCGCGCAGAACCTGATCGACCTGATGCGCGAGCCGTTCTCGCTGTCCGGCGGCGAAGTCGTGTATGTCGGCGCGAGCGTCGGCATCAGCCTCTACCCACAGGACGGCACGAGCGCGGCCGAACTGATCCAGCACGCCGACGCCGCGCTGAACCAGGCCAAGGCGCAGGGACGCAACACTTTCCGCTTCTTCACCGAAGCGCTGAGCGAGGCGGCGCAACGGCACGTCGACCTCGAGCGCCGCCTGCGCATCGCGCTCGAACAGCAGGCGTTCATCGTCCATTACCAGCCGCAAATCGACATCGCCACCGGCCGCATAACGGGGTGCGAAGCCTTGGTGCGCTGGCAGGCGACGGATGAAGGCGCGGTGTCGCCGAACCGCTTCATTCCTTTTGCCGAGGAAAGCGGCCTGATCGTGCCGCTCGGCGAGTGGGTCCTCGAGACCGCGTGCCGACAGGCGCGCCAGTGGCGCGACGCCGGTTTCGGGCCGCTCAGGGTGGGGGTGAACCTGTCGGCGCGCCAGTTATGGCAGGCGGAACTGCCGGACCGCATCGCGGCGATCCTCCAGCGCACCGGGCTGCCGCCCGAATGTCTCGAGCTCGAGCTCACCGAGAGCATGATCATGGGGCACGAAGCGCAGGCCGAGCAGCGCCTCGGCCTGCTCAAGTCGATGGGGATAGCGCTGGCGATCGACGATTTCGGCACCGGCTACTCGTCGCTGGCGTACCTGAAGAACTTCCCGATCGAAATGCTGAAGATCGATCAGGGCTTCGTCCGCCACATCCCCGCCGACCGCAAAGACACCGAGATCACGGCCGGCATCATCGCGCTCGCGCGCAAGCTCAATATCAAGGTGCTCGCCGAAGGGGTCGAAACCGACGCCCAGCTCGCGTTCCTCACCGAACAGGGCTGCGACGCGTACCAGGGCTACCTGTTCAGCCGCCCGCTGCCGGCCGAGGAGTTCGCGCAGCTGCTCGCCCAGCAGGCCCGCTAGCTATTGACCGGGCAGCCGAATACCGTTCGGCCTGAGCCCTTCGGACTCGCTCGGGACAGGCTTGTCGAAGCCTTGGCAGCGCCCTTCGACAAGCTCAGGGCGAACGGTTGTAGTTGAGGGCCGCGTTGATCGCCGCGCCGCCGCCGCTCACGCCGCCGGTCGCAGCTCGACGACGCCGGTCGCTCCGGCGTTCAGCTCGCCCCCCAGCGCATCGATGAGCGCCGGCAGCAATCGGCCCAATTCTCCTGTCATCAGCGCGAAACCGCCGTCGAACAGCGCGCGCGCGTCGTCCGCCCCCTGCTCGTCGAGCTTTTCCCTGACGACATCGAGGAAATCGATGCGCTTGATCTCGAGCTTCTCGCTCAGCACGAAGCTGACGCGATCGTCGAACGTCAGTGCGAGGCGCGTCGGCAGCTTGCCGGCTGCGAGGTGGGCGCGCACCTCGTCGCCTTCGAGCGGGTGACGCACGTAGCGCACCGCAGCCTTGTCCTCGCTGACAGAGCGCAGCTCGCAATCCTGGTCGATCGTGAACCCGGCCGGCGCTTCGCCGCCGGCGAGCCAGTCGGCCATCGCGCCGGTCGGCGAACGCTCGGTGCGCAGCAAACCGAGCGGAAGTGTATCGAGAGACTGGCGCAATGCCTCCAGAACGTCCTCTGCGCGGGCCTGGCTCGGCGCATCGATGCCGAGCCACCCTCCGACGGGGTCGATCCACGCGAAGACCTTGCGGCGCCGCGTGAAGGCGCGCGGCAGCAGTTCCTGCATCACCTGTTCGCGCAGATCCTTCATCTGCTTGCGGCCGAGCTTGTAGCCCTGGCGCGCGGCGATGTCCTCGGCGCGCTCTTCGGCTTCCTGCTTGACCACCGACGACGGCAGCAGCTTCTGCTCGAGGCCGAGCGCGATCAGCCACTGCCCGCCGACACGGTGCAACAGGAATTCGTCACCGGTCGGCGACACCCAGCCGCGGGTTTCCTGGTCCTGGCTGCCGCACGGCACGAAGCGCTTGCGCGCCAGCTGATCCTCGAGCGTTTCGGCGCTGATGTCCCAGCCGGCGGGAAGGCGATAAACCTGCAGGTTCTTGAACCACATGAATATTTTTCCGGATTTTCGATGATCGGACGGGCGCGCCGGCGCTCTCGCGGCACTACGGCGCATGACAAAGGATTACTGGATGCGCCCCGACTCGGCGATCATGCGAATCACGCGCACAGTGTCGAGATCCGACTGATGATAGGCGGCCTTGACGTATTCGGCATAGGCCCGGTCGGGACTTCCCGCCTCTTCGGGCAAGGTCGTCAGGTAGCGGAAACGCAGCACGAGGACGCCTTCGGCCGGTTCCTCGATCGTGATCGTCAGGCTGCCTCCGGGGTGGCTTGCAGTGCGTTCGGACTCGAAGCGGATCGATTCCATCGGCATCAGCGTGACCCGGTCGCGAATCAGCGCGCTGCCGAACTGCAGTTCCCTGACGAGCTCGTTCGCGCTGCGCTCGACGATCGTGCACGCCTCGAGCCCGGGCAGGAACGGCCGCGCATCCTCGGCCCGGCACAGCAACCCGAACCACACTTCTTCGCGATTGAGCTCGGTGAGCAGGGGGTCGGCGGGGTCATTCACCACCACCAGATGTTCAAAGTTCACACTCCACTCCCGTACCGCGGGGGCAACAGTCTAGCGCGCTTCGGTTAGCATCCGCCGATGCATATCGAACGAATTCTCCACTCCCAGGGCTTCGGCAGCCGCAAGGTTTGCCGCGCCCTGATCCGCGCCGGCCGCGTGACGATTTCCGGCCAGGTCCAGGACAATCCTTTTGCCGATCTGCCGACCGAAGAGCTGGCCTTCACGGTCGATCGCGAGACCTGGCGGTTTCGCGACAAGGCCTACCTGATGCTGCACAAGCCCTCCGGTTACGAGTGCTCGCGCCAGCCGCAGTTCCATGCGCCGGTGTTCGCGCTATTGCCGGAACCGCTGGTGAACCGCGGCGTCCAGCCGATTGGCAGGCTCGACCAGGACACCACCGGCCTGCTGCTGCTGTCCGATGACGGACAGTTCATCCACGTCTGGAGCTCCGGCCGGAAACGCGTGCCGAAAATCTACGAAGTCGTCGTGCGTCACCCCGTCAGCGAGACGATGACCGAGGCGTTGCTCGCCGGCGTGCAGCTTCACGACGATCCCGCGCCGGTCGCAGCGGCGGCTTGCGAACGAACGGGGGAGCGGAGTCTAAAGCTGACGATCACCGAAGGCAAGTACCACCAGGTCAAGCGCATGGTCGCTGCCGCCGGCAATCGCGTCGAGTCGCTGCATCGCAGCGGCATCGGCGGCCTGATGCTGCCCGACGACCTCGCCCCCGGCCAGTGGCGCTGGCTGGACGACGGCGATCTCGCCCGGTTGGCCGACTTCGATACGACAGCAGGCTGAAAAAAACGCACCCGGAAGCGCTCGGCGACCTGCCGGCCAAATCATTTTCCCGTTCGCTGAAGACGCTTTGTACAGCAGAGTCCGGGCGCCGTCCAGCGCCGCTCGAAGCGGTTTCGCGAAGGTTCGGAGTGGCTGCGGGTTTTCCTTCGCCGCGTTTCGCGGGTTCGTGTTTTTGTTCTTCTGTTTTTTAAAATTAATTAAAGATAAAGAAGTATACAGTGCCCGCTTTTCTGTGGATAAGTCGATTTTCTCCAGCAGGCCCATGCGATTCGGCGCGGGACAAAGCCGTAGATAAACCTGCTGTTCACCTGTGTGCGGATTGTGGTCGAATTTCGGCCTTTCGCCGTTGAAGCCCTTTTTCCACAATGCATTCACGCTTGTTCCCTGTGCTTGTCCACCAAAATGAACGCTTGCGCTGACGAACGCCTTTGCGACTGGGACATCTTCTGCCGGGTTGTGGATAACTTCGGGGATATCGGTGTCTGCTGGCGCCTGGCCAAAGGGCTTGCGGGCGATCACGGGCTCGCAGTCCGCCTGTGGATCGATGACCTGGAAGCGTTCGCGCGGCTGTGTCCGGAAATTTCGACGGTCGACGGGCGAAGCTTTGCCGGCGGCATCGAAATTCGTCGCTGGAGTCGCGACTTTCCGTCCGTCGCGCCGGCCGCTGCGGTCATCGAGGCGTTCGGCTGCGAGCTGCCGGAAAGTTATCTGGCGGCGATGGCGGCGCGCCCGTCGCCGCCGCCTTGGGTCAATCTCGAATACCTGTCGGCCGAAAGCTGGGTCGACGATTGCCACCGCATGGCCTCGCCGCACCCCCGCCTGCCGCTCGTGAAGCATTTCTTCTTTCCGGGTTTTTCGCCGCGCACCGCAGGGCTGTTGCGCGAACGCGGCCTGATCGATGCGCGCGACGGTTTCCGCGCGCAGCCGGCGCTGCGCAACGCGCTGCTACGCTCGCTGGGGGTCGCGACGCCGCCACCGGGGACGCGCCTGATATCGCTGTTCGCCTACGCACAACCGGCACTCGCAGCGTTGCTCGCGCGTTGGGCGGACGGCGACGAACCGGTGCTGCTGCTCGTGCCCGAAGGACCCGTTGTCGGCGATGTGATGCGTTTTTTCGGCAATGACCGAGTGGCAGTGGGTGCGTGCCGCCGGCGCGGCGCGCTGACGGCGGCCGTCCTGCCTTTCGTCGACCAGGAGCGCTACGACCGCCTGCTGTGGGCGTGCGACGTCAATTTCGTCCGCGGCGAAGACTCGTTCGTGCGCGCGCAGTGGGCCGCACAGCCGTTCGCCTGGCACATTTACCGGCAGGAACAGGATGCCCACCGGATCAAGCTCGAGGCTTTTCTCGACCGCTACACGGCGACGATGGAACGCAGCACGGCAGCGGCGGTCAGGCAGTTCTGGCTGGCCTGGAACGGATCGGGCGACGTCGGCTCGGCGTGGGGCCCGTTCGAGGCCGCGTTGCCTGCGATCGGCGCCCATAACCGGTCGTGGGCGCAGGCGCTCGCGAGCGCACCGGATCTGGCTTCGTCGCTGGTGCAATTTTCGCGGAACGCAGTAAAATGACCGGTTTTTAAATATTTGCGGGCCCGCCCCCGTTCGACAGGAAACAGCATGAAAACCGCACAGGAACTTCGCTCCGGCAACGTCATCATGGTGGGCGCCGACCCGCTCGTGGTGCAGAAGGCCGAATACAACAAGTCCGGCCGCAACTCCGCGGTCGTGAAGATGAAACTCAAGAATCTCCTGACCGGGGCGCCTTCGGAGTCGGTGTACAAGGCCGACGACAAGTTCGAAGTCGTCCAGCTCGACAAGAAGGAAGTCACGTACTCGTACTTCGCCGATCCGATGTACGTGTTCATGGATGCCGACTACGAACAGTACGAAGTCGAAGCCGAGAACATGACCGACGCGCTGAAGTACCTCGAAGACGGCCTGCAATGTGAAGTCGTGTTCTACAACGGCAAGGCGATTTCGGTCGACCTGCCGAATTCGGTCGTCCGCGAAGTGATCTACACCGAACCCGCCGTCAAGGGCGACACCTCGGGCAAGGTCATGAAGCCGGCGAAGATCGCCAGCGGCTTCGAATTGCCGGTGCCGGCGTTCGTCGAAATCGGCGACAAGATCGAAATCGACACCCGCACCGACGAGTACAAGAACCGCGTCAAGTAAGCCGGTTTCGTGGGACCCGCTCGCGCAGCGGGTCCCGCGGCGCCCTGCGCGATCACATCTGGCGGGGCATCGGGTACTTGCGGCTGAACGCGGCGTAGATCCTGCGCAGCGTTTTTTCCTGTCCGAGCAGACCGCGCCGCGCCGCCTGTTCGATCAATTCGCGGTGCATCTGATGCAGCTGCCAGATGCCGTGCGGGTCAGCGAGCAACTGGCTGCCGCGTTCGGCGGCGAGCATTGCCGGGAGGTGCTCGTGCCGGGCGATGACATCGATGGTGTCGCTGTCGAGGTCGATGAAATCCATGCAGTCGAAAAGACTCAACATCTCGGTCTCCTTTGAGATGGACGCATCTTTTTGGTGATCCCGCGCACCACGATGATGCCGCCCGCTTCGGCCGCCTGCGATTCCTGCGCCGGGTGGCGGCGGATCGCAAGTCTCAAGTGTTTGAACAGGCTATGAATCGGTGCGCTACGAAGCAGACGAGTATTTCCGGCCCACCCGGCGAAAATGACGCAAAGGGTATGACGCAAGGGGCGTGCCGGTGCATCACCGATTTCGCCGAGGGAACCGCGGAGCGAGACTAGAATCTCTTTTCTTCGCCCCCTGGATCCTCCGCTTCCGCCCATGTCAGACCACATCCGCATTGTCGGTGCGCGCCAGAACAACCTGAAGAACCTGTCGCTCGACATCGCGCTGAACGAGATCACGGTCGTCACCGGCGTGTCCGGCTCGGGCAAGTCGTCGCTGGTGTTCGACACGCTGTACGCCGAAGGGCAGCGGCGTTACGTCGAGACGTTTTCGCCGTACGCGCGCCAGTTTCTCGAGCGGATGGACAAGCCGCAGGTCGATCGCATCGAAGGGGTGCCGCCGGCGATCGCGATCGACCAGACCAACCCGGTGAAGAGCTCGCGCTCGACGGTCGGCACGATGACCGAGCTCGCCGACCACTTCAAGCTGCTCTATGCGCGCGCCGCGCGGCTGCATTGCCGGGGCTGCGGCGCGCCGGTGCGGCGGGACGATCCGGACAGCATTTTTGCTGCGCTCGCCGAGCGCTGTGCCGCAGAGGACCCGCGCCTCGTGCTGACGTTCGCGGTGCCGGTTCCGGCGAATTTCAGCGAGGACGAGATCACCGCGCTGCTGAACCGGCAGGGCTATACGCGCATCCACCTGCGCGAATCCCCGCCCGGGGGCGATCTGCTGCACGTCGTGCAGGACCGCTTGCGCCTGTCGAACGCCGGGCGCGGCCGCGTCGTCGAGGCGATCGAGACGGCGTTGCAGCATGGTCACGGCCACCTCGCTGTGCGTGCCCAGCACGACGGCGGCGAGACGGTGTGGCGCTTTTCCCGCGACCTCCACTGCGCCGACTGCGACATCCATTATGCCGAGCCGACGCCCGGCCTGTTCTCGTTCAACTCGCCGCTCGGCGCGTGCGAGACCTGCCGCGGTTTCGGCCGCGTCATCGGCGTCGATTTCGCGCTCGTGATCCCGGACGAATCGAAGACGCTCGCCGAAGGCGCCGTCAAACCCTGGCAGACCGCGAGCTACCGCGAATGCCAGGAAGACATGGCGAAGATGGCGAAGAAATACGACGTGGCGATGGACATCCCGTTCCGCGACCTGCCGCCGGAACATCGCCGCTGGGTGCTCGAAGGCGATCCGCAGTGGAAGAGCTGGGACGCGTCCTGGCCACGCAAATGGTACGGCGTGCGCCACTTTTTCGACTGGCTCGAGAGCAAGGCGTACAAGATGCACATCCGCGTGTTGCTGTCGCGCTACCGCAGCTACACCGAGTGCCCGGCATGTCACGGCGCAAGGCTGAAGCCGGAAGCGCTGTTGTGGCGGCTCGGCGCAAAGACGAATGAGGCGGCGCCAGCCGATGGGAACGTCCAGAACGGAGCCGCCGCCGGGGCTGGTTTGTTGCGCCGGGGATCAGATACATCCGTTCGCCCTGAGCTTGTCGAAGGGCAATGGCAGCGTTTCGACAGGCCTGTCCTGAGCGACGCCGAAGGGATCAGCCCGAACGGTGACCGAAGCGGTCGAGTCACCGAGTTCGCGGCACGCGGCCTCGCGATCCATGAGTTGATGGCCCTCCCGGTGAGCCGCGTGCGCGATTTCATCGCCCGCGTCCAACTGCCGGCCGGCCTCGACGAGGCGACCGGACTGCTGCTCGGTGAGATCCGCAGCCGCCTCGACTACCTCGCGAACGTCGGGCTTGCGTACCTGACGCTCGACCGCCAGTCGCGCACGCTGTCGGGCGGCGAAGTGCAGCGCATCAACCTGACGACCGCGCTCGGCACGTCGCTCGTCAATACGCTGTTCGTGCTCGACGAGCCGTCGATCGGCCTGCATCCGCGCGACATCGACCGTATCCTCGGCGTCATGACGCGGCTGCGCGATGCCGGCAACACGCTCGTCGTCGTCGAGCACGATCCGCAGCTGATGCGCGCGGCCGACCGCCTGCTCGACATCGGACCCGGTCCCGGCGAGCGCGGCGGCGCGATCGTCGGCTACGGCAGTCCGGCCGAAATCGCTGCCGATCCGGGGTCACTGACCGGCGCGTATCTCGCAGGCAGAAAGCGCGTCGACGCGGGCCGCAAGCTGCGCCCGGTGACGCCCGGCGGGCCGGTGCTGCGCATCGTCGGTGCGACCGAACACAACCTGCGCGAGCTCGACGTCGCGTTTCCGCTCGGCCACCTCGTGTGCGTGTCGGGCGTGTCCGGTTCGGGCAAGTCGACGCTGATTCAGGACGTGCTGTATCCGGCGCTCGCAAAGCACTTCGGCCACGGCACCGAGGCGCCCGGCGCGTTCGTGCGCCTCGAGGGCTTGGACAGCCTTGCCGGCGTCGTGATGGTCGACCAGTCGGCGATCGGCAAGAGCGCGCGCTCGAACCCGGTCAGCTACGTCGGCGCGTGGGATGCGATCCGCGCGCTGTTCGCGGCCCTTCCCGACGCGCAAAGCCGCGGCTACACGCCCGGCACTTTCAGCTTCAACGCCGGCACCGGCCGTTGCCCGACCTGCAACGGCTCGGGCTTCGAGCACGTCGAGATGCAGTTCCTGTCGGACGTCTATCTGCGCTGTCCGGACTGCGACGGCAAACGCTACCGGCCCGAAGTGCTCGAGCTCGCGTGGCGCGGCCGGTCGGTCGCCGACGTGCTCGCGCTCACGGTGTCGGAGGCGCTCGCGTTCTTCGCCGACCAGCCGGCAGTGCAGGCGGCGCTCGCGCCGCTCGCCGACGTCGGCCTCGACTACCTGCGGCTCGGCCAGCCGGTGCCGACGCTGTCGGGAGGCGAAGCGCAGCGGTTGAAGCTCGCCGGGCATCTCGCTGCGGCCGCGAAGCCGGGCGGCAAGAAATCCAGGGCGAAGACCGACGCCTGCCGCCTGCTCTTCCTGTTCGACGAGCCGACGACGGGTTTGCACTTCGACGACGTCGCGACACTCTTGCGCGCGTTCGAAAAGCTCCTCGACGCAGGGCACGCGCTCGTCGTCATCGAGCACAACCTCGACGTGCTGCTCGCCGCCGACTGGATCGTCGATCTCGGCCCCGAAGGCGGCGACGCGGGTGGCGAACTGCTCGTCGCCGGCACGCCGCAGACCGTGATGGCCGCAGTTGCGTCGCACACCGGCGCCGCGCTGCGCGGCTACGTCGAATCGCTCGGCAAGCCGACCGCGGCCGTCGCCGAACCGGTCGTCCGCTACCGCCCCGTCGCCGCGCCGGCGATCGAGATCCGCCACGCCCGCGAGCACAACCTCAAGAACGTCAGCCTGACGATCCCGCGCGACCGCTTCACCGTCATCACCGGGCTGTCGGGCTCGGGCAAATCGACGCTCGCATTCGACATCGTGTTCGGCGAAGGCCAGCGCCGCTACCTCGAATCGCTGAACGCGTACGCGCGCCAGTTCGTGCAGCCGGCCGCGCGCCCGGACGTCGATGCGCTGTTCGGCATTCCGCCGACGGTCGCGATCGAGCAGCGCGTGAGCCGCGGCGGCAGGAAAAGCACGGTCGGCACGCTGACCGAGATCCAGCCTTTCCTGCGCCTCCTGTACGTCAAGCTCGGCACGCAGTACTGCCCGCAGTGCGACGTGCCGGTGTCGCCGCAAAGTTTCGACGCGATCGCGGCGCAGATCCTGCGCGAGCACCGCGGCGCGTCGGTCGAGCTGCTCGCGCCGCTGGTGACGAACCGCAAAGGCCTTTACACCGCGCTCGCGAAATGGGCGAAAGGCAAGGGGTTCGAGCAGCTGCGCGTCGACGGCGACTACCTGCCGACGGCGAAATGGCCGCGGCTGGACCGCTACGTCGAGCATACGATCGAGCTGCCGGTCGGCAGCGTCGTCGTCGCGCCCGAGCACGAGGCGGCGCTGCGCATGCAGCTTGCCGCAGCGCTCGAACACGGCAAAGGCGTCGTCAAGGTGCTCGAGCTCGGCACGCCCGGCGCGAGTCCGCACACGTTCTCGACGCTGCGCGCGTGCCCGTGCTGCGGCGACAGCTTCCCGGAACCTGATCCGCGGCTGTTCTCGTACAACGCCAAACACGGCTGGTGCCCGAGCTGCTACGGCACCGGGCAGCACGTCGTCGGCCGCGTCGAGGATGCGAACGAACTCGATCTCGCCGACACCGAGCAGGTGACCGACGCAGTCTGCGCGGCGTGCGAGGGCGCGCGGCTGAACCCGGTCGCACGTGCGGTGCGCTTCCGCGAGCTCGGCATCCACGACCTCTCCGCGCTGCCGGTGGCGAAGGTCGCGAGTTTCTTCGCCCGTCTCGCGCTCGCCGGGCGCGAAGTCGACATTGGCCGTGATCTCGTCGCCGAGATTCGCGGCCGCCTCGATTTTCTGCAGCAGGTCGGGCTCGCCTACCTCGCGCTCGACCGCGGCGCGCCGACGCTTTCCGGCGGCGAGGCGCAGCGCATCCGGCTCGCCGCGCAGCTCGGCTCGAACCTGCGCGGCGTGTGCTACATCCTCGACGAACCGACGATCGGGCTGCATCCGCGCGACAACCGCATGCTGCTCGACACCCTCGAGCGGCTGCGCGACCGCGGCAACACATTGCTCGTCGTCGAGCACGACGAGGAGACGATCCGTCGCGCCGATCATGTCATCGACCTCGGTCCCGGCGCCGGCGTGCGCGGCGGTCGCGTCGTCGCCGAAGGTCGCCTCGCCGACCTGATCGCCGCGCCCGAATCGGCGACCGGCGCTTTCCTGCGCGCGCCGCTGCAGCATCCGCTGCGCCCGCGCCGGCCGCTCGACGACGCGCATCCGTCGATCCGCGTCGTCGGGGCGAACCTGCACAACCTGCGCGCTGTGTCGGCGACTGTGCCGCTCGCGCGCCTGACGGTCGTCACCGGGGTGTCCGGCTCGGGCAAATCGACGCTTGCGCGCGACGTGATCCACGCGAACCTGCGCAGGCTGCTCGGTGACCCGGACGCGGCCCGCGCGCGGCGCCGCGGCCAGCCACAGCCGCAAAGCAGCGACGTCGAGCCGCTCGGCTGTCGCGCGGTCGAAGGCTGGCAGGCGATCGGCCGCGTGCTCGAAGTCGACCAGACACCGATCGGCAAGACGCCGCGCTCGTGCCCGGCGACCTACGTCGGCTTCTGGGACGCGATCCGCAAGCTGTTCGCCGAGACTTTCGAAGCCAGGACGCGCGGCTGGAGCGCGTCGCGCTTCTCGTTCAACACCGGCGCCGGGCGCTGCCCGGTCTGTGAAGGGCAGGGACAGACGACCGTGGAGATGAGCTTCCTGCCGGACGTCAAGCAGCCGTGCGACGCGTGCGGCGGCGCGCGCTTCAACCCCGAGACGCTGATGGTGCGCTGGCGTGACAAGACAGTCGCCGACGTGCTCGCGATGCCGATCGACGAAGCGGTCGGGTTCTTCGCCGCGCATCCGGCGATCGCGCACCCGCTGGCGCTGCTGCAGGACGTCGGCCTCGGCTACCTGACGCTCGGCCAGTCGAGCCCGACGCTGTCCGGCGGCGAAGCGCAGCGCATCAAGCTCGTCACCGAACTGGCGAAAGTGCGCAGCCGCGCCGGCGACCGCACTCCGACGAATGCGGTGACCGGCGGACGGCCGCTGCCGGCCGAAAAACACACGCTGTATGTTCTCGACGAGCCGACCGTCGGCCTGCACATGGCGGACGTCGACAAGCTGATCCGCGTGCTGCAGCGGCTCGCCGACGCCGGCCACACGGTGCTGGCGATCGAGCACGATCTGGACGTCATGGCCGAAGCGGATTGGCTGATCGACCTCGGTCCCGAAGGCGGAGACGGCGGCGGCGAAATCGTCGCGCACGGCCCGGTCGAGGCCGTATGCGAGGGTTCGGCTTCGCACACGGCGGTGATCCTGAAAGAATTCCTCGCCGCCCGCAGCGCGACGCCCGCAGGTACGCCCGTGGAGCCGTCCCCACGGGCGCGCCCAAAACGACGCCCGGTTCCCCCTAGTTGACGCGCATCGGCACGAAGATGCGCGCACCGCCACGCTGGATCAGCAGCGCGAAGCGGTCGCCGGCTTTTTCGATCATCGTGCGGAACGAGGCGACGTCCGACACCGGCTGGTTGTTCAGCGCGAGTATGACGTCGCCGCGTTGCAGCCCGGCGCGTTGTGCCGGGCCGGTCGCGCGCTCGATGACGATGCCGCCGTGCACGCCCAGCTGCGCCGCTTCTTCGGTCGTCAGCGGGCGAATGACTATGCCGAGCTTGCCGCCGGCGTCCTCGCCCTGCGGACTGCCCGGCTCGCCGCGGCCTTCGGCGACCGCTTCGCTGCGCATCTCGCCGAGCGTCGCCGTCACCGTGCGCGTGCGGCCGTCGCGCCACAGTTCGAGCTTCACTTCGCTGCCGGGGCGCTTGTCGCCGATGATGCGCGGCAGATCGCCCGAGTCCTCGATCTGCGTGCCGTTGACGCCAAGCACGACGTCGCCGGCCTTGATGCCGGCCTTGTCCGCGGCACTGCCCGCTTCGACGTTCGACACCAGTGCGCCTTTCGGTTCGGCCAGTCCGAACGACTGCGCGAGCTCGCGCGTCATGGGCTGGATCGTGACGCCGAGCTTGCCGCGCTGCACGCGCCCGTACTGGATGATCTGGTCCTTGACGTTCAGCGCGACATCGATCGGGATCGCGAACGAGATGCCCATGAAGCCGCCCGAGCGTGAGTAGATCTGCGAGTTGATGCCGATGACTTCGCCGGCGAGGTTGAACAGCGGGCCGCCCGAGTTGCCGGGGTTGATCGCGACGTCGGTCTGGATGAACGGCACGTAGTTCTCGTCCGGCAGGCGCCGCGCCTTCGCCGAGATGATGCCTGCCGTCACGGTGTTGTCGAAGCCGAACGGCGAACCGACCGCCACCACCCATTCGCCGACGCGCGCCTTCTCCGCGTTGCCCGTGCGCACCACCGGCAGGCCGGTGGCCTCGATCTTGAGCAGCGCGATGTCGGTGCGCGGATCGGTGCCGACCACTTTCGCCTTGAATTCGCGCTTGTCGATGAGCCGCACGGTCACTTCCGATTCGACTCCGCCCTCGCCTTCGCCCTGACCCGCCCCCGCGCCGACGACGTGCGCATTGGTCAGCACGTAGCCGTCGGCACTGACGATGAAACCCGATCCGATGCCGCGACTGATCTGCGGGCCGCCCTGCCCGGGCATGCCGGGCATCCCGGGCATGCCCGGCAACGGCACGCCGAAGCGCCGGAGGAAGTCGTAGAACGGGTCTTCGAGCGCCCCGCCTTCCGGTGCAGCGCGTTCCTGCACGACGCTGATATTGACGACTGCCGGGCCGACGCGCTCGACGAGGTCGCCGAAATCGGGCAGGCCGAAAGAGTTTGGCGCGACCATCGGCGCCACGGATTCCGCCGCGGCGAATGCCGGCGGGGACGGCAGCAGGCCGATTGCGGCCGGCACAATGGCGGCGAGGGCGACGACGAGCGGGCGGCTGAACGGATGGTTTCTCATGTTTTTCCTGTATCCCTGAAGAAAATTGCCTGCGCCGGTGGACTTGCAGTACATGCAAATTGTTCCCGGCCTGAATTGGCGCGTCATCGCGTGCGAAGCCGGCGCGTCGGGCGTGCAATCCGGGGCGCGCAGCGATTCCCGGCCGGATTTCGGATTCCGTCACACCGGGCACGGGCGGGTTCGCGCAGAAACCGATCCGGGAGCGGACGGAGGTGCTTGTCTGCGCCGGCAGGGTACGGAGTAATATCTTCCCTCTTTCCTGACACTCCTTGGCGCGGCAGACCGACGCGATGACCCTGACCGACCTGCGATACCTCGTAGCGCTTGCCCGTGAACGCCACTTCGGCCGCGCGGCCGAGAAGTGCCATGTCAGCCAGCCCACGCTGTCGGTCGCGATCAAGAAAATCGAGGAGGAACTCGGCGTCCAACTGTTCGAGCGCAGTGCGACTGAAGTGAAGATCACCGCGACCGGACGCCGCATCGTCGCGCAGGCCGAGAAAGTGCTGCTGGAGGCGGCGCAGATTCCGGAGATCGCGTCGGCCGGCAAGGATCCGCTGGCGGAGCCGTTGCGGCTCGGCGTGATCTTCACGATCGGGCCTTACCTGTTGCCGCGCCTGATCCCGCGCGTGCATCGGCTCGCGCCGCGAATGCCCCTGATCATCCAGGAAAACTACACCGCCCGCCTCGCCGAGGCGCTCAAGCGTGGCGAACTGGACGTCGTGATCCTGTCACTGCCGTTCGCCGAGCCCGGCATCGTCGCCCAGCCGGTCTACGATGAGCCGTTCCGCGTCCTGCTGCCGGCGGCGCATTCGTGGCACAGCCACGAGCGGATCGACCCCGCCCTGCTTGCCGAAGAGCAGCTGCTGCTGCTCGGCGCCGGCAACTGCTTTCGCGACCAGGTGCTCGAAGTGTGCCCGCAGGTCCGCAACGTCAGCGGGTTGCAGCGCACGCTCGAAGGCAGCTCGCTGGAGACGATCCGCCACATGGTCGCGACCGGCGTCGGCGTGACGGTGTTGCCGAGCTCCGCTGCCGACGAACTCCCCGCGCACAATCCGCTCGTCGCGGTGCGTCCGTTCGCGGCGCCGGAGCCTTCCCGGCGCGTCGCGCTGGCGTGGCGCGTGACGTACCCGCGCAGCGGCGCGATCGACGTGTTGCGCACCGCGATCCTCGAAAGCGCGCTGCCCGGGGTCCGGCCGATCGGCCGGGTGACGACGGTCGAGACGGCGGAAGCGCCATGAACCTGCGGGCGAGTTGCTGTCGCCGGCCGCGTGGCGGGCGCCCGGCGTGACGCTGAAAGCGGTCGCGCCCGGCGAGCGAAGCCCGAGCGGCGGACGTGCAGGAGCGCCGGGATGAGCGCGCCGCTCGTCATCGTCGGCACCGGCGCCGCCGGCTACGCGCTGCTGCGCGCGCTGCGGCAGCTCGATCGCGACCGGCCGCTGGTGCTGATCACGCGGGACGACGGTGCGGCTTACGAAAAATTCCGCCTGGCGCGCGCGCTCGGCGCGCGCACTCGGCCCCGCGGCCTCGTCCTCGCGACTGTCGAGCAGATGGCGCACCGCTACGACGCGACGATCCTCGCGCATCGCCCCATCCTGCGGATCGACCGGCTGCGCCACGAACTGGTGATGCGGGAAGGCCGGTACGGGTACGAACAGCTCGTGCTTGCGACCGGCGCCGCGCCGCTGCGCCAGCCGGGCCTGCGCGGAACCGCGGCGTCGCAGGCGCTGACGCTGGGAAGCCTCGCCGACTATGCCTATCTGCGCAGCGAACTGGCGGGCCGAAACCGCGTCGTCGTGCTCGGCGGAGGCCTCGCCGGCTGCGAACTGGCCGACAACCTCGCGCGTTCGGGCTGTCACGTGACGCTCCTCGAACCCGCGAACCAGCTGCTCGCGGATACGCTGCCGACGCTCAGCGCCGCACGCGTCGCGCAGGCGTTGCAGGCGGCGGGCGTGCAGGTGATGACCGAAGACGGCATCCAGCGCATCGACCAGGGGCCGGACGAGGTGGAGCTGACGACGCTCGCGGGCGTGCGGTTTTCGGCCGACCTGATGGTGCTGGCGCGCGGCGCCGCGCCGCGCACGGAACTCGCGCGCGACGCAGGCCTCACCGTGGCGCGCGGGATCGTCGTCGATCCGGCCTTGGGCACTGCCGATCCGGACATTTTTGCACTCGGCGAATGTGCCGAGATCGACGGCCGGCTGTTCAGGCTGCCGGAAGATATCGAAACCGGCGCGCAAGTGCTCGCCGAGGTGCTGTGCGGGAGAAAGCGGCGCATGCGCTGGCCGGCGCGGCTGCGACGCCTGCAGATCGAAAGTTGCCCGGTGAGCATCTGCGAACCGCCGCCGCTCGCCGGGGAATGGCACGAGGCGGCGACGCAGCGCGGTGTCAGGGCAGTGTTCCGCGACTGCCGCGGCGCACTGCGGGGCTTCGCGCTGCTCGGCGACCAGGTCGCCGCAGCCGAGCGTCTGCTCGGCGAGCTCGGCCGCTGAACGGCCCGCGGCCGCAGTCACGTGCCACGGTTTTCGGCGGTGCGCGGCAAAGGCCCTTTCGCGACAGAACCGCAGCCGTGCCGTATCGACCCTCAGGCGGCGCTGCTGCGCTTGCGCCCCGGCGCGCGCGCCGGTTTCGCCGTCGCTGCGCCGGCGGCCGGGGATTTCTCGTCGTCCGCGACTGCTGCCGCCTTGCCTTTCGCAGCGCCCGCTTTCGGCGTCTTCGCTTCGAATTCGAAGCCGACTTTGCCGTCGCCGCCGCGAACGAGAAAAGCCGAGAACTTGCGCCGCGTGCGCGTCGACACGAACCCCTTGAGCAGGTCCGTGCGCCCGTCGGCGAGCAGCTTCACCATCTGCTCGCGCTCGACCGGCTGCTGAAGGATGACTTTGCCGGAACGGAAATCGCAGGATTTTTCCGGCCCGACGGATTTCTCGCAGACATAGGCCATGCCGTGCTCGAACACGCGGGCGCCGCACTTCGGGCACGGGCCGAGCGGCTCCTGCGCGGAAAAATCGACCGGCTCCGCGCCTTCGCCGTCGTCCTTCGGTTGGCCGAAATCGAACTCCGGCTGCTGCTCGTCGTTGAGGCGGATCTCCGCGTTGAACAGCCGTCCCATCTTGCTGCGAAAGCCGGTCAGCGGTCCGACGCGCCGTTCGCGCAACAGCGTCTCGATCTCGTGGATCTCGAACTGGCGGCCGGCGACGATCTTCCACGCGCTCCAGTCGCACGCCTGGCACGCGAACTTCTTGTAGTTTTCCTTGACGACGCCGCCGCATTTCGGGCACGGCGCGGACAGCGTTGCGAAGTCGCCCGGCACGGTGTCGGATTCGTAGCGCTTCGCGCGCTCGACCATCTCGCGCGCCATTTCGGCGATCTCGCGCATGAATTCGGGACGCGACAGCTGGCCGCGTTCCATCTGCGCGAGCTTGTGCTCCCATTCGCCGGTGAGTTCGGGCGACGTCAGCGCCGACACGTCGAGGCCTTTGAGCAGCGTGATCAGCGAGAACGCTTTCGCGCTCGGGATCAGCTCGCGGCCTTCGCGGTGCAGGTACTGCTCGGCGATCAGCCCTTCGATGATCTGCGCGCGCGTTGCCGGCGTGCCCAAGCCCCGCTCGCCCATCGCCGCACGCAGTTCCTCGTCGTCGACCATCTTGCCGGCGCCTTCCATCGCGGACAGCAGCGTCGCTTCGTTGTAGCGTGCGGGCGGCTTCGTCACGAGCGCCTTGACGAGGATGTCCTCGGTCGCGACGCGTTCGTTCTGCTCGACGGCGACGAGCTGTGCGCCGCCTTCGTCGTCGGCCTTCGCCCCTTCCTTGCCGTACACCGCGAGCCAGCCGGGGTTCACGAGCACTTTGCCTTCGGTCTTGAACGCTTCGTTCTCGACGCGCGTGATGCGGGTCGTGATGCGGTATTCCGCAGCCGGGTAGAACACCGCGAGGAAGCGCCGGGTGACGAGGTCGTAGATCTTCTGTTCGGCTTCCGACAGGCTTTTCGGCACCGTGCCGGTCGGAATGATCGCGAAGTGGTCCGAGATCTTCGCGTTGTTGAAGATGCGCTTGTTCGGCTTGACCCAGCCCTGCTTCATGATTTCGCCGGCGAACGGCGCGTAGTCGTCGGGCAGCGCGTGCAGCACGTCCTTGACGGTGCCGACGTAGTCCTCCGGCAACGCGCGCGCATCGGTTCGCGGATAGGTCAGCGCCTTGTGCTTTTCGTACAGCGCCTGCGCGATCTGCAGCGTCACGCGCGCCGAGAAGCCGAAGCGGCCGTTGGCGTCGCGCTGCAGGCTCGTGAGGTCGAACAGCAGCGGCGACAGCTGCGTCGACGGCTTCGATTCCTCGCTGGCGACACCCGGCTTGCCGTCGCACTTCGCCTTGATCGCGTCGGCGCGCGCGCGGTCCCACAGCCGGAACGCGGTCGCGTGTTCGTCGCCTTCGGGTTTGCGGAAGCCTTCGTCGAACCAGCGCCCGGCATAGCGGCCGGCCTTGCAGCCGAACGTCGCTTCGAGCTCCCAGTAGTCGCGCGGCTTGAAGCGGCGGATCTTCTCTTCGCGTTCGACGACGATCGCCAGCGTCGGCGTCTGCACGCGGCCGACGGTGGTCAGGTGAAAGCCGCCGGTCTTCGAGTTGAACGCGGTCATCGCGCGCGTGCCGTTGATGCCGATCAGCCAGTCGCTCTCGGCGCGGCACACCGCCGCCGAGCGCAGGCCTTCGACGTCCTGCGCCGAACGCAGCTGCGCAAAGCCGTCGCGGATCGCGCCGGCCGTCATCGACTGCAGCCACAGCCGCGATACCGGCTTGTCGGTTTTTGCGTGCTGCACGATGAAGCTGAAGATCAGCTCGCCTTCGCGTCCCGCGTCGCACGCGTTGATGAGCCCGGTGACGTCTTTGCGCTTGATCAGGCGGGTCAAGAGCTTCAGCCGGTCATCGGTCTTCTCGATCGGCTTCAGCGCGAAGCGGGGCGGGATCACCGGCAGGTGCGCGAACGTCCATTTGCCCCGCTTGACTTCGTATTCCTCGGGCACGGCCAGCTCGAGAAGATGGCCGACGGCCGACGAAAGCACGTACTCGTCCGACTCGAAGTAGTCCTTTTCCTTCGTGAAACCGCCGAGCGCGCGGGCGATGTCCTGCGCGACGGAGGGTTTTTCCGCGATGATCAGTTGCTTGCTCATGCCGGTAGGGCTGCCTTCGAAAAGCGCCGGGGCGTTTTCGGTTGAGGGTTATCGAGCGGCGCATGATAAGCACGCCGCTGCGGCACGTGCAAGCGCAGGCCGGAGGCTTTACTGCAGGACCGGAGCGAGTTCTTCCGCTTCGTCGGTCAGCAGTTCGTCGAGGATCAGGCTGTCGAGCGGTTGTTCCTGCTGCCACAGGACCATCAGCACGATGACCTTGAAACGGTGCAGGTTCAGGTTGAAACCGCCGAGCGCCATCGTGCGCTCGATGATCAGCTCGCGGGTCTGCGGATCGAGCGCGCCGGCGTTTTCGAGGAACGCGAGAAAGCCGCGGCAGCTGGCGTCGAGTTTCGCCTGTTCTTCGGCAGCGTAGAGACGGATCGAGTCCGGTTGCGGGACGCGCGCGAGCGGCGACACGGCCACCGCGCGCAGACCGGAAAGCCAGTCGAGCGCTTCGGTGATTTCGTCCTCCTCGAAGCCCGCTGCGGAGAGCTTGCGCGCAAGCTGCTCGGATTCGGGACACGCTGCGGCGTGGAGGTAGTTCTCGAAGAGGTAGACCAGGATGTCGAACATGTTTGGCACACGAGGGAATCAAAGGCGCTGGAACCGGCCTCCCGGCAAGCGGGTCACGTGCCCTTCGAGCTCCAGCCCAAGCAGAATGGCGTACAGCGCATCGAGCGTCAAGCCGGAACGGGCCGCGAGGGTGTCGATGTCCAGCGCGTCGCGGCCGAGCGTGTCGAGCACCCGGATCTCCTCGGCGGACGCCGCGGGAGGCGTCGTGCGCGGCTCGCACGGCGGATCGGCGGCCCGGGTTTCGCGCGTCCTCGCGGTGCGGGGCGCGCGGCCTGGCGCGTCCGCTTCGCCCGCCCCGGCGCTCGACGGCAGGCCCCAGCTGAGCTCGTCGAGCACGTCCGCGGCCGTCTCGACGAGCTTCGCGCCGTCGCGGATCAGGCGGTGGCAGCCGCGTGCGAGCGGGGAATGGATCGAGCCCGGGATCGCGAACACTTCGCGTCCGCTCTCGGTCGCGAGCCGCGCGGTGATCAGCGAGCCGCTGCCGACCGCGGCCTCGACGACCAGCACGCCGCGCGCGAGGCCGGCGATCAAGCGGTTGCGGCGCGGGAAGTTGTACGGCAGCGCCGGCGTGCCCAGCGGGTATTCGCTGATGATCACGCCGCGTTCGGCGATCTGCCGGGCGAGCGCCTGGTTGCGTGCCGGATAGACGCGATCGGCGCCGGTGCCGATCACCGCGACGGTGACGCCGTTCGGATGGGCCAGCGCGCCGCGGTGCGCCGCGGCGTCGATGCCGAGCGCCAGACCGCTGACGATCGTCAGGCCGGCTTCGGCGAGGCTCTTCGCGAACGCGGCGGCATTGCTGATGCCGGGCGCGGTCGCCGAGCGCGCGCCGACGATCGCGAGCGACGGGCCGCAGAGCTGCGCCGGATCGCCTTTGACGTACAGCAGGACGGGCGGATCGGCGATGTCGAGCAGCGCGCGCGGGTACTCCGGGTCGGCGAGCGTGACGATGCGGTTGCCGGGTTCGGCGGCCCACGCGAGCGCGGCGTGGACTTTTTCGGTGTCGGGCGGCGCGCGCAGCAGGTCGGCGACCTCGGCGCCGACGACGGACGCGACGGCGCTGCGGCTCGCCGCGAAGATCTGCTCGGGCAGTCCGAACGCCGCCAGCAGTGCGCGCTGGCGTTCGGCGCCGACGCCGGGGCGCAGCGTCAGCCGCAGCCACGCGTCCAGTTCGTCGTCGATCGGCGTCACGCTCAGGGTTTGCGCACGCTGTCGCCGACCGTCACCGGGCCGTCCGCATCCATCACGAGCGCATAGGCGACGCGGTCGAACACGCGGAACACGAAGGCGAGGCCGTAACGCTGCTGCGGCAGATCGAAAGTTTCCTTGCCGCCTGCGTCGTCCTTGTACACGACGCTGCCGCGCTCGCGGTGCAACGCGAGGACATGCCCGCGCTCGAGCCCGGCGTGGCTGCCGATATTGAGGGTGACGACGTTATGGCGCCCGGTCTCGATGACGCCGCGGTAGATGCCGATCAGCCGCCCTTCGATTTGGGCGTCGGGCGCATGCGGCATGAAGGAGAAAACCTCGGGTCGCTCGCTGACGACGAGGCGGTCGCCGGCACCGATCTCCTCGACGCTCGAGACCAGCTTCAGCGTCGCCGGCGTGCCGTGTTCGGTGACGCGCGCGGTGCCGAGGAACATCGCTTCGTGGCCGAGCACCTCGTTCGTCACCGGATCGACGAGCGGCCGCGCGGGGCGGAATACCTGCCACACGTCGCTGCCTTCCGTCACCCCCTTGGCGAACACCGTATCGCCCGCGCCCATGAAGACGCGGCTGGTTTCGGTCGCGACGATCGTGCCCGCGCCGGCCAGTTTCGCGTCGTCGACGACGAGCGGCCGCGTCAGGAAAGGCTCGATGATCTGCATCGGGATGCTCGGGATCGCGCTGTCGATCTCTTCCGAATGGATCTGCGGGAAACGCTTTTCATAGAGCGGCGCGCCGATCCGCCGCCCGATCGACAGGTAGGGGCCGCTGCGGTCGAGCACGACGATCTGCCCCGGATAGATCAGGTGCGGGTTGCGGATCTGGTCGCGGTTGAGGCGCCACACTTCGGGCCAGCGCCACGGCTGCCTGAGGAAACGGCCGGAAATGTCCCACAGCGTATCGCCGCGGACGACCGTGTAGCTGTCGGGCGCGTCGTCTGCGAGTGTCGCCTGGTCGGCGACCGCGGGCACGCTCAGAAGGGTCGCAATGCCGAACAGCAGAGGGAATATAATGCGGATCATGCTCGTTTCCGATTGGAGCGGACCGGATTCCTGCGTTACCGGAACGCCAGCGGCCGGTCGAAGGTCCAATCCGCGGTCTTGATTTCGAATGCCACGGCGCGCGGACGAGCATGCCAAAGCACTTGAAATTCTGCACGTAATGACATAACCCGGCAAGCATCCATGGCTCTACTTCCAATTCTCCGTTATCCCGATCCGCGGCTGCACACGCGCGCCACGCCGGTCGCCGTGGTCGACGATTCGATCCGCCAGCTCGTCAGGGACATGGCCGAAACAATGTACGAGGCGCCCGGCGTCGGTCTCGCGGCGACGCAGGTCGACGTGCACAAGCGCGTCGTCGTGATCGACGTCAGCGACGACCGGTCCACGCTGCGTGCTTTCATCAATCCCGAAATCCTCGAGAAGTCCGGCGAGCAGACGTGCGAGGAAGGCTGCCTGTCGGTGCCGGGCGTCTATGAGAAAGTGACGCGCGCCGAACGGGTCAAAGTCCGGGCTCTGGACGAGCGCGGCGAGCCGTTCGAGCTCGATGCCGAAGGGCTGCTCGCGGTGTGCATCCAGCACGAGATCGACCACCTCGATGGCCGGGTCTTCGTCGAATACCTTTCGCCACTGAAGCTCGGGCGGATCAAGGCGCGGCTGGCCAAGAAAGCGCGGATCACCGCGTGACGGCCGCCCCCCTGAAAGTCGCGTTCGCCGGCACGCCGGAATTCGCTGCGGCGGCGCTGGAAGCGATTCTTGCCGCAGGCTTCGAAGTCCCGCTGGTGCTGACGCAGCCCGACCGGCCGGCCGGGCGCGGCATGAAGCTCAGCCCGAGTCCGGTCAAGCAGCTGGCGCTCACGCGCGGCATTGCCGTGGACCAGCCTCCCAGCCTGCGCGGCGAGGCGCAGCGCGCGGCGCTGGCCGCGTGTGCGCCCGACGTGCTGGTGGTGGCGGCGTACGGCCTGATCCTGCCGCGGGCGGTGCTCGACCTGCCGCGGCTCGGCTGCCTCAACATCCACGCATCGCTGCTGCCGCGCTGGCGCGGGGCCGCGCCGATCCACCGCGCGATCGAAGCCGGCGACACCGAGACCGGCATCACGATCATGCAGATGGACGAAGGGCTCGACACCGGGCCGATGCTGATGAAGCGCGCCGTGCCGATCGGCCCGGCGGACACCACCGGGACGTTGCACGACCGCCTGGCCGCGCTCGGCGCGCAGATGATCGTCGAAGCGCTGCGCCGCCTGCCGTCCGGCGAGCTCGTCGCGACGCCGCAACCGGCCGAAGGCGCGACCTACGCCGGCAAGATCGGCAAAGCGGAAGCGGTGATCGACTGGCAGCGCGACGCGTCGTCGGTCGCCCGTGCCGTGCGCGCGTTCAACCCGTTCCCCGGCGCGGTCGCGAGCCTGCGGCAGGTGCCGCTCAAGATCTGGTCCGCCGAACCCGTTGCCGGGCACGGTGAACCCGGCACCGTGCTCGCGGCCGATGCCGATGGTATCGTGGTCGCGTGCGCGACGCAGGCCGTACGCCTCGTGCAATTGCAGAAACCGGGCAGCCGGCGTCTCGCTGCAGGGGAATTTCTGCGCGGATTCCCGGTCACTGCAGGCGAGCGCTTCGACGCCGCGGCGCGCTGATTGAATACTGCGGCAACCGCCCCCACTTAAAAGGGCAAATCCACCGTAACGTCCAAGGAAGGAAAACGGAACATGTTCGGCAACTGGCTCAAGACCTCGATCCTCATGGCGGGCATCGTCGCGCTGTTCGGCGCCGTCGGTGCGATGATCGGTGGCCGGCAGGGCATGCTGATGGCACTGGTGTTCGGCGGCGCGATGAACGTGTGGGCCTACTGGTTCTCGGACAAGATGGTGCTCAGGATGTACAAGGCGCGCCAGGTCGATGAGGCCACTTCGCCCTATCTGTACAACATGGTCCGCGAACTCGCGTTCCGCGCCCAGCTGCCGATGCCGAAGGTCTACATCATCGACGAGGCGCAGCCGAACGCGTTTGCGACCGGCCGCAATCCGGAGAACGCCGCCGTCGCGGCGACGAGCGGCATCATGCGCATGCTGTCCGAGCGTGAGCTGCGCGGCGTGATGGCGCACGAGCTCGCGCACGTGAAAAACCGCGACATCCTGATTTCGACGATCTCGGCGACCGTCGCGGGCGCGATCTCGATGCTCGCGCAGTTCGGCATGTTCTTCGGTGGCCGCGGCGAGGAGCGGCCCAACCTGGTGCTGCAGATCCTCGTGATGCTCCTCGCGCCGCTCGCGGCAATGGTGATCCAGATGGCAATCTCGCGCACTCGCGAGTTCGGCGCGGACAGCGGCGGCGCGGCGATTTCGGGCGACCCGGACGCGCTCGCCGATGCGCTGGCGAAAATGGAGGCCTACTCGAAAGGCATTCCGATGCACGCCGCCGAGGCGCACCCGGAGACCGCGCAGATGATGATCGTCAATCCGTTGGCCGGCGGGGGCTTGCGCGGCCTGTTCTCGACGCACCCGTCGACCCAGGAGCGCATCGCGCGACTGCGCAGCATGGTCCGAGTCTGATCCCGGATCCCCGTAACGCTCGATCAACCGCCTCCCCCGAGGGCAAGCGCATGTTCCGGAGCGTGCGCCCGACGGGAGGCGGATCGTCCGGACGCGTCGCGTATCCGGTATCGTCGAGTATCATCCGTTACTGATAAAAGGGTAGCGACCGCCGCGTTCGGCGGCCGCCTGCTACCGGGAGGCAGGATGCAGCGCGACCACGCTGAGCCGGCGCTCGAGCCGGTGAGAGCCGCGGAATTCAACTGGCAGGCCCATTCGATCCTCGTCGTCGATGACGAGGAGGACACACGCAGCTTCCTGGAACGGGCGCTGCGTCCGCGCTGCGGGCTCGTGGAGGTCGCGCGCGACGCCGAACAGGCGGCGCGCCTGATGGCGCGGCTGCATTTCGACCTGCTGATCCTCGACATCGCGTTGCCGGGCAAATCGGGTCTCGCATGGCTGCACGAATTGCGCGGACACGGTTTCACGGGCGACGCGATCCTGGTCGCCGCGTTCGCCGACCTCGACACTGCGATCGCCGCGCTGCGCGAGGGCGCCTCGGACTTCATCCTCAAGCCGTTCCGCGTCGACCAGATTCTCAATTCGGTCAGGAACTGCTTTCAGCGCGCTCACCTCGCCCGTGAGAACTTCGTGCTGCGGCGCGAGCTTGCCGGCCTCGGCGGCGAGGTCAGCAACGGCCTGGTGGGGCGTTCGGACGCGATGCAGCAGCTGCGTGAAGTGCTGCGCCGCGTCGCGCAGACGCCGAGCACGGTGCTGCTGCTCGGCGAATCCGGCACCGGCAAGGAAGTGGCAGCGCGCGCGCTGCACGAGATGAGCCCGCGGGCGCGGCGGCCGTTCGTGCCGGTGAATTGCGCCGCGATCGCGTCGGAGCTGATCGAGAGCGAGCTTTTCGGCCACATCCGCGGGGCTTTTACCGGCGCCACCGAGAGCCGCAACGGGCTGTTCCATTATGCCCACGGCGGCACGCTGTTCCTCGACGAGATCGGCGAACTGCCGCTGGCGCTGCAGACGCGGCTGCTGCGCGTGCTCGAGGAGCGTCGCCTGCGCCCCGTCGGTTCGGAGCGCGAAGTGCCGGTCGACGTGCGCATCATCGCCGCGTCCAACCGCGACCTGGCAACCGAGGTTGCGGCGGGCCGCTTCCGCGAGGACCTGTATTTCCGTCTCGCGGTTGTCGACATCCTGATCCCGCCGCTGCGCGAACGCGCCGAAGACATCCCGGACCTGCTGCATCACTTCATGAACCTGCTGACGATGCAGCTCGCGGTGCCGGGGCTCGCAATCCCCGAGGCGCTGCTCGCGCGGCTGATGCACTACCGCTGGCCGGGCAACGTGCGCGAATTGCGCAACTTCGTCGAACGTTCGCTGATCCTCGGCGCATTTCCGCCGGAGGCGCCGAACCTGCGCGGCGATGCGCTGCCGGTCGGCACCGAGCTGTCGCTCGGCGAAGTCGAGAAGCGCCATATCCTGCACATGCTCGAAGCGTGCGGCGGCAACAAGTCCGAAGCGGCACGCCGGCTCGGCGTTTCGCGCAAGACGCTGGAACGCAAGTGCGCCGAGTGGGACGAATCGCTGACCTGAAAGGACCCGGGGGATGAAAGTCATCGGATTTGCCGGCTGGTCCGGCAGCGGCAAGACGTCGCTGATCGAGCGCGTCATCGCCGTGCTCGATGCGCGCGGGCTCGCGGTGTCGCTGATCAAGCACGCGCATCACCGGTTCGACACCGACCACGTGGGCAAGGACTCGTGGCGCCACCGCCGTGCGGGCTGCCGCGAAGTGCTCGTGAGTTCGGCGCGGCGCTGGTCGCTGATGCGCGAGCTGCGCGACGAGCCGGAGCTGCCGCTCGAAGCACTGCTCGGCAAGCTTTCCGATTGCGACCTCGTGCTCGTCGAAGGTTTCAAGCACGCCGTGGTGCCGAAGATCGAGGTCTATCGTGCCGAAGTCGGCGAACCGCTGCTGTTTCCGCACGATCCGCACATCGTCGCGATCGCCACCGATGTCGACCTCGACACTTCCCTGCCGCGCCTCGACCTCAACGATCCGCAGGCCGTCGCCGATTTCATCGTCGCTTACGCTTTCACAAACGCCTTCACAGCGGCAGCACCTGCCCCAGGGGCGTGAGGTCGTAGCCGCCGAGCCGCGCGGCGAGATGGCGCAGGTCCGGCGCGCCGAGCCTCGCGAGCACCTGCTGGAACAGGTGGCGGAAAAACACTTCCCTCGGTAACGCGACGTCGAGCGCTGCCCAGCCGAGCGCGAGGAACGCGAGCCCGGCTTCGGTTGCGGCGGCGCGGCTGCCGGGAGTGCAATCGGCCTCGTCGCGCGCGAGCAGCGCCACCGCGTCCCGTTCGCTGCGCGCAGTCGTGACCGCGCTGCAGTCTTCGGCGCGAATGCCGCGGTCCGTCAGCGCCGAGGCGAGGAAATGCTGCGAGCCCGATCCTGCCCGGCGCATCGCCCAGCGCACTTCCTGCCCGGCGAGCTTTTCGAGCGGCTGGCCCGCGAAGCGCGGGCGCAACAGCACGCCCTGTTCGCGCAACGCAAGGCGCACGAGTGTCCAGCGCGCGTGGCCGGGGTAGCTGCGCAGCAGCGTCGCGTGCTGCGCCAGACTGTGCTGCGCGTCGCCCCAATGCAGCACGCTCAGCTCGACGCGCCGCCGCACGAGCTGCTCGATGCCCGGCAGAACTCCCGTCGCACTGTAGGCGACCAGCGCCTGTGCGCCGAGGTCCGGGGCGAGGGCATCGACCGCTGCGGCAAGCAGCGCGTCGCCGCTGCCGGTGATCAGCAGGCGGTCGGTGAAGAGGCCTCCGTGCGCCTGTTCGAGCAGCCAGTCGTCGAGGAGCTGGCGCGGGAACAGCCACTTGCCGCCGATGCGCGCCGCCGGAATCTCGCGGCTGTTCGCGAGCTCGTAGAGTTTCTTCTCGTTCAGGTGCAGATAGGCCGCAGCCTGCTTCGCCGTCAGGCACGGGCTTTCGAGGGCCGCGCCGCTGTCGGTCGCGCTCATCGGTCGAAGCTGTGCAGCTCGCCCCGCGTGTTGATGTTGCGAAACGCGTCTTCCTCGTCGTCGAAGCGCACTTCGACCACTTTCAGCGTCGCATACCACGCGTCGACCTTGCGGCCGCCGCCGGCCAGGTAGGCTTCCAGATGCGCCAGCAGGTCGCGTCGGCACAGGCAGAACACCGGGTGCGGCTGGTCGAAAGTACGCGCGACGGCGAGCTCGGCATCGGCGTCGGCGAGCCCGGCGTGCAGCCGCGCGACGAGGTTGGCCGACAGGAACGGCGAATCGCACGGGGCAGTGGCGACGAGCGGATGCTGCGCGCGCGCGAGGCCCGCGTGCAGGCCGGCGAGCGGACCGACGAAGCCGCCGATGTCGTCGCCAAACACCGGGTGACCGAAGGCCGCGTAGCGCTCCGCGTTCTGGTTCGCGTTGATGATCAGCTCGTCGACCTGCGGACGCAGCCGTTCGAGCACCCAATCGACCATCGACCGACCGCGCAGTGCAACGAGCCCCTTGTCGACGCCGCCCATGCGCCGGCCCTGTCCGCCGGCAAGCACGACGCCGGTGATTTTGTCGCGCGGCGCGCTCATCGCGTGAAACGCTCCGCGCCGGTGAATAGCAGGTAATGCCGGCCTTGCGCGCGCCCGATCATCGTCAGGCCGATGCGCTGCGCGATCTCCCAACCCATTTGGGTGAGGCCCGAGCGCGAGACGAGAAACGGGATGCCCATCTGCGCGGTCTTGATGACCATCTCCGACGTCAGCCGACCGGTCGTATAGAAGATCTTGTCGCTGCCGTCGAGCCCTTCGAGCCACATCCGGCCGGCGATCGCATCGACCGCGTTGTGACGGCCGACATCCTCGACGAACATCAGGATCCCGCAGCCGTCGCCTTCGCCCGCGGCGAGCGCGCAGCCGTGCACCGCGCCGGCCTGCTTGTAGACCGACTCGTGGTGGCGCACCGCTTCCATCAGCGCATACAGCGTCGCCTGCGACAGGCGGCGCTCGGCCGGCAGGCGGATCGTGTCGATTTCGTCCATCAGCCCGCCGAATACCGTCCCTTGCCCGCAGCCGGTCGTCACCGTGCGGCTGCCGAGGCGTTCGTCGGCATCCTTGATCCCGGAGCGCGTCGTTACCGCGACCGCGTCGGTTTCCCAGTCGACCTGCACCGACGCGATGTCGTCGAGGCTGTCGACGAGCCGCTGGTTGCGCAGCCAGCCGATCGCGAGCGCTTCGGGCGCGGCGCCGAGCGTCATCAGCGTGACGATCTCGCGGCGATCGACGTACAGCGTCAACGGGTATTCGCCGGCGATCGGCGTCGGCACGACGTCGCCGGCCTCGTTGTGCGCCGGGATCGTGACGGTCAGCGGCCGGCTGGCATGGCTGAGGAGGGGACGACGCGTGGCTTTGGCGGGAGAGCTGCTCATCGAAGGCGCAAGGTCGCACGGGAAGGTCCCATTCTAGTCTCAACGCGGCGTCTCGCCGCAAGCGCGAACCACGATCGCGCCATGCCGATTTTCCGTGCGCCGCGACTCACGTATGCTGTGCGACATCGCGCCACGCCGGAGCAAGGCCATGGATCGCTTTCCGATCGCCGTGATCATCGAGCGCCGCCGCCTCGACAACCGCTGGGCTGACGAAGCCTGGGAAGCCGTCGGCGTCGTGCCGGCTTTCGACGATGCGCAGCCGGCGATGCGGCAGATCGTCGCCGAAACCGACCGCGACCAGTTCCGCGTCGGCGGCTTTGCGCTCGAACTGTTCCGCGACGAAGCCGCCAACTATTTCCTCAATCTCAGCTCTCCGGTGCCGAAAGTGTTCGTGATGTGGCGCATGGAAGGCGGCGTCGCGCGGCCGGCAACGGTCACCGCGAGCTACGGCGAAGCGGCGCGGCTGCTCGACTCCGGCGAGCAGGTCGATGGCGTGCCGATGTCGCGCGAGATTGCCGACTGGGTCGGCGCGTTCGTGAACCGCCACTACGAGCCTGCGCCGCGCAAGAAGATCCGGCGCAACGATCCGCTCGCGCAGGATCGCGAAAAGCCATGACGACGCCGGTGCGCTTTCTCGAACGCTGGTCGCGGCTCAAGCGCCGCGGCGACAGCGCGCCCACGTCCGCCGCAGGCGCGCCCGACGAGATCGCGCCGGACGAGGAAGCCGCAGCGCCGGCCCACGGCAGTCCTCATGCCGAAGCCGGCGAGCGCCATGCGGGAGCAGCGCGCGGCGCAGACGCGCCAGTCGTCGACCCGGCCGCCGTCCCGTCGCTGCCGCCGATCGACACGCTCGACCTCGACGCCGATTTCACCGGCTTCCTGAAGAAGGAAGTCGGCGAACCGCTGCGCCGCGCGGCACTGCGCAAGCTCTTCAGCGATCCTCACTTCAATCGCATGGACGGCCTCGACACGTACATCGCCGACTATTCGGTTGCCGATCCGATTCCGCCGGACGTGATGAAACGACTGCGGCAGTTCCGGACTTTTTTCGGCGACGAGGCGGAAGAGGACGGGGGCACTGCTGCCCAGGTCGTCGAGCCGGCCCCCGGTGCCCCTGCGGCCGCGTCCGACCACGAGGTCGAGGGCATTGCGGCCGATGCCGAGCTCGAAACCGGAGCAGACCCCGCCCCGCCCGCTTCTGCCGACGATCCGCCGCCCGCCGACGGGCCTGCGGGTGCGAGCTGCACCACCGCAACGGCGGACGAGGATACCGGCAACCCCCGCCCCGATCGCTGAACCCACCGGCGCACAAGCGTCGCTGGGGTGCGACACTTTGGGGCGCGAAGGACAAATTGTCGCCTGAGCGTCCGGTTGGAGTCTTCCGCCGCGGAAAATCGCTCCGTTGCGGTTCGGATTCTGTCGTGATCAGTGGTATCGCCCGTGCTTATGTGGAATACCCCACCGGAAGACCTCAACGATGCCGACAGGCCGCAGGCAGATAAAACTTTGCGATTGCAATCGCAGCTCGACGCTCGACGCGGGCGCGCTCGCGAGCGCGATCGGCGCCGACAAGCCGCTCCGGATTCGCCATGAACTGTGCCGTCGCGAGATCGCCGTGGTCGAAGCGGCGCTTGCCGACGGCGATGTTCTGGTCGGCTGCACGCAGGAGGCCGCGCTGTTCGCGCAGATTGGCGCGGACTCCCCGTCCCGCATCGATTTCCTGAACCTGCGCGAGAACGCCGGCTGGTCGGTCGACGCGCCGGCGGCGACGCCGAAAATCGCCGCGTTGCTCGCCGCGGCGCTGCTGCCCGAGGCCGATCCGGTCCCCGGCGTCACGCTCGCGGCCGGCAACGCGCTGCTGATCATCGGCGAAGCGGGCGCGGCGCTCGGCTGGGCCGAACGCCTGCAGCACCGTTTCGAAGTCGCGGTGCTGATGACCGGCGCAACGCCGGACGCCGAACTGCCGGCCGAGCGCCGTTATCCCGTCTGGTCGGGGCGCGACGTGCGCATCACGGGGCATCTGGGCGCTTTCGACGTCGCCTGGACGCAGGACAACCCGATCGACCTCGACTTGTGCGTGCGCTGCAACGCCTGCATCCGGGCCTGTCCTGAAGGGGCGATCGGCTGGGACTACCAGGTCGATTCGTCGCGCTGCCGGTCGCACCGCAGCTGCGTCGCAGCGTGCGGCACAGTCGGCGCGATCGACTTCGCGCGCCGCGACACGACGCGCGAAAGCCGCTTCGACCTCGTGCTCGATCTCTCCTCCGCGCCGCTGATTCGACGCGTCGAGCTGCCGCAGGGCTACGCCGCGCCCGGGCGTGATCCGCTCGAGCAGGCGCTTGCGGCGCAGGCGCTCGCCGACTTCGTCGGCGAGTTCGAAAAGCCGCGTTATGTCGCGCTCGATGCGCGGTTGTGCGCGCACGGACGCTCGAGGAAGCATGGCTGTTCGAACTGCGTCGAAGCCTGTGCGGCCGAAGCGATCTCGTCCGCCGGCGACACCGTGCGCATCGACCCGTACCTGTGCCAGGGCTGTGGCAGCTGCTCGACGGTCTGCCCGAGCGGCGCGCTGGCGTCGCAATATCCGCGTGTCGAAGATCTCGGAATGCGCGTCAGGACGGTGCTCCGGGCGTATCGCGATGCCGGCGGCGAAGCGCCGTGTCTGCTGTTCCATTCGGCCGGCACCGGGCGAGCGCTGATCGACCGGCTCGCACGCCGCGGCAAAGGCCTGCCGGCGCGGGTGATCCCACTCGAAACCTGGAGCGCCGATTCGATCGGCCTCGAGCTGCTGCTCGGCAGCATCGCGCTCGGTGCCTGTCAGGTCGCGGTGCTCGCGGCCGGCACGCACGATCCGGGCGTGCTGCGCGTCCCGGCCGCCCAGGGCGCGGCGATCCTCGCCGGGCTTGGCTACGCCGGCGAGCATTTCCGCGTCGTCGAGGCCGACGACTGGCCGGCGCTCGAAGCGGCGCTGTGGGACTGGGCGCCCGCGAGCGGAGCGAGCCGGCCTGCGACGTTCCACCTGCCCGGCCGCAAGCGCGACGCGCTGGAACTCGCGAGCCGGCATTTGCTCGCAGTCGCGCCGCAGCCGGTCGCGGAAATCCCGCTTGCCGCCGGGGCGCCGTTCGGCACGGTTTCGGTCAGCGACGCCTGCACGCTGTGCATGTCCTGCGTCGGCGCGTGCCCGAGCGGTGCGCTGAGCGCGGCAAGCGACGCGATGCGGCTGGGCTTCATCGAGAAAAGCTGCGTGCAGTGCGGCCTGTGCGCCGCGTCCTGCCCGGAAAACGCGGTCACGCTGATGCCGCGCCTGCTCCTCGACGAGTCGGCACGGCGCACCGTGCCGCTGAAGGAAGCCGAAATCTTCCATTGCATCCGTTGTGCGAAGCCGATGGGCGCAAAGCCGCTGATCGACGCGATGTTCACGCGCCTCGCGAGCCACGCGATGTTCGCCGGCGAGGCCGAGCGCCAGCGCCTGCACATGTGCGGCGACTGCCGCGTCGTCGATCTGATGCACAGCGAAAACGCCCTCAAGGCCTGGGACATGACCGAATGAACGCACCGCAAGCCGCCATCCTTCGCGAGCCCGAGGGCGCCACTTCCGCTTCGCTGACCGCAAGCGCCGAAGACGCTGCCCGCGCCGAGCACTACGCGCTGCTGGCGCGCCTGTTTTTCGCCGCCCCCGATGCGCCGCTGCTCGCCGCGCTCGTCGCGGCCGGCAAGGTGTGTGGCGTCGGCGATTCGCCGTTTGGGGTTGCATGGGCGGAACTCACAGACGCTGCACGGCGCACTGACGTCCACAGTATCCACGACGAATACGAAGCGCTGTTCCAGGGCATCGGCCGGCCCGAAGTGATGCTGTACGGCTCGTTCTATCTCGCCGGCTTCCTGATGGAAGAACCTCTCGCGGATCTGCGTGACGACCTCGCCGAACTCGGTCTTGCCCGCCGCGGCGGCGTCACGGAAACCGAGGACCACGTCGCGGCGCTCGCCGAAGTGATGCGCCATCTCGTCGTCAGCGGCGGCCTTGCGCGCCAGCGGGCGTTTTTCGTGCGTCATCTGCAGCCGTGGTACGCCCGCTTGGCCGAGGCGCTGGCGGCGTCGCCGCGAGCGTCTTTCTATGCCCGGGTCGGCGCGCTGGCGCAGGCGTTCTTCGACATCGAGAGGGAAGCTTTCGCAATGGATTAGGCCCTCGGCATCCGGGCGCGGGTTCGCAGGCTCGGGATCCGGCGAACGCGCGCCCCGCACGGATCACCCGATGACCGGTTTTGGGAGAAAGGGACATGGAAAGCAACAACCTGGACGATAGGAAACCTGCACTGCAGCGTCGCCATTTTCTGCTGACGCTCGGCACGGGAGGGGCGGCCGCAGCGGCCGCGGTCGCTGCGGCCGCGGGGAAGACGGTGCCCGAAGCGGCCGCGGTCGTCGAGGCGGCTGCGACTGCCGCGCGCGACGCCGGCCCCAGCGAACACATGCGCAGTTACTACCGTAGCGCCCGGATCTAGAGCGTGTTATGAACTTATGCAGTTGATATAGTTAATGTTTTTTTGATCGCCGTGAGCCGAAAACCCTACCCGAGCGATGTCAGTGAAGAGGAATGGCATTTCGTGGCGCCCTATCTGACGCTGATGAGCGAGCAGGCGCCGCAGCGCAGCTACCCCTTGCGCGAAGTGTTCAATGC
>Ga0209347_1000465_pt1 | contig 102185 bp, 98 predicted proteins | sample AutmiccommuBRH23_FD_187382 | JGI IMG/M metagenome (GOLD analysis project Ga0209347, IMG submission 187382) | Deep subsurface microbial communities from Mt. Terri, Switzerland - Autotrophic microbial communities BRH/23 (SPAdes) (version 2) | ecosystem: Environmental > Aquatic > Deep subsurface >...
GATCTCCCCGATGACCTCCTGGCGAGCTATGGGCTGACCCAGCATGACATCGGTGCCATGTCGAACGGGTACCCCGACCACAGTTGGCGTCCGGGGCAGTACGTGACGAGAGGTCAGTTCGTCAGGTCGCCTTGTCAAACTTCGGGATATTCCCCGGTTTCAATATGTACCAGCACTTCACCGATGTCCCTCGTGACTCTCCCTATTACGGTTGGGTGGAGACCGCTTTCGAGGTGGGACTCGTCCAGGGATACACGGCTCCTTCGGCAACGGGAGTGACCGTCTTCGGGTTATACGATCTGGTGACCCGCGAACAGGCCGTAACCATCCTCATGCGCTATCTCTCCAAGATGGAACCCTCGACCTTCGACTACTCGGCGTACACCAACGAGCGGGTGAACCAGCTGCTTGCTCCTTTCGAAGACAAGCACCAGGTGCGACGCCCCCAAGACGTAGGCATGGCGCTCGATACCAACGTCCTTAGACCCTCGGGCGCTGCCATCATGCCCCAGATGAGCGTTACCAGAATCCAAGCCGCTGCTCTGATCGCTCGAACCCACCACGGCCTGGCACCGCCGCCGACACACGAGCCGCCGACACAAGAGCCGCCGGTTCCGGACCATTCGCTTTGGTTGCTTTGGTCTGACGCTTATGTGGCAGGCATCCAGGGGGAGGGATCCCGGCTCGGGTCGCTCGCGCCGTGGATGCCCCGCGAACTCACCGTGATGGCCCTGGTGGCAGCGGACCAAGACCCGGCCGTTTACCAGGGGATTGCGGAGACGCTTGTCTCCCTGGCGGAAACGTACAAAGACGTGATGAGGTATGAGCGGGTGCGTGTGCTGCTCATCATCCAAGGCGGGGCTCTGGTGTATGACCACACCTTCACTGAGACCGCTCAGTGATGAGAAGATTCCCGACCTTGGTTACGGTCCTCCTCGGCGTGCTCCTTCTCGTCGTACCGGGCGCCCTCGCGGCTCCTCTCGTCGATGGCTGGCAGATGACGTCGCTCTCCGAGGACGTAGGACAGGAAGTGCATGCGCGGATGGATGACGGGCGCGTGGTATGGATGGACGGTAGGCCTCCTGCCGAGACCCCGATAGTGCTCCTTGACGTGAAGACAGGCGAGAGCCAGGTGATCGCCCTTGACGGTAGCTCGCCCGAGATCGACGGCGATCATGTTGTCTACCTTGGCCGCGGCGGTCCCAGCTCCTCCGGGCGTGAGAGCGCGAACGTCGTCTTGTACACCATCTCCACCGGGGAAACGAGGCGCCTGAAGAACGACGCCGAAACCAGTTTCAACTACCGGCTGAGCGTGCAGGGAAACATGGTCACCTGGCTCTCGTCGACGAGGGTGGGCATCGAGGGCCCGATGGCGGGCGACATCTCCCTTCTGCTCCACGATATCGCCAAGAACCAGACGGTTACCCTAGCAGCGGGGGAACCAGGAGTAGGTGGTCCGGCCGAGTATGCGGCCGATGCCCAGAGGGTGGTCTGGCAGAGCGGCCCGGCCTACATGCCCGGGGGTCCGGATCTCCAAGTCTGGCTCTACTCAGCCGCGACCGGTGAGACGCGGGAGATCCCCGCTCTCCGCGACTACAATCTCGTCGGTCTGGCGGGGGACATGCTTCTGGCCTGGCGTCAGTGGAGCAGCGAGGGCGGCCTGCAGCACTTCGTGGCTTACGACCTTGTGTCCGCGCAGCTGAGCCCGCTGGACGGGCCCGACCGACCGTCGCCAGGGCTGGTAGCGGATGGGAACTCCGTAGCTTGGGCCGCCTACGCCGACGGGTCGACCTGCGTGGCGCTCAGCGATCTCGCCACCGGGCAGACCAAGCGGATTCTCACCACCGGCTATGACGTTGGCGGCCTCGTCCTTCGCGGCAATCTTCTGCTCTGGCATGGTCAGTTCCGAGGGCGCTACGCCGGCACCAACTGGAACTACCTCTTCGTCTACGATCGCGCCCGTGACGTTGTCACCCGAGTGGATACCCTGGCCGGCTCCAACGACAGTTACGGTACAGACGGCACCTACCTCGCCTTCACCACTGACAACTCCTGGCCTTACAGCTGGGACGATCCGCAGGAGCTCCTCCTGGCCGGCCCCACACTTCCCAAAGCCCCCTTGTTCCTGGACGTGCCGGGGACGCATCTCTATCGCACGGCCATACAGGGTTTGAAAGAGCGGGAGGTAGTGGACGGGTACCCGTCCAGTGGCGGTGCCGTTTTCCGACCTGATGCTAACCTGACCCGGGCGCAGTTCGCCAAGATGCTCACGCTCGCCCTCGACATCCCGGTGGATCCCGCCGCCATCGCTCCCTTCGACGATGTGGGGCCAGGTCTCTTCCCTGGAGCCTACGTCTCTGCGCTGGCGGAGCGCGGGATAGCGAAGGGGACCGAACCGCGCATCTTTTCCCCGTATGCCACCCTCACCCGAGCGCAGCTCATGACCTTGCTCGTGCGCGCGATCGACAAGGTCAAGCCCGGGGTTTTGGGGACACCTCCCATGACCCCCTATCCCCAGGGCTATCCGGGTGCTATCGGTCCCTTTGACCGCACGCACGCCCCTTTCACGATCCGTGCTGAGTTGAACGGACTTGTCGACGGGCTGGTCGGTTATGGGTTCGGTGGCACATGGGATCCGTGGAAGCCGGCGACCCGAGCCGAAGCGGCGCAGGCGTTGTGGAACCTCCTGGGGAAGGAAGGGCGGCCGGCTCCTACGACGCAGTCCAAAGGATGAGCCATGAGCAAGCAACCCCTGGCTGAACGCCGAGCCTTCGATAGGATCACGTCCCCCCGCACCCTGGCCGTGTTGGTACTGCTCGCGGTTGCCCTTGCGGCTGCAGGCTGTCACGCCGAAACGATAGCCCAGACGACGCCGACACCGAGCACCGGCTTGCGTGGAACGGTCACCACTGCCGCGGGCTCCGCCACGGATGGCGCTGCTGGATCGGTGACACCATCGATCCTCTTTCCTCAGGCGGATATGCAGACCCCGATCCTGCTCTTCCCCTACGGGAGGAACCTGTTCCTGGCCACCACTCCCAACGGCGACACCATCTACTGCCTCGACGCGGAGGCGCGCGTACGCTGGTCCACCCACGTCGAACGGCAGCAGCGCTTCGACCTCAGCACGGCCTTCAACGTGCCGCGGGCTCTGCTACTCACAGCGGGTGAGCCCGGGGACTGGGCGGTAGATCCTGTCCCCTACCGTCTCCTCATGCTGGAGGAGGTGGACGGCGCTCCCAGGGCCACTCTGCTCCGCGAGTTCGAGGAGCACCCGTCGAGGGGGCTGAAGGGAATGCGGGTGTCGGCGGACGGGACCAGGGCGCTTCTCATCTGGAGCCCGCGCCGGAGCCCGACGCCACGAAAGGGCGATATCGATCATGGGTCGATCGAGGTGATGGACGACTCCGGCCACACCGTGTGGCAGCGGGAGTTGCCCGCAGACCAGTCCGTGTACACGTGGGTGGCCGACGATAGGTTGGCTACGGTGGCAGTCTCGTACGCCCCCTTCTCGCGTGAGGCACCGGAGACGGAGTCCGGCAGGGTCGAGATCTTCCACGATTCATCCCTGGTCGAGACCATCGACCTGCCGGGCCTCGGGCTGATCGACCTCAGCCCCGACGGAACGAGCCTTCTCGTGTCGATGCTTCAAGGCTCCATCCCGGGCGGCACCGGCAGGCTGGACCTGCATAGGGTCGGCCGCATCGAGCCCGTCTGGAGCCTTTCGGTGCCTCAGTTCATCAGGCCCGCGGAGTTCGTGGCGGATGGGAAGCTGATTCGTCTCGAGGAGGCCCTGGTGCCGAGGGCCCGCGACGCCGATGTCGGCCAGGCCAACGCCTGGCCGGGCGGGGCCTGTTCGAGCTTTCGCATCCTCGCCTCGGCCGACGGGACCGAGCTCTGGCGCCCTCCAGAGGCGGTCGCTCAGGTTTCCGGACCTTGGGGTGAACCACACTCCCGGGAGCTGACGTACTGGGTTCAAAGCGCCGCGAGTCATCAGGTCCTTCTGGATCTGAGCAGCGGGGAGCCGGTCGCGACCAACCTGACCGACGGTGCGGGGATGCCCTGCTTCTCTCATGATGGGAGTGCGGCCGTTCAAGTCTACGAGAGGACGGGAGTCATCAAGTGGGAGGCCGCTTTGCCCCGCACACCGAACACCGGTCCCTGACACGACGCGCGCATAGTGCGCATCCCCCGAGCCGGTCATCCAAGGTGGCGACCGGGGGCTCTCGTTGTCCTGGCCGGGCTAGATCGCGAGCGTACCTCGGCACCCGGGGTAGCCCGGGCAGCCCCAGAACGGCCCGTGGCGTCCGGAGCGATGTACCATCGGTACTTTCGCTCCTCGGGGATCCGTACTACACTGGAAGAAAGTCTGGGCGGGCCCGGCTTCCGTCGGGCGGTGAGAACGACGTGAAGGGGGACTCACATGGGGCACGGGGCCTACCTGGGGAAAGAGCACCGGGACCTCGCCGGTCGTCTGCGGCACGGAACGGCAGCCATGGTCGAGCCGGAGAACCCCGCCGCACGGGCGGCCTGGCAGGAGATCCTCGAGACCCTCTTCTCGCCCGAGGACGCGAGTCTCGCCGCCAAGATGCCTGTGCTCCCTACACCACTTGAGACCATCGCCAAGAAGACAGGTCTGGAACGAGAGGACCTCCGCCGACGGTTGGACGTCATGGCCGACAAAGGCCTGGTACTCGACGTGGCCGACCCGCGCAGCGGTGGCACGGTCTACATGCTCGCTCCCCCCGTGGTCGGGTTCTTCGAGTTCTCGATGATGCGATTGGCCGACGGCCTGCCCAAGGCCGAGCTGGCCAGAGCCTACGACGCGTATTTGTTCCACGACGACGACTTCCTCAAGGATGTGGCGGGCGGCCAGACCCTGGTCGGGCGCACCCTCGTGCACGAGACCGCGCTCCTCGACGACCTTCTCCCGGAGGTGCTCGATTGGGAACGGGCGACCTCCTGCATTGAGGGGGCGGACAAGGTCAGCGTGACGAACTGCTACTGCCGGCACAAGGCGAGCCATCTGGGGGCCGCCTGCGAGCACCCGATGGAGAGCTGTATGAGCCTGGGTGTGGCCGCCGACTACCTCATCCGGCACGGTCTGGGACGCGAGATCAGCCGAGAGGAAGGCCTTCAGTTCCTGACGGCGGCGCGGGAGGCTGGTCTGGTCCACATCGCCGACAACGTCCAGCATGACGTCGGCTACATCTGCAGCTGCTGCTCCTGTTGCTGCGCCGAACTCCACTCGGTGCGGGCCGGTCATCCGGTGGTCCTCCCGAGCGGCTTCAAGCCACGGGTAAGTGAGCAGCCCTGCACCGGATGTGGCCGCTGCGTGCGTGCCTGCCCGGTCCAGGCGATCTCGCTCGTGCCCCGGTCGCCGTCCTCGGGCGCTGACGGCGAGGTCTCCAAACGGCTTCTCGCCCGTATCGACGACCGTCGTTGCCTGGGTTGCGCAGTGTGCGTGGGTTCGTGTCAGAAGGACGCCCTCCACATCGAACGGCGCTCAGAGCCGGCGCACGTCCCTGAGGACACGGTGGAGTTCCTCGTCCGCTCCATGATGGAACGCGGCCGTGTGGCCGACCTTCTCATCGACGGCACGAGCGGCCGCGGACCGGCCTTCGCGAACGCGGTGCTCGGTGCCATCCTGTCGCTTCCGCCGGCTGAGCGCCTTCTTGCGAGCGAGGGCCTGCGGTCCCGTTTCGTGAAGTTCGCCCAGAAGAGCTAAGCCCGCCGTTCACCTGCGCACGATGATGTCATAGTGCCTACTGTCCGCCGCGGACATGGCCCCGTGGCGTTATGGGCATTGCTGCTTGGTCCGTGCCAACGCCTCGCCAACGCCGGGGTTGTACGTGCCTGTACATGCTTGACTCGCCCCGATCTGAGAATATACGGCCCACGTGCCTCAATAGTTGCCCTTCGCTGACCCCCGTTGTACTAGCCGGGTCATTTCTGAAAATCATGGTGTCGCCGGTTCAAGTCCGGGTCCCGCCGCTTAAGACGGAGCGGGGCTCTGCGAGACCGGGGCTCAGCGAGACCGGTTCGGCATACTCGCTCGTAGGTAAGAAAGTGCAGGTGAGCGCCGTGATCGACACAAGCCATGATCAGCCGCATCGAAGAACACGGTGAGGAGATCCGCGCCGAGTACGGCGTGGCCCGCCTCGGCGTGTTCGGATCACGCCTGCGGGGCGAAGCGCGAGGCGATAGTGACCTCGACGTGCTCGTCGAATTCGTTCATCCAACCTTCCGCAACTACATGGGACTCAAACGGTTCCTGGAACGCCTCGTCGGCGTTCCGGTCGATCTCGTGAGCGCCGCTGCGTTGAAGCCGATTCTCAAGGAACACATCCTGCGTGAGGTTCAGTATGTCGCGTGACGTCCGGGTGTACCTGCTCGACATCCTCGAGCGGTGTGAGCGGATCACACGGTACCCAAAGCCTCTTTCATGGCTGCGGTGATCGTCTGGGCGGGGCCGACCTCGAAGTAGTCCTCCCACGGGTCTCCCTTCAGCCGACGCATCCGGTTCTGGAGATTTCCGACCGTGTAGGTGTCTGGGCGCAGGCCGCGTCTCAGTTCATTCCAACGAAGCGGCACGGCGACGGTGGCGTTCTGCGTGGCCCGGGTTGAATACGGGGCGATCGAGGTGGCGCCCCGGCCGTTCCGAACGTAGTCCACGTAGATCTTCCCGCCACGCTTGGCCTTGGACATGTTCGCGGTGTATCTGTCCGGGGCGTGGGAGACGAACGTCTCCGCCACAGATTTGCAGAAGCGGCGCACACCCTCCCAGTCCTCACCGGGGGTGATGGGCGCAACCACGTGCAGGCCCTTGCCACCGGTCGTCTTCACGAAGGACTCGAGACCGAGCGCTCCGAGCACGTCCCTCATGAGACGCGCGCCGTCTGCCAAAGCCGGCCACTCGACCGTGGAGTCCGGATCGAGATCGAACACGAGCATGTCCGGATGTTCGATATCCGGCCACGTGGAACCCCAGACGTGGATCTCCAGCACCCCCATCTGTGCCAGGGCCGTCAGACTCCCCGCTTCGGTTATGGTGAGATAGGTGCCCGAACCGCGGGATTCTTCCACGGGGATGCGCCTCAACGGGCCCGGGAAATCCGACCCCGCATGCTTGTGGAAGAAACATGCGCGGTCCTTGGCGCCCCCTTGTCCCACTGTCGCTGGAGCGTCCGCGATGCCATCGGGGCAGCGCACCATCGACACGGGGCGGTCCAGGACATACGGCAGCATCCACTCCGCCACACTCTCGTAGTGGCCCACCAGATCGCGCTTGCTGATATGAGGCAACGGCCAGAAGATCCGCTCGGGGTGGGTCAGTTTCACACCATGCACTGCATTCTCCGACTCCATGATCACCTCGGTCGCAGGTTTGTCCTCGCGTAGACCTTTGAAGCTCGGGTGTCGTAAGCGACCGGCGCGGGTCCACTCGGAGAAGGCAACCTCGGCAACCAGCTCCGGCTTGACCCAGTGTGCGGTCTTCGTGTGGGGCGGCTGTTCCAAAAAAGGTGATGTCTCTATCTCCAGATGAAACAGTCGCTTCCCGAGTTGCAGCAGCGACTCCTCGTTGAAGCCCGTGCCGACTTTCCCCACATACCGAAGATCTCCTTCCTCAAACGAGCCAAGCAATAGGGCGCCAAAGCCGGTCCTGCCCCCTGCGGGATCGGTGAAACCGCCCACCACGAACTCCTGTTCGTGCCAACACTTCACCTTCTGCCAATCGGCGCCGCGCATCCCGGGCCGATACAGACTGCCAACCCTCTTGCTGACGACCCCCTCCAGGCCCAAGCGGCAGGCCTGCTCGAACACGACGGCGCCGTCCCCGGAAATGTCGTCCGAGTACATGATCCGCCCGCTCTTCGCCCCCCGCGACAGCAGCCGCTTGAGCAGCATCTTGCGGTCCTCGATCGCGGCTCCGAGTAACTCATAGCCGTTCAGATAGAGGAGGTCGAACACGTAGTAGAGGAGTCTTCCCTCACCTTTGTAACCGCCGGCCTCCGCGACACTTTGCAGCTCCTGGAAGCTGGTAGTGCCATCTGGTGACTGCACCACCACCTCCCCGTCAACCATCGCGCTCTCCACTGGGAGACCGGCCAACTGATCTGCTAATGCCTGATACCTACCGGTCCAGTCCTTCTCATTGCGCGAATATATGCGTGCGGAGCCTTTCTCGATCGTCGAGAGGGCCCGATATCCGTCGAACTTTATCTCGTGCAGCCACTGGGCTCCCGCCGGCGCCCGGTCCGCGAGGGTCGCAAGCTGGGGCTTGACGAATCGAGGCATCTTCAGAGCCTTACGAGCGCCGGTCACCCGGGACGGATCCAATTGAAATTCCTCGGCCGGCCTCACCTCGGTCTGCTCGGTAGCCGGCTGATCGCTGTGCCAGACGCTGCTCGGGCCATCCACCGTGATCTCTTCCAAGGTGCGCCCGCTCGCGATGGACCGAGGTCGGTCGCGCAGGACGGCCTGCCCGTCGCCGTTGACCGCGTACTCGTCCCGGTGCTTGATGAGCAGCCAATTCTCCTTGTCCTCCTCGCCGGGTCGAGACTTCATTCGCACAAGAGCCCAGCTTCCTTTCAGCTTCTCACCGTGGAGGATGAACTTGAGGTCTCCCTTCCCCAGGCCCGTATGGGCGTCGGCCTCGGGCTCCCACGTACCTCTGTCCCACAGCTCTACCGTGCCCGCCCCGTACTCCCCTTTGGGAATAATCCCTTCGAAGGCGCCGTACTCCAGGGGGTGGTCTTCCACGCGCACGGCCAGATGGCGATCGTGAGGGTCGAAGGAGGGGCCCTTCGGGACGGCCCACGAGAGCAAGACACCATCGAGCTCCAAGCGGAAGTCATAATGCAGCCTTCGGGCGGCATGCTTCTGGATGATGTAGAGAAGCCCGTCTCCCCTGCCCGCCCCGCCCAGATCGCCCCCGGAAACACCGGACTCCTGCTCGTCTGCCGACTGCGGCGCTCCTGCCGGCTCCGGCGTCTTCTCGAAATGTCTCTTCCTCCGGTATGAATCGAGCGGCACGAAGACCCCCAACCGCAGTGCGTTGCCGCACCCTCGCTCGAAACTCGGGTGGTGCTCGTTTCACGTGCCCATACCAGGCACCTAGTATTCGTGGGGCCGCGGAGTGCATGGCTCGCACTACGCCGGGTCCGGTTACCGGCGCACCCTTGACACGGAGAAGGTGTTAGGCGAGTGGGCCAATGCCTCAGAATGGGCTCTGCTCACATCGATCGTTTGTCGTACAGCTGGGGGTTGACCGCATTGCCGTACAAGCTGTTGCTCCCGATGCTGGGAGCGGCGGTGGCCCCCACGTAGATACCCCACTTGTTGGCGCTGCACGTGTTGTTTCGGGCAGTTCCCCCGCTCGTCCCTTCGAAACAGATCCCCGCTTCGGTGTTCGACGCGGCGGTGTTGTATTCCACCAGGGCGCTGCTTTGCTCCCACAGCGCGATGCCGTGGGACTGGTTGTACTTGCACTCGTTCGAACGAATGGTCCCGCTAGCAGTGCCGAAAAAACTGATTCCAGCAACTGCGTTGTACTGACAGATGTTCTTTTCAACGAACAGAGTCGCTTGTCTCTGGGCTGCGATGCCCGAGATGCCGTTGTACGAGCAGAGGTTGAAGTCACGCAGTCTGCCGTTGGCGTCACCAGAGAAGGAGATGCCGCATTGAGTGTTGTATACGCAGACGTTGCGTTCGAGCGTGACGTCGGCCTCATCTTGAACAGCTATGCCGTGTAAGTCGTTCTCGGTGGCCATGCAACCGAACACGGTGCCGGTCGTCGTGCCGTAGAGGTACAGGCCGCAGCCTCCCAAGTCGCTCCAGCGGTTACCGCCCCCGAGAAAGCAGTCGCGGATCTCTACGGTGGCGTCTTCGGCGCTCAGCGCGTTTGATGACTTGGACGAGGCCGTGCTCAGCACTCGTATCTTCTCCGCGCGGAAATCAACGCCGACAACTCTGATGACTGTATCGGCACAGGTCAGCACAGAAGCGGCGTCCCCGCTCATCCCGTTGCCCACCAGTTTGAACGAGAAGTCCACGCTGAGCGTCTTGGACAGTCGGAAGGTCCCAGGACCCAGATGGATGGTGGCTCCAGGGGCGATACCGGCGACGGCGGCTTCGAGCGTCGGGTAGTCGCCGGTCCCATCCGCGTACACCCAGACATCTCCTCCTGGGGGTGCCGGGCCGCCGCTCTCGACGAACTTGAGGACGTTCCACAGTATCTGCGCCACCTCCCCGCGGGTGGCGTTGGCGTAAATGTTCCAGTTCAGGAGATCGATCACCCCGTCGAGGAGACCATTCATATCCGCTAGACACAGGTTCTTGCCGTGAGGCTCACCTACACCTGAGTACAGCCCTATCTTTCCTGCCGGCGGGTCCTCGAGAAGACCGGGATGAAGACCGTCTATCCCCCGCACGATCATGCTCACCACCTGATCGCGCCGGATGGAGCTCCAGGGAGCGAACTTGGTGGGGTCCTCGGTGCCCTTGGTGATGCCGTTGTCGTAGGCAGCTTGGACGAACCTGTGCGGGTAGCCGCCGGCGTCTGGTGTCCCCAGGTCGGTGAACCGGGTGGCGGTCGACGCGCTCGGGGCGATCTTGAGAGCTCCGACGATCATCTTGGCGAATTGGGCGCGTTTCACCGGATCGTTGAGGCCGAACCTGCCGTCTACGTACCCGCCGATGATCCCGTAGTTCTGCAGTCCTTCGATAGCCTCTTCGTACTGGTGGCCGGCGGGCACGTCGGGGAAGGCGGAGGCTGAGGCGGGAAGCACAAGGAGAAGCAAGAACATGAGCGTGATCGTCGCGAGAACCGATAGGTGAGGAGACGACTTCCTGAGTGGCATGGCTCACCTCTTTCGCTGAGCGCACCCTGACTGGGCCGTCGTTACTGCAGCAACACTTACTCGTAGCATAAAACCATCGGAGCAGCCGGGCAAGCCACTGCGAGGCGGAAGCAAGCGACCACCATTCCATGGGCTCGATTCTCGGATAGGATGTTCTGGTAGTCACCCCCTAACCAAGCCTGGCCTGAACAACAGAGAGCGTGGCGGTGTTCATAGTCTCTGAAGAGTGGAAGGCGGCCTACCCGGGAGCCAGCGCCGGCTTCTTGGTCATGCGCGGGCTGCGTAATCCTGCGCGCCATCCGGCCCTGGAAGCCCGACGCCTGCAGGTGGAGGAGGCTCTGCGCGGGCGGTTCGGGAGCATGGACCGGGCCCAACTGGTGGCGACTGCGCCCCTGGACGCGTACTCGGTCTACTTCAAGAGGTTCAAGAAGACCTACCCGGTCCAGTTGCAGCTGGAGTCCATCGTCTTCAAGGACCGGCACATCCCCAACTTCTCGGCGTTGGTGACTGCCATGTTCACGGCCGAACTCAACAGCCAGCTGCTCACGGCCGGTCACGATCTGGACAGCCTCGAGCTGCCCGTGACGCTTCGGGTGGCCGACGGCACCGAGACGTTCACGCTCATCAGCGGGGTCGAGCAAGGCCTGAAGGCCGGCGATATGTATATGCGCGACACCGTCGGCATCATCTCAGTGGTGGTCTACGGGCCCGACGCGCGCACCCGCATCACGCCGGACACCCGGAACGCGGTCTTCGCCGTCTACGCACCCCCGGGGGTGGATCCGGCCGCGGTCCAGGCCCATTTGGAGGACATCCGGAACAACGTGATCATGGTGGCGCCGGATGCGGTCGTGGACCGATTGGAGGTACCGTGAGAGGCGGGGTCTTCAACCTACGTCTTGGCACCTTTCGGTGCGCCGTCGTGAGCGACGGCAGCTTCACGTACGCCCCTCCGCTGTTCCCGCCGCCCGCCAACTTCCTGTTTGTAAATGCCCCAGCGGAGCTCGTGGAAGCCGAGCTACGTGCCCAAGGGCTCCACCCGGAGGGGTGGACCGAGTGGATCAGCTCCTATGACTGCCTACTCGTGGAGACAGGTGAGCATACGGTGCTCGTCGATGCGGGTGCCGGCGATCTAGGCCCGAGTAGCGGCCGGTTGCTGGGCAACCTCGAGGCGGTAGGGATCGGCCCAGAGGATATCGACTGCGTCATTCTCACGCATGCACACCCCGACCATGTCGGCGGGATCGTCGGCGCGGCCGGCAGTCTGGATCTTCCGGCAGCCCGGTACTTCATCTCCAGGGAGGAGTGGGAGTTCTGGACCTCGCCAGAAGCGGAGGCGAGGATAGACGAGCACGCGCGCGAGGTTCTCATCGGGTATGCGCGCAGCAGTCTGCAGACAATCGGGGACCGGCTCGAGCTCCTCGAGCATGACCAAGAGATCGTGCCGGGCATCACGACCATCCTGGTTCCAGGACATACGCCGGGGCACGTGGCCCTCAGGATCTTCTCGGAGGGGCAAGAGCTGCTGGTCTTGTCCGATACGGTGCTGCACCCTCTCCATCTGCTGCAGCCCGAATGGTACGCGGCTGTTGACCTGACTCCTGATGATCTCGTGGAAAGCAGGAAGAAGCTTCTGACCCAAGCTGCGACGACGGGGGCTTTGGTCCTTGCCTTCCACTTCCCCTTCCCCGGGCTGGGCCACGTCGCGGCGACCTCAACCGGTTGGCGCTGGACAGCCATGCCGGCGTGAAGGCGTCGAGCCAAACCGAGTCGTTTCTTGGGGTCTGGAAGTTGCTCTCCTTTGAAATGGAGAATCAGGAAACGGGCCAACGTCTGCCAAGGTTTGGTGACGCGCCGAGAGGGAGGCTGATCTTGTCGCCAAGCGGTCAGATGATGGCTGTTGTAACCGGCGAGGGCCGTGGCGTGCCTACGTCTGACATTGAGCGAATCGCCGCGTTCCAATCAATGATCGCGTATTCGGGAACCTTTCGCGTAGAAGGTGACGAGTGGATCACGACCGTCGACGTATCGTGGAATGAAAGCTGGACAAGTACCGAACAGCGCAGACACTTCCAGCTTGAAGGGGATCGCCTCGTTGTTACCTCGGCCTGGGCTGAAAGCCCATTCGAACCAGGAAAGACCGTGAGAGGCGTCCTGACTTGGCAGAGAGAGGCGTGACGTCGGTTTGAATGCACTTCGCGAACCAGGAGTCGCCACGAGGAGCGGGTCTTGTGTCGCTCTCCTTTGCGTCCCGATTCTGGTCCTCTTTCTGCTCTTTGCTCCCTGTGCCGTGGCAGCTTCATCCTTCTCGGATGTACCCGACACCCATCCGTACGCGCCCGCCATCATCGACCTCCAGGCTCGAGGCATCATCAGCGGGTTCGCAGACGGGACCTTTCAGCCGAACAGTCCGATGAGTCGGCAGCAGTTCGCCAAGGTGATCGTGAAGACCCTGGGACTAACGGTCACCGGGGACGAGATCTGCCCGTTCAGCGACGTCGGGCGTGGGTTGAGTACCGCTGATCCCCTCTATCCGGACAAGTACGTCGCCGTGTGCGCCGCGGCCGGCATAACCACGGGCAAGACGACCTCAGCCTTTGACCCTCATGGCACCCTGACGCGGGCCCAGCTCATCACCATGGTGGCCCGGGCTGCCGGCCTGGCTGCGCCTCCCTCCAGCTACGATCCGTCCTTTGCCAGCTTCGATCCCACCCACTACCCCTGGGCCAGGAACGCGGCCTACGCAGGACTGCTCGACGGCCTCCAGGGCGTGGGGTCCGGCTTCGACTTCTTCGCCCCCGCTACGAGGGGAGAAGTGGCGGAGGTGCTCACGGGCGACAGGCGCTACGGCGTGGACTACTCCATGACCAACGTCGACTGGCCCGCCTTCTTCAGCCGGCTCAAAGCCTCCGGTCGTGATTTCGTGGGGCGCTATCTGCCGTGGAAGGGGGCCGCGTGGCGCCAGGTGACCACAGCGGAACTCCAGGCGGCGACCGCCGCCGGCGTAGACTACTTCTTCTGGTTCGAGGACTCCGACAACCACTTCTCGGCCCGTAACGGCTTTGCGCAAGGGGTGGCGGATGCCCAGGAAGCGGTGCGCGCCCTCGAGAGGCTCGGGGTTCCGATTACCACGCCGGTCTACTACACGGTCGACTTCCCCGCCTCGGACGGCACTGAGACAGATGCGTACTTCCGGGGCATCCTCTCGGTGGTGCCCGTCTCTCAAGTGGGTGTCTATGGCAACTACATAACCATCGATTGGATCTACAAGCACGGCCTTGCCGCCTACTTCTGCCAATCGAACGCCTGGCCTCAACCCCAAGGCTGGCACCCCATCGCCCAGATGCGTCAGGACGTGCGGAGCCTCTGGATCGGCGCGGTCCATTGCGACAGGCTCACGGTAACCACCGACGATTTCGGCCAGTGTCGCCGTCGGGAGCAGTCCGACCCGCGATTCCACTACACCGGCACCTGGGATAGCGTCGCCCAGGCTCTTGCCTCCTGGGGTAGCTACGGGAGGTCGTCTACACCGGGGGCCTCAGCCACCGTCTACTTCCGTGGCACCCGCTTGGACTGGTTGGCGGTGGAGGGCCTCACCACCGGGGTGGCCGACGTCTACCTCGACGGGGTGAAGAAGGCGACAGTCGACCTGGCCGCCCCGGAATCCACCTACCGGGTGAACGCCTGGTCCACCGGCAGCATCCCCGAGGGACCCCACATGGTCGAGATCGTTCGCAGCTCAACCAGCGCCCCGGACAAACGGCTCACCCTCGACGCCTTGGACGTCTGGGGGACGATCAGGACCGGGCCGTAGACCGGGCAGGGGTGCCCGAGCCGACGAGGTCTAGGACAACCTCGAGACCCGCGTTCCGAGCGTCCGCGGCTTCTATCTTCCGTTGCACCAGTCCCACCGACCGGCAGCAGAAGGGTCAGACAGGCACTAGAAGTACCACGTCGACCTCCTCTCGCTGCAATTGCTCGATGACGGCCGGCACGCTGGTCTTGAGGTGTTCCTCGGGCTGGAGAAGGTAACCCATGAACGAGTAGTGGGAGGGAGCGGGCTCGCCGATGACCCCGCGGCACGCAAGCTCTTCCAGTCGAGCCAGGGGAAGCACGCAGTCGAGATCGGACTCGCCGTAGGACCGGTCGATGTGAAGGTGGCACAGGTGCACCTCCTCGGTTTTCGTACCGCGCGGGATTACCCGGTAGCTGGGGTCTCCCCACCAGGGATTCTCTCGTTCGCCGTCTTGACGAAGGGCCGCCCTCCTTTTAGCGCGACTCCGGCCGAGCTGATGAGCCCGATTCGCGACCGGCTCAAGGGCTTGCGGAATTGCGCCCAGGGGATGGGGCGGGCTTCCTCGCGCTCGATCCAGGACTTGACCACCCGCTTGGTTGCTCCCTCAAGGAACTGCAGCGAGTCGAAATCCGCAAAGGGTGGGTTGGGCAATGGCATGGTCTTTCCTCTCTAATCGTTTAGAGCAAGTCCGCCCAGGAGGGCGGCGTTTATCAGCAGGGCAAGAAGGCCTTTCTGCACGAGCATGTGGGTGCCGCCGTCCCAGAAGAGGAGCACGACCACGGTGGAGAAGACGGCGGAGGCGGCGAGGGCCCGCCGCGCCCAGTCCGCACCGGCGGCCAGGCCTACACCACTCCCTATCAAGGCAATTGCGGCGAGAAGGTAAAGAGCGGTCGCCAGTGCACGCAGCGTACCCTCTCCCAGAGCACCGCTCAGCAGCCATGACTCCGCGGTCCAGCCCATGTCGTCCCGGAATTCGACAAGGCCCTGAGCCAGCGTCACGTACCAGAGGTGCACGAGGCCGTGGAGCGCGACGAAGATTCCGAGTAGAAGGCTAACCATGAGACGCCTCCGCCCGTGCCTTGATTCCGAGGAGCATCTTGCGCTCCATGATGTGGTGGAGCGGTTCGACCAGCACCTTCCACATGAGGAAGTTGGGGAGCGTCGGTGCGTAGGCTCGCCGATTGCGCGCGATCATTCGGGTTCTGCTCGCGGACTCCGGGGCAAGATAGAAGAGCCACGTCTCCTCGATGGGTGGGTCCTCACCTTCCGGAGCATCTGCTCGAAGGAGCAGATAGTGCTCGGACTGCACCTCCGCCACGGTGTAGAAGGGGCCGTTGCGTCCGATGTACACGCGATCGCCTGGAGAGATTTCCCGAAACTCGGGCAAGATCTCGTCCGCGCTGTGGATGTCCGCGCCCACCAGGTTCTCCAGCCGATCGTAGCTGTAGAAGCCACCCCGCCCCTGGCCGATCTGGGCCAGCCAAGGCCAGACCTCCGCGGCGGGCGTCTCGATGGTCACTGCCCGGTTGGAGACCTGACGAGGATGAGGCACGTTTCCGTCGCCAGGCAGCCAGCTGTTTCTTTCAGCGAGGGTCGTCCCCCACCGAAGGTAACGCGGCCTCAAGAGCCAGGCATAGGCGGACAGTCCGAAGGCTGCGGCCCCGATAGCACGGACTACGGGAGTTCTTTTGGACGGTCTAAGAGACTGCACGATCGATTCCTCCGTTCGCTGCACTGTACGCTGCAAAGCCTACGGACCAGGGGGCGCCGGCGCATCGTCCGTCTGGCGGGAAAGAAGCCCGTGCGTCCCGGCGGGATGGACCCTGGTTAGATGGGCAGGGAGGCGGTCGGCAGCTCTAGGAGAATCGTGGTGAGCCGGCGAGCACGGCAGGAAGAGCATCAGTTACCGGTGGACGCTATATGCCCATAGTGCGCATCCCGAGCCGGTCATCCACTGGTGGCGACCGGGGTTGATCTCGTTGGCCCTGGCCGGGCCAGATCGCGAGCGTACGCACTCGCGTCGTTAACAGTTCCCGAGCCAGTCGGGCTCGATTCCACACGTCGATGCCGTTGCTCCGTGCGAGCCGTACGGCTTGGTCCCTGAATTCCCTGGAGGCGATGACCGCCGCTGGGTCTGCCCGGTAGTGGGCTTTGGCGGCGGCTATCTCTTGAACCCTCGGCCGACGGCTGAGATCGTGGAGGCCACCAGCCGTCAGCCCGAGGACGGCGAACCCCAACAGTACCCGGCGAGAAGGTCCACGGCGTACACTCTTGAGTATGTTTGCGCGCAAGTACGCATACAAGGGTAAGGTCGAGCGGGTGGAGGTGGCTGTGTCATGGCGGACATACTCGGTGGCAAACTGCGCACACGACTCCACCGGCCCAGCGCCCGGCCGTTCGTGGCGCTTCTGTCCACCCTTGTCCTCCTGCTGGCGGTGGCCTGTTCTGGTGGCCGAGTCGGTTGCGGCTTCTGAGAGGGGACAAGTCCTGGCCGTCTTGGACCAGATCCGCTTCATGCTCTGGGTGGATCCCCTCTGGGTGATCGAGAACATGGAGATCACGGAGGTTGGTTGGGGGGGAGGAGACGGTGGCGGTTCTGTCGCCGGTCTGCTTCCCAATCCAGACACCTATTCGCCCGAACTCGAAGCCGCTCGGATCCTGGTGGAAGGAAGCTCGGCCGGTTGGCAGACGCCCGAATTGTTCCCCGAATCCGGCATCTCGGCCAGCATGGAAGCGGATCGGCAAGGTAGGCCCACCGTCCTCTATTACATGGGGCCAGGCGGTGTTGTGTGGGAGTGGGGGAGTGCGTAAGGTATGCGGGTGGGGGTCCGGTGGGGCGGAGCGACGCGAGTAATGGTGCATACGACACGATCGAACCGGACCAAGGACTGCGGCCATCTAGGCGGAGAGCTAACATGCGGAAGCATTGTTCTTTCGGCGGGGATCCGGTGGGAATGACGGCCCGAATCGTAGAGTTGTTCGCGCTGGTCGGGGTCTTTGCTGCGGTGATGGTTGCGGCGGTCTACGAGCCGAAGAGCAGGACGCCTCTCGTTGCTGTGTGGTGGATGATGCTGCTGTTCATGGCCGGCCATTGGATTGCGGAACATGCGCAACATGGTCGTCCCCACTGGACAGAGCTGACATGGAGAGTCCTCTTGGTCGCAGTCGTTCTGGCACTGGCAGTAGCATCCACCTTCTTTGGCTTCTTTCCTTGGTAGGGAGGAATGGAGGGGGGTCTCCTACGCCAAGCGACGATGAAGTACTCTGTCGGTGAGATCCAGCCAAAGCAGGACAGAAAGGATCGGGCGATGGCCGGATTGACTCTTGCAGGTAGAGCCCGCGGGCCGACTGCCATGAATAAGACCCTCGTCTGGGACATTCCCAACCGCATCTTTCACTGGGGATTTGCCGGGTCAATTACCGCGGCAATTGCTGTAGGATTCTTGGTTGACGACGAACAGCCGCTATTTCAACTGCACATGCTCTTTGGGATGGTTGCGCTGTTCTTGCTTATCATCCGTCTGGCAATGGGAATTCTGGGATCGCGCTATTCGAGATTTTCCAGCTATCCGGTGCATCCGCGTAAAGTATTAGACTATTTGCGTAGATCTATATTGTCAAAGACAGAGTTATACGCAGGAAACAATCCGGGATCGGCATCGGCGGCTTTACTCATGTTTCTCATCATCCCTTACCTATACGTATCAGGTACTGGCTTCGGCGGAGAGACTATCGCCGAACTACATGGGTTCTTTGCATGGGTATTGCTCGCAGTTGTTGTCGTACACTTGTCCGGATTGATTTGGCATACGATTCGCCATCGGGAGAATAGTGCTCTCGCCATGGTCACAGGCAAGAAGACAGGCAGACAGGAAGATTCCATCTCGTCGGCAAGCCCGCTATGGGGAGTCATCATCCTTCTTGTTTCCGTCCTCTGGATCGCGGCATTGTTTGCTGGGCACAATACGAGCGCTTCCACAGTCAAACTGCCTCTCATCGACGTGACTGTGCAGCTCGGTGAGAACGAGTCAGATGGTGGCGATGAGGAACGGGATCATGATGACGATGATTGACAGTCGCCTCACTCGGCCGTGAGACTCCGTTGTTTCAGGACGGAGAGCGCCTCCCTTACGGGCATATTGAAGATATGGCTCCCGTACAGGGCTCCCATACAGGGCTTCCCCCGGCGCCTCTGCTCCCAGGGCCGGGGAGGAGATGTAGTACTCGCCCGGCACGACGAACGCCGCTCTGTAGGCTGGGACCTGGAGCACCATGGTTGCCGGTGGCGTGTGCCTGATCGCCGGGCTGTTGCTCGGCATCATGATGGGCAGAGGCCACGAGTGACCCGCTCGGTGGGATCATTCCGCCTGCGGGCTTATCATCTTGCCGGTCCGCCTTTCCCTAATCCGCAGTGTAGGGTGCCGAACGGGTACTTCGAGGGCGAATGGGGGTCGTTCGGCGCCGTTGAGTCCGTTCGGTCTCCGCGTCCAAGGAACTCAGATGTCGAAGTACTGCCTGCATGTGTTGCAGAAGTAGTCCGCGGGATGTCCGCTCGGCCTGAGATGCATCCTCGTGGTCGCACCAGCCACCTGGATGCTCCGGCCGAAGAAGCCTGCGCTGACCTTCGCCGTGTTTCCGGAGGCGCATGCCGGGCAGTGTGGCAGGCGCAGGGACTCGTAGTGCTCCACGGTTTCTCGAATCCCGGGATAGTAGCGGTCCATCTTCTCTAGATTATCCGTCCCAACATTCAACATCGCTCGCCCTCCTTGCCGTCCTGCCTGTTCCGCCGTCAGTGCGGTCCACATACCACTAATGCCCTCGTCGTAAGCATCGCTGCGGACGCAACCCGGCACATGCCTCTGAGCCCACGGATTCGACCACTCTTTAGCTAGCGGCCGGCAAGGGCAGGAGTTCGCCAAAGGTAGAAGGCGGGAGTCGCGCCGTCCACAGCTCGAGCTCCGCTCACTTGCTGGCGATCAGCACGAGAGAAGTCCTGGGACGACTGGCAGAGGAGGGGAGATGACCGCAGTACTCTGGTACATCCGCACGGACAGTCTGGGAGTGGACGAGACCATCGGTAAGCGGCTGGCGCAATCCTTCTGGAACAACCTTCCGGAGAAGCTCACGGCTCCCGCGACGTTTGCGTTCCTGAATCGTGGCGTCTTGCTGACCCTGGACGACTCGCCTGTGCTGGAGAGTCTTCGTACGCTCGAAGCCCGGGGCTCGTGCCTTCTCTCGTGCGGCACCTGCCTCGACTTCTACGATGTCAAAGAGCGACTCAGTGTGGGGGAGGTGGGCACCATGCCTCTGGTACAGCAACTCATGGTGGCGGCGGACAAGGTCATCACGGTCTAAGCCCGATGGCCCGGGTGGTGCTCGTCTTCGCCACTACTCACGCCGCCATGGCCGCCGAGGATGCCCTGCGAGAGCAGGGTATCTCTTTGCAGGTCATCCCGCTGCCCAGCTGGGTGTCGCCGGACTGCGGACTCGCGCTGTGCCTCGAGGAAGGAGACGCTGCGCGCGCAGAATGTGAGATGGATCGCCGAGGGATAAGGCTCCGGGGTATCCACCCGGACCCTCGGCCCTGCTCGAGGGTGCTTGAAGGTGCAGGGGGGTATGGTGCTCCGGGATCGTATCTTGGAGAAACACACAGCGTGAGGGCAAACAGACCGTAGCAGCGCACAATGCGTGCCGCGTCGCGTCCTGGTAGGTTATTCACAGGCAGACGATCCCCCTGTCGCGGGCCCCCTCCCCCGGGGCCCGCGAATCTCTCCCCGCCTCGTCACTCCCGGAGGGGCAGCCGCCGCCGATATCGCGTCGTTCTTGGAAGGAGTGTTTCGTTGGACCTCTACGAATTTGAAGGCAAGGCCCTACTCGCCCGGCTCGGCGTACCCACGCCTCCCGGCGAGTTCTGCCTCGATCTGGAAGCAGCTATCCGATCGGGAGAGAGCATCGGGTATCCCTGTGTCGTGAAAAGCCAAGTGCTCACCGGCGGGAGAGGGAAGGCCGGGGGCATCGCCATCGTCGAGTCCGCGGGCGACCTCGCTCGCGAGGCCGCCCGGATCCTGACCCTGGAGATCAAGGGGCAGTCGCCCGCCGGCCTTCTCGTCGAAGGCCGGGCGCCGGCCGGTCGCGAACTCTACGTCGCGGTGACCTTCGACACGGGCACCGCCGGCCTGGCCCTGCTCTTCTCTCTGCGGGGCGGGATCGCCGTGGAGGAGGACGCGGCCCAGTTGGTGCGCATCCCCGTGTCCGTGGAGGATATCGGAGCGGTCACCCCCGCCTGGGTCGCGGAACGTCTCCGAGGCGCCCTCGATGAGCGCGATCTCGACGCTCTGCCCTCGGAGACCCTGGACACCGTCGCCCGCCTCTTCGCCAACCTGCTCAGCGCCACAGTGGCGTACGACCTGGAACTCCTCGAGATCAACCCGCTCATAGCCTCGGCGGACGGCCTGATCGCCGCCGACGCCAAAGTCGTGGTGGACGACGACGCCCTCTACCGGCAGTCGGACGGCCTGGTGGTCGCGGCCCGGCCCCTACCCACTCCCCTCGAGCAGCGTGCCCGCGCCGCGTCCCTGAACTTCGTCGATCTGGACGGCGAGATCTGCCTCATGGCCAATGGGGCCGGTCTCAATCTCTCTCTTCTGGATGCGGTGGCCGCCTTCGGCTCCACCCCCGCGAACTTCCTCGACACCGGCGGCGGAGCCAGCGCGGCGAAGGCCTACGAGGGCATGCGTATTCTCCAAGACAGAGGAGCCGACGATCCCGGCGTGCGCGCGCACCTGGTCATGCTGAGCCTGGCCATCACCCGGGCCCGGGAAGCGGCTGAGGGTATCGCCCGCGCGGTCGCCGAACGCCCCGACGATCCGGTGCCCACCTTCGCTGTGGTACACGGCACGGGGGCGGACGAAGGGCGGCGCCTGCTGGAAGAGGCCGGTCTGCATGTGGCCCCGGACATCAGGACCGCCGTGGAATGGGCCGCTGCGGCCGAGAGGAGGGCGTAGGCCATGGGTTTCCTCTGCACAAAGCAGACACGAGTCCTCGTTCAGGGCATCACCGGCAACTTCGGACGGAGTCAGACGCGGCTCATGCAGGGCTACGGCACCCGGATCGTGGCCGGCGTGACTCCGGGGAAGGGAGGTGGTGAAGCGGAAGGCGTGCCCGTCTTCGACACCGTCGCGCAGGCCGTGGAGGAGGCCGGACCTCTTGACGCCTCCGTCATCTACGTGCCCGCTCCTTACGCCGCGGCGGCCGTGGAGGAAGCGGTCGAGTCCCTCATCCCCCTCGTGGTGGTGATCACCGAAGGGGTGCCCCTTCACGACGAGATGCGCCTGCGCCACCTCACCCGCTCGCGGGGGGTGTGGATGATCGGTCCGAACTGCCCGGGCATCCTGGTGCCGGGTGACACCAGTCTGGGGATGATCCCCCCCGGGTCCACCGCGCCGGGGCCGGTGGCGGTCATAAGCCGCAGCGGCACCCTCACCTTCGAGATCACCAAGATCCTCACCGACAACGCCATCGGCCAGTCGGTCTGCGTGGGGATCGGCGGCGATCGGGTGATCGGCCGCGACTTCGCCGACTACCTGCGGCTGGCGCAGGCCGACGACGCCACCCGGGCCATCATCCTCGTGGGTGAGATCGGGGGAGACGCCGAAGAGCGGGCGGCCGCGGTGATCGCGGCCGAGATCGAGAAGCCGGTCTTCGGGCTCTTGGTGGGTCGTCATGCCCCCCGGGGCCGTCGAATGGGACACGCGGGGGCTATGATCTCGGGGAACACCGGTACCATCGAGAGCAAGGAAGTCGCCCTCAAGGCCGCGGGGGTCACACTGGTGGAGTACCTGTGGGAATTGCCGGCCGCCCTCGAGTGCTTCGCGGATTGAGGGGAGCTTCATGCCCGCCTCATCAGCCGGCTCCGTCGCCCTGACCGTCCAATCACTTCTGGACGAACCCGAACTCGGTCTGCGGCTCGTCGCCGGCCGGGGCGCCACCGATCGCCCCGTGGGTGGCGTGCACATTTCGGAGATGCCCGATCCCACACCTTGGCTCGCGCCGCGGGACGTCCTGCTCACCACCGGGATCTCGTTGGAGGAAGAGGCGGCGCAGCGGTCTCTCGTGCGACGGCTCTCCGAAGCCGGCGTTACCGCGCTCGGATACGCCGCCGGCATCAACGCGGCCGGAGCTCCCCCGGCACTCGTAGACGAGGCCGAGCGCGTAGGGTTCCCCCTGTTCGAGGTCTCGTTCGAGGTTCCCTTCCGGACCATCACATCGTACATCTTCACGAGTCTGCTGAGCGCGGACATGCACCGTCTACGCCGCAGCCTTTCCGTGCAGAACCACCTCCTTTCTCTGATGCTGGAGGACAAGGGCGCCGACCATCTGGTCTCCTCCCTCTCCATGCTCCTGAACGCCACGGCTATCCTGTTCGACGCCCGGGGCCACGCCACCAGTTTGGCGCAGCACAGGGTGCGGATACAGCCCGATCAGGTGGAGCGGGTGTGGCAGGTCTATGCTGCGGCCGCGGAGCAGGGCACGCTCCCCCGGGAACTGGCGCTGGACTCACTTCGGCTGGCCTTTCGCGAGGTGCGCACCCACGACGAGACGCAGCAGGTCCTGGTGCTGGTGTTGCCACTCCGCGAGCACCTCCTCGACTTCGCCGACGTGGCGCTCACGTTCGCCCAGAAGCTACTCGCACTGGAACTCCTGAAGACCAGAGACGCCCGCTTACTGCAAAGCAAGCTTCGGGCGGACCTGCTCGACGAGCTCATCACCGGGGTCGACCCGACACCCGAAGTCCTCGACCGTGCGCGCTCCTACCAGCTGGAGCCCGATCGCCCTCTGTGTGTCGCCGTCTTCGAGGTGCACGCCTTCGACCTGACGCTGGCCGCCCGTGGAGTCACGAAGCCCGAGACGGTGCAGGAAGCCCGGTCACGGTTGCACGCCCTCCTGGAGGAAGGCTTCCGCGAGCGTCGCCTCGCCGTGCTTTCGCTGATGCGCGGGGATTCGGTCATCATGCTCTTCCCACCGGAGCGGCGCACGGCGCACGGGCTCCGCGAGTTGGCCGACGACGTGGTCCGGCGCGCGAACGGCTCGCTGGATGGGGCGGCGCTTGCCACCGGCCTCTCGGAGCCCTTCCACGGCCTCCACGGGGTGCCACGGGCCCTCGCGCAGGCTCAAGAAGCCGTGCGATTGGCCGGGGCCCGGGCGGATGGTGCCGTCGTGCTCTTCTCTGAACTCGGCCCCAGCATTCGGGCTCTCGAGAATCAATCCCAAGAGCAACTCGAGCTCTTCTACGGATCGACAGTCCGCCCTCTCGAGCAGCACGATGTGGAGACGGGAGACGACCTCGTGGCGAGTTTGGCTGCGTTCTTAGAGGAGGGCCGCTCCGTAACCCGCGCGTCACGCCGGCTCTTCGTCCACCAGAACACCCTGCGCTACCGTCTCAAGAAGATCGAGGGCGTGCTCGGCATCTGCCTGACCGATACCGAGACCCTGGTGGATCTCTTCTTGGGACTGCGCTCCCGCACGCTGCTCCGCCGGCGTCGGACGGGACCCCACGGCGATCAGTAGGCCGTGACGGAAGTGGCCGCGGAGACGCGCCCCACTCTCGGCAACCCGCATGGTACCTTCACCAACCTCTCACGGTTCGCTCACACTCGTCCCGTATCGTACGGTTCACAATCCAGTTGAGCTCCGTTCCCACGAGAAGGGGGAGCGGACGAAAAAGGAGCCGACGATGAAACTGAAACGAGCCATCCCTACAGTGGTTGCCGCGCTGGCCTTGACGGTCACCGCCACCGCCCCGGCGCTTGCCGCCGAATCCCTCGACTCCACCGCTCGGGCTGCTTGGGCAGGCGCCCCGCACCCTGGGGTCACGGTGGTCCACACCGCGGTGACCGAACTGCTCGGTATCTCGGAAGAGGATCTGGTGGCCGCCCGCACCGCCGGGCAGAGCTTGGCCGATATCGCAGCGGAAAAAGGCGTGAGCACCGAGGCGCTCATCAGCACCATCGTGCAGGCACGCCAGGGATCGATCGAAGAAGCTGTTGCCGCCGGCACCCTGACGCAGGAACGTGCCGACGCGATGCTGGAACACATGAATGAGCGCATCGCCGAGCGGGTAGCTGACCCCTCAGTGGGGCCGCGCGGTACCCAAGGCGCCGGTGGCGGGGCGGGCATGCTCGGTTCCCGTGGCCAAGGTCAGGGCATCCATGAGCCTGGCACCGGCGGCGGCATGGGCCGCTTCGGAGCAGGTGGCCTGGGTATCAATGCCGCCGTCACGCCGGCCGCCTAGCCCGGACGGAGATCAGAACAGGGCTGCGGCCCCCCGCCGACCACGCCGGTCGGCGGGGGGCCGTGCGCTCTTCGGGCACGGCACGCACGGCCCGTCAGGGGTGCGAATAGCGAAAAGGGAGAGTGACTGATGAAGATCGTCTCGGCGTACGAAGCTCCTGAGTCGGAGAACCCCCATGGCGTGAGTGCCCGCCCCCTGCACAGTACCGAGCACGTGCAGGTGTCGATATTGACCCTCTCACCCGGCCAGGCGCTCAAGTTGCACAGCACACCGGTGGACGCCTTCTTCTACGTGCTCGAGGGGTCGGGCACGGTGGAGATCGGCGAAGAGAGCGAGCATGTCTCAGAAGGCATGCTCATCGATAGTCCGGCAAAGATCCCCCACCGGCTGCTGAACGAGGGCACAGAGACCTTCCGGTTCCTGGTGGTGAAGACCCCGCGCCAAGCCGACGCCACTCGCCTGCTCTAGTCCGAGACAGCGGGTGGGCAAGCTCCCGAGCGCCGGCAGTGTGACCCTCATGACGCCCTATTCGACCCATCCAGCGGCCCCATCAGATATCCGCCCAGGCCGACCAGCCAGAACAGGAGCGGGTAGGCGATCCAGCGCTCGAGTCCTCCAAGGCCGAGGTTGGCGACGAACCAATCATCTGTGAAGAGGATGTAGGCGCCGAGGTTGACCAGGGAGATCATCCCGAGCCCCACGGCCATGTATCGAAGAGGGGACGTGAGCGAGCGGTAGGACAGGATGGCTGCGACCCCACCGCTGATGAACGTGAGTTGCGCGAAGAGGGCATGAATGGCGCCGGTGTGGCCGGGGAAGACACCGACACCCGCGGCCCCGATGCCGAACAGAGCCAACGGGATAGCCAGGGACTTGCGGCCGTACGCCGCGTACGCGCACGCCGCTCCCAAGGCGATGAGGACACCCGCGGCTATCATCGTGGTGTCGAAGATCAGTGCCGACGGTTGGACGATGATGCTGTCCGGCGGCTCGGTCCCTCCAAGGTCGCTGATCATGCTGCCGCCGGTGGTGTAGTCGCTCGGGTAGAGAGACTCGGCGGTTATGATGCCCATGAAGGCGGTGGTTCCGGCGACGAACAGAAGCGCGCCGGCCGCCCGCGCCGCCAGGCTGGACGTGTGCTTCTCTCTAGCCATGCCCTCCGGCCTCCGTGTCGTTGTGGGCCGCGGTCGTGCTGGCCCAACGGACGTCACGCCGTCCGTGCCATCCGGGCCCTGTGGTGCGCGTCGACGTACGCTATCAACCAGCCCATCCCGCGCGCAATACTCGATACCAGCACCCTGCCCTAGACCTCCCAGACGCCGTCGTCCCCGCGGGTGAGCGCTTCGAGGCCGTCCGCGGTGACCACGCACGTGTCCTCGATACCCACGGCGCCGCGCCCCGGGATGCGGATCTTCGGCTCGACCGCGATCACGTTCCCGGCAACGAGGGGCGCTTCCATGGCGCGGCCGAGAATGGGGAGCTCGTCGACCTCCAGCCCGATGCCGTGGCCCACGAAGCTCACCTGCATCGGGGCCGTGCCCATGAAAGCGTCTTCGTAGCCGGCTTCCGCCGCGCGCCGCACGGCCAATTCGTACACCCGTGCGCAGGCCACGCCCGGCCGCGCGGCGGACGCGAGTTCGTGGTGGATGTTCCGGCAGGTCTCGTAGGCCGCCTGGAGATCCGCGGGCAGCGGCCCGATCGAGAGCGTACGGGTCTGGTCGACGGTGTAGCCCTCCACCGACGCGCCCACGTCGATCACCACCGCCTCACTCCTCTGGATGGGGCGGTCGCTCGCACCTTGCGGGAACGCGGCGTTCTGGCCGTGTCCGCCGAAGGGGGTGTCGGCTCCGGAGGCGATGCCCGCGTCCGGACCGGCGAGGACATGAGCGAGGGGCATCTCCTGATTGAGGCCACGCATGCGCAGGAGCCCGGGGTGGCCGTCGCGCACGAGTGCCGAGATGATGACCGACGCGAGCTGCGCTTCGGTGATCCCGGGCGCGAGTGCCGCGGCGGCGGCGGCGAGCGCCGCCTCCGCGCGGAGGCCTGCCTCGCGGAGCCGCTCCACCTCCCAGGGGCTCTTCACCGCGCGGAGTGCCCGCAGGGCGGCGCCGCAATCCACGAGCTCGGCCTCCGGTAAGAGCCGCTCGTAGCGGCGGAAGTTCAACACCGGAAGGACGTCGAGCTCCAGCCCGAGACGGGCCGTCGCGGGTATCCCGAGGCGGGCCAGCGATCCCGGCAGGTCGCGCAGACTCGTGAAGCTCTCCAACCGCGCCAGGGGTGACTCCGCGCGCGCGCGCACGGGATCTCGGCGCACGAGGAGCAGCGGTTCTCCCCTCGCCGGCACGAGGAGGTGGCTCTGCTGGGCCGTGCCAGCCAGATAGAAGAGATCGGTGGACTGCACGATGATGGCACAGTCGATCCCGTCCTCCGCGAGAGCGGCCTGCATGCGTGTGAGCCGAGCTTCGAGCTCGCTCGATGGGACTGCCATGACACCCCCTGCGCTGTTCGCTCATATCCGGACGGGCTACCGTAGCACGCTTTTCGGGTGACGGGCGGCGGCCAGTGCGCCGTGTGGCAGTAGGCCATCGCCGTCGCCCTCCATCGGCGGAGCGCGTCCCGACCAGAGGTGGCCCGCCCGAGCCCGCGGCGTGAGATAGTTGTGCGGCCATCCCATGCGAGTCTAACAGGCTGCTGAAAAGTGACGCCGCGCCTTCAGAGCGCGATGGGCGAGTGCGAGACAAGGACGCAAGAAGCGCTCGTAGCAGCGCTACGGGCGCGACCGAGGACGCCGTATCGCGCCGCCCAGTGCGTTCTGGGGGTCAAGGCTTCGCTTTTCAGCAGCCTCCTAAGGAGGCTGAGCACGTGTTCTCGAAACGGCCGTTCGCGTTCGCGGACCTTCCAGTTGCCGAGGTGGCGTGATGACCGACTCTCCCCCGAGCTACCACGAGGGAGCCGCCGCCATCAGCCTGAACGACCGAGCGGCAGCCATCGTCGAACGCATGATCGCCGAAGAGGCGAGTCTGGGTATCGCCGTGCACCGGCTTGAGAACGGCGCCGTGGTCGTTGATTGCGGAGCCCTGGTGGTGGGCTCTCTGGAGGCGGGCCGGCTCTATTCCGAGGCCTGCATGGGTGGTCTGGCCAACGTGCGGCTGTGTCTGGTGGATGTCGGTGGCTGGTCGACACCCGGGGTGGAGGTGGATGTGCGCCATCCGCTCCTCGCCTGTCTGGGAGCCCAACTCGCCGGCTGGGCTGTGGACGTACCCCGTCTCGGCGACGCTCCCGGCTTCTACGCTCTGGGTTCCGGGCCGGCGCGGGCGCTGTGCCGGGAGGAGCGAGTGTTCGACGTCATTCCGCATGTGGAGGAGTCCACGGCGGCCGTTCTCTCGATGGAGACGTGGAAGCTCCCCTCCGAGAGCGCCGCGGACTGGATCGCACAACGGTGCTGCCGACTCACCGCCGAGGGGCTCTACCTTTTGGTCGCGCCCACTGCGAGTCTCGCGGGCTCCGTCCAGGTGGCCGCCCGAGTGGTCGAGACGGCGCTGTACAAACTCTACCGCTCGGGGTTCGACCTCACCCGGTTGGTCGCCGCCTTCGGGTCATGTCCCGTGGCGCCGGTGGCCGCCGACGACCTTGCCGCCGTGGGCCGGACGAACGACGGGATCATCTACGGCGGCCGAGTGTGGCTCACCGTCCAGTGTGACGATGCCGCCATCGAGGCGATCATCGACACGCTACCCCCTTCGACTTCCCCCGACTACGGAGAGCCGTTCGGTCGGCTGTACGAACGCGCCTGTGCCGACTTCTACCAGATCGACCCGCGGTTGTTCAGTCCGGCGGAAGTGTGGATCACCAGTTCTGTGAGCGGTCGGACTCACCAGTGCGGCCGCCTCCTCCCGGAGATAGTGCGGGAGTCGTTTCGGGGATAGGGGCGTCGCCGAACAGAAGGCGTGAGGCTAGTACGAGAGCCGCACCAGCTGACCGTCGGCCGTGATGACGATGTTCCCGAAGGCACTCTGGTCCCAATAGCCGTAGTAGTCGTCCCACCAATCGACGATCACGAAGTACGAGAGTGTCGGGTTCAGCGGGAATACGTAATCGTCTACGCCGTCCCAGCCGGGGTAGGAGCCGGAGCCGCTCGCGACGATCGTGCCGGACCAACCTCCCCGCCGGATGACCCACGTGGCTTCGGAACCGGGCCCGGGCGGGCCGCTCATGTCGCTGTCGCCCCATACGAGACGGATCGTGCCCGTGCCAACCGTGATGGTGAAGGTGGCCGTCTTCTTCGACTCGACGTTGCCGGAGTAGTCGTCCGACCAGAACACCAGCGTGTGAGTCGCCGCTCCGCTCGACGGAGGGGGCACGGAAACCAGGGTACCCGTCTGCGTCGGGCCGCCGTCCAGCTCGTAGTACGTGGTCTTCACACCCAGAGAGCTCGCATCGGTGGCGCTAAGGGTGATGTACGCCGTCGTGCTGTAGTAGTTGGCCTGAGCGTTCGACGTCGTCACCGGCGCGGTGGTGTCCGGCAGAATGGTGAAGTCCGCGAACTTGTGCGGCGACTCGACGTTGCCGTTCTGATCCACCGACCAGAACTCGATGCTGTGTGCCCCGGAAGTCGTGATGAGGGCGCTATCTCCAGTAGAGAGGGCTCCGCCGTCCAGTCGATAGTACGTGATACCGACACCCACCTTGCCGCCGTCGGTTATGGAGAAGTTGATACGGGCCGCCCCCACATACGACGCCAGAGCGTCGGAGGTGGTCACCGGCGGAGTGATATCGCCCGCGGAGTACGTGGCGTGGCAGTTCGGACAGGAGGCCGCTGTGACGTTCCAGGATGTGTCGTGGCACGTGGTGCACTCCTCCTCCACCGACCAATGCGCGGTCCGATCGGTGTGGTACGCCGCGTGGCAACCACCCTGTTGGCAACCGCGGGTCCACGACGGTGCCAGGGTGTCGTACGGTGCGGGGTGACAGGTGTCGCACTTCATGTCGTGTAGGGGGCCGAGTCTGGTGTTGTGGCACGTGGCGCACCCCACGACCACCGCGCCCTCCCCTTCCATCGCGCTGTCGTGTTCGCCGGCGGCGAAGATGAGGATGGATCCGCTCCCGGGGGTCGCTGTGTGCGTTGCGCTGTCGTACGGATCTGCGTTGGGGCGATGCACGTTGTACCCGGCGTCGGCGAGGGGAGCGCCATAGTCGTTCCCGTGACAGAAGTAGCAGCTGAGGCTGGGTGCGGCCAAGTTGCCTTTCCCGTGGGCGGAGGTGTTTGGTGGGAGGGAGAGGGAGTTCACCGGATCGCGGCGGTCGAGTCCCTCGATCTCGATGGCCTGCCCGGGCGGCACCGTGTTCTGTTCCGGCTGTCCGCTGCCGGCTGCATACTCCCAGGGGAGGTGGCACTGGAAGCAGAAGTTCACCACTCCGGCGGTGGTGCTCGTGTCGATGTTCGACCAGCGCTCGTCCGAGACGAGGTGCTGGTTCGGCTCGGTACCGTTGTTCCCGGCGCTTCCGTGAGGATTGTGGCAGTCGTAGCACGGGAGGGGCGCGCCTACCGGCAGGGTGCCCCCGGCGGTGCGGATGCGGTGGCCGCCGGTGATGTCGACGCCCCCGAGGCTACCCTGGTAGGTGACTGTGGTCTTGATGTCCGTGGTCGCCGGGCCGTCCGCGTCGTGGCACGTGAGACAGAGCTCCGCGTACGCGCCGGTCGTGCGGTCTCCCACCACCGCCGCGCCATCGGGCGTGGGGCGGAACTGCGCCCGTAACGAGTCCCGTGGCGAGGCGCTCCTGTGGCTCGCGTGACAGTTCCGGCAGTCACCCGATGTCTGCCCCGATCCCGGCCAGATGACGTTCGTGGACGTGCCGGCATTGTGGGCGTTGCCCACCGGGTCGTTGTAGGTTGTCGCTCCGGGGAACGTTCCGGATACCGGGTAGCCGTCGGACGCCCGCTCGGGCCGGGTGGGATCGACTCCTCCTCGAGGGTACGGGTAGGCGGCCGATGTCCAGTCGAAGGCGTCGTTGTGGCAGGCCTGGCACCACGTTACGTTGGAGCCGGTGACGGTCGCGCCGTTGATATCAGTCCGGTGGAGTCGGGGTGAGCCCGCTCGGGTCATGTGAGGGGCATGGCATGACGAGCACCGGCTGGTCAGCGCGGCCCCCGGCCCATTCCCCTCATCCTCGAGCAGATGACCTGATCCGGCGAGGGCGAATTCGGACTGCACGTCGACCAGGGCCCCGGTCCCGTCATGACACGTGAAGCAGACCGTGGACTCCGTGCCGAGGGCGAAAAGCGTGGGGCCCGGGGCTCCGTGTATCCTGTGGCAGTTGGCGCACAGACTCGAGGTCGCCGTGTAGTGGCCATGGGGTTCCACACCGGAGGCGGTTGCTGGGAGGTAGGCGAGGGCGACGGCGGCGAGAACGGCCAAGGCGGCCATGAGGGTGAAGCGACGTATTAGCACCTTCTTTGCACTCATCAACCATATGGTATCAAGCGACGGATACGTGTGACGGGCGTCTCGCGCCGAATCGACGCCTACCGGCTGGCGGAATCCAGGGAGCTGTTCTACTATCCTGGAATCGTCCCCGGGGAGTGGGGATCCGCTCACTTGGGCCCGTCCGGAGGGTGCAGGAGACGGCGCAGATACTCGAGGAAAGAAGATCCGCTGATGACACCCGATCGTCTCTCGTTCTGCCTGGGTATGGTCTTCGCGTTCGCCGAGGTGGTGGGTTCCGGCGTCAAACCGCTGGCCCTCAGTCCTCCGCTGGATCAGGACGAATTCGTCGCGTTGGAGGAGGAGGTTCGAAGGACGGCTTCCCAGTTCGGCCTCCTCGTTGGGGAGGATCGCGATGTGCTCACCACGCTGTTGTTCGACCCGGCGTTCACGGCCCGCAAGGCCGTGTTCCTGCTCGCGGCCGACGAGGCCGTACTGGAAGACTACGCGTCGCTCAAAGCGGCGCGGCGCCGAATCGGTGCTCGGGGCGACGAACAGGAGGAACTCGACTTGGCCCGTCGCTTCGGGCGCCTGCTCGGCTATTCGTCGGAGGTGGTAGAGGATCTCTGTCGCAATCCGCGCTTCGCGGGAGGTGTGGCTGCCGGCTAGGAGGCTGCTGAAAAGCTAACGGCGGGTACGCATAGGACGGCGCGCGGCGGTCTTCCACCGAGGTCCGCGAGCAGTATAAAATCAGAGGTTCACCGGGGAACGGCCGCGACGGGCACCTCCCGGAGCCCTTCATCACATGAAACGGAGCCCAACGACGTCCACTTCCGGCCAACATATGGAACGGCCCGCTCCCTTTATGATCGTGGGTATCGGCGCTTCTGCCGGCGGTCTCGAGGCGTTCAGCGAACTCTTGGAGCATCTGCCGCCCGATACCGGGATGGCCTTCGTGCTGGTCCAGCACCTTGCTCCCGATCACAAGAGCGTCCTGGCCGACATCCTGGCCCGAGCGACGTCGATGCCCGTGGTGGAGGCCGCCGACGGGATGGAGGTGGCTCCCGACACGGTGTACGTGATGCCGGCGGGGCAGGACCTCACCATCGAGCAGGGCGTTCTCCGCCTGAGTGCGCGCCCGGCCTCGGGTCATCATCTCCCGGTGGATGCGTTCTTCGCCTCACTCGCCCTCGATCGCGGAGATCGGGCGATCGCCGTTGTGCTGTCCGGCACGGCGTCCGACGGGTCCGAAGGGGTGCGGGCCGTCAAAGCAAGGGGCGGCGCTACGATCGCGCAAGACCCGCTCACCGCCAAGTATCAGGGGATGCCCCAGAGTGCGATTGCGACGGGAGCCGTCGACATGGTGCTGGCCGCTCCCTTGATCGCAGCGCGGTTGGCAGTCCTTGGGTCGCCGGTGCCCCCGGGGGCACCGGATCCTGGTGTTCTCCCCGTCCCGTCCCACGACAGCCCCGTGCTGTCCGAGATGCTGGCCCTCGTCCGCGCCGCCACAGAGGCCGATTTCAGCCACTACAAGCAGAATACGGTGCTCCGCCGCATCGGACGGCGAATGGCGCTACACCACATGCAGGACCTCCAGGAGTACCTGCGTCTGCTCCGTACCGACCGGAGCGAAGTGGAGGCGCTCTATCAAGACATACTCATCCACGTCACCAGCTTCTTCCGGCAAGCGCCGGTCTTCGCCGTGCTCAAGAAGAAGTGCTTTCCCCAGATCGCAGAGGCCAAGGCGGGCGGCCAAGTGAGGTTCTGGGTGCCGGGCTGCGCCAGTGGGGAAGAGGCGTACTCTCTCGCGATCGCCTGGGCGGAGTACGTGGGCGTGGGCGACCTGGCTAGCCTCCCGTTCACGGTGTTCGCCACCGACATCAACCAGCGGGTGATCGACAGAGCCAGAGCGGGGGTCTACCCGGAGAGCATCGCGTCCGACGTCTCGCCGGAACGCCTCGAGCGCTTCTTCACGCCCGTCGAGGATGGGTTTCGCGTGGTCAAGAGCCTCCGTGACGCATGCGTGTTCGCGAAGCACGATCTGACCCGCGACCCGCCGTTCTCCAAGATCGACCTGGTGAGCCTCCGAAACGTTCTCATCTATCTGGGCCCGTTGCTGCAGCATCGGATCATGCCCCTCTTGCACTTTGCGCTTCGTCCCCGAGCATTCTTGCTGCTGGGTGAGTCCGAGTCGATCGGCACCTTCACCGATATCTTCTCCCCGGTCGACAAGAAGGCCAGGATCTATACACGACGTGAGAGCGTCGTTGCTCTCACGGTGCTTCCTCGCCCACCGGCAGGCGGGGGCACGGGCGCGCCCAGCGAATCGGCGCCATTGCAGGCGTTCGATCTTTCCGGGGAAGCCGATCGCATCGTCCTCGACGGCTACGCTCCGGTCGGTGTGATCGTCGATGCTGATTTTCAGATTCGACAGTTCCGGGGCGGGTCCGGCCCGTATCTGCAGGTGGCTCCAGGGAGGGCGAGCTTCGACGTGCTGCGCATGGCCCGGGAAGGCCTGGCGGGTGAACTGCGAAGCGCCCTACATGAGGCGAACCAGGACTCGGCACCTGTGGAAAGGCAGAACATACGGGTGCTTCGTGACGACGGAGTGGTCGCGGTCGGCTTCTCGGTTGTCCCGATCACCTCACCGAGCGGGGAGCGCTCGTTCCTCATCCTCTTCCGCGACATGCCGCCGGCCCGCGAGGCTGGGTTGACGGCGGACCCGATCGTCGTGTCCGCCGCGGACGGCACGTCTGCTCAGAGTGCTGCCGAACTCGAACGAGAACTCAGCGACGTTCGGGAGTACGCGCGCTCCGTCCTCGAAGACAAGGAGGCGGCGAACGAGGAGCTGCGCTCCGCCAACGAGGAGCTGCAGTCGGCGAACGAGGAGCTGCAAAGCGTCAACGAGGAGCTGGAGACCACGTCGGAGGAGGTGCAGTCGAGTAACGAGGAGCTGCAATCCCTGAACGACGAGCTTCAAGCGACCAACGAGGCGCTGGACCGGCGCGAACAGGAACTTCAGGACGCCAGGGATTACGCCCGCGCGGTCGTCGACACGGTGAAGGAGCCGCTGTGCGTGGTCGACGCTGACTTCCGTGTAGTTTCGGCCAACGCGTCCTTCTACGAGACTTTCGAGACGAAGGCCGAAGATACGTTGGGCCGGGACTTCTTTGCACTTGACCGGGGGCAGTGGGATTTCGCCAACCTCCGGGAGCTGGTGTCGGGAGTGGTCCGCGGGAAGCGAGATTTCCAGGATTTCGTCGTGGAGCGGGAGTTTGCCCGGGTGGGCCCGCGTACGATGCTCCTTTCCGGCCGGCGCGTCGCGGGCGACGAGGCGGGGCGCGAGGGGAACGTGCTGCTGGCCGTGTTCGATATCACCCGGAGCCGGCGGACCGAGGCGCTCAGCGACGCGCTCGATGCGGCCAATCTGATCATGATCTCCACCATGGACTATCAGACGATCCTCGAGGGCGTCCTTACCACCGCCGTCGAGGTCCTCGCGTGCGACGATGCCAATCTCGCCGTCCCAGAGGGTGCTTCCTGGGTCGTCGGGTACTCGCTGAAATCGCCCGACGAGCAGGGCGCGGAATGGATCCCGGAGGAGGGGATACGTGCGTCGTCCCCGCTCCAGCTGTCGTCTCCGAACGGTTCGAGACTGCACATGCCTCTCAGGTCGCGCGGCAAAGTCGCGGGGATCCTCACCTTCGGTCGTACGGGACGGAGCGCCGCGTTCACCGATATTGAACGAGATTTCGTGCACAAGTTGGCTCCCGCTTTGTCGCTGGCGCTGGAGAACGCCAAGCTCTTCTCGGAGGAGCACAGGGTTTCGTATGTGCTGCAGGCCAGCCTCTTGCCTTCTGCCTTCCCCTTCTCCGGCGTCGACGTCGGGGTGGCGTACCGCCCCGCCAACGAGGTCGAGCTGGTTGGGGGCGATTTCTACGACCTCTTCCCTCTCGGCGACGGGCGCGTGGCCGTGGTGGTGGGGGATGTCTCCGGCAAGGGGGTAGAGGCGGCGTCGCTGACGGGTACGGTGCGGGCGATGCTCAGATCCTTCGCCTCCCTCGACCCATCGCCCGCGCTCCTGCTCTCGAATGCGAACGAACTCCTTCTGGCACAGCTGTCTCCGGAGCTCTTTGTCACCGTAATAGTGGCGGTTATCGATCCCGCCTCGGGGAAAGTCACCGTCTCCTCCGCCGGTCATCCACCACCGATGGCGTGTGGGGGGGAGGTCCGTCTCCTCGAGGGGCCGCCGGGGCTGCCGCTCGGTGCCGGGGGCGGCACGTATCGGGAGGCCGATTTCGACCTTGCCGCCGGGGAGGCGGTGATCCTCTATACCGACGGACTCATCGAGGCGAGGCGGGGCGGGGAGTTCTTCGGCGAAGAGGGGGTGGCGCGCGCGTTGGCCGGCGAGGACGTCAGCGACGTGCAGGGAATGGTCGACAGACTGGTATCCAGCGCCACTCAATTTGCGGGCGGGCGGCTCAGCGACGATCTCGCGGTGATAGCGGTGCGTGTCGGGGCCGAATCGCTTCAGATTGAGCCCTAGACTCTCGCCCGGTGGCACACGCCTTCCTCGGGGCCGCCAAGAACTCACCCGCGCGGTCTACCCGCGCGGCCCGGCGGGGAGAGCGAGGAGGATCAGGAGCGCGCAGCCCGCAGCGCGCGCGTCCGGGTGTGCGCTTGAGCCTTCACATGCCGGGCATGCCGCCGCCGTGCCCCGGCCAGAGGTAGATGAGGGTGAAGAGGACCAGCCACACCACGTCCACGAAGTGCCAGTAGTACGTGCCGGCCTCCACGAGACCCACCTCGGCGTTCGTGGCCGAAGCCCCCCAGTCGCCTCGTCTGGCCCTCACAGCAGCGACGAGCAGCAGTATCGCTCCCGCACTGACGTGGAGTCCGTGGAACCCCGTGAGCGTGTAGAACACGCTCCCGAGGAGCCCGCTGTCCAGGGCGAAGCCCGTACGCGACCACTCCACGCCCTGCAAGATCAGGAACGCGACGCCGAGGACCACGGCAAGGCCGGTGGCCCACGTGAAGCGGCCGCGGTGGCGCTTGACCAGGCTGACGAACCCCCAGTGGGCGAACAGTCCACTGGTGAGCAGGATCACCGTGTTGATCGCCGGCAGACCCGCTTCCAGGGCGGGCATGCCGGCGGGCGGCCACATCTCGGCCCGGTGCCGGAGGTGGATGTACGTGTAGAACAGCGAGGCGAAGAAGACGGCTTCGGAGCCGATGAACAGGAGCATGCCGGTGACGCCGGGCGGCCTCCGCCCGCCGGGTTCGTGAGGCGACTCCTCCCACCGCTGCCAGGCCCAGGCCACGAGCACGCCGAGCAGGAACACCCCTCCCAGGGCGGGGATCACGAGCGACCCGAGCCCGCCGGCGGCCACCGCCAGCATGGCGAGGGCGGCGAGCAGCGGGAGACTGCTCCGCAGAGGGGTCGCGGAGTGGGCGGGGATCTGCGTCGCCGGCAGGTCGGGTGTCGCGCCCGCGGGCTGTGTGGCGATCTCGCCGATGCCGGCGGCCTCAACTGGGGTGGCCGGCCCACCGGCCGCCTGGCCGGAGGCGCCGGCCCAGCGGGCCGACCCGAGCCAATCCGCCCGGTCCGGGTGTTTCAGATCCCACAGCGGGCGCGGGCTGCGCACCGGCGGCAGGGCGCCGAAGTTGTGCGCCGGCGGCGGGGACGTGGTGGCCCATTCCAGGGTCCAGGCGTCCCAAGGGTCGTCGCCGGCGGGGGTTCCGCGCCGCAGGCTGGAGAGCAGGTTGTACAGCAGGATCACGATGCCGACGGCGATCACCATCCCGCCGATGCTGCTCACCAGGTTGTAGGGCTCCCAGCCGAGCCCGGGCGCGTACGTGTATACACGGCGCGGCATGCCCAGCAGGCCCACCACGTAGAGCGGCATGAAGGTGATGTTGAAGCCGAAGAAGATGAACCAAAAGCTGGCCTTGCCCAAGCGTTCGTTCGCGAGGCGCCCGGTCATCTTCGGATACCAGTAGTAGAGCCCGCCGAGCACGCCGAGGAGCGTGCCGCCGAAGAGCACGTTGTGGAAGTGGGCCACCACGTAGTAGCTGTCGGTCACCTGCCAGTCGAAGGGCACCACGGCCAAGCTGACGCCCGTGAGTCCCCCGATGACGAACATGGCGATGAAGCCGCTCGTGAAGTAGAGGGGAGTGCGGAAGCGCAGGGAGCCGCCCCACATGGTCGCAAGCCAGTTGAAGATCTTCACGCCCGTGGGGATGGCGATGATCATGGTGGACCCGGCGAAGATCTTCTCCAGGAGCGGCCCGAGACCCACCGAGAACATATGGTGCGCCCACACGGTGAAGCCGAAGAAGCCGATCACCCCGATCATCACGAGCATCGTGCCCCGGCCGAAGAGGGGCTTGCGCGAGAACACCGGCACCACTTCCGACAGTATCCCGAACACGGGCAAGATCAGGATGTACACCTCCGGGTGCCCGAAGAACCAGAAGAGGTGCTGCCAGATGATGGGGTCGCCACCCCCGGCCACATCGAAGAAGGTGGTGCCGTAGTGGCGGTCGAGGTAGAGGAGGGCCACGGCCGCCGTCAGGCTGGGGATCGCGAAGAGTATCAAGAAGGAGTTGATGAAATTCGCGAAGGCGAACATGGGCATGTCGCGCAGGCGCATGCCGGGTGCGCGCAGGCGCAGCATGGTCACGATGGCGTTGGCCGCGCCGATCATGGAGGAGATGCCGAGCAGCACCAGCGCCAGCACCCAGAAGTCCACGCCGTCGTGGGCCGAGTAGATGCGGGAGGTGAGGGGCGCGTAGCTGAACCAACCGGTGTCCGGCGCGCCGCCGAAAAGGAAGCTCGAGTAGAGGAGGATGCCGCCCCAGAGCATCAGCCAGTAGCTGAGCGCGTTCAGGCGGGGGAACGACATATCCCGAGCGCCGATCATCAAAGGCACCAGGTAATTCAGGAGCCCGGCGAGCGCCGGCATGGCGAAGAGGAACACCATGGTGGTGCCGTGCATGGTGAAGATCTGGTTGTAGGTGCCGGGGCTGAGCAGCGTGTTGTCGGGGACGATCAGCTGGAGACGCATCAGGAGTGCGAAGCCGATGGCGACGGCGAAGAAGACGAAGCCCGTGACCAGGTAGAGGATGCCGATCCGCTTGTGATCCGTGGTGGTGATCCAGGAGACCAGGCCGCCGGGCGCGTGCGCGCCGGGGGAGGGGGCTCCCGCGCCGGCCGGGCCGGCGTCCGGAGTGTAGCCGGTCGCGCCGGGCGACTCGGCCGGTCCGGCCGTTGTGTCGTTCTCTGCGGTCATTCGAGGCCATCCAGGTAGGCTGCCAGGTCTCCGAGTTGCGCGTCGTCCAGTTGCGGCGTGGGCATCAGGTTGCCCGGCTTCGCGGCCTGCGGGTCGCGGAGCCAGAGGACGAGGTTCTCACGGGTGTTGTCGAGGGTGCCCGCGGCCAGGCTGAGACGCCCCCCCACGTGCGTGAGATCGGGGCCCAACACCCCGGCCGCCTCAGTGCCTCGGATCGCGTGACACCCTGCACACGGCACGGAAAAGAAGACCTCCTTGCCGCGCACCGCCGCGGGGTCCGTAGGCTCGGCTGCCGGTTGCTGCTGCCCCTTTACCCACGCCGAGAAGTCGCTCGGACTCTCCACCACCAGGTAGAAGCGCATGTGCGCGTGCTGCAACCCGCAGAACTCGGCGCACGCGCCGAGGTACGTACCGCGGGTGGCGGCCAAGAAGCCCGTGTGGTTGGTGCGCCCCGGCACCAGGTCGGTCTTGCCCCCTATCTGGGGCACCCAGAAGCTGTGGATCACGTCGGCAGACTCTAGGTCGATGCCGATCTCCCTACCTTCCGGCACGTGGATCTCGTTGGCCGTCGCAAAGCCTTCTTCCTCATACTGCACTTCCCACCACCATTGGTGGCCGGTCACCTTCAGGTTGACGTCACCGCCCGGAAGATCGATGGAGTCCATCGTGCGTACCGTCATGACGAAGATGATGATGACGAGTATCGTGGGGATGAGCGTCCAGACGGCCTCGAGGGTGTTGTCACCGTGTGTCTGTCGCGCCATCTCCTCCGGCCTTCCTCGAAAGCGGAAGATCGCGGCGAGAAGCACCGCCTCCACGCCGAAGAGGATGACCGCCGAGATCACGAAGAGACTTACGGCCAGCGACTTGATCTCCTCAGCCTGCGGCGTCTCCGGGCGGAGGATGGAGGGAGCCGCCAGGGCGGGCGACGCGCAGAACGACGTCAACACGAGCGCCGCCGCCAGGAGGCCCGTCAGCCCGAGTGCCGTCTCTCCACGAAGCCTAACAGGCTGTTGAAGAACGAGACCTCGGCCGCGGGACCGCACTGGGCGGCGCCATGCGTCGTCCTCAGTCGCGCCCGTAGCGCTGCTACGAGCGCTCCCTGCGTTCTTGCCTTGCGCGTACCCAGTACGCTCCCGCGGCGAAGCGTCATTCTTCAACAGCCTGCTGGCAGCGGTCGCCAGGCCGGATAAGGACGAAGGTCTGATCACCCGGCCGGCCTCAGCGTGCCACCAGGACGGGAACGGGGGCGTCGTGCAACACACGGGTCGAGGTGGACCCGAGGAGCAGCCCGCCCACCTGCCCGAGCCCCCGGCTTCCCACGACGATGAGATCGGCATGGTGGGCGTCGGCGGCGTTGAGGATGGCTTCCGCGGCCGGGCCTTCGAGCACGTCGGGCTCCGCGTCCACGCCTTGCGCCTCCAGTCGGGTCACGATGGTGTCCACGAGGTCCCGACCTTCGTGGATCTCGCGGGAGTCCTCGCGAGATGGGTCCCTCACCAGGGGGAGGTGGGGGAAGGCATGCACCACTACCACCGTCCCTCCGTACGCATGGGCCAGGCTGGCGGCCAAAGCCAACGCCTTCTCCGAGTGCTCCGAGCCGTCGTATCCCAGCACTATCCTCCGTAGGGCTATGTCATCCATGTCTCCGCTCCCTCAAGCTCGACTTACCGCACCAGTCAACTTCCTGTCGGTTGGCACTCTTCCCAGCTTGTTGCGGGAGGGAACACCGCGTCGCCGGTACGGCTGTCGAAGAGACCGCGTGCAGCAGGAGTCCTCTGCGGCCCGTCGCTCCGATCCCGGTGGTCCGATCCTCACGAAGCCTACCAGCGGCCATGCGGCCGGGCAAGGAATCTTCCCCGCTTGCCCTGCGGGCGAAAATCGGGATACGGTATATAGGGTACCGTCGGATACGGTATCAGGTACCGTCGGGTCCTGCTCAAGGTACCGTCGGGAATATGGGCACGTGGAAGGTTCGAGGGAGGTGAGCTGTTGTGCCGCGATTCATGGATAGAGTGGCGTTGGTTACCGGAGCGGGTTCGGGTATCGGCCGGGCCGTCGCGATGTGCCTGGCGGAAGAAGGGGCGCGCCTGGTATTGCTCGGGCGCCGGGTGCGACCTCTGGAGGAAGTAGCCGCCGCCATCCGGGCGGAAGGCGGGCGCGATCCGCTCATCCGTCCGGCGGACGTCGCCGTATCCTCGGATGTCGACGCCGCCGTGGTCGCCACCCTCGAGCGCTTCGGGCGTCTCGACGTCGCCGTCACGAGCGCCGGTATCTCGTTGCGCAAGGCATTCCTGGAGACGAGCCCCGACGAGCTGGATGAGATCCTGCGGATAAACGTGAGAGGCGCCTTCGTTACCGGCCAGGCAGCGGCGCGCGCGATGATCGAAGGGGGACGTGGCGGTTCTATTGTGCACGTTGCCTCCACCAACGGGATCATGGCCGACGACCTCCTCCCCGAGTCCGCGTACAACTCATCCAAGGCGGCGGTCCTCCTGCTCACCAAGTCCATGGCCCTGGAATTGGCGCCCGACGGCATCCGGGTGAACGCGGTATGTCCCGGGTTCATCGAGACTCCTCTTACGGCCGATCGCGCGGCGGAACCCGGCTTCCATGAGTCGTACGTGCGGAAGATCCCCATGGGTAGGTTCGGGCGGCCGGAGGAAGTGGCCCGGGTGATCGCATTCTTGGCGTCCGATGAGGCGTCATACGTAACGGGTGCGGACGTACTTGTGGATGGGGGCCAGCTTACGTTCTAGTCATCGCTGTCCGGGCGCCGCGTTTTTCCCCGCCTTGACGTTGACTGAGAAGAATGGGAGACTACGCGATTGTAGTTCGGAGTTCTTGAAGTGCAGTGAGTCTCAGGGGTAGCACCCGCTGGTCGCATCGAGCATCAGGACTTCCGAGTAAGAAGAGCGGGAAGAAGCCCGCTCTCCGGGCAGAGCTCGGAGCAACACAGCAGGAGGTCCCACGAGATGGAGACCGGTAAAGTAAAGTGGTTCAACGATTCGAAGGGCTTCGGCTTCATCGAGCGTGAGGCTGGGGAGGACGTCTTCGTCCACTTCTCCGCAATCACGGGCGACGGATTCCGTACCCTGACCGAAGGTGAAGCGGTGAGCTTCGAGGTAGCTGAGGGCCCCAAGGGCCTGCAGGCAGCCAACGTTCAGCGTATGGGCCTGTAGTCTTCCGAGACTAGAGCGCGTTCCTTCGCGGCCCCGCGGACTTCATGTCCGCGGGGCCGTTCTTATCTTTGGGGCACTGCCGGGCCCGGGCTACGCCCGCGCTCGGGCAGCGTGGTACCCTTCGTACATCAAGAACTCCGCGCTCGTGCGCCTGCGCCGCGCTCGTGCGCTTGCGCGCCCGGCACCGCCCGGTCGAGGAGATGTAGCCCCACATGGAGACCGAGAAGAAGTACGGCACCCTGGCCATAGAGCGGAACGAGCTCGTCACCTGGCCGAACCCGTCGCCCGAACGGCGCTACCTGGTGTCGATGGACATCCCCGAGTTCACGTGCCTGTGTCCGCAGTCGGGATTCCCCGATTTCGCCGTCGTCAAGATCCGCTATCAGCCGAGACGACTGATCGTCGAGTTGAAGTCGCTGAAGCTCTACATCAACGGCTTCCGCAACGTCGCGGTGTCCCACGAAGCCGTCGTGAACGGTATCTTGGACGACTTGGTCGCGCTCCTCGACCCCCACTGGATGCGCGTGATCGGCGACTTCAACGTGCGCGGCAACATCAAAACGATCATCCGGGCCGAGCACGGCTCGCGCGCCTAGTCACGGTCGTCGCGTGGCCGGCCACTATCTCCTTCTCAGCGGCGGACTGGATTCGTCCACCCTCGCCGCCTGGGTCCGGGCGTCGGATCCCGAGGTGGCCGTCGCCGCCGTTACCTTCCTCTACGGGCAGAAGCACGCCGTGGAGTTGGAAGCCGCCCGCGCGGTAGCGGCCCACTACGGGATCGCGCACCGCGGTATCGAACTCCCTCCGATCGCCGGATCGGCGCTCACAGATGCGGATCGGGACCTTCCGGAGGGCCGCGATCTCTCCACAGTCACGGGAGTGGCCCCCTCGTACGTACCCGCCCGCAACCTCCTGTTCCTGGCGTTCCTCGCTTCGATGGCGGACGCGGAGGGCCCGGCCACGCTCTGGTTGGGCGTGCATCGTGACGATCACACCGGGTATCCGGATTGCCGGCCCGAGTTTGTCGGCGCCGCCGACGAAGCGGTACGGCTGGGGACGCAGTTCGGGTTGCGGGTACGGGCCCCCTTCGTCGAGTGGCGCAAGGCCGAGATCCTCCGTTGGGGTCTGGAGCACCGGGTGCCGTACGAGCTCACGCTCTCCTGCTATCAGGGGCGACGCCCCGCCTGCGGCGTCTGCGATACCTGCCAGTCGCGTCTCGCCGCCTTCCGCGAAGTGGGGGTCGAGGACCCCCTCCCGTACGCCCCGCCCCTATCCGGCTAGTTGGAGGACGCCGTGCGCACCACAGTTACCAAGATCCTCACCTTCGACGCCGCCCACAGTCTCCCCGAACATGAGGGCAAGTGCCGCAACATCCACGGTCATACCTACACCATGGAGGTCACGGCCGAGGGCCCCGTGCACCACGGCGGTCCCCGCGATCAGATGGTGATGGACTTCGGCGACCTCCGTGCGCACATGGAGCGGCTGGTGGTGGAGCCACTGGACCACTGCTATCTGAACGAGCTGTTCGATTTCGCGCCTACCGCCGAGGCGCTGGCGGGGTGGGCGATGGAGACTCTGCGAGAGGCCGGTCTCCCCGTGGTGCGTGTGAAGCTCTGGGAGAATCCCACGAGCTACGCCGAAGTCACCGTCTAGGGAGGGGCGCCCGCCGTGCGCGTCCTCGAGATATTCCACTCCCTTCAAGGAGAGGGTGTCTGGGCCGGTACGCCCATGACCTTCGTGCGTTTCGCCGGCTGTAACGCTCCCCTGGTCGGCCTCGACTGCGTCGACTGGTGCGACACGTCGAGCAGCTGGGACCCTGAAGCGGGAGAAGACCTTTCCGTTGCCGACGTGCTGGGGCGGGTGGGGGAGGGCGGCTTGCTCCGCGCGTGCCTCACCGGTGGTGAACCGCTGCTACAGGGTGAGGAGTTCGCGGAGCTGGTCCTGCTCCTACAATTAGAGGGGCGGGTGGTGCACGTGGAGACCAACGGAACGTTGGCGATGCCCGGCGTCGTGCTTCCCGACTGGGTCACGGTGAGCCCCAAACCACCCGAATACGGGGTAGCCGAAGGCCTGCACGGCGCGGTGGACGAACTGAAATTCGTGGTGGACGCGGATTTCCGCGTCGGAGTGGCCGAGACGCTGGCGGCGGCGCACCCCACCGCCGCGGTCTGCCTCCAGCCTGAGCATTCCGGCTTCGAAACGAACGTGGGCGCTGCGATCGAGGCGGTGATGACGCACCCCACCTGGAGGCTCTCGCTGCAGATTCATCGCCTGCTGGGCCTGCGCTGACATCTGGTCGCACCGGCGGGCCTGACACCCGGTGCGGACGGGCGGGCGCGGTGCGGGAGCTACTCGAGTCCCATCGCCGAGAGTACGGCTCGGTCCGTGGGCTCCAGCACCCAGGATGGGTCGTCGGCCGAGCAACCGTCGGGCCTCGTGACGTAGCCTTGAAGCAGCAACTCGTCGATGTCCGAGACCACCTCTTCCAGCGGAGCTGAGAGATCTACCGCCAACATCTCGGGATCGAGCACGGTCGTCTGAGTCTCACGGTCGAAGCGCTGGACCACGACGTGCACGAGCATCCGTTGGCGTAGGGTGAGGGCCACCGTCGTCCTCCCTTGGTCGTTCGTCGTCGCCTTCGAGGCGCACCTATCACTGAGCATACACCGAGCGGCTCGCGCGCGCGTTCTCGTGCGCCCATCGCGCCCTGGCGGCGAAGCGTCATTCTTCAACAGCCTACTAGGGGTTGACTCAAACCGGAGTAAACACTACCATAGCAGTGTTTAAGCATAGACGAGGACGGGCAGGCTGCCAAGCGGATATCGGAACGGCCGCGGTGGGTGGGCTCGAAGGCGAGGGAGGACAGTATGGCGACGAGGCAGATCATTCGCATTGATGAGTCCCTGTGCAACGGATGCGGGCAGTGCGTGCCGGCATGCGCGGAGGGCGCACTGGAGATCGTGGACGGAAAGGCCAGGGTGGTGGCGGAACTGCTCTGCGACGGACTGGGCGCGTGTCTCGGCGAGTGCCCGGAAGGCGCTCTCGTAGTAGAAGTCCGCGAGGCCGACGAGTTCGACGAGGCCGCGGTGGAGATCCGCCTTCGGGAGCTGGGGCGCGTGTCGTTGACCACCTCGGGCCACGACCACAGCGCCCAAGGCGGCCCCGCCCATGCCGGCCACGACCGCGCGGGTCATGTCCGGCCGGGTCACGCCGCGGTGCCGGCGCCTCCGAGCGTCCACATGGGGTGTCCGGGATCGTTGGCGCGCGAACTGCGTCAGTCAGACGCCCTCGACGAGTCGGCGGCGGCCGCGAGCCCCTCGGAGCGCGCGAGCGAGAGCCTTCTGCAGAACTGGCCCGTGCAGCTCGGTCTCGTGAACCCCCACGCCCCCTTCCTCAGGCACGCCGACCTGCTCATCGCCGCCGACTGCGCCCCGACTGCGTACCGGCTCTTCCACGAAGATTTCTTGCAGGGCAGGAGTCTGGTGATCGCCTGTCCGAAGCTCGACGACGCGCAGGCCCACCTCGAGAAGCTCGCCGTGCTCTTCCAAACGGCTCAGCCGCGCTCCGTCAGCGTGGTCCGGATGGAGGTGCCCTGCTGCGCCGGCCTCGTCGCGATCGCGCAGAAGGCGGCTCAGATGGCTGAGATCGGTACCCCCATTCAGGAGATCGTGATCGGCGTGGGCGGTGAATGCCTCACACCAGCTCTTCAAGCACCTCGATGATCTTCGTCACGTCTCTCTGCTCGCTCGGCTCGGCGTGGTAGGCCCAACGCACCACGCCCTGCCGGTCGAGCACGAAGGCGGTGCGGCAGGGATGGCCGTGTTCCGCGTCGAACACGCCGAACCGCATGGTCACTGACCCGTGGGGCCAGAAGTCGCTCAGGAGGGGGAAGTCGATGCCTCCGCTCTCCTTGGCGAAGGCCCGGTGGGAGGCGAGAGAATCACAGCTGATGCCCAAGACCTGGGCGTCGAGCTCGGCGAACCTGGCGGCGTATGCCTGCAGGATCGGGAGCTCCCGGCCTCACACCGGCGTCCAGTCGAGCGGATAGAAGAACAGCACCACGTTCTTGCCTGAATGGCCGTGGTAGGTAGAGAGCGTCACCGCGTCCCCCAAATGGGAGGGCAGGGTGAAGTCGGGGGCTGCTGATCCTGCGGACAGGGGTTCACTCATCGCCGATACTCCTCGTGGTGCGTGGTCTCGCGGCCTGCCGGGACCCGGGGGCCGTGGCGTTGTGGTGAAGGCGTGGTTCCGCGTACCGGTGACGCCACGGCCCGGTGCTCCGACGTTGAGATGCTTCCTCCCACGGCCGTATCCCGAAACCTGGTGACCTTACGCCGTTCAGGTAAGATTGGCGCGGGACGCGTCCGTGCAACCGGGACGGCCCGGCTGCGACCCCGCGTACGACACCCCGGAGGTGGCGACGATGAGAACGGCGCACCGTTTCCATGTGCACCCTGCTATTCCCGACAGGCTGGCCTGCCTGCGTGATCTCGCCTACAACCTGCGTTGGACGTGGGACCACGATACCATCGAGCTCTTCATGCGACTGAGTGCCGAGCACTGGCAGGACTCCGGCCACAACCCGGTGCTGCTCTTGAACTTGGTGGCCCAGAGTCGTCTGGAAGAAGCGGCGGAGGACGACGCCTTCCTCGCTCACTTGGACCGGGTCTGCGCGGAGGCCAAGAGCTACATGACCGAAACGGGCTGGTTCCGGCGCCGCCACCCGGAAGCGGCGGGTCTCACAATCGCCTACTTCTCCATGGAGTACGGGCTTGCCGAGTGTCTCCCCATCTACTCGGGCGGGCTTGGGGTCCTGTCCGGCGATCACCTGAAGTCCGCCAGCGACCTCGATCTGCCCCTTGTAGCCGTGGGACTCCTCTACCAGAAGGGCTACTTCAGCCAGTATCTGAACCCGGATGGGTGGCAACTCGAGGAGTACCACGTAAACGACTTCACCACTCTGCCACTCGAGCTGGTGCGGGACGGGGATGGGCGCGCCCTGAAGGTGCATGTGGATCTGGCCGGGAGGCGCGTGTCCATCAAAGTGTGGCGTGCGCAGGTGGGGCGGGTGCCCCTTTTTCTCCTCGACACGAACCTTCTGGAGAACCATGCGGGAGACCAGGATGTCACCGACGAGCTCTACGGCGGCGGGCCCGAGGAGAGGATCCGCCAGGAGATCGTTCTCGGCATCGGAGGCGTGAGGGCGCTCCGGGCGATGGGGATCGCGCCCCACGTGTGTCATCTGAACGAGGGCCACTCCGCCTTCCTCTCCCTGGAACGGGTGCGTGATCTCCGACGTGAAGCGGGCCTCGATTACCAGTCGGCCCGCCAGGTCGCGGGCGCGGGCACGGTGTTCACCACGCACACGCCGGTGCCCGCCGGCTTCGACCTGTTCAGCAAGGAACTCGTGACCAAGTACTTCTCCGCCTATGTGAAGGACTTGGGGTTGGAGATCGATGAGTTCCTCGCCCGGGGCCGCACCAACCCCGACGACACCTCCGAATCGTTCAACGTCGCCGCCTTGGCTCTGCGGCACTCTCCGCGGCGCAACTCGGTGAGCCGGCTGCACCGCAGCGTGACCGCGGGCATGATGCGGGCAGGCTGGCCCGATCTTCCCGAAGATGACATGCCCATCGACTACGTCACCAACGGCGTGCACACACGGGGCTGGGTGGCCTCCGACATGGCCTTGCTCTACGATCGCTATCTGGGGCCTCGTTGGCGGGAGGATCCGGCCGATCCCGAGGTGTGGGCGCGTGTCGAGAATATCCCGGACGAAGAACTCTGGCGCACCCACGTGCGGCAGCGCGAGCGGCTCGTGGTCTTCGCGCGCACTCAGTTGGAAGCCCAGATGCGTCGGCGCAACGCCCCACCGCGGGAGATCGAGTCCGCGCGCGATGCGCTGCGCTCCGACGCCCTCACCATCGGCTTCGCCCGCCGTTTTGCCACTTACAAGCGTGCCACCTTGCTCTTGCGCGAAGTGGATAGGCTCAAGACTCTGCTGCTCGACGAGCGCCGCCCCGTGCAGGTGGTGTTCGCGGGGAAGGCCCACCCGCGTGACGACGCCGGCAAGGAGTACATCCGCGAGATCGTGCGCTTCGCGCAGCAGGAAGGGGTACGTCACCGTCTGGTGTTCATCGAGGACTACGACCTCGGCAAGGCACGGGCTCTCGTCCAGGGGGTGGATGTGTGGCTGAACACGCCGCGCCGGCCCCTCGAAGCCAGCGGGACGAGCGGGATGAAGGTGGTGGCCAACGGCGGCCTCAATCTTTCGATCCTCGACGGCTGGTGGGACGAAGGCTACCGCGAGGGTGTCGGCTGGGCTATCGGGTCCGGCGAGGTGTTCGACGATTTCGACTATCAGGATCGCGTGGAAGCCCAGAGCCTCTACTCGCTCCTCGAGCAGGAGATCGTACCGCTCTTCTATGATCGCGGTGTCGACGGACTGTCTCGCGGCTGGATGGCGATGATGAAGGCGTCCATACGGGAATTGACCCCCGCCTTCTCGACCACGCGGATGGTGCGCGAGTACGCCGAGCGCTTCTACCTACCCGCGGCCGCCCACTTCGAACGCCTGTCTGTGGACAACTATGCGAGGGCACGGGAGCTCGCCGGGTGGAAGGCATATATCCGGGACAACTGGAGTGGTTTGGAGATTGTGCGCGTGGGGGGCGAGGAGGGCGCCGAGGTGCCCGTGGGTGCCGAGGTGCCACTCGAGGCGGAGATCCGGCTCGGTGCACTGTCGCCCGCCGACGTTGCCGTACAGGTGTATCACGGCGCGCTCGATGCGGACGGGACTCTTGCCGAGGGTGATGCCGTGCCGCTCACCTGGGTGGGCCAGGAGGGCGACCTGCACCTCTACCGCGGGGTCATCGTCTCTAAGACGAGTGGCATGAAGGGATACTCGGTGCGGGTGTTGCCGCGCCACGAGGATGTCCTCATCCCCAACGAGCTTCAACTCATCGCCTGGGAGTAGGTGAGTGGGGGAGCCGGGGAGGAGCGGCGGCTGCAGGTCTGCCGCCCTGGCCGAACACGAGTGGCCGCTGCACACTCTGACGTGCGCTCGCGATGGAGCGCGGCACCTGCGGCGCCTGGGCTTTAGCGTCCCTCAGCCTCCAGGCGTGAAACTGTCCACCAGCAGATTTAACGTGGGGGCTGATACGTCCCACGAGGGTTCTGTGGCCTGCGTTGTGAGCTGGTACTCGAAGGTGCCGGCGGTCAGGAACACCACGCGGGAGCGGAGGCGTCGTCCCTTATAGGAGAAGGTGTGTGTGGTCTCGAATCCCTGGGTGCCGTTGATCGAGGTGGAACGCAACGGCTCCACCACCTCCACCGACGAAAGCCTCCCCCGCAAGCCGATCAACAGGTCTTCGAGTTCCTTCTGGAAGGCAGGCAGCAGGTCGGCGTTCACCACGACGTCCAATCGGAACACCGACACGGCGACGCCGTCCAGAAGCACTCCATCGGCGTTGCTACCCGTGGGGTCGAAGGCGCCGACATCCTTCAGCGACGAGCCCCCTGGGCCGGTCACCGCTCCGGCTGTTGTCGTGAGCTTCCACCCCTCAGGATAGGCGAAGGAGAATCCGTAGTCGGGGTCGGTGTAGAGGCGGGTGGGGCCGGGGGTCGGGTTCTCGTCGAAGGGCGGCTCGTCGGTCGGTCCGCCCGCCGGCTCCTGCGTCGAACCGGTTTCGTCGGACCTCACCGCGCCGGCGGTCGTGGGAACATCCGTGATCCCGCTCGAATCACCGTTCTCCGAGCTGGTGGGCACGGCTTCGTCGCTGATGACCGGCCCGCTCGACGTGTTCGTGGTCCCCACCGCGCAGCCCGATACGAACGGCAGCAGAATGGCCCCGGCGATCGCGGAGGCCACCAAGAGGACGGCCGCCGGCGATAGCCGCGCCTTCAGCCGACCCATCGTACCCACATGTTCACCGGGAAGAGGTCTCCCTCCACGCTGCCCTCCTGAACGAGGTACTCCAGACAATCGCGGACGGTCCAGCGCGTCAGCCCGAGTTCTCGCTCCAGTTCCAGTCCGTGTGTCTCGGCCTGCGGATTCCGTTCGTGCGCGGTGCGCAGGAAGTCGAGGATGCGTTCGCACGCCTCCGGGTCGGGATTCATGAGGGGTCGGGAGGCGGGGAGGCGCGGCGGGCGGCTACGCGCCGCCGCCACTCACGGAACAGCACCAGGTCGAAGCCGATGAGAACCAGATCGAGGATCGCGATGACCTTCCAAGAGATGACGAAGTACTCCACGGTCGTCTCCACCGAGCGGTCGAAGACGCCGATACTCGGGCCGTACAGAAACTCGGTCTTCGCCCGCATCTTGCCGAGCCAGGGTTGGTGCCCCAGTTGAACCGAGAAGCGGCGGGAGGCTCCCGGCAGCAGAGTGAACTGGCCGAACTCCTGGTCGAACGTGGCGGCCGGCAGTCCCCCCCAGGTCTGGACGTAGCCGTTAGGTGTGAGGTGGACGTTGCCGGCGTTCGTCACGGCCACCTCCACGGTGTCGGCCCCGGCGCCGAAGGCGATCCTGGGCACCGTGAGGGAGTCCACGACGAGGCTACGAGTAATGGGGCCGGGTACGGTGATGAGGACTTCGGCGACCACTCGGCCGGCAATTCTTACCTGAGAACCCTCTTCGGTGCTTTCCGACTCAACCGGTCTGGTCTCGAAAATGATGGCGGCGTAGTGTCCGCCGGGTTCGGCGTCAGGGGGCACGGTAATGGTGTAGTCGATGCTTCCCGTTTCCCCCGGCGCCAGGTGGAGCGCATCAAGTGGCATCTCCAGCCACCTACCGGCCGAGTACGTAGCATGCCCGGGCTCGAGCGTCTCGAATGATCCAGACGCCGATAGTGTGAAATCGCTGACGGTGATCGCAAGATCGATCGGGTCGATGCCGTGGTTCGTTGCCGAGACCCACGTATCCGTGTTGGAACCCTGCTCGAGGACGAGCTCGACCTGCGCCGGCACGATCTGAACGCTGAAATCAGCACGAGCGGGTGCGGTGAGGCCGAGGGAGACCACGAAGACCAGGGCGATCAGCAGCCCTGCGCTACTCGAAACACGCATGCGCGGCCCGCTGAGCCTGGCCGGTTGACGCCAAATCGGTCCGGGCAAGAACTCCTCCGCTTCTTCGTACTGTCCCGCTGCTTCCGTGCGTCCATCTAGAATAGCAAAAGGGCCCTTGCGGGCCCCTTGCGGATATCCTCGTGGATGAGCTGGTTACTGGAAGGCCAGCGTGTAGGTGTGCGTTGCGTCGTACGAGCCTGGAGCATCGGTCCATTGAAAGTTCGGGGCGTAGGTGACGGTCACTGTCGTCCCACCAGTACTCCCGCCGCCGTCGATCCACACCGTGCCGTCCGCGCCGGAACTCTCGACCAGCACGCTGCTGGCCGGGATGGTCGCGGCTGTGCCTTCAAAATCGAACCCGGCAGGGTCGGCCATCGGCTCTGCCTGCAGAGTCCAGTTCCAGTTCGCCTTGACGGAGAACTGCGCGTCGGTGTCGGAGCCGGGGAGGGCGGGACCCTCGGGGGCCGCGATCAGGAGGACCTGGTCGTCAGTCACGCTTAGCCACACCGACTTCTCCACCTGCGCCGTGACGTAGACATCACCCGGAACATCGGGCGGCGCCGAGAACGCCACCGCGGACAGCAGCCCCAGGAGTGCAATTACCAGAATCCCTGCTAAGGCCAACTTCTTCATCTTTGTCCTCCCTCAGGACGCGTTGCATGGTTCCACGGATTCCTGCAGCACACTCTCACTGGGACGGCTGCCTCGTGTCCGCCTTGTTCCTGTCCAGGGTTCCATCGGCCCGAGGCAGGAATTCCTTTAGGGGAAAATGAGGAAGATTACCCAGAAGGCCTGGGTGCTGTCCGGCAGGGTCCTCCGCGCCGGCGATTGCGGCATAGTGCGGCTGCCGGGTTATCCCGTAGTAGCTGGGAAGACGGCTGGAATGCCGACGGAGGTCCACGCAGAGTGCAAGGGCGAGAGAACGATTACCGAACGAGTGGAGACTCTCCGCGCGGAATGATCAGTCGGCGGAGTATGCCAGGCCGAGTGCCGACCAGTCGATCCGTCCAAGAAGCTGGTGGTACTCGTCGAGCGCTTGTTTGGGGATCCGGACCAGGAGAGGGCCGTCGACCGAGTGCAGTCGGGCGTAGATGCGGGGATTGACGGCGCCTGCGCCGGTATTGCTCCACACCTCGACCAGGAAGCCGCGATCGTCCACTACCAGGAGACGTGCTGCCTCCACTCGTGTCGAGATCGATACGGCCGCCGCCGCCGCAGCGGCCCCACGGTGGCCGTCCGTGAGAGAAGTGCCCATCAGGCCGGAAGGAGCGGGGTTCGCTCGGTCGGCGGGGCGAGAGGTGTGCGTGGAGAGCGGTGCCGGCGGATCGCCGGCCGGCACGACAGCCGCCGCAACCGTGATGCTGAAGACGAGTGCGAGCACCGTGGACATCAAGAGGGTCGTCCATGTCGTCCGCCGCCAGTTCATCCCTACCACCTCCTCGCTCACCTTGAGTATCGGGTTTCGCGAGGCCTGGACAGCATGATGTGTCTAGCTCCTACCCCCCTGGGTCTTCTACCCATAGTGCGAGGAGTCAGACCCCAAGGCTTGCCCAGTCGGTGCCCACTCACCGTGGGTATCGAAACGGGTTGAGATGGGTGCGCAGCTGAGAATCGACGCCTCTTGCCATTCCTCGCGAGCCCTGTCAGGCATTGTGAGCTACATATGGGCGACTGGCTCGCACAAAGGCTTGACAGATTGCATCATTCCATACTAAGGTGGCGCCCAGCCGGTGGGGGAGGGTCTTCTCGATGCCCCCGCGACTTGGATGGGACTGAGTCAGCCGGCCGCGTACGACTCCGTTGGTGGATGGGACCTTCATCGGAGTCGCATGGGAGAGGAGAAAGGGTAGGGCGACCTTCCGGGTGCCCGTGTGAGCTTCCGCTGCGTCCGCGTGCTACGTGCTGCGGTGACAGTGGTGGTCTACGCGTCGCGTCTTGGAGGAGAGGAGATGGGGATGAAGACCACCGGTTGGTAGACCTCAGTTCGATAGTCGCATGATGTCGGTTTGTTCAAGGGTTTCCCCCGACCGACCGATACACGCCTCAGTTGGAGGATTCGGCTAGGGGGATGGCTTCTTGGAGGCTGGCGGAACCACGACCACCGATCTTCAGCGCGGCTTCGCAACGCGGCACTGGATTTATAGGTTTGAACCACTACACGTCTACGTGGCCTTTGTCGTGGCTGCGGGGGCGTGTTTTGGTTTGGCGCTGATCTACATCCAGGGACGGTGGAGCGTCCTCCCAGCTGTGTCGTTGTTTGCCCCGCGCCAGTCACTCGGGGGTTTCGCATTCTTCCTTCTCGTCGGTTACTTCGCTGATCGTTTTCGCGTACGCATCGGAGGGGGGGTAGAGGTCTCAGCGAGTTTTCTTGCGGACTTCTTGAGTGCGGCGTTGCTCGGTCCGCTTGTTGGAGCTTTGGTTGCGTCCGCCGGGATTGTTGCCTCGCATGAGCGGGGCCAGGCGTTGCGCACCGGCTTCGGGGCGACGTCCTTCTTCATTACTGGTGGAGTCACCGGCCTTGTCTACTGGGGCTGTTACAGTGTTCTGGGAGTCACCGGCGTCGCCCTTGCGTTGGCCGGCCTTGCCGCCGGGAGCGTCTACTTCCTGCTCAACTACGCCCTATATGCTCCGGTCATGTGGTGGAGGCGGGGGTTGGGTCTGAGGCAGTGGTTCCGAGAGGGCTTCGCGCCGTTCCTTCCCTTTCACCTGTTCTTCTTGCTTCTCAGCCTGGGATTGATCTACAGCTTCGACCGGGTCGGCCCCTGGGGCTTCGGGCTCTTCTTCCTTCCCGTACTCGGTCTGATCTACGCCTTTCGCACGTTCTCGAACCAGCGTGAGCTCGCCCGGAGCCTCGAGCGGTTCTCCCTTCAGATCGCTGCGAGCATGATCACGGCGCTCGACCTCAAGGATAACTACACGGCTCAGCATTCGGCGGCCGTGGCCCAGTACTCGTTCGACACGGCCGTGGCACTCGGATTGTCGGAGAAGAGTCGGAGTGTGGCACACCTCGCCGGGCTTCTGCACGACCTTGGGAAGATCAGCGTGCCCGACGAGATCCTGAACAGTCGCGAGCCATTGGGTGATGAGGAGTGGACCGTGATCCAGGGGCACACCGGCGCCGGCCAGAACATCGTGAGCAACATGAACGAGTTCGAGGAGTTGGGTCGAATCATCCGGCATCACCACGAACACTATGACGGCCGGGGCTATCCCGACGGGCTGGCCGGAGACAACATACCGATGATCAGCAGGATCGTGGCCGTGGCCGACGCGTACTCGGCGATGGTGTCCGATCGGCCGTACAGGGACATGCGATCGCCGGAGTCGGCGATCGCCGAGCTTCGTGATCAGAGTGGGATTCAATTCGACCCGCGCATTGTGGCCGCGTTCATGACAGTACTCGAGGGCTCCACCCACGAGTATCGCAAGGCAGACCAGCTCGATTTCCGGCTTCAGTTCCAGAAGGTCCGGTTCTTGGCGGAGATAGCCTGATCCACCGCTCGGTGGCCGATGATCGCCGGGGAGTCCGGGAGGTGGCCCTGCTTCTTCTCCGAAGTGCAACCTTGGTCCCAGAGACACGCAACAGCGTGTGTGGTAGCTTGGGCCCCGAGGTACGTGGTCAGGGTCTTTACGTGGGTCCGGAGTGCGTCATATACACGGCGTTCGTGTCTGGTCGGGGGTGAGGGGAAGGGTGCCAAGGGGCTCGTTGCTGCGCGTATTGTTGGCCCAGGCTTTCTCGAGCGTGGGGACATCTGTCACCACCGTCGCGCTCGCCGTCATGGTGTTCGATCTCACGAGTTCGGTGCTGCACATGGGCATCGTGCTGGCCGCCTCCACACTCCCGCTGGTGCTGATGAGTTTCGTTGGCGGCGCCCTGCTGGACAGGTTCGACGCACGCCGCCTCATGGTGATGGCCGATATCGCGAGGGCGTTATTGATCGTGGCGATGCCGTTCGCCGCACAGCGAGGAGTGGGCCTCATCTACCTTGTGGCGGTGTTGGTGGGCTGCTTCAGCGCTGTTTTCAATCCGAGCCAGGTGAAGCTCGTGGGTGACGTGGCTACCCCGTCGCAGCTGGTCAAGGCCAACTCGTATCTCAGTATTGCTCGGGACGGCGCGGAGCTCGGGGGCTACCTGGTGGGTGGTGCCCTCGTCGTCTCGCTCGGGTATTTCGCCACCTTCCTGATCGACGGTCTGACCTACGTTGTCTCCGCACTGCTGCTCCTCGGTGTTCGGGGTTCGGATCAGGGCCGACAGGCCGGTGTGACGTTCGTGGAGCTGCTCGGTCAGGCGCCGAGAGCGGTCGTCTCGATCTGGCGGAGGCCGGCGCTGCGGGCCAATCTCCTCTTTGCACTCGTGCCCATGGCCTTTCTGATGATGAACATGCCGAATGCCTACGGTCTCGCGCTGCAGGTGTTCGACAAAGGGCCGGCCGGCTTCGCCGCCATGGAGGTGATCACCTCCCTCGGGTGGGTCGCCGGCGGCATCCTGGCGAGCAGGCTCGACTACCAGGGAGATCGGAACCGGTATGTCTTCTGGTCGATGGCCGGCATGGCCGTGTGTTACGCCGGCGTGGGGTTGAGCGGAGCATTCTGGATCTCCGTCGTCTTCCTCGCTCTCGCCGCGGTAGCCAACGTGGGCCTGATCGTGGGCTCTATGACTCTCTTCCAGGAGATCGAACCTCGCCCCGATAAGGGCAGGATCATCGCTGTCCGCGCCGGCTTCGGTCAGGTGGCGACCACCGTTGGACTCCTATCGGGCGGGGCGCTGGGCGCCGTGGTGGGCATCCGTCCTCTGTTCTTGGTGGCGGCGGTAGGGGCCTCCGTGACCGCCATAGTGGTCTTCGCCTCGTATCGAGCGGCGCTCGCTCGCGAGGCCGAGGGCCTAGGAGGCTGCTGACCCGGTCGGCGTGGCCCGCTGCGTGGTACCCTTCAAGGGTGGGATCGAAGTCGACACCAGGAACTCGCGCGTTTGAACCGCCGGTGCGGATAGGCGGAATGGCGCTCGAAAACGGCCTGTTGCTCCAGACGGCGCGTCATTGGGTTGCCGCCGTTCGTGAGGCCGATGGTTCCATTCAGCTGACCTCGGGCGCCAAACGTGTCGATCTGTCGGGCTCGGCCGACGGCCGTCTGCCCCTCGTACGGGGTCTGGCTCGGCTGGGGGACGCGCTGCGCGCGATCCCCGCGGTGAAGAGGAAGGCGCGATCGGCCGTGCTCCCGTTCGAGACCCGCCGCATGCTGAGCGCACTCGGGCTCTCCACATTGCTCACGGCGGGAGTCCGGCGCATGCCCGGCTCGGCGACCGGCCGTGAGACGAGGGCCCTGTTGATCGGCCTCGCTCCAGTACTGCTGGCGTTGCGGGATTCCGAATTGGCCGGCTACCACGGAGCCGAGCACAAGGCCATCAACGAGTACGAACGAGGCGTCCGCGGGCTCGATGTTGGCGGAGCGGTCCGCGAGCACGATCGCTGCGGTTCGAGCCTGGTGACTCCTCTGGTGATGACCACGCTCGCCGGGAACGTTGTGGTGCGGGGGCTATTCCGACGTCCGTCTCCCCTTACCGTGCTGATGGGCAGCCTCGTGAGTCTGGGTTCCGCGCTTGAGATCTTCAGATGGACCGTGCGTCGTCCCGATTCACTCGTCTCGCGCAGCTTCTCCCGGTCCAGCTATCTTCTGCAACACTTCTTCACCACCCGCGAACCCAGTGCTGAGCAGATGGACGTTGCCCGAACCGCGCTTGCTGAGCTCCTCCGCCTCGAAACGGAGGCGGTCGTCGGCTGAGAGCGATTACCGCCTCAGCCTGGGCGGAGATCACCGGTCGTGGAGGTCGGCGAACCCTTTGCTGATGATCGCGTATGCGTGATCGAGAGACTGCGGGATAACGCGGACATCGGCGACCACGGGCATGAAGTTGGTGTCGCCCAGCCAGCGCGGGACGATGTGAACGTGCACATGGTCTTTCACCCCTGCACCGGCGGCGGCCCCCAAGTTCGCCCCCATGTTCACGCCCTCCGGATTGAACTCCCGTTTGAGCACGCGGATAGCATCCTGGCACAGATCCATCACCTCGTGCAGCGTGGAGGAGGGGAGGGCTTCCAGTTCGCCCGTGTGGGCGAAGGGAGCCACCAGGAGGTGACCATTGTTGTAGGGGTAGGCGTTCAGCATCACGAAGGCGGAGTCGCCCCGCCACACGATGTGGTTGTCGGCGTCGTCGTGCGCGGCGGGCTTGGTGCAGAAGATGCAGCCGTCCGGTTTCGGCGTCATGATGTATCGCATGCGCCACGGAGCCCAGAGCGGGTCCACGTGTGACTCCCTTCCCTCAGGTTGGCGGCCGCCGTTCCATTGTAGCCAAGCGGGCGGCCGCGGACCATGTCGTCGGTTGACGTGCTGCCCGCAGCGGCGGCCGTCTAGGCTTCCGGCTTGCGTCGCCCGCCCGCGGCGCCCCCTCCGCGGCGCGCCGCCCGCAAGTATCGGCGGCCTTGTCGGCGGACACCATTCAGGCTAGCCTGTCCCGCATGACCACGCCGCCTGAAGAGATCCCAGTGGCCGCCGCGGATGGGGCGCTTCAACCCGCACGCTGGCGACGCACGCCTGTGGTGCTTCTCGGGCTAGGTGTGGCCGTTGCGGCCGTGGCGCTGGCCTTGGTGCCGCCGGACAAGGTGTTGGGCGACAACGTGCGTATGGTCTTCTTTCATGGAGCGGTCACCTGGACGGGTATCGTCATGACCGCTCTCGCAGGCCTGCTCGGGCTGGCGCATCTTGCTCTGGGGCGCCCCGGAGTCTCCCCGCTGTGGCGTACGCTTTCCCTGGCTGCCCTGTTCTGGACGGCTTCCCTGAGTATCAGTTTCCCCGTCATGCGCTCGACGTGGGGCGGAGTCTTGTGGAACGAGCCGAAACTGCTCATGTCGGCGGAGGTGGTCTCCGCGCTACTGTTGGCGTGGGCCGTGAGCCTGTTGGTGGGAAGACCCCGCGTGACGGCGACGCTGGCGCTGACGGCCGCACTCGTCATGGCATTCCTCCTGATCGCCACGCCGGGAGCCTTCCATCCCGACAACCCGATCATGAACTCCGGCGATGCTCGCTACATCGGGAGTTTTGCGGGGCTCGTCGGTGGGCTCCTCTGTTTCACCGGAGGGATCATCAGCGCCGGTCGCGCGAGCACCTAGGCCGGCCGGTGGCATACGGTTGTCGCCTCCACTACAATGCAGGGACCGGAGGCTCTAGCAGGCCGCGGAAGTGACGCCGCGCCTTCAGAGCGCGATGGGCGAGTGCGAGACAAGGACACAGGAAGCGCTCGTAGCAGCGCTACGGGCGCGACCGAGGACGCCGTATCGCGCCGCCCAGTGCGTTCTGGGGGCCAAGGCTTCGCTTTTCAGCGGCCTCCCTGAGAGCACTACCGGTGTGTCCACGTGGCAGCGGTGTGAGGAGGCGGGAGTGGAGACGGATCCGGGCGCTCCAGATGGCGGCCGCGAGTTGTTGAGCATGCTGAGCGACCGCTTTTCCGGTCCCGATGACGAAACGGTGCGGGCCCGCCTTGCCAAACCGGACATGGCGGATCTCAGGGCGGTGGTGTCGTGGCGCGGAGTCGTCCTGCGGCCCGGTGTGTGCCCCGTGTCACTCGCGCTCAGTTACCTGGATCTTCTCCAGGAGGAGTCGTGCGGACGTTGCAGTCCGTGTCGCATCGGCACCGAGGTCATGCGTCGCATTCTGCTCCGCCTTGAGGCCGGCGAGGGTCGACGCCGGGATGTGGAGCAGTTGCGCCGGCTCGCAGAGGAGATCGACGAGGCTTCGTGGTGCGGGATTGGGAACACCATCCGCGATCCCCTTTTGGCTCTTCTCGAGCTTGGCGAGGACCACTTCGCCGAGCACGCGGCCGGGGCCACCTGCCCGCGGCCGGACACCTTGGGTTGGGTGACGGCCCCGTGTCGGTCCACGTGTCCGTCCACGGTCGACTGCCCCAGCTACTTGTTCCAGGCGGCGGAGAGCCATCCGCATCTGGCCGCCGACATCGTGCGGCGCGACAATCCTCTTCCCGCCGTCATCGGCCGGACGTGCCATCATCCCTGTGAATCCAACTGCACGCTGTTCGGCATCGGGGAGCCCGTGGCCATCAACTTCGTGAAGCGCTGGTGTGCCGATCGAGCGTTGGGCTTACTCCCGTACGGGTATGGCCCGGGGCACGTGGCCGGAGGGTCGGCCGGTCAGTCGCAGCCGGTCGCTCTTGGACGGGTCCCCGGCGAGTCTCCGGACGAGGTCGTGGAGGAGGCGACGGCGCAAGCGAGCCAGCGTCTGGTCACGGCACATTCAGATGTTCGCGGCGAGCTCGTAGCCGTGATCGGGGCCGGGCCCGCCGGCCTCTCTGCCGGCTACTACTTGGCCCGCCGGGGCTATCGGCCCGTGATCTTCGAGGCCTTGGACGTGCCGGGCGGCATGTTGTACGTGGGGATCCCCGAGTATCGTCTCCCCAAGGCCGTGCTCCGTCGGGAGGTGGCGCTCATCGAGCGTGAGGGGGTGGAGATCCGCTACGGACAGGCTCTCGGGCGCGATCTGCAACTGAGCGATCTTGACGACTTGGGTTTTGCCGCCACATTCGCCGCGATCGGCGCCCATTCCGGCAAGAAACTGCGCATACCCGGTGAGGATCTACCTGGCTCGATGGATGCCATCGACTTCCTGCGTGAGGTGGCGCTCGGTCAGCGCACCGAGATCCCCGAAAAGGTGCTCGTGATCGGCGGTGGGAACTCGGCTATGGACGCCGCCCGCACGGCCGTGCGCATGGGGGCACGAGAGGTGCGCGTCGTGTACCGCCGCGCGCGGGAACAGATGCCGGCGAACGCGTGGGAGGTCGACGAGGCAATGGAGGAGGGCGTGGACTTCCGCTTCCTGTCTGCGCCGGTCAGCTGCGAAGGCGATACCTGCGTGCGCGTGCTCCTGTGCCAGGAAATGGAATTGGGCCCGCCCGATGAGAGCGGGCGGCGCTCGCCCGTGCCCACCTCCCGCGCTCCTTTCGAGCTCGAAGCCGATCTCGTGATCGCCGCTGTGGGTCAGCAGCCCGACTTCTCCCCGTTCGCCGCGGATGGCGCCATCGCGACGAATGCGTGGGGCTACTTGGAGATGGACCCGTTCACCTTCATGACCACCAAGCCCGGCGTTTTCGTAGGAGGAGACGCCGTGAGTGGGGGCGGTTCAGTGATCGAAGCCATCCACGCGGGCAAGACCGTCGCCAAATACATAGATGCCCACCTGCGCGGCGTTCCCGTGGTGGAAGACCTGGAGGATCGGGTGAAACGGGTGGCGGTGTACCTGGGCGCTCAGTCGAGTACATACCCTCTGGCCGAGGGCCGTGACTACGGCGCCCGCGAACACATGCCCATGGTCGACCCCCTCGCGCGCAGCCGGACGTGGGAGCAGTGCGAGATCGGCTACGATGACGCTCGGGCCCGGCAGGAAGCGGCGCGGTGTCTGCGCTGCCACAGGCCGATCATAGTCGCCGTGTAGCGGGCGCTGGAAGGCTGCTGAAAAGTGACGCCGCGCCTTCAGCAGCGCCTCTAGGGGCTACTACTAGGAGAGCTCCGGCCTGATGCGGACGGAGCAGTTCGCGTCCCCGCTCGCGATGCTGGAATCCTGCTCCCACAGGAAGGGGTCGGCGCAGATCTCCGCGAGCATGCCCCGCATGACCGCCTGATGCAGCTGGCACACCGCGCCGTCGTAGCGTGGGGCGAGCTCTCCGAACACGCAGTTCCCGTCGACGAGGTCGCAACCTCCGTCGTTGGGTACCAAGCGGGAGGATGAGCTGAGCCGTCCTAACTCTTGGTGCAGCACCTGGACGGCTTCGGAGAGCGGCAGCGGTCCGTCGACGCGGCGGCCGCGATCCCGCATGTGCGTGCGCCCCCACTGGTGCCCGAACTCCGCGGGGTCCTGAGCCTCGCCGTTGGCGACCACCATGTCCATGGCCAGTTGGGCCAGCAACTGGTAGTTCCGCGGCGGCAAGGTGATGGCGAGGGCGTGAGGGCTGGGGAGGAAGGCCAGCTGCGGTCTCCCCACGACGCCCTTCTTGTGCCTCTTGCGGGAGACGATCAGGCCCGCTTCTTCAAGCTTGTTCAGATGGATGCGGATGGCGCTGTGGTGCATCCCGAGCTGGCCCACCAGGTCTTTGACCGTAAGGGAGTCCTGCGCGTCGGCGATCCGCCTGAAGATGGCGAACCGCGTCTCTTCGCCCAGGGCCTTCGCTACATCGAGGATTTCTTGTCGGACTTTGTACACTATTCTCACCTGCCGACCGATCGTGTGGATGACATTCTTTGCCTGTCTTCAGAACAAACCGTACCACACGGTCGGCGGTTGACCAAACCCGGATACGAGGCGGTCAGAGACGGCCTCGCGGACGTCCGATGGGGCTCGGCGAAGGGCCTCCAGAAGCGAGGGTCAGTCGTCCCAGCGGAACTCGGGCATAGACGTCTTGCCCCAGATCTCCTGGGTGGCGTCGTCCATATGTTGGTCGTTCTCGTCCTCTCGTGCGGCGACGTGAGCGGGGTGGTCGCGTTCGAGGCCGAGCTCGAGTTCCGAGGCGTCCACGCGGCCCTGCTCATCCATGATGCCGTTCGCCTCCTTGAAGGCCGCGGAAAGCTCGGTTAGCTCCATCCCCTCGGCGAAGAGGGTCACGGGAGCTTCGTCCGGTTCGGGAGCGAGGTCGACCAGATACTGGTACCAGATGATGTCCCACGCGGCGGTGAGCAGTGTCTTCCGCCCCGGACCCGAGACCCGCGCCAGATTCACGATCGGCCGGCCCAGACTGCGGCGGACGCTGCGCGTCTTCTCTGTGAAGGGGGACTCGTTGAAGAGACGTTGGGACATACGCACGTCTTCGCCGGTGAGCTCGGTGACGCTCACGACCAGTTCGGGAGCCGGTTGGGGGAAATGGGCCGCCGCCGTCACTCCGTCAGCGGGAGTGTTGGCGAGCGCGGCGGGCCGGGGCGCCGCGAGGAGGTCTTCGGCGCGTCGCAGTTGCTCTCTCGTACGTTCCAGCTCAGTCTCCAGGGCGCGTATGCGCTCTTCGAATCCCAGACCGGACATCTGCGACCGCGCCGTTTCTTCTTCCAGCTTGTCGACCAGATCGGCGAGCTCGCGCAGGGAGGAGTGCTCCCGGGTGCGCTGCTCGACCATCGCGGCGATGAGGGAGCGGGCCTTCTCAGTCGTGGTGGCAGCGGGAGCCTCGGCAGGCGCGGAATCCTCGTCCTCTCCGGGGCCGATGCTCGCGCGATCGGCGGCGCAGGCCCCGCACACGTGGAGGAGCCTTCCGTCGTCCAGCTCGATATTCGTGGACTCCTCGTCCAGCAGTTCGGCGCACAGGGCGCACTGATCGCCGGTCGAGTGGCCTAGATCGAAGGGTTCGTGCATGGTAGTCCTCCTGTACCCCCGGGGGACGAGAGAGGGTTCCGGGGCGATCCGGCATCAAGTATATACCAGCCTTACGTACGTCGATCCGGTGCTCTTTCGGTCGGCTGCAAGCCCTCCGGCGAGCGGTGGATCGGGGGCGTGAAACCATCACCCTCGGTGGTGTTTGACTACTCCTCGGGCGCTGATAGAGTGGGGGAGCACAACCTGTTGTCCACGAGCTCTTCTGGGAGGGAGCCATGAGGAAGATCCTGCGAGTTGACGTAGGGGGGGGTACGGCCGCGTTCGAGGATCTACCCGCCGATTGGGTGCTGCGCGGAGGGCGGTCTCTTACGTCCAGCATCGTGGCGCGGGAGGTGGATCCTAAGGTCGACGCTCTCGGTCCGGCCAACAAGATCGTTTTCGCCCCCGGTCTCCTTGCCGGCACCACGGCGCCCAACTCCGGTCGCCTGTCGGTGGGCTGCAAGAGCCCGCTCACCGGCGGAATCAAGGAGGCTAACTCCGGCGGGCAGGCCGCTCAGCGCCTGGGGCGCCTGGGCGTTGCGGCTGTCGTGGTGGAGGGCGATCCTGGAGACAAGAAGTGGGTGCTGCACCTCTCGAAGGACGGCGCCCGACTCGACGACGGTGCTCCCTACTGGGGCAAGGCGAACTACGAGTGTGCGGATGCACTGCGTGACGCGTACGGCGCGAAGGTGGCCACTATCCAGGTGGGTCCGGCCGGCGAGATGGGGTACCGCAACTCCACGGTGGCCTGCACCGACCCGGAGGGCAATCCTTCGCGTCACGCCGGTAGGGGAGGGGTCGGCGCGGTGATGGGCGCCCGCGGCCTGAAGGCCATCGTGGTGGACGACGCGGGCTCGGAGCGTCCTCCGATCGTTGATAAGGAACGCTTCGACGTCGCCCGGAAGACTCTGGTGGACGGACTCAAGAGTCATCCGGTCACCAGCCAAGGCCTGCCCAACTACGGCACGGCCATCCTGATCAACATCATCAACGAGGCCGGCGGCCTGCCCACTCGTAACTTCACCTCCGGCCGCTTCGACCGGGCCGAGGCGATCTCCGGTGAGACCGTGCATCAGAACTGCGAAGACCGGGGTGGGAAGCGCGAGCACGCCTGCATGACCGGGTGCGTGATCCATTGTTCGAACGTATACAACGACACAGACGGCAACTACGTGTCGAGCGGCGTGGAGTACGAGACCATCTGGGCCCTGGGGGCGAACTGCGACAACTCCGATATCGACGCCATCGCTCAGATGGACCGGCTCTGCGACGACCTGGGTCTCGATACCATCGAGATGGGCGACACCTTCGGCGTCGCGATGGAAGGCGGCGCGCTCCCCTGGGGCGACGCGGCCCGGATGATCGAGTTGTTCGAGGATGTCCGCCAGGGAACAGAACTGGGCAAGCAACTGGGCAACGGCTGCGTCCACGCCGGTGCCGAGTACGGCGTGGAGCGGGTACCGGCGGTGAAGGGACAGGGCATCCCGGCCTACGATCCGCGGGCCGTCAAAGGCATCGGCGTCACGTACGCCACCAGCACCATGGGCGCCGACCACACCTCCGGCTACGCGGTGGCCACGAACATCCTGAAGGTGGGCGGCGACGTGGATCCCCTCGCCGCCGAGGGGCAGTGTCCGCTGTCCAATGGCCTGCAGCAGGCGACCGTGCTCTTCGACTCGGCGGGGTTGTGCGTGTTCCTCGCCTTCGCGGCGCTCGATCAGCCCGATTCGCTGGCCGCCATCCCCGAGATGATAAGCGCCAAGTACGGCGTCCCCTTCGGCTTGGAGCACATCGGACCGTACGGGGAGACGTTGCTGTCGATCGAACGCGACTTCAACCGGGGCGCGGGCTTCACCGACAAGGACGACCGTCTACCGAAGTTCTTCAGCACCGAGAGGCTGCCTCCCCACAACGTGATCTGGGACGTGCCGGATGGCGAACTCGATCAGGTGTGTGGGTGGAGCCCGGTCTTGGAGGTGTAGGGGCGCGTTCCGTGGACGCCTTGACTTCCGACGGGGGCGGGGCACTCCGGTGCCCCGCCCCCGTCTTGGGCTGCCGCCGGCGTGCGCGTACGCCCGCGGTCCGGCGGCGCACGGCATGAAGGTCACGGTGAAGCTCGGCTCGAGCTTGAGGTCCAAGGCGCCGCACTTCGTGGGCGGCGAGGGCACTGTGGAGCTGGCGGGCCCTGGACCGGTGCGGGTGCGTGAGGTGATGGGGGCGCTCGGGATCGGTGAGGAGGAGGTCAACCTCATCTATCGCAACCATCGCTTGGCCGCGAGTACGGCTTCGGTGGTGGACGGGGATCGGCTCGGGCTCTTCCCGCCCAACTTCATCCACTTCTCCCAGTTCTACTTGAAGCGCGACGAGGAGTAGGGCGAACGGCCGGCTTCGCGGGCGAGCCGGGGTGCGTGGTAGACTGCCAGCATGATCGACGTACGCCTTTTCGCAACCCTTCCCATGCGCTCCACCACCGGACGCAAGGAGTTCCAGATGGAACCGCGTCCCGGGCTCACCGTGGGCGAGATCGTGGATGCCGAAGGCCTGCGCCGGGGCGACGTGCACATCGTGATGATCAACGGCAAGCACGGGTCGCTTGATTCCGAACTTGCCGACGGCGACAGGCTCGGCATCTTTCCACCCGTGGGCGGCGGCTAGGAGCGCTCCGGTGGCCTCCGCCCCGCCCGAGAGTTGCTCGTTCCCCGCGGCTCCCGCCGATCTCCCCACGAAACTGCTCACCGGTCTGACGCTCGCGATCCTGGCGGCCCTCGTGCTCGGCGGCGTGGTGCAGGTGGGTGTCTCCGCGGGGGAGGGCGAAGTTCTCGGCATGGTGCGCGGCCTGGGGTATGGGTTCTTGGCCGTCCTGGCGGGCGTCTTCACACTCTCCCGTGTGCCCAGGAACTACCGACTGGAGCGGGACGGAGACCACGGAACCGTTCTCGTGATCGAGCGGCGTTGGAGTGCGGCGGTGCGGCTGGCACTGGGGCGCTACCAGGAGGTGCTCGACGCGAGACGAGTGATCTTCCCATGGGTGCCGCTCCTCTCGGGCACCCGGGTGTTCGGGCTCCGGGGTGCGCGGCTCGAGGAGTCTCTGGCGGGGTTCTGGTCTTTCGGTCGTGACGGCCGGCGTGCTCTCATCTTCAGCGGACCGGGGCGCCCGCGGACGCTGGTGTCCCCCGACGATCCGCAGGCCCTGTTGGCGGCCCTCGCGCGGTTCGAGGGCGCGCCTCGGCGGTCTACGCCGGGAGAAGAGGTGGACTCGGCGGATACAGTACGCGTGGGCGAGAGTCTGCGCGTGGGCGAGAGTGTGATCGTTCTCAAGCGGGGCGACATAACCGAGGAGACGGTCGACGGCATCGTCAACGCGGCCAACTCGAGCCTCGCGGGCGGCGGGGGCGTGGACGGCGCCATCCACCGGGCGGGCGGATCCGCGATCCTCGAGGAGTGCCGGGCGATTGTCGAGGTACGAGGGTCGTTGCCCGCAGGCGAGGCCGTCGCCACGACGGCGGGCCGTCTGAGGGACCACGGAGTGCTGCGGGTGATCCACACGGTCGGACCCGTCTGGCGGGGCGGCGGCGAGGGGGAGGAGGCCACGCTTCGGCGGGCGTACGCCTCCAGCCTGGCCGTGGCCGTGGCAGAAGGACTCCATACGGTCGCCTTCCCGTCCATCTCCACGGGTGCCTACGGTTACCCGGTGGAGCAGGCGGCGGCCGCCGCCCTGGCCACCGTTGTCCGGTTCCTCGCTGAGAACCCCGGGAGTCTCGCCGAAGTGCGCTTCGTGCTCTTCGACGAGGCGGCGTTCGCCGCCTACCGGTCCGCGCTGAGATTTACAACACAGTCGTAGTGTTATACTGCGGGCACGGCGGTGTGCCGGCTCGTCCGCCGACGGTAAGTAGCCAGCGGGTCGTGTGTGGAGGGCGTGATGACAGCGCTATCAGGGGTGGAGGTGCGGGCGTTCTTTCACCTGGCCGGAGTCGTGGGTGAGAATGGGAAGCTGACCCTGCGGCCGGGGCGGGGGGCCACGGTGGGATCGGTAGCCCTGGAGGCCGGATTGGACCCGGCGTCCGTGGGACTCGTCATGGTCAACGGGGTGAAGGCGGACTTGGAAGACGTGGTGGTTTCCGGCGATCGGGTCGCCTACTTCCCGCAGTACGTGCCGTACCACCGCGTGTATGGGATGTGCGTGCTGTAGCAGTCTGGTCGCATCCTCGCTGTGGCCTTGTCGCGGTCGCCGACTGCTCGCCCCCTGCTTGCCTACTGCCCGCCGGCTGGACGCCCGCTGGTCGCCGTGCGGCGTCGTTCGCGTCCTCCCCTGCGAGCCCTCCCCGCCGTCTGATAGATTAGTCGCCGGCGGCCCTGTTGAGGGGCCGAGAGCGGAGGGCGGTATCCGAATGAATGGGGAGGGCCAGATGCCCGTCAGCAAGAAGATCGAAAGCTTTATGGAGCGGTCCTCGTGGATCCGCAGGATGTTCGAGGAGGGCGGGCGCCTCAAAGCGGAGCACGGCGCGGACAAGGTGTTCGACTTCAGCCTGGGCAATCCGAACCTCGAGCCGCCGGAGGAGTTCCATCGCGCGCTCCGCGAGTTGATCGAGGAGCCGCACCCGGGACGGCACGGTTACATGTCGAACGCCGGCTACATCGAGACCCGCCAAGCGGTGGCCGACTACCTCACCGTCGAGCAGGGGGTGACGATCGGTCCCGACCACATCGTCATGACGTCCGGAGCGGGTGGAGCTCTCAACGTCATCTTCAAGGCCATACTCGACGAGGGCGACGAGGTACTGGTGCCGAAACCCTACTTCGTGGAGTACGGCTTCTACGCGGACAACCACGGTGGAGTGCTGAAACCGGTGGAGACCCACGCCGACTTCAGCCTCGATCTCGATAAGATCGCCGAGGCCATCACGCCGAAGACCCGCGCTCTCATCTTGAATTCCCCGAACAATCCCACGGGGCGTATCTATCCTGAAGAGACCGTGCGGGAACTCGGCCGCCTCCTCGAGCAGAAGTGGCTGGAGAACGGGCGCGTGATCTTCCTGCTCGCTGACGAGCCCTACCGCAAGATTGTGTACGGCGACACGACGGTGCCTTCGCTTATGGCCACCTACCCGAACACGATCTTGTCCACGAGCTACTCCAAGGACCTCTCGCTCTCGGGCGAGCGCATCGGCTTCATCGCCGCGCACCCCGGCATCTCGGAAGTCCAGCGACTCATGGGCGGTCTGGTGCTGGCGAACCGCATCCTCGGGTTCGTGAACGCACCCGCGCTCATGCAGCGGGCGGTCGCGCGTCTCCAGGGGGTCAAGGTGGACCTGACCTTCTACCAGGAGAACCGCGATCTGTTGCTTGCCGCCCTTCGGGGCTCGGGCTACACCGTGCCCGAGCCCGACGGTGCCTTCTATCTATTCCCGAAGTCGCCGGTGGAAGACGATGTGGTCTTCGCTCAAGAACTCCAGGAACAGTTGGTGCTGGTGGTTCCGGGCAGCGGGTTCAGCGGCCCCGGCCACTTCCGTATCGCCTACTGCGTCTCGCGACAGACGGTGGAAGGCGCCATCCCCATCTTCGAGGAGTTGGGGCGGAAGTACTACGGGTGATCGAGCCCGGGGAACGCGTGGGTTCGACCCGGGCTCACGCGTTCCTCAGTCCCCGGGTAGCTCGCGATAGGTGAGAGCGCGGATCTCCATGCGATAGACGGTGGTGCCGGTGACCTTTTCCGGCTTGAGTTGATCCGCCGCCACCTCCGGGTGATACTTCGCGACGATGGTGCGCAGGGCGGCGTCCTTCTCGAACGCCGACTCCAGGGGAACGACGTGCCCGAACACCAGGACTGAGGCGCTCCGGAAGTTGTCGGAGCAGGCGTTGTCGCCCTTCACGAGCTGGGGTTCGCTCATCACGGCGAGGCAGACCCGGGCTTCGACCGCGAGTGCGCGGGACTTCTTTCCCTCGCCGCCGTGGAAGTAGATGTCCTCGCCGTCGTACGAGAACGAGATGGGCACCACATAGGGCCCGTGGTCGTCTGTGAGAGCCAGGAAACCGACGGGAGACGAGGCCAAGAGCTCTCCGGCCTTCGTGCGGGCTTCGCCCGTGGCGACGGCTTCCCCCAGATCGGCTTCGAGCGATTCGTCCTTCATGTGTCTCTCCTCGTTCCGGTTCTTACTCATTTCGGCCGGACCCTCGAGATGCTCAGGACCCGTTGATCGCGCGGACGTGATTCTCTATGGCCACACCGTATCCGTCGCCCGGCACTGCCCACCGGCCGTCCAGGTCGGAGAGGACGCGCGCCACGCCGCGCGGCGCGACCATATCGTATCGCGGGTCGGTGGTCGAGTTGGCCCACGGGGCGGGAGCCGCGGTGAAGACGTAGGCCACCATGTGGGCGACGTGGGCCATGACGCCCGCCTCGGCTGTGGCAAAGGAGATACCGGGTGCGCCGCCACCTGTGGCGCCGATGCCGGCGTAGTTGTTCTGCCCTGGGCTGACGCTCCCGCCGTACGCACCGAAACCCGTCTCGTGGAGCATCTGCGCCCACAGTACGTCCGCTCGGAGGTCCACCTCCGCGGCGTACTTCACGTAGTAGCCGGCCAGCGTCTCCGTGGGCACGGTGAACTTCGGAGCCGACTCGTTGCGGAGGAGATAGGCGGAGAGTTCCGCCGCGGTGCCGGCCCAGACCCCGGTGAGCGGCGTCGCTCCCCTTTGGGAGACGGTACGCGTGGTGGGGCTCGTGGTGACGGTGGCGGCCTGGACCTCAGGCTCGGCGGCTGCTGGTGTCTCGCGCGTGGGGTCGAAGGTGATGACCGCGATGGCGCCCACGCCGCCCGACTCGCCGTCCGCGCCAAGGAGCCGAGCCTCCGCCTCCCGCTGCTTGGTGCGCCAGAACGGCTCTTGCTCGATCGCCGAGGGCGTCGGCTCGGGGGTGGTCTGCACGGTCCCGGCTCGTTGACTGGTGGGCGTCACGGCGGCCCCGGCGCTCGGTGGCCCGGTCTCGTTCTCCGCGCCGCTCGACGTGGGCGCTGCCGAACCCGCGAAGGGCGCCGATCCGTCGAGACCGGGGCCGCCGAGGACCACGGCGGCAAGCGCGGCGCCGGCCAGTACGAGAACCAGGCCGGCGATTCCGGCTATCCATCGGGCGGAGGAGTGTGTCACCGGTCTTCTCGAGATCTCCGTTCGGAGTGGCCGCCCTCGCCGAGTGGCGGGCGTCCCTGCTGGGCCATGATACCTGGTTATAATGGTGGCCGTCGCCGAACCACGGAGGGCCGAGTGAAGTTCGTCGTGCTGATCACAGATGGTGCGTCCGGGTGGGCGGTCGATGAGTTTGGAGGCCGCACCTCGCTCGAGGCGGCGGAACTACCCAACCTGGACCGTCTGGCCCGTGAGGGGATGGTGGGTCTCGCCCACACGGTTCCCCCGGGGATGGAACCGTCGAGCGCCGTGGCCTGTCTGAGCGTGCTCGGGTACGATCCCTGCCGCTTCTATGCGGGCCGCGGGCCCATCGAGGCGGTTGCTCTGGGCATCGATCTGGAGCCGGAAGAGGCGGCACTGCGCTGCAATTTCGTGACGGTCGAGGACGGGGTCATGCTGAGCTACGCGGCGGGCGGGATACCCTCCTCGGAGTCTCACGTGCTGCTGGCGGCGATCCAAGCGGAGTTGGGGGACGAACGGGTGCGCTTCCACCCGGGTGTGGGCTTCCGGCACATCCTGACGGTGCGGGACGGCCGATCACTCCTCGAAGCGCACTGCACCCCGCCGCACGATCTTGCCGATCAGCCCATCGCCGGCCACCTGCCGACAGGGACGGGCTCCGATCTGCTGCTCGAACTCATGGAGCGCTCGAAACCGATCCTGGCCGATCACCCTATCAATCGGCGACGCGCGGAGAGAGGAGAGCCGCCCGCGACGCAGATATGGCCCTTCTGGCCGGGCCTGCATCCGGACGCGCTCCCATCGTTCCACGAGCGTTTCGGTGTGCGGGCGGCCCTGACTTCATCGGTTGATCTCCTGCGCGGCATCGCCCGGCAGATCGCGGTGCCATCGCTGGATATTCCGGGCGTCACGGACGGTGCCGACAACGATTACGCGGCCCAGATGACAGGTGCCTTGGCTTCCCTCGAGGAGCACGATCTCGTGGTAGTGCACGTGGAGGCGCCGGACGTAACCGGCCATGCGGGCGACGCGGAGGGCAAGCGGGGCTCGCTCGAGAGTATCGACCGTCTGATGACCCCACCTTTGACGAGCCTCGGGCGAGGCGTCCGGGTGCTCGTGATGCCCGATCATCCCACACCGCTGGCGATCAAGACGCACGCCGCCGAGCCTGTGCCCTTCATCCTGTGGGGGGAGGGCTTCGAGCCGAACGGAGCTGCGGCGTTCACGGAGGCGGAGGCCGCTGGCACGGGCCTCGAGATCGATGAAGGACATCGTCTCATGGGCATGTTGCTGGGCTAGTCGCCGCCCGGCTGCGCCCGGTTGCGTCCGGCTGCGTCTCGGCGGCCGGGAATCGCTCCTGGCCGCCGGTCCTCGGGGGCTGCTAGTCTTCTATCTTCTCGAAGTCCTCTTTCGTCGCGCCACAGTCCGGACACTCCCAATCGTCGGGGAGATCCTCGAACGATGTGCCGGGGGCGATACCTTGGCTGGGGTCACCCACTTCGGGATCGTACACGTATCCGCATAGCATGCATTCCCACTTGCTCATGGAAGGCCCTTTCGATAGGTGTTCGTGGTCTCTTAGGGACCATCGGCCCCATAGTAACCCAGACAACGGTCGGATAAACGCCGCCCGGGGTCTTGACAAGCCGGGGGGGTAGCTTGTAGCCTGCTGAAGCCTGAACTTAAGGCCGCTTAATCGATGCTCGCGATGGCGGTCCGGAGTTTGTGCGGCCGTTCTGAGGACCCTTGAGGAGGGGTGGGGAGACAGTGGTGGATGTGCGTCAGCCTGGGGATGTCCGTGACTGAGGATCTCGGCCAATCCCTCGGTCTCTGGCTCGTTCTGCCCTTCGCCGGACTCCTACTGTGTATCGCCATCCTGCCGCTGGTGGCCGAACACTGGTTCGAGAAGAACCGTAATCGTGCCCTTATTGCCGCGGCCTTTGGCGTGCCGGTGGTGGTCTACCTGATCGGGCGCTTCGGCTCGGAAGGGCTCACGGAGGTGCTGCTCACGGGGGAGGAGTACCTCTCCTTCATAATTCTCCTCGCCGCACTCTACACGATCTCCGGGGGCATCTACCTCACCGGCAATCTCCTGGGCACGCCGCTCACAAACGTGGCCTTTCTGCTGGTGGGTGCGGTGATGGCGAACTTCATCGGCACCACGGGGGCCGCGATGGTGCTGATCCGACCGTTGTTGCGCGCCAACAGCGAACGTCATAATCAGAAGCATGTGGTGATCTTCTTCATCTTCGTGGTGGCGAACATCGGCGGTCTGCTGACTCCGCTGGGCGATCCGCCGCTCTTCCTGGGATTCCTACGGGGAGTCGACTTCTTCTGGACGCTGAAGCTGCTGCCGCAGTGGGCGATGGCGGTGGGTCTCACCACGGCCGTGTTCTTCGTGCTCGACTACCGCGCCTACCGCAAAGAGAAGGCGGTCTCCATCAGGGAGGACATCGCCGACTATGTGCCCATGCGTATCGCCGGCAAGGTGAACCTTTTGTTCTTGGCGGGCGTGATCGCTTCGGTGCTCCTTTCGAAGCCGCTCGCCCACGTGGGGGAGATCGTGCACTTCCCGTTCCTGCGGGAACTGGTGATGATCATCATGATCGTTCTGTCTCTCAAGGTGGGCCCCAGCGGACCACGGAAGGCGAACCACTTCAGCTGGGCTCCCATCCAGGAGGTGGCCATAATATTCGCCGGCATCTTCGCCGCGATGATCCCCGCCCTGGCGATCCTGAAAGCCCGGGGTGGCGAGCTCGGGCTCACCGAGCCCTGGCACTTCTTCTGGGCCACGGGAGTCCTCTCCTCCTTCCTGGACAACGCGCCCACCTACCTCACGTTCACCTCTACCGCCCAGGGCTTCCTCGGCATCGGGGACGTTTCCGGGTTGATGGGAACGCAGGTCATCGAAGCGGTGGGCCGGGCGCCGGCGGCTTTCTTGGCCGCCATCTCCTGCGGGGCGGTCTTCATGGGTGCGAACTCGTATATCGGGAACGCCCCCAATTTCATGGTGAAGTCCATCGCCGAGAGCAGCGGGCTCAAGATGCCGTCGTTCTTCGGCTACATGGCCTATTCGATAGCCGTGTTGGTACCAATATTCCTCGTGGTTACGTTGGTGTTCTTCAGGTGAACGGGACAGGGGGTGCGCGCGGGAAGTAGCGGGGTGATGCAGGGTCGGGCGCGGCGGCCGTGGTGGCCGCATGTGCGCGAGAAGCGGTGGTGTGCCACCGGAGGGTGCAGCCACAAGGAGTACAAGGAGGGTCTCGATGTCGTTGGAAACGTGGGCGGTACTTGCTGCTGTTGCAGCCGTCCTTGGTCTCATCTACGCCGCGTACACGGCAAGCCGTGTTATGAAGGCAGAGGTGGGCACCGACAAGATGCGGAGCATCATGGGTCTCATTCAGAGTGGGGCCATGGCGTTCTTGAAGCGTGAGTATTCGGTACTGATCTGGTTCGTAGGTTTCGTCGCCATCGCTATCGCGGTGGTGGGCACCATCTGGGACGTGGGCCTGGGCTGGCAGACCGCCGTCGCCTACCTGAGCGGTAGTCTTCTGTCGGCTTCCGCGGGCTACCTCGGCATGATGATCGCCACGCGTGCGAACGCGCGTACGGCCAATGCCGCTCGTACCTCGCTGGCCGCCGCCCTCGACGTCGCCTTCAAAGGCGGGTCGGTGATGGGCATGATCGTGGGAGGCCTGGGTCTGCTCGGCGTCTCGGTGATCTGGCTCATCTTCAGGGAACCTCAGTACGTGAACGGTTTTGCACTCGGCGCCAGCTCCATCGCCCTCTTCGCGCGTGTGGGTGGCGGAATCTACACCAAGGCCGCCGACGTGGGCTCCGACCTCGTGGGCAAGGTGGAAGCGGGCATCCCCGAGGACGACCCGCGGAACCCCGGCACCATCGCCGACAACGTGGGCGACAACGTGGGTGACGTGGCCGGCATGGGCGCCGACCTCTATGAGTCGTTCGTGGGCTCCATCATCGCCACCATGGCTCTTGGCGTCGTGCTGGCGAACAACGCGACCTTGAGCAAGTTCGTGGTTCTTCCGCTGATCATCGCGGGGGCGGGTCTCTTGGCCTCCATCGTCGGTACCTTGTTCGTGCGAGCACGAGAGGGCGCTCGGCTGCACACCGCCCTCAACACGGGCACCTATGTGGCCACGGGGCTGACCATCGCGGCCATGTTCGTGACCATCGGCTGGTTCCTGCCCGGCGAGGGCGAGAGCTGGACCACCTATATGGGCTTCTTCTGGGGCACCGCCGCCGGCCTCGTGGCGGGCGTGCTCATCGGCAAGGTGACCGAGTATTACACCTCCGATCACTACAAGCCGGTCAAAGGTATCGCCGAAGCGTCGAACACAGGCGCGGCCACGAACATCATCCGTGGTCTGGGCGTGGGCATGGAATCCGTCGTGGTTCCCGTCCTGCTCGTGGTGGGGGCGATCGTCGTGGCCTACTATCTCGGCGACCGCGTGCCGCTCACGAATTCAGGCGTGTACGGGGTGGCTCTGGCCGCACTCGGGATGCTCTCCACCACCGCCATGACCATCAGTGTGGATGCCTACGGCCCCATCGCCGACAACGCCGGCGGCATCGCGGAGATGGCGGAGCTTCCCAAGGAAGTGCGCGAGCGTACCGACCAGCTCGACTCGCTCGGCAATACCACGGCCGCCATCGCCAAGGGTTTTGCCATCGGTTCGGCAGCGCTCACCGCACTTGCCTTGTTCACGGCGTTCGCCGAGACGTACAGGAGCGCGGGCGGCGGCGAGCTGACCCTCGACTTGCTGAAGGGCCCGGGCGTCATCATCGGCCTGTTCCTGGGCGGCGCCCTGCCTTTCCTGTTCTCGGCCCTCACGATGAACGCCGTCGGCCGCGCGGCCGGCTCGATCATCGACGAGGTGCGCCGTCAGTTCCGTGAGATCCCCGGCCTTATGGAAGGCACCGCGGAGCCGGATTCGGCCACCTGCGTGTCGATCGTCACCGGTGCGGCCCTCAAGGAGATGATCATCCCCGGTCTGCTGGCCGTGCTCGTGCCGCTCATCGTGGGACTGATCAGCCCGGTTGCGTTGGGTGGTCTCCTGGCCGGTTCTCTGGTGACAGGCTTCCTGCTCGCCATCATGATGGCCAACGCGGGCGGCGCCTGGGACAACGCCAAGAAGTTCATCGAGGGCGGCGAGTACGGCGGCAAGGGCTCGGCGCCGCACGCCGCGGCCGTGGTGGGCGACACGGTGGGCGATCCCTTCAAGGATACCTCCGGGCCGTCCATGAACATCCTTATCAAGCTCATGAGCGTGGTTGCCCTGGTGTTCGCACCGGTGTTCGCGGCCATCCACGGATAGTCCACGCGTCCGCGAAAGCGACGTCCATGCAACCGGTTGCGCTCAGGTAGCTGACATGTCGGAAGTCGAAGGCAAGCGCTTCCCCGATCGGGCGGCCCGCGAGTACCTCAAGCAGATCTTCAAGCTGGAGGAACGCGAGGGCCCCCGGGAGGGGCCGGTGCAAACAAGCGAACTGGCCCATGCTATGGGCCTGACGGCTCCTGCGGTGACCGACATGGCTAAGAAGTTGGCCGAGCGTGCGCTCGTGGACTACAAGCCGTATCATGGGCTCCGTCTCACGCCGTTGGGGAGGCGCGAGGCCACGCGCGCGCTGCGGCGCCACCGCATTGTCGAGCGTTTCCTCACCGACATGTTGGGCTTCCCGTGGTCGGACGCCCACGATCTTGCGGTGCAGTTCGAGCATGAAATACCCGAGGTGGTGGAGACCAGGCTCTACTCCGCTCTCCACAAACCGATTTCGTGCCCTCACGGCTTTCCCATCCCCGACGTACCTGAGGACTCGTTCCCGGCCGTGATGACGCTGTACGAGCTCGAACCGGGCGAGGTGAGCGAAGTGGCCACGGTGCTCGAGGAGGGGCCGGACATCCTGGGCTTCATCGATTCATTGGGTTTGTGGCCGGGCTCGCGGGTGGAGATCCTCACGAAGATGCCGTTCGATGGGCCGTTGGTGCTCAGAGCGAACGGAGTCGAGCGTACGGTAGGACAACGGTTGGCCCGTGTAGTGACCGTCCGCCCCGTGGTACGCTCACGACACATCGAGACCCGTCACTGACTAGAACGCCGGTTTGCCCCTTTATGAGGAGTTGAAACAGCTTGGACACAACGAGGGAAAAGCTCCGTCACCTGCGTGAGGTCAAGGACGCCGCCTTGCACGCGGCCTCACAGAAGGCGATCGACAAGCAGCACGCGAAGGGTAAGCTCACGGCCCGCGAACGCATCGATCTCTTTCTCGACAAAGATTCCTTCGTGGAGATGGACATGTTCGCCCGCCACCGGAGCTACAACTTCGGCATGGAGACCGACCGCCCGTATGGAGACGGCGTGGTCACGGGCCACGGCACCGTGGAGGGCCGTCTCGTGTTCGTGTTCTCCCAGGACTTCACCATCTTCGGTGGATCTCTGGGCGAGGTGTTCGCCGAGAAGATCTGCAAGGTGATGGACCTGGCGGTGAAGATGGGTGCGCCGTGTATCGGGATCAACGATTCCGGGGGGGCCCGCATCCAGGAGGGTGTGGTCTCCCTGGCCGGGTACGCCCACATCTTCTATCGCAACGTGGACGCCTCCGGTGTGATCCCGCAACTCTCGCTCATCATGGGGCCGTGCGCCGGCGGCGCCGTGTACTCTCCCGCCATCACGGATTTCATCTTCATGGTCGAAGGCACCAGCCACATGTTCATCACCGGCCCCAACGTCATCAAGACGGTGACGGGCGAGGACGTGTCGTTCGAGGATCTGGGCGGCGCCATGACCCACAACTCGCGCAGCGGGGTGGCTCAGTTCGCCGCCGTCAACGAGCAGGAGTGCATCACCCAGGCCCGCCGTCTCCTCTCCTTCCTGCCCTCCAACAACCTCGAGGAAGCGCCGTATCGGGTGCCCACCGACGACCCGAATCGCACGTCGCCCTTCCTACAGGGGTTGATACCCGACGATCCGAACGCTCCCTACGACATGCACGACGTACTCCGGGAGGTCTTCGACGACGGTGATTTCATGGAGGTGCACCGGTACTTCGCGCAGAACATCATCGTGGGATTCGCCCGCTTGAACGGTCATCCTGTGGGCGTGGTGGCCAACCAGCCGGGGCACATGGCCGGGACGTTGGATATCGACAGCTCGCGCAAGGGCGCCCGCTTCGTGCGCTTCTGCGACGCCTTCAGCATCCCCTTGATCACCTTCGTGGACGTTCCCGGATTCCTTCCCGGCACCGACCAGGAGTGGGGAGGGATCATCACCCACGGCGCCAAGCTGCTCTACGCGTTCTGTGAGGCAACGGTCCCCAAGCTCACGTTGATCACGCGCAAGGCCTACGGCGGTGCGTACGACGTCATGAACTCGAAGCACATCCGGGCGGACTTCAACATCGCCTGGCCCACGGCCGAGATCGCCGTGATGGGCCCGCAGGGCGCGGCGAACATCCTGTACGGCAAGGAGCTCGCGGCCATCGATGACCCGGAAGAGAAGGCTCAGCGGCGTCAGGAACTCGTGGAGGAGTACGAAGAGCGGTTCGCCAATCCGTTCATCGCGGCGGAGCGGGGATACGTGGACGACGTCATCCAGCCCTCCGACACGCGACCCCTGCTGATCAAGGCGCTCGAGCGGTGCCTCACGAAGCGGGAGGACCATCCTCCCCGTAAGCACGGCAACATACCGATGTAGGCGGAGAGGCATGGATATCTACACAGAAGGTGTGGCCGTCATGGTCATCGGCATGGGTGTGGTGTTCGTCACCCTTCTGGTGCTGGCTGCCTTCACCGGATTCCTGGAGCGGGTGTTCCGAACCAGCGAGGACCGGCCGCTCGAGGTGTCGCACGACTCTCTCCATGATGAGAGCGGGCACGAGTTGCAGGAGGTGGCTCTCGCGGCGGTGGCGATCTATCTGTCCGAGAAGCAGAGTCGGCGTACATACACCCCTCTCTTCCGGGTGAGCGAGCACTGGAAGATGATGGGTCGCTTCAGGTCCCTGAGGAGGTAGGTGGGGTGAAGTTCCGCATGAAGATGGGTGGGATGGAGCACGAGGTGCGTGTGGTCGAAGTGGATCTCGATCTGTACCGCGTGTTCGTCGACGACAGGGAGTTCGACGTGGAGGTGGAGATGGAGGCCGCGCGGGTGGTATCTGTCGCTCCTTCCGCGGCCACTTCGGACGCGGGAGCGGCGCCTCCCGCCGCGCCGCCCCGCTCGACAGAGCCGACCCGCTCGGCCGCGCCGGCCGCCGGCGGCGCTCGGGGGGTCGTAGCTCCCATGCCCGGGCGGATCCTGCGCGTCGTTGCGGCGGAGGGAGACGTGGTCGAGCGCGGCACCGTGGTGGCCATCCTGGAAGCCATGAAGATGGAGAACGAGCTCCGGGCGACCGGAGACGGCACGGTTCTCCGCGTCGCCGTGAAGGAAGGCCAGAACGTCTCGAAGGGCGACCTGATCGTAGAGGTCGGGTAGGGCATGACCGAGATCCTGGCTGAATCCTTCCGCGATCTGGTGTCATCAACCGGGTTCGCCAACCTCACCCTCGGTAACGTGGTCATGATCGTGATCGGCTTGGTGCTCGTGTACTTGGCCATCGCCAAGAAGTTCGAGCCCCTGCTCCTGCTCCCCATCGGCATGGGCGCGGTGCTCACGAACATCCCCATGGGGGGCGTGTTCCACAGCGAGATCTGGCTGGGTCCGGCGGGCGTGGCACACGGCGAGTGGGGCCGCAGCGAGGTGTTCGCCGCCCTGGTGAAGGACGGCGGTCTGGTGGACTGGCTGTACCTGGGAGTCAAGTTCGGCATCTTCCCGCCGTTGATCTTCCTGGGGGTGGGTGCGCTCACCGATTTCGGCCCGCTCCTGGCCAACCCGAAGACCATCCTGCTCGGTGCGGCGGCTCAGTTCGGCATCTTCACCACGTTGCTCGGCGCCCTGGCTCTGGGCTTCACGATGAAGGAAGCGGGGGCGATCGGCATCATCGGGGGGGCGGACGGGCCCACCGCGATCTTCTTGACCTCCAAGCTGGCCGATCACCTCATGGGACCGATCGCCGTTGCGGCCTACTCGTACATGGCTTTGGTGCCCATCATCCAGCCGCCGATAATGCGTCTGATCGTGCCCGCCCGCGAACGGGCCATCCGCATGGAACAGCTCCGGGATGTGAGCAAGCGGGTGAAGATCGTCTTCCCCATCTCGGTGATGGTGCTCGTGGGCTTGATCCTACCCAGCGCCGCGCCCTTGATCGGGGCGCTCATGTTGGGCAATCTCTTCCGAGAGAGCGGGGTGGTGGACCGGCTGTTCGGCGCGGCCCAGAACGAGCTGCTCAACATCGTCACCATCTTCCTGGGCGTGGGCGTGGGCGCTACCATGACGGCCTCCAACTTCTTGAACTGGCAGACGATTTCCATCTTGCTATTGGGACTGGTCGCCTTCTCCGTGGGTACCGCCGCCGGGCTGTTGTTAGGCCGCCTGATGAACGCCGTGTCGCGTACCCCCATCAACCCGCTCATCGGCTCGGCCGGCGTCTCTGCGGTCCCGATGGCCGCTCGGGTGAGCCAGGTGGTGGGTCAGGAAGCCGACCCGGAGAACTACCTGCTCATGCACGCGATGGGTCCGAACGTGGCGGGCGTGATCGGGTCCGCGGTCGCGGCGGGAGTTCTTCTGGCCATCGCTGGGTAAGGGTTCTCTGCGTCTGGGGGTGACATGGAGAGTTCTTTCGACGAGCCTGGGGGGCTGCTGAAAAGTGACGCCGCGCCTTCAGAGCGCGATGGACGAGTGCGAGACAAGAACACAGGAAGCGCGCGTAGCAGCGCTACGGGCGCGACCGAGGATGCCGTATCGCGCCGCCCAGTGCGTTCTGGGGGCCAAGGCTTCGCTTTTCAGCAGCCTCCTGGAGGATCGGCCGTTCCGCTCGATCCGATCGAGGAGTTGGAGCGGCGCACGGAGGCGGCGCTCCTGGGCGAGGGTAAGGATAGGATCGACCGGCACCACGCCGCCGGGAAGCTCACGGCCCGCGAGCGGCTCGCCCTCCTCATGGACGAGGGCTCCTTCACCGAACTCGACCGCTTCGTCACGCATCGCTGCTCCGACTTCGGCATGGCCGAACGCCGCATCCCCGGCGACGGAGTGGTGACCGGCTACGGTCGCGTCGCCGGGCGGCTCACCTACGCCTTCTCGCAGGATGCGACGGTGTTCGGCGGGGCGTTGGGCGCGGCTCACGCCGAGAAGATCTGCAAGGTCATGGATCTCGCGCACCGCAGCGGAGCGCCCATCGTCGGCCTGAACGACTCCGGCGGGGCCCGCATCCAGGAGGGAGTGGACGGGCTTGCCGGTTACGCCGAGATCTTTCTGCGCAACGTGCGCCTCTCGGGAGTCGTGCCCCAGCTCTCCGTGATCATGGGGCCGTGCGCCGGCGGAGCGGTGTACTCGCCCGCCATCACGGATTTCGTACTGATGGTGAAGGACACCAGCTCCCTCTTCGTCACGGGGCCGGACGTGATCCGGGCGGTGACTCATGAGGAGGTGGACAAGGAGGCCTTGGGCGGGGCGGTGACCCACGCCACCCGCAGCGGGGTGGCCCACTTCGCCGCCGACACCGAGGAGGAGTCCCTGCTCCTGGTGCGCGAGCTGCTTTCCTTCATCCCGCAGAACAACCTGGAAGACGCGCCCACGCTTCCCGGCGACGACGACCCCATGCGCGCGGTGAGGGAACTGGATGATCTGGTGCCCCGCTCCCCGAACCAGCCCTACGACATGCGGGATCTCATCAAGGCGGTTGTGGACAACAACGTCCTCCTCGAGGTCATGGCCGGGTTCGCCCAGAACGTGGTGGTGGGCTTCGGTCGCGTGGGCGGACGCAGCGTGGGAATCGTGGCCAACCAGCCGCTCGTCCTGGCCGGAGTGCTGGACATCGACGCCTCCGTCAAAGCCGCCCGCTTCGTGCGCTTCTGCGACGCTTTCAACATCCCCCTCCTCACCTTCGTGGATGTGCCCGGCTTCCTGCCGGGCGTCAATCAGGAGTTGGGGGGCATCATCCGCCACGGCGCCAAGCTGCTCTACGCTTTCGCGGAGGCCACCGTGCCCAAGATAACGGTGATAACACGCAAGGCCTACGGCGGCGCGTACGACGTCATGTCGTCCAAGCACCTGCGCGGCGACATGAACTTCGCCTTCCCCGGGGCCGAGATTGCGGTGATGGGGCCGGAGGGTGCGGTGAACATCATCTTCCGGAAAGAGATCGCGGCCGCCGCCGATCCGGAGGCCGAGCGCGCTCGGCTGGCGCAGGAGTACCGGGAACGGTTCGCCGACCCCTACTCCGCCGCAGCCCGCGGTTACATCGATGAAGTCATCCCACCCAGCCGCACCCGCCAGAAGATCCACACGGCCCTGGAGGCGCTGCGGGACAAGCGGGACCCGAGCCCGGCCAAGAAACACGGCAACATCCCACTGTAGGGAGACTGTCATGTTCAAAAAGATCCTGGTGGCCAACAGGGGTGAGATCACGGTGCGCATCATCCGGGCCTGCCGGGAGCTCGACATCCCCGTGGTGGTGGTCTACTCCGACGCCGACCGCTTGGCTCTGCACGTGCGCTACGCCGACGAGGCCTACTCCATCGGCCCGGCTCCCTCCATCGAGAGCTACCTGGTCGCCGAGCGTATCATCGAGGTCGCGCTCCGGTCGGGGGCGGAGGCGGTGCATCCCGGGTACGGCTTCCTGTCGGAGAACCACCGCTTCGCCCGTTTGTGCGAGGAAGCGGGGCTCGTGTTCATAGGCCCCTCCCCGTGTGCGATGGAGGCGATGGGAGACAAGCTGCAGGCGCGCAGGGCCATGGAGGCGGCGGGTGTGCCGCTGGTGCCGGGGACGCCTGTGCTGAATTCGGCGGAGGAGGCCCGCGCTCTGATCGCACCCATAGGCTACCCGATCGTCCTCAAGCCCTCGGGAGGCGGCGGGGGCAAGGGGATGCGGGTGGTGGAGCGCGAGGAGGATGTAGCCGGGGCTCTGGCGTCGGCACGTTCGGAGGCGTCATCCAGCTTCGGCGACGACTCCGTCTACGCGGAGCGCTACGTGGTGCGGCCGCGACACGTGGAGATCCAGGTGCTGGGCGACAACCACGGGAACGTCGTGCACCTCTTCGAACGCGAGTGTTCGATCCAGCGCCGTCACCAGAAGATCGTCGAGGAGGCACCGTCCCCGTTCATCGATCCCGAGACTCGCATGGCCATGGGGGAAGCCGCCGTGCGGGCCGCGCGCAGCGTGGACTACGCGGGCGCCGGCACGGTGGAGTTCCTGGTGGACTCCGCGCGGCGCTTCTACTTCTTGGAGATGAACACGCGTCTCCAGGTGGAGCACGCGGTGACCGAGTTGGTCACGGGCATCGACCTCGTCAAGATGCAGCTGGCGGTGGCGGCCGGCGAGCCGCTGCCCTTCACCCAGGACGACATCACCCTGAGCGGCGCCGCCGTGGAGTGCCGCATTTACGCCGAGGATCCCGACCGCGACTTCATGCCCTCTCCGGGCCGCATCACCGCACTGCGGGCGCCGGGCGGTCCGGGGGTGCGCGACGACATCGGTGTGTACGAAGGCTATGAGGTGCCTCTCTACTACGATCCGCTCCTCTCCAAGCTCTCCGCCTGGGGACGCGACCGAGACGAGGCCATCGGGCGACTCCGCCGCGCCCTCTCCGAGTACGTGATCGAGGGGATCAAGACCAACATCCCCTTCCACCTGCGCCTGCTCCGGCACCCTGACTTCCTCGCGGGCGATGTGGACACCACGTTCGTCGACCGCCGGCTCCTGATGCGGGAGGGGGTCGATACCTGTCCCGACGCGGAGTTGGCCTTGGTGGCCACAGCCGTACTCGCTGCCATGCACGAGGGGGCGCAGACGGCCCCGGCCGGCACCGCCGGAACCTCCGCCGACGCCGGCGGAGGTTCGCCGGCGTGGCGCCGGGCCGGCAGGAGAGCGGCCGCCGCCGGCGGCTGCGGAGCCGGATAGGGGAGGGGTCCGTGGCCCGATACATACTCGAGTACGCCGGTGCTGTTCACGAGGTGGAGGTGGAGCAGCGAGGTGAGGGGCTCTACTCGGTCGCCTTGGAAGGTCGCACGGTGGATGTGGACGCCCGCTTGGTGGAGCAGACGGTGCTGTCCCTGATCGTGGGAGGGTCGTGCAGCGAGGTGCATTTCCACAGGGAGCGCGGCTGCTACACGCTGCTCATCGCCGGGGAACACTACACAGTGGCCGCGCGCAACAGAAGGGTGCGCGACGCGTTCGCGCTCGGCGAGGTGGCGACCGTGGGTCGCCAGGTGCTCGCCGCTCCCATGCCCGCCCGTGTGCTGCGCATGGCCGTGCGCGTCGGTGACGCGGTCGCGGCCGGCGACGTGCTCCTAGTGCTCGAGGCCATGAAGATGGAGAGCCCGCTCCGCTCGCCTATCGACGGGACCGTGGCCGAGGTCGCCGTGGTCGAGGGGCAGGTGGTTGTGTTGGGGCAGAAGCTGGTGGTGGTTGAATAGGTGTGTCGAAAGCTCCCAACAAAGCTCATGAACATGCTGAAAATGCATCAATAGCCGTATATCAGTGCCGAATAGGTCGCTATACCTTGATATGCGTGTGGAATAGGCATATCCTGTCGCTACACTGACGAGGCCCTCGTGCGAGCGGGGGAGCGGAGGCGGAGGCGGAGGCACTGTCATGGAGGACGCGCCGGCGGGGAAGGGACTGGATACCGCGGATCAGGGGATCCTGGACGCGCTCAACGAAGATCCCCGCATGTCCTTCGCCGAGATCGCGCGTCGAATGGGAGTCTCACCCGGGATGGTGCGCCAGCGTTTCCAGCGCATGCAGGATGCCGGAGTCATCCGCATCGCCGCCATCACCAACCCCCTGCTCACCGGTGCATCCCTCATGGCCGTCATCGCGCTCAGCGTGGATGTGGTCGAGATCGAACGGATATCCGACGAGGTGGCGGCGTTCGACGAGGTGGTCTACCTGGTGGTCCTCGCGGGCTCGTACGATCTCCTGGCGGAGGCGCGATTCCGCGACCAAAGCCACCTGCTCGAGTTCTTGTCCACTCGCCTGCGCGCCATCGAGGGGGTGAGAGACTCCGAGACCTTCGTGAATCTGAAGATCGTCAAGGAGACCTACTACTAGACGCTTCGGCGCCTTGGTCATCGCCGGACTCCGTGGGTCCGGCATTGGAACGCAACCGGACTGAGACCGTCACCCGATCGACGATCGGGTGCGGGCGAGGAGGAGGAGGACCACGTGCACGTCTATCTACTCGGGTTGGGAGCTATCGGTTTCGTCACGTCGCAAGACCTCGTGGCGAACGGCGATTTCGACATGGTGACGCTGGCCGACTACAGTCAGAGGGCCATCGACAGGGTGAAGAAGCGGATCGGGGAGCCCGACCACGTGGTGTACGCCCAGATCGACGCCGGCGACCCGGCCGCCCTGGAAGCCGCCTTCCAGGATGTCGATCTGGTCATCAACGCCTTGGAACCACGGTTCAACGTGAACATCATGCAGGCCTGCCTGCGCTCACGAGCGAACTACATGGATCTAGCCCAGGGTGGGCCTCGATACGCGACGGGCACCCCGGACAGCTTCGAGTTCCTGGGATGGAGCCAGCAGTTCAAGGACCGCGGCCTGCTCGGCATCCTGGGCATGGGCATGGACCCGGGTGTCACCAACGTCTTTGCCCGCTACGGGGCCGACAGGATGGACGAGGTGTGGCACATCGGTGTCCGCGACGGCGACAGCGGCGTCGTGCCGGGTATGGAGGACGCCTTCTACACGCTCTGGAGCCCGTCCATCGCCATCGAAGAGTGCCTCATGCCGGCCATGGTGTGGGAGGACGGCGAACACAAGCGGCTGGGTGTCTTCGGCGAAGCGGAAGTGTTCCCCTTCCCCGAACCTCTCGGTCCTCAGACGGTCTATACGGTGGATCATGAGGAAGCCAAGACCATCCCGCTGTACCTACCCGGCATCCGCGAGAAGGGCCTCAAGCGGTGCGAGTTCAAGTACCAGTTGGACCAGGAGTTCATCGACGTCCTCTTGGTGCTCGGCAAGCTGGGCCTCAACAACCCGTTCCCGATCAACGTGAAGGGACAGATGGTCATCCCGCGCGACGTGGTGGTGGCTCTGATGCCCGATCCCGCCGAGGTGGAAGGCGAGGCGGTGGGGTGGGGAGTCATCGGCACGCTCGTCGAGGGTCGTCATCAGGGTAAGGACCAGAAGCTCTTCTACTACGTCAAGAATTCGTACGAGGCGTGTCGCGAGGAGCTCGGCGCCAGCGCTGTGGCCTACCAGACCGGGCGTCCCCCGGCGGCCATGGCCGGACTCTTCGCTCGAGGAGAACTGACAATCGCTGGTGCGCCCACCACCGGGTGCTACCCGTGCGAGAGCTTCGATCCCGAGCCGATCGTGGAGGCCCTCCGCGCCCACGGCATCGTCATGGAAGTAGCCGACCTCACGGACACGTTCTAGCAGCTTTCAGCCGCCCCCTCTTCCGGCGCCGTCGCGGGGCGGACGACCACATACCGTGGATCGTCCGTCCCGCGTGGTCGCTACCGTCCGGCTGGGCGCACCTGCGTCGGCTTGACAAGGGCGGACGGCGTGAGTAAGGTGCCGGGGGTCCGCTGTCGTCTGTCGGACGGGGCGGCCACACGGCGATCCGACGCGTGTTTGGATCGCTTTCCAGGACACCGGGGAAAGGGCACCGTGCGGAGCTTCTTCATCCGCTACCTCGCCATCGCCGCTCTGGGCCTCACGCTGGTGGGGCTCGGGTGTAGCTCACCGGGAGCCACGACCACGTCGCTCGACACGGGCGAGGTGAGTGGCCCTCCCACCACCGCGCCGGGCTCCGCAGCACCTGGAGAGGTGGTCCTCGCGGTCGCCGCCGCACCATTCGACGATCTGGATCCCGCGGCCGCCGGCACTACGGGCGACCTGCTTCTCATCCACCAGATCTACGATTGGCTCGTGGAGATCGATGAGAACGGCACGCTTCGCCCGGGATTGGCCCTCAGTTGGGAGGAGTCCGCATCCACGGGTTGGACGTTCACCCTGCGTCCCGATGTGGTGTTCCACGACGGCGAGACCTTCGACGCCGACGACGTGGTCTTCACCTTCGAGCGTCTGCGGGAGGCGGCCCTGGCCGCGCCGCTCGGGTCGGGGAACGCCGCTCCTTTCGCGGCCATCAGATCAGTCATCGCGCTCACACCCGAGCGCGTGCTCTTCGTACTTGCCGAGCGGGATCCCGAGTTCCCAGCGACGCTCACCGAGAGTGCCGCCGCGGTGCTCAGCGCCGGTACTCCGGACCCCTCGCGGGAGTGGGTGGGGACGGGGCCCTTCGTGCTGTGGTCGTACCTGCCCCGGAGCGGCGCGGTACTCAAGCGCAACCCGGCTTACTGGGCTCGAGACGGGAGCGGACGTCTGTTGCCCTATCTGGATGGGGTGGACATCGTGTTCGAACCTGACCTCGAGGCGGCGCTCACCGATCTGGAGGCGGGGCGGGTCGGCTTCGTGGGTGGCTTGAGCGGCACGGAGGCGCGGGTCGCGGCGCTCGTGGAGGGAGTGGCTCTGGCACAAGTCCGTTCGAACGAACACCTGGCCATCTTGATGCGATCTGAGCCTGGATCGCCACTCGAGGATGCTCGCGTGCGGCGGGCACTCAAGTCGGCAACCGACCGACCGGCCCTGGCCACAGCGGTGCGCGCGGGGTTCACGACTCCCGGCAACGACTCGCCGATCGGACCGTTCTATGGGGACCGGCACCTGGAGTGGTCTCCCACTGTCGATCGGGAGGCGGCGCTCGCTCTTCTCGTGGAGGCCGGGTTCCCGGAAGGGTTCGCCCTCGATCTCACGGTGCCCGACGACCCAGAGGCGGTGGCATTGGCCCTCGAATGGAAGGCCCAGATGGAGACGATCGGCGTGCGCGTGACGGTCGTCACGGATGGCTCGAGCTCCGGTTCCAAGGACACCGAGGGTCTCGACGTACCGGTGGCCCGAGCTAAGGTCACGCGGTCGCTCACCGCGGCTTCGCCGCTTTCCTCTCTCGCCGAGACCTACCGTGTCGCGCCGGCTGCCGGCGCCCTGTGGGACGACGCGGAGTTCGGTGGCGTGCTGAAGGAGTTGGCGGAGACGGAGAGTGAAGCCGCCCGCACTGAGGTCTATCATCGTGCCCAGGAGATCCTGCGCGACAGGGGGCCGGCGATCGTCCCCTTCTTCGAGCTGACCGTGTCGGGGGTGGACGAACGTCTACAAGGCCTCGCGCCTGCGGCTTACTGGCCGTGCACCTCGCTTCGGACCGTCTTCTTCGGGTCGTGAGAACCTTGCGCCGTTCGGTTGCACCGGCTATTGTGTGTGCTCAGTCAGGTCTGTGGGAGGGACGGGTTTGCTAGGCGGCACTCACACGTGTACGGAGAGGGTAACGTCGGGCGTCTCGCTCGACAGCGGCGCGTGTGTGCCCATGAAGCGGCCGCACCTTCATGCCAATTTCGGTGAGGACTGGTAACACCTCGGATCATCCCCGCGCTCTCCGTGCGAGAGCCGGTGTCGCGATCGGGCGGGTCTACGAGCCCACCCAGAACCGTAACTCCGAGGAATAGGACTCACACGATGGAAACCATCAAGCAGTTGAAGGACGCCATGGTCGAGGGTGACGACGCGCGTTGCGCCGAGCTTGCCCGCGAGATCGTGGCCGCCGGCGCGGATCTGCGTGCCGTCATCGCCGAGTTGGCCGCCGAGATGGAAGAGGTTGGTCGCCGCTTCGAGGAGATGGAGATCTTTCTCCCCGAGGTGCTCTTGTCCGCCGATGCTATGACGGCCATCATGGCCGTCTTCACCCCCGAGCTGTCTCGTGACACCGCCGTCGCCACCAAGGGTACGGTCGTGGTCGGCACCGCGCGGGGCGACATGCATCAGATCGGTAAGGATCTGGTGGCCCTCTTCCTGCAGATCGCCGGTTTCGAGGTCGTGGATCTCGGCACCGACGTGGACGCACTCGACTTCATCCACGAGGCCGAGCGCGCCAACGCCGACGTGATCGGCATCTCCTCACTCATGACCACCACCATGCCCGGCGCCACCGAAGTGGTGACGCTGCTCAAGGACAAGGGCGTGCGCGACCGCTTCAAGGTGGTCGTGGGCGGAGCTCCCACCTCCCAGGAGTGGGCGGACAAGATAGGCGCAGACGGCTGGGCCGAGGAGTCCGGCGGCGCCATCGACGTCATCAAAGAGCTGATCTCGGGGAGGGACTAGTCATGGCGTACCGTCAGTGGGAGATCATGGAGCGCGCCTCCACCGGGGCGTTCATGGAGGAGAAGGACTTCCTCAACAAGCGCATCACCAGCAAGATGCGCGCGGTCATCAAGGAGTACGGCGTGAAGTTCGACCCGGCTCATCCGGTGCCCACGGACGACGCCATGGCCGACGCCGTGTGGCAGGCCGCCTGGGACTTCTTCCGGGACGTGGGAGTGTACAACCAGGACACGCACCGCGTTATCGAATTCTCCGAGGAGGAGATGCGCGAGGCTCTCTACTGCGCCCCCTCGAGCTACACAGTGGGCCTGGGCAAGGACTCGCGGGTGTTCGGTCACCGCACGGTGGAAGACCCGCGGCCGCCCTTCGTGATCTTCAGCCCCGACATCACCTACCACGAAGCCGACTTCTTCCAGGCCTGCGTGGCGTACCTGAAGGAACCGCTCCTGGACGCCATCTGCTCGCCGCTCCTCGAGGACTTCCAGGGTCGGGCCATCCAGTCGAAGACGCCGTTCGAGATCGGCGGTTCCATGGAACACGCCATGCACCTGCGCAGCGCCGCCCGACTCATGGGCGTACCCGGGATATGCATGATCGCCGTCGGCACGGCCGAGACCGACGTGGCCCAGCTCTCGGTGAGCCAGCCGGATTGGGGCATCCGTCCCAGCGACGGCCGCCTCGTGAGCTCGATCACCGAGATGATGACCAACAACGCCATGCTTAACAAGGGCGCCCACTATCAGATGTACGGCTCGTTCAGCGGCAACCTCACGGGCACCATCTACGGGGCCTACGCCGGCGGCGCCGAGGGCACCGCCATCATGCAGGCGGCGTATCACCTCATGGGGCTGCTGCTCTACGGCTGCAACTTCCAGCAGAACTTCCCTTTCCATCTGAAGCACGGCTCGAATACCGGCCGGGAGATGCTGTGGGTGGTGAGTATGTACTCGCAGGCCGTATCGCGGAACACGCATCTGGTGCAGGACTCCAACGGCTTCGCCAACGCGGGCCCGGGCACCGACATGCTCTTCTACGAGGCGGCGGCGCACAGCATCGCCAGCACCGTGTCCGGTGCGAACCTGTGGGAGACGGCTCCCGCGCGCAACAAGCACGCCAACCACGGTACGCCGCTCGAGGCCAGGTTGGCGGCGGAGGTGGGCCACGCCGTGGCACGCCAGGGCATGACGCGCGCCCAGGCCGATGAAGTGGTGAACCTCCTGCTCGCCAAGTACGAAGCGCACATCCCGGACGCCCCGCTGGGGCAGACCTTCCAGGAACTGTACGACGTGGCGAAGGCTGTGCCCAAGACCGAATACCTCGATCTCTACTACAGGGCGAAAGAGGACATCGCCGCCCTGGGCGTAGAGTTCCTCTACTAGAGTCGGGGGGTCGACATCATGACAGAACGCGACGCGGCCTCGCAGCCGCGGACGATACGCAACGCCTCCCGAGTGGGTCGCCTGCAGTTCCTCGCGGACGAACAGAAGCGGGACATCTACCTGGCTGCCCTGGACATCATGGGCCGCGTGGGTATGAAGGTGTATCACGAGGAAGCCAAGACCATGCTGCTGAAGGCCGGCTGCAGCCTCACGCCTGAGGACCGGGTGCTCATGCCGCGCCATCTGGTGGAGAAGGCGCGGCTCAGCGTGCCTGCCGTGGTCGACGTCTACGACCGTGGCGGCGACCTGGCCATGGAACTCGGCGGCTACAACAGCTACTTCGGCACCGGCTCCGATCTCATGTTCACCTACGATCTGGAGACCGGCGAGCGCCGGGATTCCAACCTGGAGGACACGCGGCGGGCGGCCCGTCTGTGCGACGCTCTGCCGAACATCGACTTCATCATGTCCTCCGCCCACCCGAAGGAGGTGGATCCGCACAACTCCTACGCCCTCTGCTTTCAGGTCATGATGGAGTCTTCCACCAAGCCCCTGGTGGTGACCGCCGAGAACGCCGGCGACCTCGGTGTGATGGTGGAGATCGCCCGGGCGCTACGGGGCGGCGCCGACGAACTGCGACGCAAGCCGTACTTCGTGGTCTACAACGAACCCATCTCGCCCCTCGAACATCCGGTGGAGAGCATCGAGAAGCTGCTCCTCTGTGCCGACTCGGGCGTACCTTCCATCTACTCGCCGGCTCCGTTGGCGGGAGCCACGGCCCCGATCACGGCGGCCGGGCACCTGGCACAGGGTGTGGCCGAGAGCCTCTTCGGGTTGGTGATACACCAACTCCATCGGCCGGGGGCGCCGTTCCTGTTCGGTGTGGGCTCCGCGGTGCTCGACATGTTGACCGCCCAGTCCAGTTACAACGACTTGGGCTATCTTCTCGGCTACATGGGCCTCGTTGAGATGGCCAAGTGGCTGGACATTCCCAACTGGGGCAACGCCGGTACGTCGGATTCCCAGGTGGTGGATGCGCAGGCCGGGATGGAGGCCACTCAGATCACGTTCCTGGCCATGCAGGCCGGGTCGAACCTGGCGCACGACGTGGGCTACCTCGACTTCGGGCTCACCGGTTCCCTGGAGCAGATCGTCATCGTTGATGAGTTCATCGCCATGAACCGGCGGCTGCTGAACGGGTTCCAAGTGGACCGCGACACGTTGGCGGTGGACGCCGTGGCCGAGGTCGGCCCCGGCGGTCACTACATGACCAGCGATCACACCTACCGCTACATGCGCGATGTGCAGTGGCGGCCCACCATCCTGAACCGCTACGGCCGGGAGAAGTGGGAGGCGGAAGGTTCTTTGGATCTAGCGGCGAAGGCGGGCAGGAAGGCACGGGATATCCTCGCGAAGCACGAGGCGCCTGCTCTGCCGGACGGCCTGGCGGCCGCGACCACGGAACTCATCACCGCCTTTGTCGAGCGGAGTGCCAGGGTGGTGTGACCGAGGTACTCGATACTCAGGCCCCGGGATGGAAGAAAGGGGGGCCGGGCGATTGCCCGGCCCCCCTTTCGGTACGCGCGAAGGTGAGGAGGAGTCAATCCCGGGCCGCGCGCGCCTCGACCTCGCGTGCCGCGAGAATGGCCTCGAGCTGGTCTTCGACCCCGTCGCCCAGGGGGAGAGGCAGGTGGGTCGCGAGTATCTTCCGGGCTTCTTCGTATGCCCGATCGGTCGCCGTACGGGAGCCGTCCCGTTCCCAGAGTTCACGCGAACGGCGATCGAAGAGACTGGAGGAGCTCAACTCGCGCATGTGGTCGAAGGTGTGGTCGTGGGTGACGTACTCGCCGCCCGGTCCTACTTCCTCGATGACTTTGACGGCTTCGTCGAGCCCGCTCATGTCGATACCCTGCACAAGCCGCAGGATGCGCCGTGCCTGCTCCGCTCCCATGATCATAGCCGCGTAGTCGAAGGTGATCACGGACTCCAGGGCGCCTATCCCGTAGATGATGTTCGCTCCTGCGAGGGCGGCCGGCATCGCGGTGAGCGAGAAGTCATAGGCCTGCTGCGCGTCGGGGATCTTGCTATCGCTGGCGCAGCCACCCGCCCAGGTGGGGATGTCGTAATGCTGCGCGAGTTGGATACCCGCGACGCCGTGGAGCGCCAACTCGGGCACACCGATGGGAGCCACGCTCCGCAGCAGATCCATCATGGTGCTGTTGTAGGCGAAGATGCAACGGGCACCCCTGCTGATGGCCTGCGCGAAGACCAGCGCCCCCAAGAGCTCGGCGTTGTGCTGCACGACGACTCCCACCGGAGTCGCTGGTGACGAGGCCCCGGAGAGGGACATCGCGTGGAAGACGACTCCCAGCCCAGCTTCGATCGCCACCTGTATGGCCGACGTGCACTCGGTCACCAGGGTGAGAGGACTCGTGGGCGACACCAGCATCGTGAGGATGGGCCTCTCGCGTAGTTGATCGGCCCCGCCGGCCACCGCCTGCGCCATGGCCACGATGGCCTTCGCGTTCGCTCGACCGCCTGCACTGAGGAAGATGTGTTTGCTCGTATTGCGGACCATCGCGTCGAAGTTGTGGACCGCCTGCACGGGTGCGTAGCGGTCCCCCGAGACGGCCGCCCGCTCGGCGAACTTGATGACGTCGAGCCCGTCCTGGATGCGGGTGATGTCGGCGAGGTCCTGCTTCCCCGTGGGCCGCACCTCGCCGGTGTGGATGTCCACCACCTTGACGTGCTCCCCGTATCCGGCGGTGAAGCCCGGCACTCCTCCCCTCTGAACCAGGAAGTCGTTCTCGGGGTTGCGTCCGCACAGCGTGAAACTACTGGGCGCCGAGGCGATGGCCGCCTCGACGACGGCGCGGGGGATGCGTACGCGGGAGTGGTCGGGCAGCCGCTGCACCTGCGCCCCGGCTCGCGCGAAGAACTCGGCGGCTTCCTCGTCCTCAACCTTGATTCCCACGTGCTCCAGGATGTACAGCGAGGCCTCGTGCAGGGCGTCGATGTCGCCGGGTTCGAGGGCTCGGATGTGCCAGTGGCGACTCGCGGGAGTGCTCTGTTGGTGTGACTGTGGTGATGCCATTGGTTCTTCCCTTCAGCTCTGCGCCAACTCGAGGGCCTTGGACACCGCCTCCTGGGCGTTCTCCGCGTAGGCGTCGGCGCCGATCTTGTCGGCCCAGTACTGGGTGACGACGGCGCCCCCCACCATGGTCTTCACCTGCTCGCGGATGCCGGCTTCTTTCAGCATCTTCTCCAAAGCCTTCTGACCTACCATGGTGGTGGTCATGAGCGCGGAGGAACCTACGATGTTCGCACCGGTTTCTTGGGCTTTCTCCACGAAGGTGGTGAGGGGTACATCGCGACCGAGGTCGTGTACCTCGAAGCCGTAGACCCGCATGAGGGTGGCTACGATCCCCTTACCGATGTCGTGCACGTCTCCCTCGATGGTGCCAAGCACGATGATGCCGGCCTGTTTCTCTTTCTGTTCGGCAGGCAGATTCTCTTCGAGGACGGCTACGGCCGCCACCATGGCTTCGCTTGCCAGGATCACCTCGGGCAGGAACATGGTGCCCCGTTCGAAGAGGTCACCCACTTCCCGCATACCGGGGGTGAAGCCTTCGTTGATGACTTTCAAGGGGTCGAGACCGGAGGCCACGGCTTCCCGGGCCACCTCCACGGCCTTGTCCTCGTCGGCCGCCACCACCGCCGCGGTTGCGGCGGCTAGGAGTTCTTGTTCTGTCATCGCTCCTTCTCCTGTTCGTTGTCACCGGCCCACGCGCGGCCGGATCGCGGCGTATTCATCCCTGCGCGGGGTCGTGCGCGTCTCGTCACCCCACTCGGCGCTTCACGTCCGCGAAGACGGCCTCGGCCTCCGCGGGGAGCGGCGCCACCTCGTGGGTCGCGAGAAGCTCGCGGGCACGGGCGAGTGCCCGGGCGTGCATGTCCGCTCCGCCTCGCTTCTCCCAGGTGCCGCGCATCCGCCGGTCGATGATACGCACCTTGGATTGCTCTCGCCCACCCAGGGCGCGCGTGTGCTTCTCGCGCATGAAGTGGCCGTCGAAACCCACGTTTCGGATGGCCTCCAGGCCCATGGTCTCGCGGTCCCACAGGATCCCTTCGAGTATGCGCCGGTTCATCAGGCCGAACTCGTTGTCCATGACCAGTTGACCGAAGTCGAAGGTCAACCCTAGCTCGAGCATCCCCATACCATATATCAGGTTGGCCCCTGCCAACGCTGGTAGCAGACTGGTGATGGTTTTTTCGTGGCCTGCTTGAGCATCGGGTAGTTTGGAATCAGCCTAGCCGCCCGCCACCCAGCAGGGCAGGTAGTAGAAGTCGCTCATCTCAGCCACCGCGGCGGAGATCATGGCGAGTTCCGGTGCGCCCACCGGTGCCGTGGCGTAGGTCATGTCGAAGGTGGTGGTGGACGAGCCGTACATGAGAGGAGCTCCGGGCGACGTCACCTGCGAGAGCACGATACTCGAAAGCACCTCGGCGTTGTGGGTCACCAGCGTGCCCGATAGACTGATGGGGCTGGAGGCGCCCGCCATGGCCATGGAGAGCATGTTCACGGGGACTCCGTTGCGGGCTCCGTGGATGATGGCCTCGGTGGAGGCGGTGTGGAGTTGCAGCGGGCTCGAGGGGCATTGGTTCAAGGAGAAGAGCGGACGCTTGCGCAACTCGTCGCGGCCGCCGGCCACCGCGGCCGCCATCTCCACCAAGAGTTCCACATGCTCGCCCGAACTCGCGCCCAGGTGGATGTGTTTGGTGGTGTTCGCCATGGACTCCGCGAGCACGTAGATGTCGTGGGCGTGCTCGGGGGCGCCGCCGGGGGTCAAAGCCCGCTCGTAGGTGTCCGTCATCTCCATGGCGTCGCAGAGCCGGGCGCTCAGGGCTAGGTCGTTCAGGGTGGAGTCGCGGTGCTCCCCGGTCTCCAGGTCGTACACCTTGGTGCCCTCGCCAAAGTTGGTGTAGCCCACCACCTTTCCACCCATGACGAAGTCGCGCTCTCCGTCCCGCGAGGCGAGGAGGATCTTGCCGGGTGCCGACTCGATGGCCTCCTCCACGACGGACGCGGGGAAGCGTACCGCGTTCGTGGTCGTGTCCACCCGGCAGCCCGCGCGATCAAGGAGATCGAGGGCCTCCTCACCCGACACTTTGACGCCCACTTCACCCAGGATCTCCAGGGTGGCCTCGTGGATGGCCTCCCGGGCCTCCCGGCTCAGCAGGCTGAAGCTGAGCTGCGGGACGCCTGCGGCGTCTTCATCGCGAGGTTTGTCTCTGAAGCTCACAGCGCACCCCCTACCCTTGGTTCCTCCACGCTCGTGCGCGTGTGCGTGATCGTTCCACGCAGTTGACTCTGATGTCGAGCACCTCGGAGATACGCTCCTTTGCTTCCATTCCCTTGGCGCATCCCGGCACTCCGAGCACCACACCGATGTCGAGTTCCTCCCGCAGTTCCCGCATCACCGCGACGTCCACCAGATCCTCGACACTCACTTTTAGTTTCTCCGCCACATAGGCTTTGGCTTCCGAGATCCGCATCTTCTGCGTGAGCTGCATGCGAGCGACCAGATCTCCGGCCGTTCGGATGCCGCCCATCCCGGATGCCATGCCATGGGCGATGGGCATCCCGAAGGGGTCCCCGACGCCTATCTATAATCCGTCCACCCGGGCGATCTCCACCATGGCCACCGAGGCGCGGGTGACGGCGTCGACGGCGGGCGTGTCGAAGACGGGGATACCGCCCACGCCCATACCCACGTTGGCGTGCACCGGGATGGTGGCGGCCTCCACGCAGGCCTTCACGAAGCAGACCGAACGAGCCAGGTTCCAGGGCATCGAGCGGCCGGTGTTGGTGTTGACCACCGGTCCGAAGATGTCCCCACCGGCTTCGGCGACCATCCGAACCTGATCGTGAGGATACATGCCCGCCAGGCGCTCGCCCTTGTACTGCAGACCACCGTGCATGCCCAGGACGAATTCGGAGGCCATCCCCACTTCGAGAGCCAGGTGGGGCCGCTTGGCTTTGAGTTCCTCCACCGTGTTCAGAGCCGAATGGAAGTCGGCGTCGCCGGCGGCTCCCGTCGTGTCGAGGTTCAGGGCGTCGGCCCCGGAGTCGGCGAGGCGGGTGCCGACGAAGACCATGTCGCGCTGCGCATGGGCGCTGGCCTCTTCCTGCGCCTCCAGGGCCTCTTTTACCTTGCCGGCCGGCAGGAGGTCGCTTGGGTTGCCAAAGGGGCCGTCCGGCGCGAAGTAGAGCCCCAGGTTCGGCATGGCCCCGTAGAACACCGGAGCCACGGTGGAAAGGAGAGCCCGTTCGAGGTGGGCCTGCTCCTGCGCTACTATGGGCTTGATCACCTTGTACGAATAGTCGATATGGCCGAGCTCGATGGTGTCTTGTGCGAAGGCCCGTTCCATGAGGTGGAGACCCTCGATGCGACCCATGCCCAGGCCGAGCCCACAGCTGCCGGAGTCGGCATCGAATCGTTGGTTGCCGGCGTCCTGGGTGGTGACCACTTGACTGCCGGCCGGGACACCCACCACGCAGGCGGGGTCCAGGAAGAGGTCGAGCAGCCGGTCGATCTCGTTCTCGGTGAGCGGAGGTATCTTTCCGCGGTCGGCGGCGTCCTCCGAACCGGCGATGAGATCCTGTCTGATCTCGTCGCGGGTCATGTCCACCAACCGGCCGTCGCCGGTGCGTGTTCTATATGTTGGCATCTAGCGGCCCGCCCCTTCCTGGTGCGCGATAAAGCGCTCGGTCATGGTGCCCCCTCTACTCGCGGTCGACGCCCCGGCGTCGGTGACTCACCCCGTCCTTGACATCATAGGCGACCGGGTATCTAATGCTAACTTATTGATCGATCAATTAGCAACAGCTATCGGCTCGGCCCGGGGAGACGTACGCATGATGAGGATCGGTTACATCGGATTAGGGAGCATCGGCAAACATCTGGCCGCCAGCTTGGTGCGCGAAGGATTCGACGTCACGGTCCACGATCTCAACAAGGACGCGGCTGCCGACCTGCTTGCGGCCGGCGCATCCTGGGCCGAATCGCCCCTGGAGATCGCTACGAAATCGGACACGGTGATCACGTGTCTGCCCTCGCCCGAGGTGATCGCCGCCGTGGTGGCAGGGGAGAACGGGGTTCTGAGCGGCTTGGAGCGGGGCGGCACCTGGGTCGACATGAGCACGAATGATCCGCACGAGCTGCAGCGTCTGGGGGCGATCGCGGCGGAGAAGGGCATAGCCTGTCTCGAGGCGCCGGTCACCGGCGGCGTGCACACGGCCGCCTCCGGCAACATCACGGTGATGGTGGGCGGCGATGAGGACGTATACACCGCCCACCTCCCCGCCTTCCAAGCTATGGGTGGGAAGGTCTTCTACGTCGGTGTCCTCGGGAAGGCCACTGTCATCAAGGTGATCACCAACATGCTGGCCTTCATCCACCTCTGCGCCGCCGGCGAGGCTCTCATGCTGGCCAAGAAGGGGGGGATCGACCTGGGTTTGGCCTACGAAGTGATCAAGGCCAGCTCGGGCAATAGCTTCGTGCACGAGACGGAGAGCCAGGTGATCCTCAGCGGCAGCTATAACATCAACTTCACCATGGATCTCGCGCGCAAGGATCTGCACTTCGCCTACGAGATGGGCAGGGAGTTCGGCGTGCCGCTGGAACTCGCCGGCTTGGTGGAACAGATCTTCGCCCGTGCCCGCGTCTCGTACGGGGGCGACGCGTGGTCGCCGATGGTGTGTAGACTCCTGGAGGACGCCTGCGGCACCGATCTGCGGGCTCCCGGGTTCCCCTCGGAGTTGGAGCCCGTCTGAGAAGCGGCGCGATTCGGCTCGGAGCGAAGGAGGCAGCCGTGGCGGATATCACAGATTTCTCGATGGAGTTCTTCTCCCTCCGGGGCAGGAACGCCATCGTAACGGGCGGCAACACCGGACTCGGGCAGGCGTTCGCCGTGGCGCTGGCCAAGGGTGGCGCCAACGTCCTGGTGCCGAGCATCACGGATGACGACGGGTCCACGAGGGAGCTCATCGAGGCCGAGGGCGTCTGCTACCAGTTCTTGAAGGTCGACATAACCGCGCCGGGCGCCCCGGAGCAGATCGTCGCTGCGTGCGTGCACGCGTTCGGTTCCATCGACATCCTCGTCAACAGCGCGGGCGTCTGCCCGATGGCCGAGGTGCTCGACTTCGGTCGGCCTCAGTGGGACGCGACTGTGGCCGTCAACCTGACCGCCGCCTTTGAGATGAGTTACGAAGCCGCGAAGCGGATGATCCCGCAGCGGAGCGGCAAGATCATCAATATCTGTTCGCTGTTCTCCTACCTCGGCGGACGCTGGTCCGCCGCCTATGCCGCCACCAAGCACGGCCTGGCGGGCTTCACCAAGGCCTACTGCGACGAGTTGGCCGAGCACAACATCCAGGTGAACGGCATTGCTCCCGGCTATTTCGCCACCGAGATCACCGCGAAGACTCGGAGCAACCCGGAGACGAACCGCCGGGTCCTGGAGCACATCCCGACGGACAGGTGGGGCGAACCGTTCGACCTGATGGGTGCTGTGATCTTTCTGGCAGGCCGCGCGTCGGACTACGTGAACGGCCACATAGTCGTGGTCGACGGCGGCTATCTCGTCCGCTAGCGGATCGAGGGGGAACGGGGACTCGATGTCGGGTGGTTACATCATCGGCGTGGACGGAGGCTCGCAGAGCTCGAAGGTGGTCGTGTACGACCTGGAAGGGAACGCCGTTTGCGAGGGCAGGCAGCCTCTGCGCCCCATGAGCCGCCCCCACAACGGGCTCGTGGAGCATCCGGACGACGATCTGTGGGATTCGATCGCCGCCGCGAGTCGGCAGGCGCTGGCGAAGTTCGGCGGCGACCCGAGGGATATCGTCGGGGTGGGCCTGTGTACGATCCGGTGCGAACGCGCCTTCCTGAAGTCCGACGGGTCGCTGGCTTCACCGGTGATGAGTTGGATGGACACCCGTGCCTACGAGCCGTACGTGCACGACGATCCCGCGGTCGCCTACGTGACCACGTCGTCGGGCTATCTCGCGCACCGCTTCACCGGGCGTCGTGTCGACACCGCCGCCAACAACATCGAGGGCCAGTGGCCCATCGACAGCGATACCTGGCAGTGGAGTGAGGACCCCGCGGTCCTCGGGCACTGGAACATCCCCCGGGAGATGCTGTTCGACCTGCAGATGCCGGGGACCATTCTGGGGCACGTGACGGCTGAGGCGGCCGCTGCCACCGGTATCCCCGGAGGGATACCGGTGGCAGCCACTGCTAACGACAAAGCGGTGGAGGCATTGGGGGCCGGCTCTCTCGGCAAGTCGACGGCGCTCATCTCGCTCGGCACCTACATCGCCGGGATGGTCCACGGCAAGGAGAATCGCAGGAACGCGACGGGTTTCTGGACGAACTTCGCCTCCGTTCCCGGTAAGTATCTATACGAGAGTCACGGCATCCGTCGCGGAATGTGGACCATCACGTGGTTCAAGGACCTCCTGGGGGAGGGCGTTACGCGGCCCGCCGAAACGCTTGGGCTGACGGCGGAGCAGTTCCTGGAGAGAGAAGCGGAGCAGGTACCCGCCGGCAGCGAGGGGCTCATGACCATCCCCGATTGGCTGGCTCCGTCGAACGAACCCTTCCGCAAGGGCGTGATGATCGGGTTCGACGCGCGCCATACGCGTGCCCACGTCTATCGATCGATCCTGGAGGCCATCGCCCTGACCATGAAGAACCGGGTGAACGCAATGTGCGAAGAGTTGGGGATCCGTCTGGAAACGCTGGTTCTCTCCGGCGGTGGGGCGGACAGCCCCCTCGTCATGCGTATCTTCGCGGACGTGTTCGGCATCCCCTCCTCGCGGAGCGCCGCGAGCGCAGGTGCGAGCCTCGGGGCGGCCATGTGCGCCGCCGTGGCGACGGGCGTCTATCCCGATTTCGAGACCGCCGTGGCCCGCATGGGCACGAATCGTGAGTCGTTCGCTCCGGACCCGGCGAACGTAGGCCTGTATCGGCAGATGAACGAGACGGTGTACCGTCTCATCCCCGCCGTCACCGACGAGATCTTGAAACGGTCCTATCCCCTCTTCCGCTGACCCGAACCGTGCGAACGCACTCATAAAGGATCACCGTCATGAATCTGAGCAGAGAAGCCATCGTCGAAGCCCTGCAGAACCTCCTGGGAACGGAGAATGTCGTCACTGACGAGTTGATCCTCAAGGAGAGCAGCATCGACCGCTTCCGGATGTTCGAGGGCATCCACGGCGTGTACACGCAGCCGATACCCGCGGCGGTAGCGATGGCGCAGAGTACCGAGCAGGTGGGGGACGTGTTGCGCTTCGCCAACGAACACGGCGTCAACGTCGTGCCGCGTACCGGCCGCACGGCGACGGAAGGCGGTCTCGAGACGGCCGTGGCCGACTCGGTGGTTCTCGACGGCTCGGGGATGAACCGGATCCTTTCGATCGACGCCTACAACATGCAGGCCACCTGCCAGTGCGGCGTGCCCCTCCAGGTGTTGGAAGACCGCCTTCGGGAGCAGGGGCTCACCACCGGGCACTCGCCGCAGTCGAAGCCGCTGGCGCACATGGGCGGGTTGGTGGCCACCCGGAGTATCGGTCAGTTCTCCACGCTCTACGGCGGCATCGAGGACATGGTGGTGGGTCTCGAGGCCGTGTTCCCCGACGGCACCGTCACCCGGATCAAGAACGTCCCCCGGCGCGCCGTCGGTCCGGATATCCGGCACGTGGTCATCGGCAACGAGGGCACGCTCTGCTACATCACCGAAGTGACGGTGAAGTTGTTCCCCTACCTGCCCGAGAACAACGTCTTCCTGGGCTACACGGTCACCGATATGAAAACCGGCTTCGAAGTGCTGCGCGAGGTGATGGTGAACGGCTACCGACCCTCGGTGGCCCGCCTCTACGATCCCGCCGATGGCGCCTATCACTTCTCCCATTTCCTACCGGAAAGCCTGAGTATCCTCATCTTCGTGGCCGAGGGGCCGGCCGGTGTGGCGGCGGCGACCGCCGCGGGGATCGAGGCCATCGTGACGGCTCACGCTGAGTGCCGGAAGGTCGAGAGTCGCTACATCTCCACCTGGTTCGCCGACCTCAATTGGGGGCCCGAAAAGATCGCCAAGGAGCGCGAGGACATCCTCCAGACGGGGAACATCAATCGCACCACCGAGGTCTCGGGCGACTGGGGCGCCATCAACGATATCTACGAGAACGCGCTGCGGCGCATCATAGCCGAGATCCCGGATATCACCATGGCGGGCGGGCACTCCTCCCACAGCTACATCAACGGCACCAACATGTATTTCAACTACTTCTACAACGTGGTCGACTGCGGGCCGGAGGGTGAGGTCAGCAAGTACCATACCCCCATCAACCGCATCATCTGCGAGGAGACGCTCCGGTTCGGCGGCGCGATCGTCCATCACCATGGCCTGGGGAAGGCGCGCACACCGTGGGCGAAGGATGAATACGGCTCCTCGTTCCACATCTTGGAGACGCTCAAGGGAGCGTTCGACCCGAATGGCATCATGAACAAGGGGACGATCATCCCGGCATGAACGCGCTGAAGATCCTGGTGTGCTTCAAGGTGACGCCCGACTTCGAGGCCTTGCGGGAGGCGGACTGGGTTGCAGGGGCGGCAGTGCCCCCGGGGGCGGCAGGGCCTGCTGGAGTGGCCGCTGGTGTGGAGACCCGCTACGTGCCCCGCGTCTTCAACTGTTTCGACGAGAGCGCGCTGGAAACAGCGCTCCGCCTGTACGAGGCGGCGCCCGGGCCCGGCGCGGGACCGGAAGGTGCCTCAGCGGCGGCGGCCGAGTGCGTTACGGCGGCCGGTGGCGGCACCGCTCCCGCTCGCGACGCGCCGGGCGGCGACGCCGCCGGCGTGGCTCTCGCCGCACTCTCGATCGGCGGGCCCGAGGCCGACCCCTTCCTGAAGACGCTCCAAGCGCTGGGATATCGGCCGACGATCCGCGTGCGTGCCGACGCCAACCTGGATTTCGCACCGGACGTCGTCGCCTCCATCATCGAGGGCTGCGTGCGCCGGGTAGCTCACAGCGACCTGCTGCTGCTCGGCTGCCGCAGCGGTCCGGGAGACAGCGGCACGGTCCCCTTCTTGGCGGCCGAGCGGCTAGGTTGGCCGTGCCTGACGCAGGTGACCGAGGTGGAGAGAGCGGGCGCGGACCGTGTGCGTGTTGCCTACGTTGCCGACGACGGGCCGGCGCGCGTGACCGTACGGCTCCCCTGCGTGTTGGCCGTGGGCAACGCCGTGGTGTCGCGCCTGCGGGTGCCCACACTCAGTGCCCGTCTCGCGCAGCGGGGAGCCCGCATCGAGGAAGTGGATGCGGCGGATCTGGGTGTCGACGTGGCCGCCGGACTCGAGCGCCGCACGTGTGTACTCACCGGACTCGAGGCGATCGACCGGCGGCGGCAGGGGATCGTCATAGGTGGGGGCTCTCCGCGTGAGAAAGCGCGGGCGCTGTTCGATCGCCACCTTCGGGAGAGGATCGAACGGCTGTGAGGTGCGCGGCGGTCCTCGACGGGACACTCGGGACGGCCGCCAAGCAGGCCCGCGCGCTGCACGCCGTACTCCACGGCGGACTGGCCGGCGGATTGACCGAACACGTGCCCGCTGAGACCTTTGTCTTCTACTCCGAAGACCGCGACAGGGATCGCCTCGTAGAACTCTCTCCCACCCGCGACGTACGCCTGATCAAGACGCCCGCCCGCAGGCCGGACCGGGTGGCGGATGTGCTGGCGGAGGTGGCGCGGCGCGAGCGGACCTCGCTGTTCGTGTGGGACGGGGGTGGCGCGGCCGCGGAGGCGGCCGCGCGCCTGGCCTGCCGCACCGGTGGTTCCCTCCTAACGGACGTTCTGAGCGCGGAAGTGCTCTCGGGCGCGAGCCCCGACGCCGGTGCGGGTGCGATCTCGGGCGCGAGCACGGGCAGTGGCTCGGACGGCGCCCACTCCAGGCCGCGCCGTCTCGCGTGTCGGAAGAATCTCTACTCGGCTCACATGGTGGGACGCTTCGAACTCTCTGCTCTGCCGTG